>Ga0207701_10001617_pt1 | contig 23530 bp, 17 predicted proteins | sample KBSSwiSSwithPhiX_FD_184294 | JGI IMG/M metagenome (GOLD analysis project Ga0207701, IMG submission 184294) | Switchgrass rhizosphere bulk soil microbial communities from Kellogg Biological Station, Michigan, USA, with PhiX - S5 (SPAdes) (version 2) | ecosystem: Environmental > Terrestrial >... | reverse complement strand
TGCATCTCGATCACCGGACCCTCCTCGATCGCACCGTTCAACGCCGGTGCGAGGCCGACGACGAACACGCCGAGCACGGCGGCGCACGCCGCGCTCCGGACCTTATGCCAGCCATCAGGTTTCCAGGGGACTAGCATTACCGAAGATCGTCAAGTCGGGTAAGCTTCGGGGGCACCGTCGTCGATGCCCCGAGCCTGATGCTGCGTTATGAGTGAACTCGAGAGATGCCCGCTCTGCAGCGGCCCGAACCAGTGCGGCAGGGCCGCCGGCCAGGCGCGCTGCTGGTGCTTCGAGGCCCTGGTGCCTGCCGAGGTCCTGGCCCGAGTGCCTGAAGCAGACCAGGCCAGGCGATGCGTTTGTGCGTCGTGCGCCGCAGCGCGCCCCGCGACCGCGCCGGATCCCGCCGCCGCCTGACCCCGTCAGGGCTCGCCGTTCGACATCGCGTTGCCGCACATCGTAACCGGGGCCCGCGCGATGCGCGTCCCCGGCTCCACTCGCAGCGCGAACCACTGCCGAGCCATCCCTACTGGGCCGTCCAGAACGTCGAGTAGATCCGATCTGATCGGGTGACCGGTTCAGGCTGGTGACCGTCGCTCGGGCGACGTGCTCACCGCGAGGAAGGCGCGCTGCTGCGGCGGCGGCGCCAGAACGATCGGGAACTGCTCGGCGCAGACCGGGATCGCGACCCGCGCTGGTTCACACGAACTGCGTGACCCAGCCGGCGAACGCCATCCACGGCGCCGTGTTCATCACCGCCAGCCGCACCACGTACGACAGCACGAGCATGGCGATGCCGCCGGCGAATACCCGGTTGACATGCCCGTGCCGGCGCGCGTCGAGCACCAGACAGACGGCCGCCACAAGGACCGGAACGCCAAAGAACCAGAGGGGCCCGAGCGCCTGCAATGAAGGAACTGCGATCCGGCCCAACGCCGGGGGCAGGAAATTGATCGCCGTCAGCAGCATGAGACGTTTGTGCGTCGCGGGCCGGCGCCGGTACACGATCGCGGCGCCGAACAACATCGCGAACATCAGCAGGTCGAATGCGGGGACGACGAGAAAGGCGAGCGGCACGACGCCAGGCGGGGTGGAAGGCGATCCGTATTTGGCGGCGCGCAGCGCGGTCGGAACGCCGATCACGACGATGAGCGCGGCCAGGACAATGCTGGCGTAGCCAAGTTGCTGATGCCACCGGACGCGCCTGGAGGCGATCAGCCGCACCTGCACCAGGAAGAGCGCCACCCAGGCGGTCATCACGACGGCGTGCAGATGGACCAGTGGCGATGGCACCGCCGGCGTTCCGAACACTGTCTTCAGGTAATAGGTCCGGGCAAACCCGATCAGGATCACCAGCGGCAAGAGGAGGGCAGCGGCGAGATACAACCGACGGTCGAAGAGACGGGTCTCGGCGCTACTCGCCATCAGCTCTCCAGTCCGGAACTGTCACAGCTTCCCACGTCAGCCCTTCGCGATCGGGCGCTGACTGAACGTCTGGAAGTAGGTCAGGATGTGGTCGCGCCAGGCCGCCGCGTCCGCGACCTGGATCACCAGACGATCGGCGACTTCCTTATGACGCTGCGGGTCGATCCGGCCGGCGAGCGACTGCCACGTCGACTGCAACGCGGCGGCCTGGGCCGCGCCGCGATAATAGTGCTCGCACAACCCTTCCCACAGCGTCGTGCCGGATTTCAGCTTGTAGTCCCAGCCGCAGCGGTGGAACCAGAGCAGGAACTTCTCAGGGCAGGTCGCCAGGTCGTCGAACAGATCGCGGACCGGCGGGAAGTACTGCCCGACCGCCTGGTCACCCTTCATCGTGCGATCGAAGCCGATCCCGTCGGCCGAGGCCTGGTGGTAGTAGGCGGCGGTCCAATCCGCGCGCTGCGCTTTGGCGTTCTCCGGCATCGGCGCGTAATGGTTGCCGCCGATCAGATGATGAAGCCCGAGCGGCATGGTGTAGTCCACGAAGGTCTCGCGCGAGGTCATCATCATCTCGACGATCGTCTGCGCGGTCGCCGGCTCGGTAGTGAACGTCATGTGCGTCCACTCCTCGGCGATCTGCCGCGCCGTGAGATTGGGATTCCACGCCAGACGGCCGGAGGCGTACCAGTTCGATTGCGAGAAGTGGTGGCCGCACCAGTCGGGATCGAGTCCCGGATTGACGACCGACGCAACGCCGGTGACGCGATACGGGTGAATCTCCCCCTCGATCGCCTTGGCGACTGTCGACCCCTTCCCTTTGGCGAACGTATCCGACTGCAGGAACTCCTCCCACATCGTCCCCAGATAGACGAGGTGCTTGGCCTGGCCGAGATACTCCTGTGTCGCCTGGATTTCCGCCACGATCGGCGTCTTCTCGAGCGCGCCGAAGAGCGGATGGAACGGCTCGCGGGGCATGAAGTCGATCGCCCCGTTCTTCACCTGGAGGAGCACGTTCGGCTTGAACTGGCCGTCGAGCCTGGTGAACTCCGTGTAGGCCCGCTTGGCGCGATCGGGATCGATGTCCTCGTCGTAGACGAACGCGCGCCACACGACGGTGCCGCCGTGCGGGGCGAGGGCGTCGGCGAGCACGTTGGCGCCTTCCGCGTGACTGCGTCCGTAGTCTTTCGGCCCGGGCTGCCCTTCTGAGTTGGCCTTGACGGTGAAGCCGCCGAAGTCGGGCACGTGCGTGTAGATCTCGTCAACCTTGCGCTTCCACCAGTCCGCCACGCCAGGGTCGAGCGGATCGGCAGTCTTCAGGCCACCGAGACGGAGCGGCGCGGCCACGTTGGCGGACAGATAGATGCGGACGCCATAGGGCCGGAAGACATTCGCGAGCGCCGCAACCTTGGGGAGATATTCGGGGGACAGGACCCGCACGTCGGCGTTGACGTTGTTGACCACGGCGCCGTTGATCCCGATCGAGGCGTTGGCCCGCGCGTAGTCGGCGTAGCGCGGGCTGATCGTCCCGGGCAGCTCACTCCATTGCCAGAGTGAGCGGCCGGCATAGCCGCGCTCGATGGTGCCGTCGAGATTGTCCCAGTGATTGAGCAGCCGCAGCTGCACTTTGGGCTGCTCGCTGACGTAGACGCGGTCGATGGACGCGCCGGTCTGGAGCAGGCGGAGGAAGTGGAACGTGCCGTAGAGCGCGCCGATCTCGCCACTCGAGGCAACCACCACGACCGGATGATTCGATGACCGCCCGGTGCGGATGACGAAGCCCTCAGGTCCCGCCTGCTGGAGTTGGGACTCGAGCCCGAGTCCGCGGATCGCCGGCGAGTTGGCTGGCGTGCCGATGACGACGGCGTTGTCGCGCAGGCCGGTCGCGGCCACCGGCACGTCGGCGCCCAACAGCGACCGCAGGGCGGTGCTCATCTCGCTCTTGATCACGGCGCTCGTCGGCGACGTGCCTTCGACCAGCACCTGCGTGATCGCGCCGCGGTAGGCTGTCGTGGCCGCGTCGCCCGGACTGGCGTAGCGAAGCCACAGCTTGTGGCCATCTTCACTGACCGGCAACGCCTGGCGGACCGCGTCCTCGCCGGCCAACAGGAGACGGGGCGTCAGCGCGCCAGCGGCGCAGGCGCCGGCCAGACCGGCGAGGCCGGTCGCGACGAAATCGCGGCGGGTCGAAGGCATAGGGTTCCTTGGAAAGAGGTCATGCTATCCGATTCACCCGGGTTTGCGCGCAGCCGCGTCGTGGCGCTACGCTCTCCGGCATGTCGATGCCACCTGTCTCCCGGCGCCGCTTCCTCCAGACCCTCACGGCGAGCGCGGCGGCCGCGCCGTTCCTTTCCATCCCGGTCCGGGCGGCACAACCGACGCTGCGGCATGCGAGCATCGGCGCAGCCGGGCAGGCGATGTCGGACATCATGTCGTTTGCCAAACACCCGAAGTTCCAGCTGGTGGCCGTGGCCGACGTCGATCTGTGCCGCATCGAGCCGCTGCAGCAACGCTTCCCCGCCGTGCGCGTCTACCAGGACTGGCGGGAGTTGCTGGCTCGCGAGCACAAGAACATCGACTCGGTGAACGTCGCGATTCCCGATCACATGCACTGCCTGGTGGCGATGGCGGCCTTGAAGCGCAACAAGGCCGTCTATGTCGAGAAGCCGCTCTGCAACACGCTGCACGAGACGCGGCTCCTCACCGAGTACGCTCGACGCCGCGGCGTCACGACGCAGATGGGCATCCAGGTCTCGTCGACGCGTCCGCAACTCTACGGTGAAGCGCTCGTCCGCAGCGGCGTGGTGGGGAAGATCAAGGAAGTCCACACCTTCTCGAACAAGAGCTGGGGCGACGACAAGCCGCTCGAAGTGAAGGGTGACGCGGTTCCGGCGCCGCTCGCGTGGGACGGTTGGCTGGGTGTGAACGCACCGCGCCCGTACATCCAGAAGGCGTATCACCCAGGAGAGTGGCGCCGGCGCATCGGCTTCGGCACCGGCACGCTCGGCGACATGGGCTGCCACATCTACAGCCCGCCGTATCGCGCGCTGAAGCTGACATCGCCGACCGCGGTCATGGCCGCGGGGCCAGCGCCGACGACTGACAACTGGGCCGTCAAGGCGCGGGTGAAGCTGACTTACCCCGGCACGGAGTTCACGGCCGGCGACGCGGTGGACGTGTGGTGGTATGACGGCGGCGAGCTGCCACCCGACGCGATTCGCGAACCGGTCGGGACGCGGTTCCCGGCGCAAGGGAGCGTTCTCGTCGGCACCACGGGGATGCTGGTCCTGCCGCACGGCAGCGATCCCGCATTCGTGGTCGGCGCACCGAACGTGACGCTACCGGCGATCGACGTCCCCGAGCGCGACCACTACGGCGAGTTCATCGACGTCGTGTTGGGGGGCAGCAAGACGAAGTGCTCCGCCAACCTGGATTACGCCGGACCGCTGACCGAAGCCGTGCTGATCGGCAACGTCGCGGCACATTTCCCGGGCGAGACGCTGGAGTTCGACGCCAAGTCGCTGTCGTTCCCCAAGCGGAAGGAGGCCAACCAGTATCTGACGCGGTCGTACCGGCACGGGTGGGAGGTCAAGGGGTGAGCCGGCGGGCTTCGCTTTCGCCGGCGAGACGGGATCCCGGATCCGGGTTCCGGGACTCGGCGCTGAACCACCTGCAGCCTGCAGCCTGTGTGTCCCGAGTCCCGAGTCGCGAGTCCCGAGTCCCGAGTCCCGAGTCCCGAGTCGCGCCCCGAGCGTCAGTTCGGGCGCAGCACATAGACGCGGTCGTAATTCACTGCATCGCGTTGCTTGGCAGGATTGCCGACGCTCAGGTCGTGCTGATCGGCGAACTCGTCGCCGGCGAGGATCTGCGGGATGCCGACCGCGGTCAGCAGGCAGGCGAAGGCGAGCTTGATCCGCTCCTCGGTCAGCCACACGCCGTTGTTCTGCAAAAGCGGCAGTCGATCATCCGCCGCACGGTCCACTCGAAGCTCGGTTCCTTGTCGTCGTTGCGGCCGAGCACGGCGTTGCGAGCGATCCGTTTGAACTCTTCGTTCCACAGGCCATCGAGCCGCCGCTGTTGTACCAGCGCAAGCGGAACCGACAGCTCTTCTCCGACCACCAGGAAGATCTCGTCCGAGCTGCCGCGCGCCTGCCATGGGCTGACATCCTGGAAAACGCCGACGCGGCCGATTCTGAACACCGCGGCTCGCTCCGCTTCCCGTATACAATCTGTCCCGCGAATTGACTCGCGCGAGGTGCATTCATGATCAGCAGGCGCGCCTTTCTCGAAACCGTCTCCGCCGCGGTGGTCCTTCCGGCCTGGGACGGCCAGAGCACGCCGCCGAACGAATGGGGCTCGCCGGTGTTCGATCTGCACTTCCACATGCGGCCGCAGCCGGCCGCGAACCTGGCGCACCTCGATGGCGCCGGCGTCACCAAGGCCAACCTGCTGACACGCGGGGTGGTCACGGAACAGCTGGCGGCAATCGAGGCAGCGGCGCCGAAGCGCTTCACCTGGTTCAACTCCGCTGACGTGACCAAGCCCGAGGCCGAGCAGATCCTGACCGCGGCGGTGAAAGCGGGCGCGCAGGGCTTCGGCGAGATGAAGTTCCACGTCGCCGCTGATGGTCCCGAGCTGCGGCGGATGTACGCCTTGGCCGGCGAGTTGAAGGTGCCGATCCTCGTCCACTTCCAGGAGGTGGATCACTTCGAGAACGAGGGCACGTGGAGCACCGGCTTCGCCAAGACCTTCGAGTCGATCCTCAAGGCCTATCCACAGACGACGTTCATCGGCCACGCGGACGCGTTCTGGGCCAACGTCAGCGCGGACTATCACAACGAGGCGGCGTATCCGTCAGGACCGATCGTCCGCGGCGGAATCACCGACAAGCTGCTCGGCGACTACGCCAACCTGCATGGCGATCTATCGGCCAACTCCGCCAACAATGCGCTGTCGCGCGATGCGGAGTTCACCAAGGACTTCCTCGCCCGTCATCACACGAAGCTCCTGTTCGGGAGCGACTGCGGCTGCACGGACGGTCACGGCGCGGGTATCAGCCAGGGCGGCAACCCTGCCGCGGCGCGCCTGGCCGGCAAGTGCGTCGCGCGCGAGACCCTCACCGTGCTCAAGCGGTCGACGTCTCCAGCGGCCTTCGCCGACATCGTGTGGGGGAACGCGCACAAGCTGCTCACAATCCCGGCCTGACGCGACGCGCCGGAATCGATCGAGGCGGCCAGCGATCAGCTTTCAGCTGCCATTCGTCATCGGGTCCTCGGCCATTTGCCATCTGCCATTCGGCCATCGGGCCATCGGGCCATCTGCCATCTGCCATCTGCCATCTGCCATCTGCCATCTGCCATCTGCCATTTAGCATTTGCGTCATTCCGCCCCGACGCCCAGGTACGTGCGCAGCTTCTCCTCGTCGAACTTCCGCTCCGCTTCGGGCTCGCGGACCAGCAGCGACGCCACGATCCCGGCCAGGAAGCTGAGCGGCATCGAGACGATGGCCGGATTGCGCAGCGGGAACAGCGCCGCCTGGTTGTGGAGCAGATCGACCCAGATGGTCGGGCTGATCACGATCAGGCCGACGGACGCCACCGCGCCGGTGACGATCGAGCACACCGCGCCGGTGGTGTTGAACCGGCGCCAGACGATTGACAGCAGCAGCGGCGGAAAATTGGCGCTGCAGGCCACCGCGAACGCCAGGCCCACCATGAAGGCGACGTTCTGCCCCTTGAAGAGGATCCCGAGCACCACCGCGACGAGCCCGAACGCGACGGTCGAGATCCGGGCCACTCGGACCTGCTCCGCTTCGGTGGCCTTCCCGCCGCGCACCACGTGCGTGAAGATGTCGTGGGACAACGCGCTCGCGCCGGCCAGCGTCAGACCGGCGACGACGGCAAGGATGGTGGCGAAGGCGACCGCCGCGATGAAGCCGAGGAACTGCGAGCCGCCGAGCAGCTCCGCGACCAGCGGCGCCGCCATGTTGCCGCCGGCGTCGACCTGGCGGATCACCGCCCGGCCGACCAAGGCCGACGCGCCGAAGCCGACGATTGGAATGATCAGGTAGAAGTACCCGACGAAGCCGGTGGCGTAGAGCACTGATGCGCGGGCCGCCCGGGCGTCCGGCACGGTGTAGAACCGCATCAGAATGTGCGGCAGGCCGAGCAGCCCCAGCATCAGCGCGAGTCCGAGCGAGACCGCATCGATCGGATCCGCCACCAAGCCGCCAGGCTCGAGCGCGGACGGGCCGTCGCGCGCCACCACTGCGGCGTAGAGCTCGCCCGGCGAGAAGTGGAACTGGGCGAGGATCAGCACCGCCAGCAGCGTCACACCGAACAGCAGCAGCACGGCCTTGATGATCTGCACCCAGGTCGTCGCGATCATGCCGCCGAACAGCACGTACATCAGCATCACGACGCCGACGATGACGACCGCGGACTCGTAGCTGATGCCGAACATCAGGCGCACCAGGTTGCCGGCCCCGACCATCTGCGCCAGCACGTAGAACAGCAGCGTGAGGATGCCGCCGAACGCCGCCGCAATCCGTACCGGCACCGGACGCAGACGAAACGCCACCACGTCGGCAAAGGTGTACTTCCCCAGGTTCCGCACCGGCTCGGCGATCAGGAACATCAGCGCCGGCCAGCCCACCAGCCACCCCGTGGCGTAGATCATCCCGTCGTAGCCGCGCAGGGCGACGAGCCCGGCGATGCCCAGAAATGACGCCGCGCTCATGTAGTCGCCGGCCAGCGCCAGCCCGTTCTGGAGCGCGCTGATCGATCGCCCCGCGGCGTAGAACTCGCTCGCGGAGCGCGTCCGCCGCGCCGCCCAATAGGTGACCGCCAGGGTCATTGCAACGATGATCAGGAAGAAGAGGATCGCGGCCGGCGTCGGGGTACCAAGCGTGGTGTTCATGCGTCAGTCCGGCGCAGCCGGTCGCGCAGCCGCGCCGCTTCCGCGTCGTACGACCGGTTGGCCCAGACGACGTAGAGCGCCGTCAGCAGCCACGCGCCGAAGATGACCCCGACGCCGAGGGGAATCCCCAGCGTCGTGGTCTCGCCGATCCGGCGCGACACCAGCGGCCGGTTGACCGCGATCAGGATGATGTAACCGTAATAGAGCAGGAACAGCAGCGCGGTGAGTATTAGCGACACACGCCAGCGCCGGGCCAGCAACCGGTGGAAGTCCGGCGAATCGAGCAGATCGCGGTGGGCGGGGGGGAGAGCGCTTGGGGGTTGGGTCATAGGGATTGAGGCTTCAAAGGGTTCTGCCTGGACGATCCATGGTTCGAAAGGTTCGATGGGTTCGACTGGTTCGGGTTCTCAGGTTCTATGGTTCTAGGGGTTCTCGATCTGGATGGCTAGTGGCGCTCTGAACGAGCGCCAGAGACGCGAGCGCGATCGAACCGCAGAACTCGCACCGGTGAAACCCTACGAACGTCGAACTATGGACGACTACGACCAGAACTTCACGGAAAATCGCGCCAGCATGCCGGAACTCTACAACAGCTTAGACTCCCCCGTCGCCCGGCTGACGGGGGCACTCTGAGTGCGCGCGTAGCTGCGCCGGTCCCGGCTGACTGTCACCCGAGAGCGGTCGGCGTCAGCGCCGCGCCGTCGTCAGCGACGGGCCGACGGTATCGACCGCTGCGCCGTCCGGCAGTTCGCCGGGCATGATCTGAACGACGCGGGTGCGCGACAACAGCTCGAAGGCGCGCTGCGATCGGTCGGTGAAGAGCGCGAACATGACGTCGATCCAGAACACCTGCAGGAACTGCGGCAGCTGGCGCACGAACGATTGCCCCACGCTGATGCGCGCCCCCGACTCGCGGACGACGCGCAGGCCGAGCAGGCGCTTGCCGACCGTCTGGTCGGTGGAGAACTCGCTGAACACGCAGTACAGCGGGAACCCGAACGCCACCAGCAACGCGATGATCGCCGGTAGAAAGTACAGGACGACCTTCCCGAATGCCAGAAAGACGGCGGCGCCGATGGTCGCGGCGAACGCGATCACGAGCAGCAGGTCTACGAGCTTGGCGATTGCGCGGTTCCAGAACGACGCCGCGACGAGCGGCTCGGCGGCCAAGTAGGATTCCGCCAGGGCGTCCGGATCGCCGAGCTGCGCGAGCACCGCCGCGGGCGGCTGCCCGCGTTCCACCCGCTCGGCAATCGTCGCCCGCAACTCCAGCGCGATCCGCGCCCGCAACGGCGACGTGAGCGGGATGCGGTCGGTGACCTGGGTGATGTAGTCGTCAGTGGCTGCCATCTCGACCTCCGCGCGTCTGCCGCAGCAGTCGCGCCATCGCGTTCGCGAACGTGGTCCACTCGTGCGTGAGGCGGCCGAGCTCTTCCTGCCCGGCCGGCGTGAGCCGGTAGTACTTCCGCGGGACGCCACGCTCAGGCGTTTCCCAGCGGACCGCGACATAGCCGCCCCGCTCCAGGCGATACAACACCGGGTACAGCGTACCGTCGCTCACCTCGAGCGCGCCGTCGGTCTGTTCCGTGAGCGTGGTGACGATCTCGTAGCCGTAGCGCTCGCCGGGCGCCAGCAGGTGCAGCACGATGAGCTCGAGGGATCCCCGCTTGAGCTCACGCTCGATGCCGCGCCGGTTCTCGCCGCGTCCCGCGTCCTCAACCACAATTGGATGCTCGCACAAGATATCTTGTCACGCAAGGTATTATACGTGACCGCTCACGATGGTGTTCTGAGTTCCGGCGGTCGGGCTCGGGGTCGGCGGTCGGGTCGCCGCTGGCGCCGGGCGCTCGGCGGTCGGGGAGCGGGCCGGGCTGCTGTCGTTGCGCCAGCAAGAAGCGGAAGCTGGCCAGGCATCGGAAGTGGAGCGAACGCGCGAGCGGGGATCGCGGCAGCCGCATCAGAACGCTCGAGCGGGCAACCGGAAAGCGGAGGCGTGAGTCAGGAACGGAAAGCGGCAAGCGGGAGCCGACAGCGCGAAGCGAGCGTCCCCTATGTTCTCGCGAAACTGCGATAACGTCGCTGCATGAGCCGTGTCGCGCTGCCGCTCCTGTTGATCCTCGCGTTTCCGTCCGTGTCACCCCAACCCAGCGCTGCTGCGCTGGCACAGGAGGAGCGGGCCGGCTTCCACGCCGTCATCGATCCTGTGATCGATGCGCTGTGGACCGGCTTCGATCAGCCGACTGCCTTTGAACACGTCCAGTTCATCAGCCAGTTCTGGCGCCTGCCCGGGAATCACGGCTACGACGTGTCGATCGATCGTATCCGCGAGCGCCTCACGTCCGCCGGATTCGCGCCAGGTGCCGACGGCTCCGCGCCGCATGCGTGGGTGGAGGAATACCCGAATTCAGGGCGGTCCTGGGAGCACTCGGTCGGGACCGTGGCTCTGGTACACAACGGCAAGCCGGACGAGATCGTCCTGTCCCGCGATCGCGAGCGGCTCGCGCTCTGCATCAACTCCTTCTCGACCGACCCGGCCGGCGTCGTCGCCCCGCTGGTCGACGTGGGGGCGGGCCGCGACGCGGACTACGCCGGCAAGACGCTGAAGGGGGCGGTCGTCCTCGGCGACGCTGATGCAGGTGCGCTCTGGCACAAAGCGGTGGTCTCAGGTGGGGCGCTGGGCGTGATTTCGACCGATCTGCCGCGCTATCTGGATGCGGACCCGCCCAATGCGCGCGTCCGTCGTCCGCGCGCCGAGTGGGACATCTTGCAGTGGAGCAGCATCCCCTATGATGACGCCCGCAAAGGCTTCGGATTCAAAGCGTCGCCGCGCGCAGCGACGCGCCTCCGAGAAGCGATTCGCGCGACACCCGGCACGGCTCCGTCGGTCCACATCACGATCGTGAGCCAGTTCACCCAAAATCCAGTCCGCACCTTGATCGCCGAGATTCCCGGGCGGTCGTTACCCGGCGAGCGGATCGTGATCGCGGCGCACGTGCAGGAGCCGGGCGCCAACGACAACGCGAGCGGTGTCGCCACGGGGGCGGAGATGGCCGTGGCGCTGGTCAAGGCGGTCGCCGCGGGCCGCGTACCACCACCAGAAAGGACGCTGACGTTCCTCTTCATCACGGAGATCAGCGGCAGCCGGCAGTGGCTCCAGAGTCACGCCGCGGCGGCCAAACAGGTCAAATACATGTTCTCGATGGACATGACCGGCGAGGACGTGACCAAGACCGGCGGCTCGTTCTTGATAGAGCGCTCACCGGATCCCGGCGCGGTCTGGGATCGCCCCTTCGATCCGCACACCGAGTGGGGGCGCGGCAACGTGTCCGCAGCCGGCCTGAGGGGCGACCTGATCAACGATACGCACCTTACGGTCTGCGAGCGGGTTGCGGCCAAGACAGGATGGATCGTGAAAACGAATCCGTACGAGGGTGGCAGCGATCACACAGTGTTCGGGACCGCGGGGATCCCGTCCGTGCTCGATTGGCATTTCACGGACCGCTACTACCACACCAACTTCGACACGCCCGACAAGACCAGCCCCGCGGAGATGAGGAACGTCGGGGTCGCTGTCGCTGCGACCGCCTGGCTGTTTGCGTCCGCCAACGAAGCCGCGGCACTCGACGTCGCGCAAGTGGTCGCCTCCGCGGGACGCGGGCGGCTCGCCAAGGAACAGGACACCACGACGACGCTGCCGTCGGCCGCTGAGGCAGTGGCGGCGTGGCGGAAGTGGTACCGCGAGGCGGTGCGCAGCGTCGAGCGGTTGGTGATCGGGCCGGTGTCGCCGGCATTCGGGGAGCGGCTACGCGCCCTGGCCGCACCGTTCGAGAGCACGGCTGCGCCTCAGCACTGATGGCTACAACAGCGTACCGTGCAGGATCACCAGCGCAACGCTGAAGTAGATCACCAGCCCGGTGACGTCGACGAGCGTGGCCACGAACGGCGCGGACGACGCCGCGGGATCGAAGCCGAGGCGGCGCATGAGGAGCGGCAGCAGCGACCCGGTCAGCGTGCCCCAGAGCACGACGCCGACCAGCGAGATCGCGACCGTGAAGGCGATCAGCAGCCAGTGCTGCCCGTAGGTATCGGCAAACGCCGACCACAACGTGATGCGCAGGAACCCGATCGTGCCGAGGATCAGGCCGAGGGCAATGCCGGCCATGATCTCGCGCCGCGTGACCCGCCACCAGTCACGCAGGCCGACCTCGCCGAGCGCCAGCGCGCGTATGACCAGGGTCGCGGCCTGGGAGCCTGAGTTGCCACCACTCGAGATGATCAGCGGGACGAACAACGCCAATACCACCGCCTTGGTGATCTCGGCCTCGAACGACGCCATGGCGGTCGCGGTCAGCATCTCGCCCAGGAACAGCGCGGTGAGCCAGCCGGCCCGCTTCTGGATCATCTTGCCGAAACTGATCTCCATGTACGGCTCGTCGAGGGCCTCCGAACCGCCGATTCGCTGGATTTCGCGGGTCGCCGTGGCTTCCGCGACGTCCAGCACGTCATCGATCGTGACGATGCCGATGAGCATGCCGGTGGTGTCGGTGACCGGCAGCGCACTGCGATCGTACTGACGGAACACGCCGACCGCGGCGGTCTGATCGTCGGTCGCCTTGAGCGCGACGAACCGGCGGTCCATCAGCTCCGCGACCCGGCGATCGATTGGCGCCAGCAGGAACTCGCGAATCCGGACGTCGTCAATCAACAGGCCCTGTTCGTCCACGACGTAGATCACGTTGAGGGTTTCGCTGTCCTGACCGTGGGCGCGGACGTAGTCGAGCACCTCGCGGACGGTGAAGTCCTCGCGCACGGCCACGTAGTGCGGCGTCATCAGCCGGCCGATCGAGCGCTCCGGGTAGCCGAGCAGCGTGACCGCCACCGAGCGTTCCTTGGGGGTCAGGAGGCCGAGCAGCTGGCGGGTCGCGGTCGCCGGCAGCTCTTCGAGGAACATCGTGCGCTCGTCCGGCGCCATGTCGTTCAGCAGCGCCGCCACGTCGTCCTGAGCCATCGCCTTGAGGAGCGTGTCCTTGGCGTCGTGCGAGAGGTACTCGAACACCGTCGCCGCGTCCTTGCGGGGCATCACCCGGAAAACCAGGACCTGCTCGTCGAGCGGCAATTCGGTCAGCAGCTCGGCGAGCTCGCCGGCGTGGCGGTTGCGCATCATGTCGCGCAGCCGCGCGTAGTCCCGCGTGCGCAGCACGGCGGTCAGCTCGTCGGCCAGCCGTGCGACCTGGCGCACGGCAGCGACGGCCTCCTCGCGCTGTGGGCCGTTCAGTTGCTGTTCCATTTGCCTCAGGGCGGCCCGGACCACGTCGTGGTGGTGGACATGCGGGCCGATGGTCTTGGTGAGATCGAGCCAGAGCCGATGGATCTGATCGAGATCGGCGGCGGTGAGCGAAGGCGGGTGCGCGCCAAGGTGATACGTGTCGGTGCGGCCGCTGCGGTGATAGACAACCAGGTGGACGTCGAGCGGCTCGGGCTTGTCCGCCTCTTCCCACGCCTCCCCCAGGAGCCGGGCCTGCTCGTCGGCGGAGAGGCTGGACGATTCGCCGACGTGCACGTCCGACGAGCGAAGGCGGAGGATCGTCGACACGATCGCGTCGAAGACGTTGTGGGCCGGCACGATCAGCAGGCGCACCGGGCGGCCCTGACGCTCGGCGACGGCGATCACTTCCGAGAACAGCCGCTGCTCCGCCGCGGTCGGCGCGGCATCGGTGGCGCCGTCCTCGGCCACGTCGAGGCCGACCAGGCGCACGGTCATGACCACGACATCGCGGCCGCGTGAGGCCTGCAGCGCGGCGACGAGGTGGTTGAGCGATCGCGGATTGCGCACCGGCACGAGCACGTTTCCGACCCTCGCGTCGATGTGGTCGAGCGACAGGTCGGCGGCCGGAAGCAGGTCGAGCGTCGCCGGATTGTCGGCGACCCCCACGGCCGCGGCATCCTTCCGGCGGAACGTGACCAGCGCGACCAGCCCGCTCAGCAAAGCGACGGCGGCGATCGACGGACCATCGCCGCTGACGACCGTCACCAGTGCGGCGGCGGCGACCACCGCAGCGCAGCCGCTGATGATGAGCGGACGGTGGCGCACCGCGAGCGGCGCGTCGGGCGTAGTTCTCGTCCGGGCCGGCTCGGCGCGTGTGCGGTGCAGTTTGAGGAGCGTCAGCGCCTTGATGACCACCGTGGCGGCCACCGCGATGGCGTACGCGCGAGTGAGCCACTGGACCCGCCCGTTGCCGGCGAGAATCATCAACACCGTGGAGGCCGCGGCGACGTCCATCGCGCGCGCCGGCGTGCCGAAGCGCGAATGCAGCGCGGTCAGCCCTTCAGGCAGCGTGCCCTGCGCGGCGAGCCGCTCGAGCAGGGCCTCGGCATCTTTCAGCGCGGCGTGCGCCGCCGGGGTCAGCATCAGCAGGGCAGCGGCAATGAGCGAGAGCCCGAGCAGGCTGCGCAGCCAGCCGGGGCCGGCCAGATGCTGCACGAGCCCGGCGAGCGGCGTGCTCACCCACACGCTCTGCTCCTCCGGGGGAACCAGCAGTGCGAACAGGAAGGTCGTCAGCGCGGTGACGAGGAGGGCGAACACGAGCGTCACGCGTGCGGCACGCCACAGGCCCTGAACCCGCGGCGGCTCGAGCTCGTGGGCGGCCTGGGCCAGTGAGTCGCCGCCGCCGATCGTCGGCAGCGCGAGGCACAAGCCGATCAGGCAGGTGATGCCGATATCGAGATACCAGCGCAGCCCGGTGGCCGGCAGCGGCGGCGCAATCAGCGGCGCGAGCGGGGTCGCCGTGCGCGCCGCGGTCACGACCGCGACGACTACCAGCACCACGACAACGGCGGCGCCGATCCAAACACCGCGGGCGATGGTGTCGGACCGCACGTCCAGCCCGATCCGGATGCGGATCCACAGCCCGCCGATCAGGATCACCGCCAGCATCGTCGCGAAATCCTCGGGCCGCAACAGCCCGGTCAGACGCCAGCCGCCAATAAGGGTGAGGACGACGCCCGACGCGTAGTGACCGACGGTCACGACCGCGACGGCGGCGAGCAGGAACCGCTCGGTCAGGACCGCCGCGGCCGCCGCGCGGCCCCGGGCCGGCCCGAACGCCTGGGACACCCGGCCGACGAAGCCGCCCGGAATGAAAACCGCCCAGCTCTCGATGTCGATGGCGCGGACGATGGCGGCGAGGACAACCGCGGCCAGCACGAACCACCCGGCCGACGGCCCGATCGTCGCGTTCACGACACCGGGCACGAAGAAGGCAGCGACGCCGAGTTGCGCGAGCGCCAGGGCCGCGGCCTTGCGGACCGACATGAACGATAGGAGCGCGGTCGAGGACAGGACGACACGCACCCGCCGGCGGGGATCGATTAGCGGCGGCAGGGGCATGGATCGGCGGCTACCCGGGGACGCGCGGTGGTGGTGAGACCGTGGGACAGCGGCATCGACTTCGATCCGGAACGACTCCGCAACAATAGCGCGTTCCGGCGGCGGCGTCAGTCGGAGAGTCGTCGGGCAGACGACTCGACGGCGCTGCGACGATCATCGGAGGTGGGCTCCGAGGCGGCGAGGCGTTCAGCGCGCGGCGCAGGCCGCGACGTCGTGCGCGATGGGCGACAGGGACAAACCGAAGCCCATGCCGCCGCGCATCCCGCCGAAGCCGCCGCGCATCGAGCGGATGAACACGCTGGAACCGTCGATCGGAAAGGCACTGGCGTTGCGGCAGAACTGCTCCCACAAGCCGTCCTGGCGCAGGTACTGCTCCACGTTGGATACATAGAACGTGGACACCGTCTGGCCGGTCCGACGCAGGTAGGTGGCGACGGCGGCGAGGGCCTTCGTGCCGCCGAAATTGCCGACGACCGGAACCAGCAGGTTGCGTGTCTCCAACGCCTTCACGACGACGAAGTTGCTCTCACTGCCCAGGAAGCTGCGGTTCTGCCCGCGATCGTCAGCGCTGGTCATCAGGTCGGCGTAGGTCGGAAATCCGCCCGGGCCGCCGCGTCCGCCGAAGCCGCCACCATTGTTCAGCTCGTAGTGGATATCGGGACCGTTGGTGAACCACGCGTCGTAGACGTACGCCAGGCCGCGGCGGTCGTTCGCGGACAACCCGAAGCCGTGCGTGGTCGCGAGATGTGCCTCGAGCTGCGCGAGGTTGCGGGTGTAGGCCTCACGGTTCGGCGGGACGCGCGCGTAGGCCTCGAAGATTGCCGCCGCCGTGGAGTCCTTCGTCAGCCCGGCCGGCCGCGGCCGCGAGAACATGCGGCCGACGAAGTCCGCGCGATCCGCCGACAACTCGAACAACGCCTTGTAGAGCAACTGCAGGTCGAAGTTGCCGTGCCGGATGTCCACGATGAACGCGAACGACGGGCGGACGGCGGCGATGTAGCTGAAGTTCTGCTCCGACCCGACCCCGACGTACGCGCGTCCAGGCACTGCCTGCTCGGTCAGGCTCGGGATGAGGCGCTGGAAGTCGGCCTCGTTCGAGACCAGGTTCTCGGAATGAAAGGTGCCATCCGCCTCGGACGACGTGGAGGCGAGTTGCCAGAATTCGGCATCGGTCAGGCGCAACGGCGCATTGCGGCCTTCGACCCGATTCGGGGCCCGGAACAGGACGAACGCCAGACACACCAGCACCGTAAGCGACGCAATCACGACGCGTTTCGACATGGGAGTCGGATTAGGGTACTTCAAGATCGACAAGGTTCGGAGGGTTCGACGTTCGATGGTTCGACAGGTGCGGGTTCCAAGGGTTCGCGGGGATTCGACGGTTCACACAACGGGGTCCCGAAGGCTGCAGCGCCCAGCCCCAGCCGCAGCGCCCAGCGCCCAGCGCCGAGCCCCGACCCCGAGTCCCGCCGTTGTACACTCCCGCCCTATGACCTTCCTGACTCGCGCCTTCGTGGTGCTCGTGTTGGCGATGCTGGCGCCGGCGGCCGGGCTGCCGGCGCGGGCGCAGGAGAAGCCGCTGCGGCTAGCGATTGCCGGGCTGGTGCACGGGCATGTCAGCGGGTTCTTGAAGAGCGCGCAAGCGCGGAACGATGTCCAGATCGTCGGCGTCTACGAGCCCGACCCGCTGCTGCTGCGCAGCTACGGCGAGAAGTACAACTTGCCGCGCGAGACGCTCTTTACCGATCTCAACCAGATGCTCGACCTCGGACGGCCGGAGGCGATCGCGTCCTTCACCAACACTCGCGATCATCCGGTGATCGTCGAGGCGGCGGCGCCTCGGCACCTCACGGTGATGATGGAGAAGCCGCTCGCGGTCAACAACGCGGACGCCCAGCGCATCAAGAAAGCGGCGGACGCGGGCAAGATCCACGTGCTCGTCAATTACGAGACGACGTGGTACCCGAGCCACGCCGCGATCTGGAACCTGCTCAAAACCAAGCAGGCCGGCGGCGAGATCCGCAAGATGGTGGCGATGGACGGCCACAATGGGCCGAAGGCGATCGACGTCCAGCCCGAGTTCCTCGACTGGCTCTCGGATCCCGTGCGCAACGGCGCCGGCGCGCTGTTCGATTTCGGCTGCTACGGGGCCAACCTCATGACGTGGATGATGGACAACCAGCGCCCGATCGCGGTCAACGCGGTGACCCAGCAGTTCCAACCCACCGTCTACCCGAAGGTCGACGACGAAGCGACGATCGTGGTCGAGTATCCCGCCGCACAGGGGATCATCCAGGCCTCGTGGAACTGGCCGTTCAGCCGGAAGGACTTCGAGGTCTACGCCGACCACGGTCTGGCGATCGCGACCGGCGGCACGGGGCTGCGGGTGGCGCTGCCAAAGGAGCCGGACCACGCGGTCACGCCGGACCCCATGCCGGCCGACGAGCGCGACTCGATCTCGCATCTCATCGCGGTCGCGCGCGGCGTCCGCCGCCCGAACGCGCTGTCGTCGCTCGAGAACAACCTGATTGCCACCGAGATCCTCGAGGCGGCGCGCGAGTCCGCGCTGACGCACCAGCGGGTCGTGCTCAAGCCGAGGTAATCCTTTCGCTGCCGCCTCCCGTCTAAGGGCACATGCCGACGCGCCGCGCGTGTGTGTGCCTCCTCGCTGCCGCGAGGCCGCGGTGAGCGATCTGCGCTTCGCGATCCGTCAACTGGTGAAGAGTCCCGGGTTCACCGCGGTCGCCGTCCTGTCGCTGGCGCTCGGCATCGGGGCCAACACCGCCATCTTCAGCCTGGTCAACGACGCGCTGCTGCGGTCGCTGCCGGTGCCGCATCCTGAGGACCTGGTCCTCTTCAGAAACGTCGAAGGGATCGGCGGCCGGATGTCGCGGGCCGGCGAGAACAACGGCTCGATCGATCCAGCCACGGGCCGCAATGCCAGCACCTCGTTCTCGCTGCTGGCGTTCGAACGCATGCAGACGTCGCATCCGGGACTCAGCGACGTGTTCGCCTTCGCGCCGTTCTCGCAAGTGAACGTGATGGTGGACGGCCAACCCGAAGTCGAGGCATCGGCCCAACTCGTATCCGGGACCTACTACACCGGCCTCGGGGTCTCACCAGCACTGGGGCGCGTGTTGACGACCGAGGACGACCGGACCGGGGCCGCGCCGGTCGCGGTCATCTCGTTCCGGTATTGGCAGCGCCGATTCGCGAGCGCGTCGAGCGTGCTCGGCAGCACGATTCTCGTCAACCGCGTACCGGCAGCAATCGTCGGGGTCACGGCGCAAGGGTTCAATGGCGCGATGCAGGCTGGCGAGTCGCCCGACGTTTCGGTACCCCTCGCCCACTACCTGCTCTTCCAGCCCAATCGCGCCGGCCGCGCGCAGCCGTCGTACTGGTGGATTCGCGTGATGGGCCGATTGTCGCCCGGCGCTACGGCAACCCAGGCTGCCGCCGCCCTCGAACCGGTGTTCCAGCATGCGGCACGGGAGGGGTGGATCGCCGGACGCACGGCCGCGAGCCCGCCCAACGAGGTGATGCCGGCCGTGCCAACGCTGGCCGCCGACCCGGGCGCGCAGGGAGAGACCGATGCCCGGCGCCAGTACGCCAGGCCGCTCCGCGTGCTGATGGCGCTCGTCGGTCTGGTCCTGGCGGCGGCGTGCGCAAACGTCGCGAACCTGCTGCTGGCCCGCGGCACGGCGCGCCGGCGCGAGGTCGGGCTCCGTCTCGCTCTCGGCGCCACGCGGCGCCGCATCGTCCGTCAACTGTTCGCCGAGGCGGCGGTCCTCGCTGCAACCGGCGCCCTGCTCGGGGTGGCGCTGGCGTGGTGGAGCCGCGCGCCGTTGCTCGCGTTGCGGCCCTTCGGCTACGCCGCGCTCGTGCTCGATCTCCCGATGGACACGCGGGTGCTCGGGTTCACGGTTCTGGTCGCCGTGATTACGGCGCTCCTGTTCGGGCTCGCCCCCGCGATCAGCACGACGCGGGTCGACCTGAACGCGCAGCTCCAGAGCGGGTCACGCACGCTCGGCGGCGGCACGGCGCGCCTGAGTCAGGCCTTGATGATCGCCCAGATCGCGCTGTCGCTGGTGCTGCTGGTCAGCACCGGCCTGTTCGTGCGGACCCTGGGCAATCTCCGGCAGGTCGACGCCGGCTTCAATCGGACCGGCCTGGTGCTCTTCAAGATCGACGCAGTGTCCGCGGGTTACAAGGCCGATCGGATCCTGGACCTGCAATCGCGCCTTCAGGCGGCGATGGCGCGAATCCCCGGCGTAAGCGCCGCGACGTACTCGAACGTGGCGCTGCTGTCGCGAGTGCGCCAGAACAAGCGCGTCACGGTGAACGGCTGCACGCCCCCGCCGGGGACCCAGACCATCGTCAACACGAACGGCCTGGCACCGAACTTCTTCCAGACTATGGAACTGCCGATCGTTCTCGGCCGCGGCTTCGACGAGGGGGACGAGGAGCGGACGACGAGGGTGGCGGTGGTCAACCAGGTGTTCGCCCGCACCTTCTGCGGCGAGCAGTCGCCGATCGGCCGGCAGATGACGGTCGGTTCGCTGCCGACCGACCGGGTCGAGATCGTCGGCGTCGCGGCTGACGCGAAGTACACGGACCTCCGCGGCGCGGCGCCCCCGACGATCTACTTCCCGGCACGTCAGCGCGTCGACGGTGAGGCCAACTTCGCCCTGCGTGTCGCCGGGCCGGGCGGTACCAATGGGCTCTATCGGTCAATCCGGTCGGCGGTGCGGGCGATCGATCCGGCGCTACCGGTACTCAACCTGCGCACGCAGGAGGAACAAATCGACCGACTCGACGCCCAGGAACTGCTGTTCGCGCGCCTCTCGGGCCTGTTCGGCCTCGTGGCGATGGGCCTGGCGTCGGTCGGACTCTATGGGCTGATGTCGCACGCCGTGTTGCGGCGCACTGGTGAGATCGGCGTGCGCATGGCACTCGGCGCCCGACCGGCCCAGGTCCTCCGGATGATCCTGCGCGAGTCCTTGACCCTCGTCGGGCTCGGCCTCGTCTTCGGCACCGTGGCCGCGTACGCCGCGGCGCGGGCGATTTCCGCCATGCTGTTCGGGCTGTCACCTGGTGATCCGCTCACGTATGCCGCCGTCACCCTGTCGCTGGTGGCGGTCGCAGTGCTGGCCGCCTCGTTGCCGGCACGCCGTGCGAGCCGCATCGATCCGATGGTCGCCCTCAAAATCGAATAGGACGCTTCATGTTTGCCAACCTCAAATACGCGTCTCGCCAGTTGATCAAGTCACCAGGGTTCGCGGCGACCGCCCTGCTCACCCTGGCACTCGGCATCGGCGCCTGCACGGCGATGTTCAGCCTGGTCAACGCAGTGTTGCTGCGGCCGCTCCCCTTCCGCGATCCCGGTCGCCTCGTGTGGATCGAGAACGTCGGCACGGGCGGACTCTCGGCCCGCACGACCCGCGTGGACACGTTCCAGGCCTGGCGCGAGCAGAACACCAGCTTCGACTCGCTCGCCGGCTACTTCGCCTTTTTCGACTTCGGCCGCCGAGAGACGATAACCGGATCGGGGGATCCGGAGCGGCTCCGGAGCGTCGGCATCTCCGACAACTTCCTCGACGTGCTCGGTGTGACGCCGGTGCTCGGGCGCAACTTCACGGCGCAGGAGTGCCTGATCAACGGGCCCCAGGTCGCCCTTCTCAGCCACGCGTTCTGGCAGCGACGCTTCGCCGCCGACGCGAACGTGGTCGGGCGCACGCTGATCTTGAACAATACGGCGGTTACCATCGTCGGGGTCCTGCCGGCGTCGTTCGACTTCGACGCGATCTTCGCGCCCGGCCAGGAGATCGAGTTGCTCCGGCCGTTTCCGCTCGCGCCCGAGACGGCGCGGATGGGGAACACGATGTTCGGCATCGGCCGCCTCAAGCCCGGGGTGACCGCCGCCGCGGCACAGGCCGATCTCCAGGTGATCAGCGACCGGTTCAAGAAGACGATCAACTACGGCGGCACACTCGGGGCAACGGTCACGCCGCTCGGTGATGCGCTGCGCGGGCCCTTCCGGCAGGCCTTCGCCGTGCTCGCCGGAGCCGTGCTCTGCGTCCTGGCGATCGCGTGCGTCAACCTGTCGAACCTGCTGCTGGCGCGCATCAACGTGCGGCGGCAGGAGTTCGCGGTACGGGTCGCGCTCGGCGCACGGCGCGGTCACCTGATCCAGCAGACGCTGGCCGAGAGCCTGCTGCTCGCCGGCGCCGGCGCCGCGCTCGGCATACCGCTCGCGGTTTGGGCAACCCGCGCCCTGGCGCGCCTTGAGACCTTCGGCGTCCCGCTCCTCCAGAACGCCTCCGTCGATCCCGTTGCGCTGGTGGTGACGATTGCCCTGACCGGGCTCGCCGGCGTGGCGTGTGGGGTGCTGCCGGCCTGGCACCTGTCCCGCAGCCATGGCGCGCAACAAAACGCCACGCATCAGCGCACCGCCGGCCGACCGTCGACCCTCGCACGCAGTACCCTGGTCGTCGCGGAGGTCGCGATGGCCTGCGTCCTGCTGGTCGGCGCCGGGCTGTTGATCCGCAGCTTCGATGCGCTGCTCCAGGTGGATCTCGGCTTTCAGCCGCAGCACGCGATGGCCTGGCGCGTCGACTCGCCGCGCTCGTTCAAGGACCTCGCCGAGGCGAACCAGTATCTGGACGCTGCCGTCGCCCGCGTGGCCGCGCTGCCCGGGGTCGACGCCGTCGGCCTCAGCGACGTCTTGCCGCTCGGGCGCAACCGCACCTGGGGCGTCCGCGCCAAAGGCGTCGACTACCCGCCCGGCACCGGCCCCAGCGTGTTTCCACGCATCGTCGACGCCACCTATCTCCAGGCGATGCGGGTGCCGTTGCGGGCCGGGCGGTACTTCGACGATCGCGACCGGGCCGGCAATCCGAGGACGGTCATCATCAACGAGCACCTCGCGCGCGAGCTCTGGCCGGACCGCGATCCGATCGGACAGCAGATCACGCAGAACGGCGGCACGACCGTCATCGGCGTGGTCGGTGACGTTCGCCACGGCACGCTCGAGCAGGCCGGTGGCAACGAGATGTACCTGAACTATCACCAGACCGGCGACTGGTCGGGGATGGAGATGGTGGTCCGCAGCACGCGATCGCCGGCGTCGCTCGTGCCGGAGGTCCGCGGCGCGCTGCGCACTTACGATCCGAGCCTCCCCACCGGCGACTTCTACCAGCTCGAACAGCTGATCGACAACGCCATGGCGCCGCGGCGCCTCACGACCCGCCTGCTGGGGTTCTTCTCGGCGCTCGCCCTGACGCTCGCGGCGATCGGCCTCTACGGCGTGATCTCGCAGTCCGTCGTGCAGCGCACCCAGGAGATCGGGATCCGCATGGCCATCGGTGCGCAGCAGCGCCAGGTCCTCGGCCTCGTGCTCGGCAGCGGCCTGCGCCTCGTGGCGATCGGTGTAGCCATCGGCCTCGCCGGTGCCTTCGCCCTAACGCGGGTGCTCCAGACGCTCCTCTTCGGCGTCACCGCGCACGACCCGCTGACCTTCGCCGGCAACGCCGCCCTGCTGATCGCCGTCGCCACCGCCGCCTGCGTCCTTCCGGCGCTGCGTGCCACGCGGGTCAATCCGATCATCGCGCTGCGCGCGGAGTAGGCATCGGAGGGTGGCCGGCCGCCGACAGAATCGGCCGGCTTATGACATGGCAGATGGACGATGGTAGATGGCAGATGGCAGATGGCAGATGGCAGATGGCAGATGGCAGATCGCAGATGGTGGATGGTGGATGGTGGATGGCAATGGCAAATGGTAATGGCAAATGGCAGAGAACGAGCGTTTTA
>Ga0207701_10001616_pt1 | contig 23544 bp, 13 predicted proteins | sample KBSSwiSSwithPhiX_FD_184294 | JGI IMG/M metagenome (GOLD analysis project Ga0207701, IMG submission 184294) | Switchgrass rhizosphere bulk soil microbial communities from Kellogg Biological Station, Michigan, USA, with PhiX - S5 (SPAdes) (version 2) | ecosystem: Environmental > Terrestrial >... | reverse complement strand
GCATCGGCGTGCGCTGCGTCATCGCCGCGGGATGGGCGGTCGACGATACCGCGGCCAGCACCTTTGCAACGACCTTCTACGACGGGATCCTGAACGGACGGCGCTTCCTGGACGCGACAGCCGACGCTCGCGAGGCCGCACAGCTCGCGGGCGGCAACACCTGGGCCGCGTACCAGTGCTACGGCGACCCGGACTGGATCTTCCGGCGCGACGCTGTCGACGCCCAGAGCGTGGCCTTGCCACTGAACGAGTTCGCGGGCATCGCTTCTTCGATCGGTCTCGAGAACGCGCTCGAGACGCTGCAGGTTCAAAGCAAGTACCAGGGCAGGACGGGCGAAGCGCAGCGCATGCGGATCCGCTTTCTCGAAGATCGTTTCTCGCTGCAGTGGGGCAGCATCGGCCGCGTGGCTGCCGCCTATGCGATGGCGTGGGACGCGCTCGGCGACCGGCGAGCGGCGATCTGCTGGTACGAGCGCGCGGTCGCTGCCGAGGACGGGACCGCGCCCACGTGGGCGATCGAGCAGCTTGCAAACCTCCGCGTGCGCGACGCGTGGGACGATGTCGAACGCTCGCGAGCCGGGGGGAAGCACGGTGCGCGACCAAAAGCGACCCAAGCGGCGCTCCGCGCCATCGATGCGGCGATCGATCTGCTGAGCAAACTGATCGCGATCCAGCCTTCCGTGGAGCGCAGCAGCATGCTGGCATCCGCTTACAAGCGTCGCGTGATGGTGCAGGGCGCCGCGGGCAACCGCGCGAACGGCGATCTTGCGAAGATGAGGTCGTGCTACGCGGAAGCGGAACGGCTTGCGAAAGGCGCAAGGCTCTCGAACGCGTTTTACCCGATGCTTAACCTGGTCGCGGCCGACCTTCTGCTGCGTCGAGGCTCGAAGAGCGCCGTCCCACCGGCTCGCTCGCGCGAAGTGCGCGAAGTGCTGGAAGCGGCGATGCGCGACGATCCCGAATTCTGGGCCGCCGCCGGCGAGATCGAGCTCGCGATGTACGAGGCGCTGGCGTCGGCCGAAGGTCTGCGCGGAAAGCTGAAGCAGCTCGAGACGCGCTACCGGGATCTCCACGGCCGCGTCAAGGCGAGGTCGATGTGGCGATCGGTCTACGATCAGGCGAGCTTCGTGCTCTCTTGCCGCGCGCCGAAAGCCGCGGCCGCCGAGAAGCGCGCGGCCGTTGAGCTGCTGAAGCTTCTCGGCTCCTTCTCCTGAGCGCTAGCCGCCCAGGGCTTCGAACAGCTTGAGCTCGAGCGACTGCAGCGCCAGCAGCAATCCGGCAATCGCCCACAGCGCCAGCACGAACCGCAACCAGCCGGGCACGCGAGTTCCCGTCGCCGTCTTGCCTTCAGTCATCGACGCATCATAACTTGCGCACGGCCGACGATCGATGGCGGGAATCCACTCGGGCGAGATCGCTTACGCCATCTTCAACGGCGTGCTCGCTTCGCTTGTCGTCGGGTGGCTGTTTCTCCGGCTCTACCGGCGCGCGGTCGAGAAAACGATGCGCACGAGCGCCGCTGGCAAGGGAACGGGCCTGCACGCCGTTCCCCCGCCGGTTGCACCACGCGCCGTACCGCCGCCTTCCGTGGGCGCGCGCTCGTCCGCCGCGGTGCGTCGCAACCTCGCTTTGGCGTACGGCCTCGCATTCGTACTCTCCGCGCTCGCACTTTCCGCCCCGGAGCTCCGTGAATTCACGCGCGAGTCGTCGGCAGCAATCGAGCTCGCGCTGCAGACCTTGGTGATCGTCGTCACGAACGCGTCGCCGGCGATCGTTCTCATCGGCTTCCTCGTGGCGGCGCCGGCGCGCCGGATTTTCCGCGCGTTCGTGATCGTATGGATCGCAGGATGCGTGCTCACCGTCGGCATCCCGGTGATTGGCCGAATGATGGGCGGCCGATCCCTCGATGCCGGGCTCGCGATGAACGCCTACTACTTCACGATCGCGCTCGCGCTCAATGCGCTGCCGCCGCTCGTACTCGTGTTCCTCACCGGACGCCCGCGCATCCGCAACGTGATGCCGCTCGTCCTCGCGGTCGTGGTGCTGCTGAGCCTCGCGCTCACCATTTTCGACGCCTGGCTGAAGGGGAATGTGGACGACGCGCAGCGCGTGAATGCGTTGCTGCGCTGGGCAGTCGGCAACCTTGGGGCTACGTTCGGGCCGGCGCTTCTGTTCCTCATGTCGAGCCTGCCGGTCGGCGTGCTCGGCTGGTGGGCTATCGGCCGCGTCGCCTCGGGCTACGAAGCGAAAAAATTCAGTGACATGCAGTTGATCGTCGATGCCTGGTGGGGTGTCGTCGTCGCGCTGCACCTCGTGACGCTCTGGAGATACGGCGCGGCGGTTTCGGTGACGGCGTGCATCGCCGCCTACGTGATCTACCTTTTCGGCTCGCGCCTCGCGGTGAAAGCGTTGCGACTGTCCGAGCGCACTTCCGGACCGTCGCTGCTCTTGCTGCGGGTATTCGGCTTCCAGGCGCGGACCGAGCGCTTGTTCGATGCCGTTGCGGCGCGCTGGCGGTTCGAGGGTACCGTGGCGATGATCGCCGGAGCGGATCTCGCGCTGCGTTCGGTCGATGCCGGCGAGGCGCTCGCCTTCGTGCGCGGCGACATCGACTCGAGTTATGTCGGCAATGACGAGAAGCTTGCGGAGCGCCTGCGCGACCTCGAGCACTTGCCGGATCCGGATGGCCGGTTCCGGATCGCCCAATTCTTTTGCTACGACGACACCTGGCGCGCGACGCTCGAGTCGCTGATCACGCGCAGCAGCATCGTGCTGATGGATCTGCGCGGTTTCACGAAAGCGAATGCAGGTTGCGTGTTCGAGCTGCAGCAGCTCTCGTCAGCGGGCCGGCTTGTCAACTGCGTGTTCGTCACCGACGATACGTCGGATCGCACGCTCGCGGCCGCCTGTCTCGGCCTGCGCGAGAGCGACGCCGAGCCGTGGGTTGCCGTGCGCAAGCTCGACCCAAAAGCGTTGAACACCCTGTGGGTCCGCCTGATGAGCGCGGCTCGCCGCTGATACGTCGCGCTTGCCGCGGCGCCTGGCGAGCCGTCAACCGAGGGTCAGGAACATGTTCGGCAGACCCATGCGGAAGTGCAGCTCGTCGATGACCTGTGCGTGCCGCATGACGAGGGGAATGTCGAACTCCCACAAGCCGCACGGATTGGCGTTCATACCGGAAACCGCCAGGATCGCATTGGTCGCTCTGCGCGCGGCCTCGTTGGCGCCTTCCATCGTCGCGAGGTCCGTGTGGGTGCGCACGTAGTCGGAAGCGAGGAACAGATTCGGGACCTCGGTGAACGCTTCCGGGCGAGCGGCGAGCGAGCCCACGTGATTGATGAGCAGCGGCTCGGCGTTGGTCACGGTCCCGGGGTTCGGGAGGCTGATGTCCGGATCGAGGAACCAGCCGACGAGGTTCGCATCGTCGAGCCGTGTGTGTTGAGCGCCATTGAGGGCGGCCTTCAATTGCGCCCACACCTCGTCCTTGATCTCCTCGCGTGACATTGCGCCCATCGCGGGCCTGCCGTTGACGTTGCCTGGCGTGCTCCAATTGGAGATGTCGACCGACAGGATGCCGCCCACCTGGCCATTGCCATACTTCGACAAGTCGTAGCCGTGCCAGAACTGCCGCTGCGAGATCGACGTCAGCGCCCAGTTCGAATCGAGGTAGACCGCATGCCCGTCGGCGAGCGGCGCATCGGTACGGAGATAGAACTGGATGCCGTTCATCCACTCCGTGCGCAGCTCGTTGAGCCGCGCGAGCGACGGTGCTGAGCGAACGAGCTCCGGCGTGCTCAATCGCTGCATCACTTCCACCGGCACGGCCGCGACGTAGAAGTCGGCGTTAACCGCTTCCAGCTGTCCGTTGCGCTCGATCGAGACGCTCGCGATCCGCTTGCCGTTCACGTTGAGGCTTCGTGCCGCGGCATTCGGAACCATCGTGACCCCGAGGCGGCTCAAGTGCGCTCGCCACGGATCGATCCACACGTCGTTCGTCGGTCCGGCGAGCAGGCGGTCGAACACGCGTCCCCGAATCAGGATTCCGTAGAAAAGCTGCAGCAGGATCCGTCCGACCGTGCGGGTGCTGCTGTCTTCCGCCCGCATCGCGACGAGCGAGCGGGTCATTCCCTGACCGAGGTACCGCCGATAGTTCTCCGAACGGGCCGCCGCGTCGATGAACTTCCAGAACGTGATGTTTTCGTACTCGTCCCGGAACCTGCCGTCGCAACTCGTCGCCAGCGCGAGCAGCCGGGTGACGAAGAACGCGATCTCATGCTCTGGAAGGTCGAGCTTGTCGAACAGGGCGAAGAAGCCCGTGCGGAAGTCGTCGAGGGTTTCCGGGAAGCGCGCGACCCACAAGGGATCGAGCTTGCCGTTCCGCGCGAGGAGGATGCGCGTTGCCTGGACGAGATTGTCGTGGCAGGTCGCGCCTGCCGATCCGAACGGTATCCGCCGCATCGTATCGGTGACGTGCTTGTAGAAGCCCGGAAAGAAACGAAAGCCGTGCTCGCCGGGCAAATCGGCGCGTCCGTCGGTGCCGGTGCCCGCCACCGACAGGCTTCGCGCTTTGCCGCCGAACACGCTGCGTTGCTCGTAGATGGTGACGGCAAAGCCGCGCTCGGCGAGCTCGTGCGCGGCGCTCAAGCCGCCGACGCCGCCGCCCACGATCGCGACGGAAGGTTTCGCCGGCATCGTCGACGGTCCCCCGCCCTTTACGCCAGGTCGAACGCGGGCGGAAAGTGCTTGTCCTGGATCATTCTCGTGCCGGCGAGCTTCCCGATCTCGTCGAGCTTCGGCATGTTCGCGGGTTCGTCCATCGCCGCGAGCGCGACGACGTCCTTGTCCGCCCAGTCGAGGCCGAGGTTTTCCCGGAACCAGTCGGGATCGAACATCACGTTGTAGCGGAGGTACGAAAGCCTGGGCTGCGCGCCCACCGCGGGTTCGACCTTGCCGAGCTCGCGATCGATCTCGCGCGCGGTCGGACTCTGCGATAGCCACTGCATCGTGGTTTCCACGAGATCGCCGCAATCGTCCATCACCGACGACAGCGCTCGCATCGCATGGGCGAGCGACGTTGCTTCGAGGCCTTCGGAGACGCCGACGTTCGCGCTCTTGCGGCCTGTGCCGAGGGAGACGACGAGCAGTTGTTCCGGACCAAGCTCCCAGTTGAAGGCGTAACCCTTGATCGTCGCCATCAGCACGAGCGCGAGCGATGGATTGTTGTTCGGGCTCACGCCGCCGTCGACGAATTCGCCGGTGACGCCTTTCAGGTTGCGCTTGCTGTCGCCGGTCTTGATGACGATCTTCTCTGGGCCGAAATAGTACGGCGCCGCGGTGCTGGCGCGCACGACCTTCCACAGCGGATATTCGCCGTTGGGGACGGTCGTCGATCCGTCGCGCAAGCTGAAGTACCGCGCGCCCGGGTGGTTGGAAAGCGGCCAGGGGCTTCCGGTGTCGAGCCGCTTGCTCATCACCATGAGACCCGTCTTGAAGTCGCCGCTTGCAAGCGTGCGGTCCTTGAAAAGTCCCTTGAGCGCGGTCGCCACATTCTCGGAGTCGTATTTCTGACGTATGGCGCCGATTCGCAGCAGGCTGCGCTTGAACGTGGCGTTGCCGAGGTCGAAATAGGCGTCGCGGACTTCCGCTGCGCTCATCCCGAGGCTCAGGCCTGCCGCAATGATAGATCCGGTCGAGGTGCCGCCGATCAGGTCGAAATAGTCCGACAGGCGAAAGGACGGGGCGCCACCGGCACGCGCGCGCAGGATGTCCTCGAGCCGCTGCAGCAGTCCCGCCGTGAGCAGGCCGCGAATGCCGCCGCCATCGAGAGCGAGAATGCGCTTTGGTCTGTACGCCGGATCGAGATGCTGCGTGAATGTCCGATAGGCCGGCATGGGACGTCTCCTTCAGAGTTCGACGGCGTCTTATCTTGCCGCGCTCGCGCACGGAAGCGTTAGCTTACGCTTCGCGCGCGGTTAGTGCTCGCCCGCTGCGCGACCGCGTTGCGCCTGGAGCAAGAGGCGTGGATTATCATCCTGGACCTGTAGCGAGGGAGCCGCATGCGCGCTTTTTTCGTCCGGCCGTTTGGCACGAAAGAGGGAATCGACTTCGACGAAGTCGAGCGGTCGCTGATACGGCCTGCGCTCATGCGGTTGCGCGACCAGCATGAAATTTCGATCGACGGCGGCACGACCGGCGAGTTCATTCGCCAGGGCAACATCCGCGAGGACATGTTCCGGCTGCTCGTGACCGCGGATCTCGTCGTCGCCGACGTGTCGATCCACAATCCCAACGCGTTCTACGAGCTCGGCATCCGGCACGCGCTGCGCCATCAGCACACCTTCCTGCTGCGCGCGAAGGCAACGGAGGCAAAGTACCCGTTCGACCTGCAGACGGACCGCTACTTCACCTACGACGCCGCCGATCTCGCCGCGAGCGTGGAGCCGCTTGCGGCGGCGCTGCGCTCGACGCTCAACGCCGATCCGCAGTATCGCGACAGCCCCGTGTTCCAGCTTCTCCCGAAGCTCAAGCCGCACGACCGCTCTGTCCTGATCCCGGTCCCGGTCGATTTCCAGGAGGAGGTGAAGCTCGCCCAGAGCCGCGGCGAGCGTGGCGACTTGCGCTTGCTCGCAGAGGAGGCGCAGGGATTCGAGTGGGAGACGGAGGGGCTGCGCCTCGTCGGCGAAGCGCAATTCCGGCTGAAGGCGTTCCCCGGTGCGAAGGAGACGTTCGAAACCCTGCGCAAGTCGGCCGCGAACGACGTCCGCGCCAACCTTCGGCTGGGCACGATTTACCAGAAGCTCGCTGGCATGACGCCCGAAAGAGAGGCGTCGCTGACACGCTCGGACCAGGCGATAGGACGCGCGCTCGGCGCCGCGATGTCCGCCGGCGACCGGGCGGAGGCGTTTTCGCTCCTTGGAAGCAATGCCAAGACCCGCTGGCAGGACGACTGGCGCGATTTTGCACCCGGCGCGCGCGGCAAGCGGGCGCTTGCCTCCGCGCATCTCGGCGATGCGCTCGACGGCTATCTCAGGGCCTTCGCCGAAGACCTGGGCGGCTATTACCCCGGCGCAAATGCGCTCGCGATGCTTCGCATCCAGGGCGACCTCGCGAAGGCAGAGCCCGACACGTGGGAAGCGTCGTTCGACGACGCGGACAAGGCCGTCGCCGCGCTCAAGGACCGCGAAACGTGCGCGAGGCGCATCGCCGCATCGCTCAACCTCACGCTCGCCATCGACCCCGTGTTCCGCGTGAAGGAGGACGACGGCGATCCATGGCGGGCGATCACGCGCGCCGACGTGATGTTCCTGACGAGCGACAAGCCGGCGCGCGTCCAGAACGAGTACCGCAAGGCGCTCGCGCGCGTGCGGAACGAGCCGTTTTCGATTTCCGCCGTGCGCAGGAACATCGAAATGTTCGAAGCGCTGGGTCTGCTCGCCGACAACGTCGCGGCTGCGCTTGGTGTCATCGACGAGGCGCTCGCCGCTGCGGGAAAGATGCCGGCGGCGCAGGATCGATTGCAGCGGGTGGTGCTCTTCACAGGCCACATGGTCGATGCACCCGGGCGACCGCCGGACAAGATGCGGTTTCCGCGGACGGCAAAAGCCGAAGCCACGGCGCGCGCGCTCATCGAGGGGGCGCTGCGCGACGAGATGGCCGCGCCGGACGGCGTGTCGCTCGGCATCGCCGGCGGAGCGTGCGGCGGCGACATCCTGTTCCATGAGACGTGCGCCGCGCTTGGCATACTGACGCGGCTCTTTCTCGCGTTGCCGGGCGATCGTTTCCAGGTCGCATCGGTGCAGCATGGCGGACCGGATTGGGTCGAGCGGTACCGCGCGTTGTGCGAGCGATTGCCCGCCCGCGTTCTGCAGGACGACAAGGCGTTGCCGCGCTGGCTGGCCGACAAGCCGGATTACGACATCTGGCGCCGCAACAATCTCTGGATGATGTTCAATGCGCTCGCGATCCATCCGCGGCACCTGACGCTGATCGCGCTCTACAACCGCGAACGTGAAGCGGATGGACCTGGCGGCACCGCGCATCTCGTGGCGACGGCGCAACGATGGGGATTCAAGACGATCGAGCTCGATGCGACGAAGCTTCTGGAGCCTTGACGGGAAGTCGCACTACTTCACCACCGGGCCGTCGGAGGACGGCGGTGGTTTCTTGAGTACTTTGCTCGACTCGACCTTCGTCTTCGGCCCGTCGGTGGCCGGCTGCTTCGGCACCTTGGTCGACTCCACGTTCGACTTCGCCGGCTCGGAGGGGAGTTGCTTCACGACCTTGCCCGTGTCGACTTTGGTCCTCGGCGCGTCGGACGACGGCTTGCCGATGACCGGACCAGTATTCGTCGGCGGCGGAACGGTCGCGCCCTTGCACGCCTTGAGCGCTTCCGACTGCGAGAGCGTGAACGTCCCGCCACAGCGATCCTGTCGCGTCTGCGAAACCCTGCCGCCCGCGCAGCACCAGCCCGTCGCGGCCGGCGCAGCGCAGCTTTCCCTGACGCTCGCCTGGTTGTACGAGAAAATCCCGGTGCACTGCGACGGGATGGTTTCGAACACCCGATTGTTGGCGCAGCAGAAACCTCTCCTGTCCCCGCATTGTGCCAAGGCGTCGGCCCTGTATTGGTAGAGCCGGCCGCGGCATGCGCCTGCGGCCGACGGATACACCGCTCCAGTGGTGTCGCAACAATAGCCGGACGGGTCCGTAATCGTCGGAACGGGCAGCACGATCACCGGTGGAGTCGTGGACTGCACCGGCGGCGGGCCCGGCTGCAGCGGCTGCGGCACCGGTTGCATCGGCTGAGGCACCGATTGTTGCGGTTGAGGCTGGGGTGGCAGGCCGAGCGGTGGCGCTTGAGGCTCGCGCGGGGCCAGCACCGCAACCGCCCTGTCCGCGCGGTCAACCCATCGCTGCAATTGCGCGAGCTCTGTCGCGGGCGCGGCTCCCACCTTGATCTGCATTCCGGAATCGGTGACCCAGAACGCCTGGTTGCGCGTCACGCGCAGCGGCTTCCACGGGAGGCGCTTGGAAGAGCTCAGGACTGCGCCGTCGAGCACGGTGATCTCCGTCGAGCCGTCGCGCGCCACCTCGAACGCGAACTCGGTTCCCTCCACGCCGGCGACGACGTTCTGGTTCTCGACGGAGAAGAACCCCTTCACTTTGGCGAACACCCGCCCGAAGAGCACGTCGAGCGATCCGATGCGCACCCGCGTGCCGGCATCGACGTACACGTCGCCGATCGGATAACGAATCACGGCCATGACATCGCGCGCGGTTTCAAACTCGTCGTCGCGCTCGAGCACCTGCGGAACACTGAATGGAACTCGCCCGCCGCCACGAAAGAAGGCGACGACGCGCGGTTGCTCGTCGGTCGGGACTTCGACATAACGGGTGGGGTCGAGCGGATCGACGCGCGCGATCAAGGCGATGAACGCCGGCCGTGCTTCGCCGTACATGGGCGCCGGGGCCTGGCCGCTCGCCGATCCCGCATTACACAAGAGCTGCAGCACGAGCGAGAGCCAGATGGCGCGATGCCACTCTGCGCCGCCCACCGCCGTTGTTCTCATGACGAACCCTCCGCGACAGGTTCGAGCGCGTTTCGCTGCAGGCGCGACAGCCACACGTACGAAGGCGCGAATGCCGCGATGTCGTACAGCGTGTTGAGCAGAATGTCGAACGCAAGGTAGCACGCGACGCCGGCGGCTGCATAGACGAGCAGCAGCATCGCGAGGACGAGGCGCCGCTGCCAGCGGGGGCGATCGAAAAGAACGAAGGAGAGCGCCGCGCCCGCGGCTGCGAGCGCCAGCATGACGACCCACTGCGCAGTGGGTCCGAGAGGGCGAACGGCGATGCCGCGCGAAAGGTTGGCGATCGTGTCGGCGTGCAGCTCCGCGCCGTAGACCTTCTCCGTCGTCCAGCCGCGGACAACGGCGTGCCTGTCTTCGTCGCGCAGCGTCACGCCGATCAGCACGATCTTGCCGGCGAGGGCTGGCAACGTAGCGCCTGGCCCCGAATCCAACACGTTCACGTAGGAAATCCGACGCGAAGGCTCGCGCCAGTAACCGCTGGGAGAGAGCCGCAGCAGCAGCGAAGCAACCGTGGCGGACGCGGCGGGCGTGCCATCGTTCTTGAGCGGCCCCTGGCCCAGCGTCGGGCACTTGTCGCTTCTGTCTTCCCGCTGGAGCACGGAGTACGCGGCGAACCGGTCGTCGTGAGTGATCGAATCGCGGATACGGATCTCGCCACGCTCCTCGTCGATCGCCTCCAGCTTCCCCGGATGGACCGCCATGAGACCGAGCGCGGGGTTCACCGCCGGCCGCTCGTGCTCGCTCCTGCGCTGCGCATCGATCGCGAGCGGAGCATAGAACGCGTACCCCAACCGATTGCCGATGCAGAGCGATCCGGTGAGCGAATCCTTCTGCGTCCTCGCGCTTTCCAGGGCAGGCAGCACGGTCGGCACTCCCGCCGCGAAGCCTCGAATGCCGACGATCACCGGCACCTTCCTCTCCTCCGCGCGCGCGATGGCGGCGGCGAGCGCCGAATCCGCCGAACCGTCTCCGATGGGGTTCTCGATATAGAGGTCGAACGCAATCGTCCGCGCGCCCAGCGCGACGAGGCGATCGATCAGCTTCGCGTGATCCAATCGCCACGCCGGCGTGCGCTCGAACTTGCCGAGGCGCCTCTCGGTCTCGTCATCGATGGCGACGAGGACGAGCGCCGATTCCGCGGGCGCTGCCGCGAAGCGCTCGCCGAGCCACATGCTGTAGCTCGCGACACGCGTGTCGAGCAGCAGGAAATCGAAGAGCTGCGTCCACGCTGTGAAGAGCAGCGCGAGGGCAAGGAGAGGCGCGAGCAGCGATCCCGCCTTCAGCACGCGCATGCCGCGCTGAAGCCGATCCAGCTCGCGCCGCGCGAAGCCCCGAGGGCGACCGAGGATTCCATCGACCAGATTGTCGAAGTCCTGGCGAAAGCGGCCGTCGTCGATCGCGACTGCGTTGCAGTCGACGAGCTTCGCGAGGCGCGGCGGCAGCTCTTCTGCCCTCGGCATCGTCGCACCGCCCACGAGCACCGGAATCACCTTGATGCCTCGCTCGAGTGCCGTCGCCACTTCCAGCGCAACGAAGTCGTTGGCATTGGCGATTCGCCGGTGGCCCGCGGCGTCGCAGATCGTCGCCCAAGCCTTGCCGATGACGGCAACCAGCACGTGGGTTGCGGCGAGTTTCTCGCGCAGCACCTCCGGAAAGTCGTCGCCCGGCGCGATCTTGTCCACGTCGAGGAAGACGTTGTCAGGCTTGAACTGCCGCTGGAGCCAGTCGCACAGCCGTCCGGCGTTGGCGCTCGCGTCGTCGCGCCGATAGCTGATGAATACCCTCGTCACGCTCCCTCCCCGGCGATCCGATGCGTTCCCGCGCATCGGGATGCCGCGCGACCGAACGTCAACGATTCGCGGCCAGCAGCGTCAACACGACGCCTTCCTCGACCTTTTCGGGGTAGCGGGCGGAATAACCGTAGCGCTCCTGCAGATCCGGCCGTTTCCAAACTTCGTTGTAGCGGCTCAGGTAGTTGAAGGAGAGCTCGGGACGCGCGCCGCCGTACTTGATGATACGGCCGATCGCCTCGCGGTCGGGATGGCAGAAGTAATCGCCGTTCGTCGAGATGCAGTAGCGCTTGCAGTCGATGAGCGCGAGGAGGTCCTTGCTGAGGTTGTTCTGGCTCGCGTGATGGGACACCTTGAGCGCGTCGAGCTTCAACCGGTCGATGCCACGCTTGCGCAGCAGCTTGCGGACGCTTTCACGCAATACCGGGTCGTGGGCATCCGCACCGAACAGTACGCTCGCGCCCCCGAACTCGGCGAGGACCGCGATGCACGACCCGTTGGCCGGCGCGGCGTCGCCATCGAACGGCGTTTCGGCGAGCTTGTCGACGTCGGTCGAGGTCGACGGCGAGCCTTTCAGAAAGCGGCTGTAGTCGACGTGGGCGCCCGGCACGAGTCCCGCCTTCTTGAGCTCCTGATGCCACGCCGGCGCAAGCTTCTCGAGCTGCACCGGCGTTGGCGACAGCAACGTGAGCTTCATTCCTCCGGCGAGCGTTGCTGTCGGCAGATCGTCGCCGTCGATGACGATCGCGTGCCCCTGCCGCCACGCGTTCCAGGGCAGATGGAGATCCTCGATCGCAGACGAGAACATCTCGCCCTGCTTCGAGCCGAGCTGACCCGAAAGGTGCCGCCATCCGTTGAACCAGACGTCGGCGAAACGTACTCCCTGCCGGACGGTCTTCATGAGCGGCAGCACGCCGCCGATGTGGTCCGAATCGATGTGCGAGCAAATGAGGAGCTCGAACTGCCGGTCGTGCTCCGGCAGGGCTGCGACGTGCTTCAGCAGTCCCGTCGCGCTCGCCTGCGTGCCGCCATCGATCAGCAGGCGGTGCGTACTGGCCTTGTCGCCGTATTCGATCCAGAGGCAGTCGCCGTGCCCGGCCGGCAGCATCCTGACGTCGAAGAAGGCTCCGTTGCTCCCGCCGCCGGGTCGCGGCGGCGGTGTTCCGCCCGCCGGCGCGGCGAGCGCCGCAGCGGTGGCGTCGTCGGTGCCCCGGTCGGTGGATGGATTCACGACAGCCGGAGGCATCGACAAATCCGCGACGATAGCCGGATGCATCGGTGGCTTCCCCATTGCAGCCGGCGACGAAGCGGCGGTACCCGTTGCCGATTTCGGCTGGAGAATTCGAACGACGGCCGCCGCGACTTCCAGAAGTCGGCCCGCGCCGCTCCACGTCACTCGACGATCGACGCCTTGCGCCGCGAGATCTCGCTCGAATCGCGGGTGTCCCCACCAGTCGACGTAACGTGCGAACTGCCGCCGCGTCGATGCCACGGGAAAGCCATCGCGCGACGGGTACATGCGCGCGAGCTCCCGTGCATGCTGCAACACACGTTCCGCCGCGTCGCGGGCGGCCGTCTCGTCGGTCTCCCGGGCCGGGCGGGATAGCGTCAGCAGCCACAGCTCGGCGAGACTTCCCTGCGCCCAGGCGCGTTCTTCGAGCTCCGCGTGGCCGGCGTACATGTCCGCGCAAAGCTTCGCCGCTTCCCAACGGCCCGGTTCAGGCGGCTTGCCCAGCACCGCCGACAGCGATTCGAGCTGAACCGCGAGCCAATGCAGCGTCGCGATGTGCTGGAGCGTCCGGCCGTCGCCGACGAGCAGCCCGCGCACGGCGCGCTCGTAGCCCGCTCGCGCGTCGTCGAGGAGCTCGAGGCAATCCTTCCCGAGCGGGGTCCCACTTCCCCGGGCGGCCAAGGCAAAGGCCACCTGTGCAAGACGCTTGCCTGCGCTCGCCCGGAGACCGGTGCATTCGATGGCGAACGGGCCGTCGACCGGAAGATGCTCCAGGGCGCGCGCGGTCGCGCCGAAAAGGTTGGCGAGCGCGGCCTCCGGAGTAGTCCCGCTTGCGGCCACTGCCAAAACATCGGCGCCCTCCGCCGCGTCGTCGATTCTTTGCAGCGCGGCATCGACGGCGCGCTTCGCCTGAAAGTACCGCGCGCGTTCGAGCTGCTGCGCCATGTCCCGGGGCAGCGCCTCGTAGACGACGAGGCTCGCCCAGTCGTGCCACCGCGACGTGTAGCGCGCGTGCAGCTCGGCCCGAATCTCTCGCAGCAGCACCAGCGGATGGTCGCCCCACAGCAATCCGCGATACAGCGTCGCGACGAGCGGCACCGATCCTTCGACGCTGAGCGGAAACTGGGACGCGACCACGAGCGCCACGCCGCCTTGATGGAGCGCATGGGCAAAGCTCGCGCCCGGGCGCACGACCGATCCCACATTGCCGCTGTCGCAGCTCGCGACGGTGATGACGGTCGGGCGATGGATGTGTCCGTCGACCATGGCCGTGAGCGCGCTTGCGAAGCGCTCGCCGGACACGACGTCGGAGCCCGACTCCGAGCCACGCAGCACCAGACCGTACGAGCGGCCGTACGAATCCGATGCCGCGTCGTCGAAGTCGCCATGGGTGAGGATGTGGACGTGCGTGTATCGCGCCTCCCGGCATTCGCGGAACACATCGTTCAACGTCGGATTGACGAGAACCGTCAGCAACTCGCCGAATTGCTCGCGCGAGCCGTCGGCGGACTTCACGGCATCGTCACGGCCCGGCTGGGCGAACGGACCGATGGCTTCGAGCAGGGCGGCGCGATGCTCGACAAACGGGATGACGTCGGGATCTCCGGCCACGAAGAGGATCCGCGGACGATCCGGCCAGACGACGCTTTCGGCAGACACGTTCCGAATGTGGCGGGTGAGCGTCACGGGCGGGCGCGTCTGTAGCGCAAGCCAGCCTTCCGCGGTCACGTTCGGTCCGATGGGAACTTTCGCGAACTCGAACGGCAACAGCGCGAGCTCCGAGGCGGACACGGTGAGGCGCAAGTGGACGAGCACGCCGTCACGGTCGGGATCGATTGCAAGGCTGCCGGGGAGTCCCGGAACGGCGCCGAGAAGGCGGCCCATGTCGACGCCCATGTCGTGCAGCATTGCCAATCGGTCGGCGGGATCGCCGGTCTCGTAGCGCAGCTCCTTGAGCTTGCGCTCGAACGTCGCGTGCTCATACGGAACCGTCACGACGCCGGCCCCGGCTTCGCCGCAGATCGCGAGGTACTGCGTGAGGGGTGACAGGAGCTGGTTCTGCGGCGGGCCGGGCCGCAGGAATTCGACGTTGACGAGGCGAACCTGCATCCTTTCAGCCATGTTCCATGCTCCGCTTGCGGCCAGCCGTCGAACGTCGATTGCCTATCGTGTGCCGAAGCGGCAAGATATGCAAATGGCATTGCCGGGCGCCTTTGGAACAGGCAGGAACCCTCCGCCCACCCTGGACCCGGTCACCGGAGAGCATGTGCTTGGTGTGCCGCCCGGGACGGTGCGGCTGCACGAGTACACGCCTCTCTGGGCCGAGCTGTTCCGGGTGGAAGCGGCGGAATTGCGCGACGCGCTCGGCGCGTTGGCGCTCGACATCGAGCACGTCGGAAGCACCGCGGTTCCCGGGCTCGTCGCGAAGCCGATCCTCGACATCGCCGTCGCGATCCACAGCTACGACATGGTGCCGTTGTGCGCAACGGCGCTGGCGCGCGTAGGCTATCAATACGCGCATTGGGTTGAGCTCGAGAACGACTACACGTTCGAGAAAGGCGTCGAGCGCACGCACCACGTGCATCTGGTCGAGCATGGAAGCCGCCAATGGGGCGACTACCTCCGGTTCCGGGACGCGCTGCGGGCGAACGTCGAGCTGGCCCGCGACTACGAGCGGACGAAGATCGAGCTTGGCGCCAAGTTCTGCGGCGATCGCGCCGCGTATACGCGCGCGAAAGCCGACTTCATCCGGCATGTGCTATCCGTTACCTGACGGCGCATCGTCGCGGACCGTGAAAGCACTCCGATGACCCGTGCTTTCATCATTCGGCCCTTCGGAACGAAGGCAGGCGTCAACTTCGACGTGGTCGAAGAAAAGCTGATCCAGCCTGCACTCGCGCAAATCGGCCTCGCGGGCAGCACGACGACGGAAATCATCGAGCAGGGCAACATCCGCGACGACATGTTCCGCCTTCTCGTGTGCGCCGATCTCGTCATCGCCGACATCTCCATCCACAACGCGAACGTGTTCTACGAGCTCGGAATCCGCCACGGGATGCGGCCGAACGCGACGTTCCTTCTGCGCGCGAACCTGGACGAGTACCCGTTCGATCTCCGGACGGATCGCTATCTCTCGTACGACCAGGAGAATCCCGGCACCTGCGTCGCCGCGCTCGCACGGGCGCTCAAGGCGACGCTCGATTCCGCTCGAGTCGACAGCCCGGTGTATCAGGTGCTGCCCAACTTGAGGGCGCCCGACCCGACTGCGCTCCAAGTCGTGCCGAGCGACTTTCGCGAAACCGTCGAGGCAGCTTTCCTCGCGGACCAGCGCGGCGACCTGCGCCTGCTCGCCCACGAGGCAAGCACCTTCGAATGGGCGAGCGAGGGCCTGCGCCTCGTGGGACGCGCGCAATTCGAGCTCAAATCCAACCCCGGCGCGCGCGAATCGTTCGAGATGCTGCGCACGCTGCGCCCCGATGACGTGGAAGCCGACATGCGGCTTGCCACGATCTACCGCCGGCTCGGACGATTGACGCAGTCGAGCCAGGCGATCCAGCGCGTGATCGCTTCGCCAGCGGCCGACCCTCATCAACGCGCCGAGGCGCTTGCGCTCTATGGACGGATGGTCGTGGCGCGTTGGCAGTCAGGGTTCGCGTGCAAATCGGGCGAGGAGGCGCGCACGACGGCGCTGCGCGCCCCGGAGCTCGAAGAAGCGCTGAAGTGGTATCTCGACGCGTTCTGCCAGGACTTGAATCGCCCGGTGTCGGGACTTGCGGCGCTCGGACTCGTGGCGATGCGCAACGAGCTCGCGCGCAAGCTCAGGGCGACATGGTCCGAGCGGTTCGACAGCGACGACGACGCCGCACGCGCGCTCGTCGCCAGCGAGACCCAGTTCGTCCAGCTCGCGAGCACGCTGCAGTTCTCGCTCAAGGCGTATCGCGATGCGGTGCAGCGCCAGGTAATGCCGGACGTCGAGGACAAGTCCCGTATGGAGCTCCTGGAAGCTGACTATGCCTTCCTGACCTCGCCTCGTCCCAAGGCGGTGGCCCAGCGCTATCGCGATGCGCTCGCCGATCAGCCGATCTCCCTCATGACCACGGTGCACGAGCAGCTCGCGGTGTACTGGCAGCTCGGCGTGCGCAGCGATTTCGCGGCAGCGGCGCTCGCGGCGGTCGCGGAGCTGATGGGGGGCAAGCCGGCGCAGGCACGCGGCGTGGAAGCGCCGACGCGCATCCTCCTGTTCACGGGTCACATGATCGACGACCCGTCGCGGACGAAGCCGCGCTTTCCCCCGACGAAGGCGGCGGAGGAAAGAGCGCGCCAGATGATGCGCGAAGCCATCGCGGCGGAACAGGCGCTCGCGAACGGCAGCATCGTCGGAATCGCCGGCGGCGCGTGCGGCGGAGACACGCTGTTCCACGAAGTCTGCGCCGAGCTCGGAATCCCCACGCGGATGCTGATCGCGCTGCCACGCGAGCGCTATTGCGTCACCTCCGTGCAGCAGGGAGGGCCGGAGTGGGTCGAGCGCTATTACCGACTCTGCGCGCGGCTCGCGCCGCGGGTCATGATGGAGGGCGAGGAATTGCCGAGATGGCTGCGCGGCCGCGAGGGCTACGACGTCTGGCAGCGCTCCGCCGTGTGGCTCCTGTTCAACGCGCTCGCAATGCATTGCAAGGAGCTGACGCTCGTCGCGCTCTGGGACACGGGCTCGGGGAGCGGCCACGGCGGCACCGACGAGATGGTGGCGCTCGTCACGGAACACGGCCACAAGCTGCTGCGTCTGCCGGCCGAGGAGTTGAAGGCATTGTGCTGACGGTCGTCGTGCGGCAGTATTGAAACGGTTCGAGGAGTGGGCCATGAAGCGCGTTCTCCTGATTGCGTCGGCGTTCCTGATCGTCATCGCTGTCTACGTCCTGGATACGAGCCCCGGAATCACCCAGGCCCTGACCGCCCAGATGGCGACCGGCGTCACGGCCGCTCCGACGTCCCGTCCCGTCCCGGAAACTTCCATCGTCGATCAGGACGCGCCTTACCTCGAAGCCTGTGCGCGCGAAGGCTTGAGCGACTCCGCATGCGTCGGCCGCCTGATCTGGTACAAGGCGACCGCCGGCAACGACCGCTTCCACACCTACACGTTCCAGCAGCGCATCGGCGTGCTGGTCGACTGGTATCGAGTGCTGCGCACGGACCAGCGCGACGACCGCTTTGCGGCTTGGGGCATCATCAACGATCCGGCGTGCTGCAAGCCCGGCGACCCCGATTGCCCCGCTAAGAGCCCGGGCGAGACCTTCGGCTTCGACTGGTGTCCCGGCGACGACGTGCTGCTCAAGTACGTGGGCAAGGCCGGCTATATCGATCCGGCGTGCGGGCTCAAGGACGCCGCGGTCGATGCCGGCGATCCGCATAGCAAGGGCGGCACCCTCGACCAGCGGCATTCATCGTGCGATTTGAAGTTCGGCACCTCGACCGGCGCGCTCGGACTGCGCAAGTTTCCGAATCCGCGCTTCGATGCCGAGAAGTGGCGGCAGTTGAATGGCGGCAACCTCGCCAACTGGGACGGCTTTCGCAGGCAGATGATCAAGACGACGAACATTCCGTCGGACGAGCGCGTGAGCAAGCTCGCCGACGCGTCGTACGAGCCGCCATTCCTGATCGGCACGAGCTGCGGCTCGTGTCACATCGCGTTCGACCCGCTCAATCCGCCGAAAGACCCGGCGCACCCGAAATGGGAGAACATCAAGGGCCTCGTCGGCAACCAGTACTCGCGGATGTCGGAGCTCTTGGGCTCGGGCATGCCGAAGACGAGCATCGAATGGCAGATGTTCACGCACGCTCGCCCCGGCGTCACCGACACCTCCGCGATCTCGCACGACCAGGTAAACAATCCCGGGACGATGAATTCGATCACCAACCTGTCGCAGCGCGCGCTGTTTCCGGGCGAGGTCATCAACAAGTGGCGCAAGGCGAACAGCTGCGGCACCGAGCAGGACCAGAGCAAATGTTGGTGCGAGCCCGGACGCGACGGCAAGTGCTGGGTGAAGAGCACGAGGACGGATGACACGACGCTCGGCCGTCCCGGCGTGCACCACATCCTGAAGGGCGGCGAGGATTCAATCGGCGGCCTCGAAGCGATCCAGCGCGTCTACTTCAACATCGGCTCGTGCGCGGAAGCCTGCTGGGTGAATCACCTGACCGACCTCCGCCAGGTCGACCCCGCGCAGCGCGGCTTCGGCCAGTCCGCGTTCAGCATCGGCCAGTGCCGCCGCGACTGCCCGCACTTTCGCGCCATCGAGGACCGCCTGACGAACGTCCTCGACTTCTTTCTCTCGGCCGAAAGCGACGAGACCGACCTCTACGTTGCGCGGGACCGCGAGCGCAAGGCCAAGGACGCCAACGTCCGCACTTACACCCGCCAGGACCTGATCGCCGACCTCGAGAAGGAATACGGTGCCGACGCGGTGCGCCGCGGCCGCGTGCTGTTTGCCGAGAACTGCGCACGCTGCCACTCGAGCCTTCCCGACACGCCGGCGGACTCGTTCAAGACGCGCGATTTCTACGCGGTGGCGGAGGAACACCCGCGCAAGATCCGGAAGGATTTCCTCGGCAACGACGCGTCGACGCCCGCGACCGAGGTGGGCACGTTCCGCTGCCGGGCGCTGCACTCGAATCACATGGCCGGTCATCTCTATTCCGAGTACGGCTCCGAGACCATGCGCGGGCGGCCCGTCGTGGCGGACATTCCGGAACGCAAGGAAGCGAAGGACAACGGGCGCGGCTACTACCGCAACATCTCGCTGCTCAACGTGTGGGCCACGGCGCCATTCATGCACAACAACGCGGTCGGTCCCGAGATCTGCGGCAAGCCGAAGAACGCGGAGAACGATTTCTTCCGCAACAGATATGTCGATTCGTCCGGCAAGCTCGTCGATCCGCAGCCGCAGTGCATGGCGTACGACCCGACCGTCGACGGCCGCCTCGAGATCTACCGCAAGTCGATGTACGACCTGCTGCACCCGAAGGAGCGCGGCATCAAGGCGACGCTCACCGACTACGACGTGATCGTCGACTTCGGCCTGCGGACCTGGGACGGCAAGGCGGAGAAGCCGCTCGTCGGCACGGGCGTCGTCGTCATGCCGAAGGGCAGCTCCGCGGGGCTTCTCAACGGCTTCGAGCACAAGCAGTTCATCGACGACCTGTTTCTCGCCAAGCGCGATCCCGCCAAGCTCGAGACAGCGGGCAAGAAGGCGATCACGCCCGACCTGCAGGGGATCGCGGACGACATCCTCAGGAATCCCGCGCGCTTCGTCGACGTGCTGAAGGAGAAATCGGACTTCATCCAGAAAAACTACGAGACATGCACGCAGGTCGTCGAGAACGAGGGCCACCGGTTCGGCGAGGACCTCTCCGAGCTCGACAAGAAGGCGCTGACCGCCTTCATTGCGACGCTCTAGGGGAAACGATCATGCGCCCGGCACTCAGGATCGCGCTTCCCATCCTCGTCGTCGCATTGCTCGCCAGTTGCGACTGGTTCAAGCCAGGGCCTCCGGACATCAAGTTCGCGCCCGACAACGCCGACGTCAGGCAGAAGATGGACTTGGCCGAAGTCGAGTACAGGTTTCCGCTGCTTCCCGCCGATCTCTCGAAGATCACCCCGGCGAATCTCGCCACGCTTTCGCAGGAGCAGATCGACCAGATCTACGCGCGCCTTTCGGCCGGGCCGATTCCCGATGGCCCCTTCGACGGCGAGATCCTGTTCCCGCGCGGCAGCAGCGGCAAGTTCCGCGTGGCCGAGATCATGGGGGGCCTCACGGGAACCGCCTTGCAGTTGAAGGGGATCGCGCTCGATGCCGTGGGCGAGTCGCTCTGGCACGGCAAGGTCTTCTATCGGGACGAGCGCGTGCTGCGCAACCGCATCGACGACCTGAGCACCTTGAAGAAGGTCGGGCTCGTCGACGGCGATCCGAAGAAGATTTCCGTCGACGGCAAGGAGGCGTGGCTCCTTTTCCCGGCCAAGCTGTATTGCGGCCAGAGCCTCTTCGATTCTCGGCGCGAGTCAATCATCATCGACTACTTCTTCACCGATGAGATTCCGGGCTACAAGGAAAATCCCGATTTTCTCGCAGGCCGGCGAGGCGTTCGCGTACGCGATGAGATCCGCATGGTGCGCCCCGGCTTCTATCTCGGCCGCGCGTATCTCGATCGCGTGTTCGGGTTGAACTTCACGCTCTACAACAAGGCCATCGCGGAGAAGGACGGGCCGACGTTCGTGCAGACGGGACAGGTCAAGGAAGACTGCTGGGTGGGCACGCAGGCCCGGGCATACGTGACCAGGTGATGCCAGAGCGACGCGATCGGGGATGCACACGCGGCGCCGCCTTTGGACAACCCGTACAGCCACGGTCTCGATGACGGCAATCGTCGCGCTCGGGATTGTGATGGTTGCTCCAGCGCGCGGCGCACCGGACGTGCCGGCGCCGGCGCGAGCCGCCTCCGCAGTGGCGGCCGATCGAACGCCCAGCGCGCACTGGGTCGTCGACCCGGCCATTCCCGGCGACGACCTGCCGTCGCGTGGCCGCTCGTTGTTCGACTTCCTGGTGACGCAGGAAGAAGCAGGGAGGCAGGTTCAGGCCGTCCCGTTTCCGTTCTCTGCGTTGCTGCAACGAATTGCCTCGCGATCCGGGCGCGATGAGCGCAGCGCCGCACCGACGGCGGTTCTGATCCCGCTCGGCCGCTCGCTGCAGCGAAACGCGGCTGCCCCTGACTTCTTCGCTTTTCCTCGCGCGGTCGTCGCGGTCGTCGCGGAGCCCGCGGGTGCAAATGCCCAGTACCTCAAAGACCGCCTGTATCTCGGCTATCAGGAGAAGGCGAACGTCATCGAGGTGATCAGCTACAACGAGGACGAAGGCCGATTCGAATTTCAGGTGGTCACCGACTATCGGGCCGGCGGCACGCCGAAGATCGCTTACGCGAACCGCACCTTGTGCATCGCGTGCCACCAGAATGCGGCGCCAATCTTCTCGCGTGCCGTCTGGGATGAAACGAACGCGAATCCCGCCGTGGCAAAGCTGCTGGCAGCGGAGCGCAGGCAGTTCTACGGCATTCCCGTCGACCGCGGCATCGACGTGCCGAACGCGATCGATGACGCGAAGCTCCGCGCCAACCGGTTTGCGGTCGACCAGCGTCTCTGGAAAGAGGGCTGCGGCACTGGCGACGGTGCGGCGGTTGCATGCCGTGCCGGCCTGTTCGCGGCAGTGCTTCGCTATCGACTTTCGGGACAACTGTCGGCTGCCGGCGCTGATGCGTCGTACGACGCCAAGGTTGTGGCGCCGCTCCTCGCCGTGGCGCAAGTGCGGTGGCCGGGAGGCCTTGCGATCGGCAATCCCGATATTCCGAACCGCAATCCGCTTGCCGCGAGCGCGCCGATGCCGTCCCCTGCAGCGCTGGGCGACCGCGCGGAGCTCGCGAATGTGACCGCGGCTTTCGATCCGCTGGCGCCGCGGCCCGCGCTCGAGGTGTGGCGGCTCACCACCGACGAGGACGTCGCGCGCCTGGTCACGGGGCTCTCCGGCTTCATCGCCGATTCCGACATCGAACGGCTCGACCGCGCACTCCTCGTGCGAGCGCGCGCCACGCGGTCGGCCGGTCGCACTTACCGTGCGTTTTGCAAGGTCGAGCCGCCGGCGGGCGACGGACGCCGGCAGCGTATCGAATTCCGCTGCAACGCACGCACTCCATCCGCGGAGGGCCGCGTCGCCCTCGAGGGTCGCGTGTTCGTCGTTGGCAGCCGCATCGTCGGCGGCGCCGTCGATCGGCTTCAGTCGGACGGCTTGCCGCCGTCCCGTGATCTCGACCTCGACGTGCGGTATTCGGTGGCGCGCCATGCAGCGCGCACGGTGTCTGCGACACCGATGCGCGGACGGCTCCGCGCACGGGGCGCGGACGGCAATGCGCTCGAGCGCATCGAATTGACGCTCGGCGAACGCGATGGGGAGGCGACCGTCGTTGCGCTCGACGATTTCGCGGCAGCCAGCAACGCAGTCGAAGAGTTGGCGCGAGACGGCGTCGCAGGGACGTTCGACGGCTTCGACCCTCTGGCTTTTCGCCGTGCGCGCCTGATGCCCGCGCTCTTCGCCCGGCTCGGCGCAAAGCCGGACGCATGGTGCTGCGTCGACTCTGTGGGAATGCCGCTTCCGCGCGCCGCACGCGCCGCGATTCCCGACTTGCCGGCCGGCGAAATCTTCGGGTCGGCGACCGCCGCCTCGCACGCTGGGTTTCATCGCTACTGCGGTGAATGTCATCGGGAAGCCGATCGCGCACCGCCCAACTTCCTGCTCGGGAGCGCCGACGAGGTCGAAGCGAAGCTCAAGCACTGCGCACCGCGCATCTACTATCGCCTTGCGATGTGGCATCGCGCCGCCGATGCCCGGAGCAAGACTCCGATGCCCCCCGAGATCGCATTGCGCCGCCACAGCGTTGACGAGGCTGCGTGGCGCGACGGCGGCGCGCTGTCCGGCTTTCTGCTGTCGATCAACGAAAGACTGCAATCGGAAGGGAGTGCACAGAGCGGCGAAGCGCTGCTGCGGCATGGCTATGAAAGCCTGCGCCCGTGCCTCCCCGACGCATCGGCGGCAGTGCCGGCGCACCCAGTACCGGAAGCGCCCGGTTCCAGACAACCGGGGCAGAGACCGGTGGCTGTCCCGAAGGGACGGCGACGCTCGATCGTTAAAGGGAGCAAGGGATGAATGAATTCAGCGATGCGGAACCGGCCAGCCGCTGGCGTCGGCGATTTTTTGTCCTGCTGCTGCTGATCGTCGTGCCGCTCGCCGTCATCGGCCTTTATCTTCTCCAGCGTTTCGGAGGCGACACGCCGGTCGACTACGCGAGCAACGAGGAGCACTTCAAGTATGGCTCGACTGGCGGCGAGCACGAGATGGGC
>Ga0207701_10001613_pt1 | contig 23555 bp, 20 predicted proteins | sample KBSSwiSSwithPhiX_FD_184294 | JGI IMG/M metagenome (GOLD analysis project Ga0207701, IMG submission 184294) | Switchgrass rhizosphere bulk soil microbial communities from Kellogg Biological Station, Michigan, USA, with PhiX - S5 (SPAdes) (version 2) | ecosystem: Environmental > Terrestrial >... | reverse complement strand
CTCGAGGACGATGTCCTTGCCGCTGACCCAGGGCTGGAGCCGGCCCTCGAAGCGCACCCGCCGCTGCCGCGCCAGCGTGACGTAGATGTAACCCGTCGCCCATCCGAACCCGAGCGTCGTCGAACCGACGCCGATGCCCACCGCGCCGTACGCGCCGTAGGCCCGGCTGTGCGAGTCTGCGCCGGGAATGAACTGGCCGGGTATCACCAGCCCCTGCTCCGGGAAATAGAAATGGAAAATGCCGTCGCCGGGTGTCGCGTAGTACGGTGTTTCGATGCCGTGGACCTGCGCGAAGGCCCGCCCGATCGAGGTCTGCTTGTCGTCGGCGTCGACGCCGGTGAAAACGAAGTGATCGTTGGCAATCGCCGCCTGACGCGGGAGGATCGTGTTGCCCCCGGTGATCTGGTTGAACGTGTGGATCGCGAATGGCGCCGTCCCGTCCGACGCCGGCAGCAGATCGGCGTAGACGCGGAGCGTCGCGCCCGGCTTCACCTGCTCGGGCGTCATCGATTTATCGACCCGGTGCGCCCAGATGATCTGTTCGGTCGTCGTCATCCGGGCGGCGCTGGCCTCGTCGGCCCAGTCGATCACCGGCGTCGCGCGCACCGAGGCCGGGAACTCACGCCGGCCGACGGCGAAGATGCCACCGCCGCGACGAATCTCCTCTTCCTTCGGGGACAGTGGCACCGGCGTGTAGGTCCGATCCTGGGTCTCGTTCCGCAGCTGGCGCGAGTCGGGATCGAACGTGAACTCGTCACCGTCCCGCGCGTCCTCGACGGCCTCCGGGCTCTGGATGACGTGGAGCCCGAGATTGAAGCTGTTGCGACGGAAGATGTCGCCCATGTTCCGGCCGCAGACGATCACCAGCTCGAGCCCGGCCTCCTCGGCTACACCCTTGAGGCCCGCCGGGCTCATCTCACGCGAGGACCCGATGGCAAAGCGATCGCCGGCAATCACGAACGTCTCCCCGGCGTGCACGCGCGCCCGGAAGTCAGGCATGAGGTGCCGGAACGAGCCGGCCTTCCAGCGCTCGTCGAGCGTCTCGAGGCTCTCCGACACGCAATCGCTCGCCGGGGTGATCTGATCGGTATCGATCGCGTCGAGCTTCTTCGCCTGCGGCGGGCTCTTCGGGTCCCAGAAAATCAGCGCCCGGCCGCGAACCAGCCGGGATGCTCCGGCGGACTTCGAGGCAGCGACCGGTGCCGCCGGCAGATCCTCAACCGACACGCCCGGCTTGAGGCGGACGGGCTGAATCACGTGCATCACCCGTCCATGCTAACACCGCGTTTTATCGCTCGTGAGAGGGGTCCGGCGGCGGCGTGACGGCAGCGCAGCGGCGCACCGGCAGCGCCGGATACCGGGGATAGCGCGAGTCCACCGCCGAGTACTCGCAGCGCAGGAACTGCGAGCCGCGGTCGTTGACAATGACCCGGGCGTGCACGCATCCGGCACACAGCCCGGCCCGCGACGCGGGCATGCCTTGCTCAGGGCGCCGCGGATCGTTCATCATTCCAGCATGTTCACGTCGGAAGCCACCACGCGTGGCGTGCGCGTCACCGTGCGGTCGGAGTATGCCCCGGACCGCTCACAGCCGTCCCGCAACAAGTGGTTCTTCCTGTACACGGTCACGATTACCAACGAGGGGAACGAACGGGTCCAGCTCCTGACCCGTCACTGGATCATCACCGACGGGACCAATCAGGTCGAAGAGGTGAAGGGGCCGGGCGTTGTGGGCAAGCAGCCCACCCTCGCGCCGGGCGAGTCGTTCGAGTACACCTCGGGGTGCCCGCTGTCCACGCCGTTCGGGATCATGACCGGCACCTACCAGATGGTCACCGAGGACGGCGATCACTTCGACGCGACCATCGCCCCGTTCACGCTGAGCGAGCCCTACACCGTCCACTGATCGCGCTGCGACCGCACCATCAGACGAACGTGCACGTCACGCGCAGGGCCCGCGCGAGCCGGCGCAGGTATTCGCGGCGCGGAATCTCGACCGCGCCGAACTGCTCCAGGTGCGGCGTCGACCACTGCGTATCGAGCAGCCGGAACCCCCGTTGGTTCAATCGCTCGACCAGCGCGATCAGCGCGATCTTCGAGGCGTCCGTCTCGCGGTGGAACATCGATTCACCGAAGAACACCCCGCCGAGTGCGACTCCGTAGAGGCCACCCGCCAGTTGCCCGCCGCGCCAGGCCTCGACCGAATGCGCCAGGCCCAGGCGATGGAGCGCGACGTAGCTGTCGACGATGTCCTGGGTGATCCAGGTGCCGGGATCAGCGGGGTCGCGCACGATTGTCGCGCAGGCCGTCATCACCTCCGCGAAGGCGCGGTCGATGGCGATCTCGAAGCGGCCCGAGCGCCAGGTGCGAGCCAGCCGGTTCGAGATCCGAAACGTGTCGAGGGGGATGATGCCGCGCGGGTCGGGCGAGAACCAGCGGATCTCGCCCCCCTCGACGGCCATCGGGAACCATCCGTTGGCATACGCCGATACCAACTGCTCCGGATCGATCATCGATCAGCGCAGGACGAGGACCGCGCAGGTCGCGCCGTCGAGGACCGCCCGGGCCAGGTCCATCGAGGCGTCGTCCTCCTGGCGCGCCTGAACGATCGCCAGGTCGATCCCGTGCTCGTTGGCGTAGCGCACCACTTCCTGGTCGGCCGGACCAGTGCCGAGGGCAATCTCGACACCGAGGCGCTCCTGATCCTCCAGCGAGATGAACGGGGCCAGACGCTCGCGGGCTTCGCTCTCCATCGCTTCGTGCACTTCGGGCATCCGGTCGGCGCTCATCTCCGCGGTCCAGCCCGCGGCAAGCGGATCTTCGATCGTATACAAGACATGAAGCCGCGCCCCCAGCGACTCCGCCAGCCGCCGCGCGAACCCCGCGGAGCGATCGAACGATTCATCCATCCCGCCGTGCAGCAACACCTCGCGCATCACACGCTCCTCGTCTGATCTCGATGACCGCCGCGCCGATGCTGCCGCGCGCCGGGCCGGTTGTCGTCCTGCTTCTGCGCCGCACCCGCGGCACTCCGCGCGACTCCGCGCAGGCCGGATGGCGTAAGCAATACCCGTGCTGTCCCGCGCCCGGACCTATTCGGCCCGCAGCACGGAGACCGGGTCGACCCGCATCGCGCGGCGCGCCGGGACGAGGCAGCCGGCCGCTGCAGCGGCGATGAGCAGCAGCGAAACGACCACCAGGGTCAAGGCATCGGACGGGGTCACGCCGTACAGCAGCGCGGCCATGAACCGCGTCCCGATCAGGGCCGCCACGACGCCGAGGACGATGCCGACAGCGGTCAAGGCCAGGCCTTCGGAGAGCACCAGGCGCAGCAGTGAGCCGGGGCTGGCGCCGAGCGCCAGCCTGACGCCCATCTCCGGCGTGCGTTCAGCCACGGAATGCGACACCACCGCGTAAAGTCCGACCAGCGACAGCCCGAATGCCAGCATCGCGAACGCGCCGGCCAGGGCCATCGTGAAGCGACGGCTGGCGACGGATTCGGCGACCACTTCCGTCATCTGCCGGATGCGGCCGACTGGCTGGTTGCGATCGGCCTCGAGCACCGCCGCCCGGGCCACCGGAGCGTAGCCGAGTGGATCCCCCGCCGCCTTGATCACCACGATCATCTGCTGCCCGGGATCGTCCCGTTGTTCGACGTAGACCTGCGGCCGCAGCCCGCTGTCGAGACCCGTCTGGCGCGTGTCACCAACCACGCCGACGACGGTGTGCCAGGCGCCATCCTGCTCGTAGCCGGTCAACTTGACGCGGCGTCCGACGGCCTCCTGCCCCGGCCACGTGCTGGCAGCCATGGTGGCGTTCACGAGCACCGCGGGGGCGGGATTGCCGATGACCGTGGGCGGCAGCGACTGGCCGGCCAGCTGCGGGATCCCCATCACCGCAAAGTATTCCGCCGTCACCACCCGATAGTCGGCGATGACCTCCTGGCCAGGGTCGGGCCGGGGCCGCCCCTCGATGGTGACCTGACGCAGATTCTCGGCGCCACTGAGCGGCACGCCCGAAGTGATGGCGACGTGTTGGATACCGGGCACGCCGCGGAGCCGCGCGAGGACGCGATCGTAGAAGTCGGCCGCGGCCGGCGGGGGATATGCCGTGCGCGGCAGCGAGACCTCCACCGTCAACACACCGGCCGGCCTGAACCCGGCGTCGACGTTCAACAGCCGCACGAATGTCTGCAGCAGGAGAACGGCGCCCACCAGCAGCACCATCGCGAGCGCGACTTCCGCCACGACCAGCAGATTGCGGGTGCGGTGCGCACGCCGGCTGCCCGCGGTGCCCCTGCCGCCGTCCCGCAGCCCTTCGCTGAGATCGGCGCGCGACACCTGCAGCGCCGGAAGGATGCCGAAGAACAGCCCGGTCAGCGCGGACACTGCGATCGTGAAGCCCGCCACCCGCCAATCGAGCGTGGCGCTCGCGAACGCCGACACCTTGACGGGTGTCAACGCGAGCATCACGCGCAGCCCGGCCCAGGCCACGGCCAGGCCGGCGATTCCGGCAGCCAGCGCAAGGACCAGGCTCTCGACGAGCATTTGGCGCACGAGCTGCGCGCGGCCGGCTCCCAGCGCAAGCCGCACGCACCACTCGCGGCGGCGGCTGGCGGCACGGACGAGCATCAGGTTCGCCACGTTCGCGCAGGCGATGAGGAGCACGAACCCGACCGCCACGAGCAGGACGATGAGGGCTGTGCGTACTCCGCCCACCAGTTGTTCGCGCAACGGCTTAATCCGGACGGTCCAGCCGGCGTTGGATCCAGGAAACTGGCGCGCGATATCCGCCGCAATCCGATCCAGGTCCGCCGTCGCGGCGGCAAGGTCGACACCGTCTTTGAGCCGTCCGATGAGCGTGAAGCTCTTACCGCCCCGAAACACCTGCTGAGCCGGGCTCAGCACGTCCGCCGCCCAGATGTCGACCTCTCCCGAGAAACCGAGCCCCGACGGCAGGTCGCCTTCCGCGGGAAAGCGGAACCACGACGGAAGTACACCCAGAACGATCCCTGGCGCGCTGTTGAGCGACAGGACGCGGCCCAGAATTGCGGGATCGGCGCCGAAACGCTGCCGCCACAGGCGATCGCTGAGCAACACGCCACGCGAACCACCAACGTCCTCAGAAGTGAAGGCGCGGCCGATGACCGGGCCGACGCCCAGCACGTCGAAGAAGTCCGTGCTGACCCGCACGCCGGTGAGGCGCTGGGGGTCGCCCGTTCCCGTAAGGTTGAACCGCTCGGACCGGACCCACGCCAAGCCGGCGAAGGTGGTGTTCCGGGACCGAAAGTCGTTCGCGTCCGCGGGGGAAATCGGCAGGGTATCGAAGCCCGTGCGCTGCTGGACCTCGGCGCTGAACTCCCACGGCACGACCAGCCGGTCGGGTCGCGGGTACGGCAGCGGCCGCAACAGCACCCGGTCGATCATGCTGAAGATTGCGGCGTTTCCACCGATGCCGAGCGCCAGGGTAGCGATCGCCAGCAGCGCAAAGCCGGGCTTGCGGACGAGAGCGCGAACGGCGGCGCGAAGATCCTGCATGCGTCGTGACCGCAGCCGGACGCGCCGGCGGGATCGCAGTATAGCCCGCGGCAGCGACCTTGCTGGGTCCGTTATGATCGGGGCCGTTGAGCCGCGGCCCGACCCCGCCCCGGGCGGAGACGGATGTAATCAAGGAGAGACGATGCCGAAGTTGACCGTGGAAGGATTCCCACCCGTCGAGGTGGAATCGGGCAAGCGCCTGGTGCTGGCGATTGAGCAGGATGCACAGGTGGACGTGCTGCACGCCTGTGGCGGGAACGCGCGCTGCACGACGTGCCGCGTCGAGTTCATCGATGGCGAGCCGACGCGCTCGACGGCGGCCGAGCGTCAGGTGCTGGCGGCCAAGGGGGTCAGCGGCGTCCGGCTGTCCTGCCAGATCGTCTGCGACCACGATATGACCGTCCGCGCCATCTCGCGGCTGACCGGCAGCGGGCGACCCGATCCGGGCCCCACGCCGCTCCCCGATATCAACCCGCCGGCGGTCTGGACGTAAGAAAGGCTTCAGGCTTCAGAACGCCCAGGCGTACCTGCGAGCATTGAACCTCCCCTGTAGGGCTGTAGCCTCGCGTTTCCCTAACGCCGATACCGTTCGCGGATCCGCGGGATGAGGTAGTCCGAGAAGGCGTGATCGAAGTCGAGCTGGGGATTGAATCCCCAGTCTCGACGCGCCGCGGCGTCGTCGACGTCCGCCGGCCACGAATCGACGATGTGCTGCCGCTTGGTGTCCGTGTGCCAGTCGAGGCGGGCCGTCGGGAATGCTTCGAGGACAACGTCGCGGATCTGCTCCGCCGACGGGCTGAACGCGGCAGCGTTGTAGGCGATCCGCGACAGGTCACCGCGCGGCGCTGCTGCCAGCCGTAACAGCGCCTCGACACCATCCGGCATGGCCATGAACGGGATGCGCGTGTCCGGCCGCACGAAACAGCTGTACGGCTCCCCTTTCGCCGCCGCGTGAATCATCTCCGGCGCGTAGTCCGACGTCCCGCCTGACGGCGTCGTCACCGCCGAAATGAGCCCTGGAAAACGGACGCACCGGAAGTCGACCCGCCCGCTCGCCCGCTCCGCGGCCAGTTGCTTGTAGTGCCGCGCGTAGTAGGTGCCGAGCTGCTCGCAATACAGCTTGTTGCACCCGTACATGGTCGTTGGCTGCATCCAATCGTCTTCCTTGACCCTGCCGGCGCGTGTTTTGGTCTCGAGATCGGGGAGCCCGTAGGCGGCGATGGACGACGGGTACATGAACACGACCGGACGGCCGTGCGACTCGGCTTCGTGCTGCGCGAACTCGAGCAGGTTCAGCGTGCCGCCGACGTTGACCTCGTGCGCGGTAATCGGCGTGAACTCCGAGCGTGTCGACAGGAGCGCGGCGAGATGGAAGATCAACTCGACCTGGAACTCGGCCAGAATGCGCTCGAGCACGCCCCGGTCGAGAATCGATCCGGTCATCTCCCGGTCGACCTTCCTGGCAATGCTCGAATCGAGCGGGGTGAGGTCGAGCGTCACGATGGCGCGGTCGGCACCCTCGGCGAGTCGATCGATCAGGCCATGACCAATCTCGCCGTTGGCCCCGGTGATGAGCACGACAGGTTTACGCACGCCGCGAATTATACTGGCCGTCATGCCGAGGTGGCCCATTCCCGGATGGTCCTTCTCTCTGTTCTGCGCAGTATTCGCGGTCGGGAGTGCCGGCGTCGTCGCGCCGTACTTCGAGCCGATCCCTCCCCTCATCGAGGCGCAGGCCACCGTGGCCACAGTCCCCTTCGATTTCACGAAAACGATGCGGGTCGACTACTTCCACACCGGTGGACCCGGGATCACCGAGACCTTTTCGCTCGATCGCGTCGTCAACGACGGCGCGTGGGCGGGAAGCCGTACGCAACTCGTCGATCCGACCAATCTCGGAAAGTACCTGTTCGAGGTGCGAGCCAAGTCATCGGCCGCGGTGATGTACTCGCGGGGTTTCGCGTCGATCTATGGCGAGTGGGAGACGACCGCCGAGATCAAGACAACGAAGCGGACGTTCCATGAATCGATGCGGCTGCCGTGGCCGTCGGGCCCGGTGACGCTTACGCTGCGCAAGCGGCGGCCTGACAACACCTTCTCCGACGTGTGGTCAGTGGACGTTGATCCGTCGTCGAGCAGCGTCAACCAGGCGCCGCCACCGAGCCACGACCCGGTGTGGACGGTGATGGAGAACGGACCGGCGCCGCAGAAGGTTGACATCCTGATCCTGGGCGAGGGCTACACGCGAGCCCAGAATGCGAAGTTCCGCGGCGACGTCACGCGATTGCTCGGGTCACTCTTCGCCCAGGAGCCGTTCAAGAGCCGTAAGTCGGACTTCAACGTCCGCGGCATCCTCCTGCCGGCGGCGCAGAGTGGCATCAATCGTCCTAATGCCGGCGTGTTCCGGCGGACGCCCATCTCAGCGGAGTACAACGTCTTCGACTCCGAGCGCTACGTGCTGACGCTTGACAACCGCGCGTTGCGGGACGCGGCCGCGGCCGCGCCGTATGAGTTCATCGAGATCCTCGTCAACGACAAGACCTATGGCGGGGGCGGCATCTTCAACGATCAGGCGACGGCGTCGGTGGACAGCGCGTTCTCGGACTACGTCTTCGTGCACGAGTTCGGGCATCACTTCGCTGCGCTCGCTGACGAGTACTACACCTCGGACGTCGCCTACCAGACGGGCGCCAGCGACTTACCCGAGCCATGGGAGCCGAACGTCACCGCGCTGAAGGATCCCGCGACCCTGAAATGGCGCGACCTCGTCGAGCCTGGCACGCCGCTCCCCACGCCGTGGGAGAAGGCGCGCTTCGAAGCGGAGAGCCGCGCGACACAGGAACAGCGCCGCGCGATCAGGGCGCGCAACGCCCCCGAAACGGAGATGGATGCACTCTTCCGCGCCGAACGCGAGCGTGAGGAGCGTGAGCTGGGGGCGGAGCGCTTTGCGAGGAAGGTCGGCGCCTTCGAAGGCGCCTCATACGAGCCGCGTGGGCTCTACCGGCCGGAGATTGACTGCATCATGTTCACCCGCGATCGCGTTGGCTTCTGCCGCGTATGTCAGCGGGCACTCGCGCGTATCATCGACCTGTACGCCCGGTAGGCTCGGGGCTTATGGCTCAGGGCTCAGGGCCTGGGTTCGGGCCTTCGGCCGCCGCCTGACTGGCCTTCAGCCGTCAGCCCTCAGCCTTGAGCCGGATCGGCGCCCTTCGGCGCCGCCTCGCTACGCCCTTAGCAGTTGCGGCCCGATCTTGATCAGCGAGGCGAGGATCGCGAGAGCCGTGGCGACGAGGCAGCCGAAGGCGAGCGCCAGATGGTCAGTGCGTTCGCGCTTGAGCGGATCGAGCCAGATGGCCGCGGCATAGCCGCCGACGAACCCGCCGGCGTGGGCGTAGTTGTCGATGCCGCCCATGAACAGCCCGAACACGAACAGGACCAGCGCGTACTGCTTGGCCTGCGCGCCAATCATGCTGCTGCCGCTGCGCCGCCCGTAGTAGACCAACGCGCCGAGCAGCCCGAAGATCGGAGCGGACGCGCCGAGCGTCAAGGAGGCGCCGCGCAGGAATGGCACCGGCATGTGCGGAAAGAGCGCGCCTGCGGCGCTGCTCAGGAAGAAGCCCGTCACGCTGGCCACGGTGTAGATGATCACCATCCGTCCGGCACCGTAGACTTCGGCTGTCGCCGGGCCGAGCTGACGGACCCACATCATGTTGAACAGGATGTGCAAGGCGCTCCCGTGCAGCCACCCGGCGCTGAGCAGCGTCCACCACATGTGCTGTCGGAACACCGGGAACTCGCCGCTGGCGCCGAACGCCAGGGTAACAGCCGTGTCCGGGGCCAGCAGGTTCATCAGATTGCCGGGCGACAGCACCGATCCGCCCAGCGCCACCGTGGCAATCAGCGTCAGCGCATACAGAATCGAGCAGCCGTAGACGACCAGCGTCACGAAGCCCATGTCGTTGCCGAGGCGCCGCAGCACCGGCCCAAAACCCCACAGGCCCGGATTGCGTCGTCCGCACGAGTAGCACTGCTCGTCGTTGACGCCGACCAGGGATCCGCACGACGCACACACCACGGACCCGGTCTTCTGCCGAGTGAACATTTCTGTAAGCATATCAGCGTGTTGCGGGCCCTGGTCGCCGGCGGCAGCGGCTATCTCGGCTCGGCGATCGTGCGTGCGCTCGTGCGCCGCGGTCATCAGCCAATCGCTTTCTCGCGCCACCCGCTGACCTCGCCCGCGCATCTCCCCGCGCTCCGCGGCGACCTGCGATCCCGTACGGACGTCGCGGATGCGGTTCAGCATTGCGACGCGGTGTGTCACACCGGCGCGCTCGTCAGTCAGTGGCGGCGCCGGTCCCGCCACTTCGATGAGGTGAACGTCGAGGGAACGCAGCACGTGATCGAGGCGTGTCGCGCGCGCGCTGTGCCACGCGTCGTCTACACCGCGTCGTTCCTGGCGCTCCCGCCCGAGGGCCGAACGACGACCCTTGTTGCAAACGACTATCAGCGCACCAAAGTGGCAGCGTTCGGCGTCGTTCGGGACGCGATCCGCACCGGCATGCCCATCGTCGTGCTGATCCCCGCTGTGGTCTACGGGCCTGGACCCGCGACCGAAGGCAATCTCGTCTCGCGATTGCTCCGCGATCACCTCGTCGGACGGCTTCCCGGCATCGTCGGCGCGGATCACCAGTGGTCGTTCGCGTGGATCGACGACGTGGCGGAGGCGCACGTCAGTGCGGTCGAAGGCGCCACCATAGGTGCGGAGTATGCGATTGGCGGCGAGAACGCTCCACAGATGCGCATGTTCGAGGTGGCCAGATCCGTCACGGGCCGTCCGCTGCCGCGGCGGCTGCCGCTCGCGCTGGTGCGCGCCGCCGCCGCAGTGGAGGAGCTCCGCGCCCGAATCGGCGGTCCTCCGCCATTCGTGACCCGTGGCGCGGTCGAAATCTTTAGTTACGACTGGCCCCTCGACAGCCGTCGTGCCGTCAACGACCTGGGATATGCGCCCAGGCCGCTCGAATCCGGCCTTCGCGCCGTGATCGAGAGCCTAGATGCCCACGCCCCCTGACTTCGACCCGCGAACAGCCGGCCAACCGGCCGCTCCGACGCGCCTAACCGCCGGGCCGGGGCCCCGTCTAACTACTCGGATGACGCACACGGACGCCGTGACCGTCGCGCTGGCCCGCGATGGTGACAGCGAGGCTTTTCGGGCGCTGGTGGAACACCACAGCCGGGCTGTGTACAGGCTCGCCCACCGGATGACCGGAAATCCGAGCGATGCGGAGGACGTCGTCCAGGAGACCTTTCTGCGAGCCTACAAGCAGCTCGGGCGATTCGAGTCGCGGGCGAACTTCGGAACCTGGCTGCACCGGATCGCGGTCAACTGCGCGATCGACCTGATCAGGTCACGGCCGAAACGAGAGTCCGGGCACGACGCGACGGACCTCGAGCTGATTGGCGCGCCACCGGCGACCTCGAAGGCGGTCGAGGCCTCGCCGGAGCGCCTGATGTTGAGCGCGGAGGTGCGGCAGCGGATCACCGGCGCGATGTCGTCGCTGAGCCAGATGGAACGGGCCGCGTTCGTCCTGCGGCACTGCGAGGGGCACTCGATCGAGGAGATCAGCCGCGCCCTCGGGCTCAAGGTCAATGCCGCCAAGCACTCGATCTTCCGGGCGGTGAAGAAGATGCGCATCGCCCTCGAACCGTTCGTGCCGGCTGACTGACGCGGGACCCGACGAGACGATCATGCATGTGAACGAAGACGACCTGGTGCTGCACTACTACGGCGAGCTCGCTCCGGGCGACGAAACGCGGGTCGCGGCGCACGTCCGCGACTGCCGCGAATGCCACGCCGCATTCCGGCGGCTGCAGCAGGTGCTGACGTCGATCGACGAGTCGGCGCTGGCCCCGCCCGATCTGCCCGACGGCTTCGAGCGGGTGGTGTGGGCCCGGCTGCAGCCGGAGCTGCAGCGCACCCGGCGCGGCTGGGTGTCGCGGCTGATGCACATGCCGCAGCTCGGATGGGCGGCCGCGGCGGTGGTGCTGGCGGCGGGATCGTTCTACGCGGGTCATCGCTGGCCGGCGGCGCCGGCGCTGCTGGCGCCGGGCGGTGGCACAGCCGAGGCCTCGAGCCAGCTGCGGGAGCGACTGCTTCTCGTCGACCTCAGCGATCACCTGGATCGCTCGCAGCGCGTGCTGGTGGAGTTGGTGAGTGCCGAAGACGAGCGCGGCGCCAGCCTGGCCGGCGAGCGCGAACGCGCCGAGCAGCTGGTCTCCGCCAACCGGCTGTATCGGGACAGCGCAGCGGCTAACGGTGACGCATCGATCGTGGATCTGCTCGATCAGCTCGAACGCGTGCTGGTGGAGGTGGCCGCCAGCCCCTCGGCCGGGTCCGCCTCGGAGCTCGGGGAAGTACGGCGCCGGATCGAGTCCGGCAGCCTGTTGTTCAAGGTACGCGTGGTGTCGTCGGATCTTCAGGAGCGGCGTAAAGCCGCGGTGCGGCAAACGGGCCAGCGTTCGTCGCTCTGATTTCATTCATACAGAGGCATGCTCATGGCAATCAGATTCATGGTGGCGGCAGTGGCCGCCGTACTTATAGCGGGTCCGGCGCAGGCCCAGGAGCGCGAGCTGGCGATGGCCGCGGCCGCGGCCGACCGCGCGATGATGGCGATGGACGCCGTCCAGGCGCGGGCCAGGGAGCCGCGCGAGGCCGAGCGCGATCAGAAGGACCGCGACGCGGAGCGCGCCGATCGGCAGCGCGATCAAGAGATGGCCGCGTTCGATCAGGCCTACAGCCAGATGGACGCCGGACGCTGGGATCGCGCGGTCGAAGCCTTCGCGCGGGTCGCGGCGATGAAGGGCACCCGAGCGGACGGCGCGCTCTACTGGCAAGCCTACTCACAGGATCGCATCGGGCAGCGGGCCGAGGCGCTGGCGACGATCGCCGAGCTGGCGAAGACGTATCCGGCCAGCCGCTACGTCAAGCAGGCCCAGGCGCTGGAGATGGAAGTGCGGCGCAACGTCGGCCAGCCGGTGAACCCGGAAGCGCAAGGCGACGAGGAGCTGAAGTTGATCGCGGTCAACAGCCTGCTCAACTCGGATCCCGAAAAGGCGCTGCCCATTCTCGAGAAGCTGCTCCAGGGGCCGGCCTCTCCCCGCGTCCGTGAGCGCGCGGTGTTCGTCCTGGCGCAGAGCAACTCGCCGCGAGCCCGCGAGATCCTGAAGAACCTCGCGCGCGGGTCGTCGACCCCGGAGCTGCAAAGCAAGGCGATCCAGTACCTCGGGGTGATGGGCGGCGCGGAGAGCCGGGCGACCCTGGCCGAGGTCTACTCCGCGTCTACCGACGTCGACGTCAAGCGTCGCATTCTGCGCGCCTTCATGGTCTCGGGCGACAAGCAGCGGGTGCTGACCGCGGCGCAGACCGAGCAGAACGCTGACCTGCGAGCGGAAGCGGTGCGCCAGCTGGGGGCGATGGGCGCCAACGACGAGCTCTGGCAGATGTACCAGAAGGAATCCGCCGTGCCGGTGAAGAAACAGATCCTGCAGGCGATGTTCGTCGGCGGCAACTCCGCCCGGATGACCGAGCTGGCGCGCAGCGAAAAGGATCCCGAGCTGCGCAGCGCCGCCGTCCGTAATCTCGGGATGATGGGCGGCGCCAAGACCGGCGACACGCTGGTGGAGATCTACAACGGCGAGAAGGACCCGGCCGTCCGCCGCAATGTGCTGAATGCGCTCTTCGTCCAGGGAAACGCCACCGCGCTGGTTGCGATCGCGCGCAAGGAAACGGATCCCGAGTTGAAGAAGACCGTCGTCCAGAAGCTGTCGATGATGCAGGGCAAAGTGGTCACCGACTACATGCAGGAACTCCTCAGCAAGTAGCCAGGAGGAAGGCCATGACACCGCGCCTCTCGCTCGCCGCCGCGTCGTTCGCACTCCTCGGCACGCTCGCCGTTCCCGCGGCCGCGCAGCCGCCGCGCATCGTCAACGGGCGCGTCACCACTCAACCCGCCGGCACGCTCCAGACGACATTCCGCGGGCTGGTTGCCGCGCAAGGGGAGGTCGGCTGGATCGGGTACGCGGTGCCGGCGGTCGCCGGCAACCGCGTGATGTGCTGCGGCGACTCTGGCGACGGCGCGTCGGGGCGCTACTGCTGCGGCGCCTGCCGCCTCGAGCCGGCATCAGCCGGCACGGCGACCACGTCGCGGACGGAGGCGTCGCCGCCCGCGACCGGCCCGATCCCGCTCGAAGCCAGCAGCCGGATGATGGTGTTGTTCCGGGTGGCAGCCAACACGGTCGAGAAGATCCGGGTGTTCTCCGATGAGTGTCAGCTCGACGCGGGCGGCCGCCCGGTGACATGGCTGGAGGCCGTGAAGCCGGCGGACAGCGTGGCGCTCCTGGAGTCGGTCGCGGCGGTGCCGGCGGAGCGCGACAACGTCATGGACGGCGCGGTCAGCGCCATCGCCTTGACCGGCGACTCCAGCGCGGACGCGTCGCTCGACCGGCTCGCAGCCGCTCCGCAGACAGAACCGCTGCGACGGAAGGTCATGTTCTGGCTTGGCAATGCGCGCGGCGCGCACGGACTCGCCACGCTGCAGCAGGCGCTGCGCACCGATCCGAGTGCGGAGGTCAAAAAGGCGGCTGTCTTCGGCGTGTCGCAGAGTCGCGAGGCGGCCGCGTTCGGCGTGCTCTCCGGGCTGGCCCGGGGCGACGCGGATCCGAAGGTGCGGAGCGAGGCGATCTTCTGGCTGTCGCAGAAGAACGATCCGCGCGCCGCCGCGGTAATCCTGGAAGCACTCGACAAGGACCCGGCGTCCGAGGTGCGGAAGAAGGCGGTGTTCGCGCTCAGTCAGCTCAAGGACGACGCCGGTGTCGAGGCGCTCATCAAGACGGCCAAGACCAGCGCGGATCCCGCAGTGCGGAGCGAAGCGATCTTCTGGCTTGGGCAGAAGGCCGGCAAGGCGGCGTCCGCGGCGATCACCGATCGCATCGACAACGACCCAAACACCGAGGTCAAGAAGCGCGCGGTCTTCGCGCTCAGTCAGATGCCGGCCGCCGAGGGCGTGCCGCTGCTGATCGACGCCGCGCGGACCAACCCGAATCCCGAGGTCCGGAAGCAGGCGATGTTCTGGCTCGGGCAGTCCAAGGATCCCAAGGCGCTGGCGTTCTTCGAAGAAGTGCTGCTCAAGAAATAAATCGGGACCCGGGACCCGGGACCCGGGACCCGGCGAACGGTTGGAGGCGGCGGGGCAAGTTCGCGGCGACGCACACTTTACGCCGGCGCTGGGCGCTGGGGCTGGGCGCTCGGAGGGCTGAGAACCTTCTTCCTGGAGCCTGGAGCCTGGAGCCTAGGACCGACAACGCCCAACGCGCAAAGCCGTCAGGCGGGCCTTACTGCGCCCAGCCCCGGGCCAGTGAGCTGGCCGGTTGCCATGACGCCGTTGTGGATCGTGAAGAGACCCGGGAATCGCGCATCCCACGGCTCGTTGGCGGTGGGGACGAACTGGCGGGCGTTGGCTTCGATGCCGGCGTTGCCCGGCACCCGCGCGGCGATGCCGGCCGAGTGGATCAAGGACGCGCCGGGGCACGTCAGGTCCTGGACGCACAGGAACATCCCGAACTTCTGCGCCGCCGCGGCCATCAGCATCGCCTGGCTCTGCCCCTTGCACGCCTTCAGCGCGACGCCGGTGTAGCCCATCTCGCGCGCCAGCAGGAGCGCGTCGAGACCCGTCAATGACTCGTCGATGACGACCGGACGCAGCCGCGACGCCTCGTGCATCACGTTGGCGCGGTCGCGCGCGAGGTCGCGCGCCGTCGGCTGCTCGATATACAGAATCCGCGTAAACCCGTCGGGCGTCGTCTCACGGATCCGCCGGAGGAACTCGAGCAGGTACGCGACGTTCGGGCAGCCTTCGTTGAAGTCCAGCGAGTACTGCCAGTCGGCGATGCCGCGGGCGGCCTGCGCCCGCCGAACCACTCTGTCGATGCGCACGACGCGGTCGTAGTCGGCCTCGAGGTTGCCGCCATCCAGTTTGATCTTGAAACGGATCAGCCCGTCGTGCGGGATCCACGCTTCGAGCGTTTCGGGCAGTCCGTCCGCGATCGGGCTGGCAACGTCCGCGGTCTCCAGCGGATCTCCCGCGCCCACAGAGTGGAACACCGGCATCGCCGCCCGTGGCGCCGCCGGAACATAGCGATCGAGGTACTCGCCGGCGAACGCCGGTCCGAGATCGGTCGCCAGGTCGTGACGCATGTGGGTCCGGCCGTAGGTCTCGTAGACGCTGACCCCGAAGGCCTTGCCGTACGCGTCGTGCAACGCCGCATCGTAGGCGCTTCCGACGACGAGCGTACACAGCTTGGGGATTGGGACCGGCAGCGCAAGAGTCGACGACACACTCGCCGCCGCACGCAGGTAGGCCGGCTCGAGCACTCTCGCGAGATCGATTGCATGACCGCGCTCGTCGCACGCCGCGGTGATCGGCTCGAGCGCCCCAGCCAGCGCCTTCATCGCCCCCAGCCCCGCGTCCTGGCTCGCCGCCGGGAACGCCCACGCGTTGCCGAGCGTCATCGATCCGAACCCCCACGCCTCCCGTCCACCCTCGGTGCCCGCCCGGCACGTGACGTTCAGCACCGTGACCCGATCGACCGAGCGCCCGCCGAACCGATACGGCGCCCGATAGCGGAACTCTTCGAAGCTGTGATGCACCTCGAGGATGCGCGCGTCGGTGGGGCGCGATCGGCGTACCGCCGGAGAACGCTGCGCTGCACAGGCCGCTATCGGCGCCAGGACGCAGGCGCGCAGACAGTCGCGGCGGGAGAGGGTTCTACCAGTGCTCACAGGTTCTGCAGGGTGCTCAAGGTGCTGGTGCTACGGTTCTCTAAGGTTCTGCAGGTTCAGCAGCTCGAATCGCCGCGCAACAACTCGCCCGACCTGAAGGTCGGGCCTTCGAATGACACGGGGCCGCAGAGCGCTCCCAGCGCTGAACCTTGAACCGAACCGTGAACCACTGAACCCGACCTCATGAACCCCATGAACCGCATGAACCTCATGAACCGTTCAATGCACTCCCCGACTCATCGTCAGCGTCGAGGGATCCGCCCCGAGTCTGCGGATCGCCGTATCCCACATCGCGCCCGGCGGAACGTCGAACACGAGATCGAGCTCGACGTCGGCCATCAGCCAGGCTGACTGGGCAAGCTCCGCGTCGAGCTGTCCGGGGCCCCATCCGGCGTAGCCCGCCAGCACCCGCACCCGCTCCGGCGCGGGAGTCGTCGACAGCACCCGGCGCAGCAGCGACGGGGACGTCGACAAGTACAGCCCCTCCTGGATCTCGCGGTACTCGGCGTCCTCCGGTGCGACGTTGGTGAGGATCCAGCCACGCTCGGGTTCGACCGGGCCGCCGATCGAGAGCGGCAGCTCGTTGCCGCCGGCAATCGGCGGATCCAGCTTGACCATCGTCGTCGCCGGCATTTCGGTCGGGCGGTTCAGGACCAGTCCGAACGCGCCCTCCTCGGTGTAATCGCACAGCAGCACCACAGTGCGCGTGAAGTTCGGGTCCTGAAGCTGCGGCATCGACAGCAGCAAGGTCGGGCGGAACGTCTCGTCCATTGGTTAACGGCTCCCGGCCCGGGCGCGCGGCGCGCGGGCAATCTCGGCGGCGACGACGCGCAGATCGGCAACGAAGCGGGCCATCGCGTCGCGGCGTTGATCCTCGTCTCCCGCCCGCAGCACGGCGGACGGGTGCACCGTCGCGAGCACACGCGCCGCCAGCGGCGAATCGACGAACCGGCCGCGGAATTCGGACACCTTGAAGGCGCGTCCGAGCAGCGTTTGCGCGGCGACGGCGCCCAGGCAGACCAGCACTCGCGGCTTGACCACGGCGATCTCGCTGTCGACCCACGGGCGACAGGCGGCAATCTCGGTCGCGCCCGGTTTCTTGTGGATGCGCCGCTTGCCGCGCGGCTCCCACTTGAAGTGCTTCACGACGTTGGTCAGATAGACCTGCGTGCGGGGAATCCCTGCTTCCTCCATCGCTCGATCGAGCAGTCGGCCGGCCGGCCCGACGAACACGTGCCCTTCGATGTCCTCGACATCCCCGGGCTGCTCCCCTACCATCATCACCTCGGCGCGGCGCGGCCCTTCGCCGAACACGGTCTGTGTGCCGCGCGCGTACAAGTCACAGGCGCGACAGCCCGCGGCCGCCTCCCGCATCGCAGGCAGCGACAGGCGCTCCGGCAGGATCGAAGGGACCGGCGGACCGAGCTTTGGAGCCCCTGGCCCTGCCGGCTCCGACGGCGTGCGGCGCGGCGCGCGCTTAGCCACCGAGTACCTCCACCGCCCAGCGCACGTGGGCCTCGACGAGCGGATCCTCGGTCGTCGGCGTGTGTCGCGCAGTGAGCGCCTCGATGGCCGCGGGATCACCGGCGTTCCCGATCGCCACCGCGAGATTGCGCCGGAACCGCCGCACCCCGGCGCGCTTCATCGCGCTCCCCTTCAGGATCACGCGCAGCTCGTCATCCGACCGGCGCCAGAGATCGAGCAGCGTGGTCTGATCGAGCCCCGGACGCGCCGCCCACGCGACATCCGACGAGACGGCGGGTGACAGATTGTACGGACAGACTTCCTGGCAGATGTCGCACCCGTAAGCATGCGCGCCAATCGAGGGCCGCTGCTCGGCCGGTATCTCGCCCTTGTTCTCGATCGTCAGGTACGACAAGCACCGCCGCGAATCGAGGGCGCGCGGCGCGGTGAGCGCACCGGTCGGACATGCGTCGAGGCAGGCCGTGCACGTCCCGCATTGATCGAGCGCGGGCGCGTCCGGCTGCAGCTCGAGATTGCAGATGATCTCCGACAGGAACAGCCAGGAACCGAGCTCCTCGTTGATCAGACAGCTGTTCTTGCCGATCCACCCGAGTCCGGCGTGCTGCGCGAATACGCGCTCCTGCACCGGGCCGGTATCGACGTAGCTGCGCGCCTCCAGCGTGTCGCCCGCCTCGCTCCGCAGCCACTCGACCATGCGATCGAGGCGCGACTGGATCACGACGTGATAGTCGTCCCCCCACGCGTAGCGCGCGAGGGCCGCGCGTTTCCGGTCGGCGACCTCAATCGAATACGGCTGGTCGGTGTTGTAGATCGTGCCGAAGACGATGACCGAGCGGGCCGAGGGCAGAACCTGGGTGACGTCCATCCGCCGCTCCGCGGAGCGACGGAGGTAGTCCATCTCGCCGGCATAGCCGGCGTCGAGCCACTCGCGCAGGTACTGCAGCTCCGGATGCGCCGCCGCGGGGGCGATGCCGCACAGGTCGAAGCCACACGCCTCGGCCTGGCGCTTTACTGCCGACGACGACAGACGGTCGGGCGCGGCCGGCATGAGGCGATCACCGGGTGTCAGGCCTTTGCCAGCTGGCGCAGCACGTACGGCAGGATGCCGCCGTGGCGGAACGCCACGATCTCTTCCGGTGTGTCGATCCGCGCGATCGTGACGATCTCGCGGCTGGTGCCGTCCGGCCCGGTGACCCGGACCCGCACCTCACCTGCGGGCTTCAGGTTCTCACCGACGCCGAGGACGTCGTAGGTCTCGCGTCCGGTCAGCTTCAGCGACGCGGCGGACTCGCCGTCGCGGAAGCGCAGCGGCAGGACGCCCATGTTGACGAGATTGCTGCGATGGATGCGCTCGAAGCTCTCCGCGAGCACTGCCTTGACGCCGAGCAGCAGCGTGCCTTTCGCCGCCCAGTCGCGGGATGAGCCCGATCCGTATTCCTTGCCGGCGAGAATCATCAGCGGCACGTGCGCCGCGCGGTATCTCTCCGATGCGTCGAAAATTGTCATCACTTCATCCTCCGGCAGCAGCGTCGTCCAGCCCCCTTCGGTGCCGGGGGCGAGCTGGTTGCGCAGGCGGATGTTGGCAAACGTACCGCGCATCATCACTTCGTGATTGCCGCGGCGGGCGCCGTATGAATTGAAGTCGGACGGCGGCACGCCCTTGGCGATCAAGTACTTTCCCGCCGGGCTGTCCGCGGGGATGGAGCCCGCCGGCGAGATGTGATCGGTGGTCACGCTGTCGCCGAGCACCGCGAGCACCCGCGCCCCGAGGATGTCGGCCGGCGGCGCCGGATCGTGCGTCAGCCCGTCGAAGAACGGCGGGTTGCGGATGTAGGTGGAATCGTCGGTCCACAGGAACCGCTCGCCGGTCGGAATCGGCAACGAGCGCCACCGGTCGTCGCCATCGAACACGTGCGCGTACTTGTCCCGGAACATCTCCGAGCGCACCGAGCTCAGCATCGTCGCCTGGATTTCCCGCTCGCTCGGCCAGATGTCCTTGAGGTACACCGGCTGGCCGTCGGTGCCCGTTCCAAGCGGCTCAGTCGTCAGGTCGACCTGCATCCGTCCGGCCAACGCATAGGCGACGACCAGCGGCGGCGAGGCCAGGTAGTTCGCCCTTACCTGCGGCTGGATGCGACCCTCGAAATTGCGGTTGCCGCTGAGCACCGAGGCAACGATCAGGTTCTTGTCCTTGACCACCTTGGACACCGCGTCCGGCAGCGGGCCGCTGTTGCCGATACACGTCGTGCAGCCGTAGCCGACGATGTTGAAGCCGAGCTCGGCGAGATATTCGAGCAGCCCGGCCGCGCGGAAGTATTCGGTAACGATGAGCGAGCCCGGTGCGAGACTGGTCTTGACCCACGGCTTCACGGTGAGCCCGCGTTTGACGGCGTTGCGGGCCAGCAGTCCGGCGCCGATCATCACGCTCGGGTTCGAGGTGTTGGTGCAGCTCGTGATCGCCGCGATCACCACGGCCCCGTGATCGAGCGCCTCGAGCCCTGGCGGGACCTCCGGCGTGGCGACGGCCACCGCTGTCGCCGCCCCGGCAGCGGCGGTGGCCGTCGACGCCGCCGGCTGTTCGGGTGCCTTCTTCGGCTTGGCCTTGGGCTCCAGCAGCATCGTCTCGAGCGCCTGCTCGAACTTCATCTTGGCCTGACGCAAGGACACGCGGTCCTGCGGCCGCTTCGGTCCGGCGAGGCTCGGCTCGACGGTCGATAGATCCAGCTCGATGGTCGACGTGTAGACCGGATCCGGGGCCGTGGCCGAACGGAACAACCCCTGCTCCTTCGCATACGCCTCGACCAGCGCGACGTGGCCTGGATCGCGGCTCGTCAGGCGCAGGTAATCGAGCGTCATCTCGTCGATCGGGCAGATGGCGATGGTGGCGCCGTACTCCGGCGACATGTTGCCGAGGGTGGCGCGGTCGGCGATGGTGAGGAACTCCAGCCCCGGGCCGTAGAACTCGACGAACTTACCGACGACACCCAGCTTGCGGAGCCGTTCGGTGATGGTCAGGACCAGGTCGGTCGCGGTCGCGCCCTCGGGCAGTCGGTCGATCAATCTGAACCCGACCACCTCGGGAATCAGCATGGAGATCGGCTGCCCGAGCATCGCCGCCTCCGCTTCGATACCGCCCACGCCCCAGCCGACGACACCGAGACCGTTGACCATCGTCGTGTGCGAATCGGTACCGACGAGCGTGTCGGGGTACGCCATCGCCTTGCCGTCGGACATCTCGCGGAAGATGACCCGGGCGAGGTATTCGAGATTGACCTGATGGACGATGCCGGTGTCGGGCGGGACGACGCGGAAGTTATCGAAGGCTTCCTGGCCCCAGCGGAGGAACGTGTAGCGCTCGCGGTTGCGGCCGAACTCGAGGGCCGCGTTCAGGTCGGCCGAGTTGAACTCCACATAGTGGTCGACCTGCACGGAGTGGTCGATGACCAGTTCGACCGGCTGCAGCGGGTTGACCTTGCGTGGATCGCCGCCGAGCTTGACTATCCCGTCGCGCATCGCCGCCAGGTCGACAACTGCCGGCACTCCGGTGAAGTCCTGGAGCAGCACCCGGGCCGGCGTGAAGGCGATCTCCTTCTGCGCACCGGAACGGACATCCCAGCCGGCCAGCGCCTGGATGTCGTCCGGATCGACGAACCGCGCGTCCTCGCGGCGCAGCAGGTTCTCGAGCAAAATCTTCAGCGAGTACGGCAGCCGCGCGACGTTGGGAAAACCGGCCTTCTCAAGGGCGGGCAGGCTGAAGATGTCGAGGGAGTCGCCCCCGACGGTGATCGGAGTGCGCGTGTTGAACGAGTTCTGCGAGGCCATCTCTAGATATTCCTCCAGTCGAGGCACGCCATTCAAGCACCGCCGTCAGCGTGGCCTGGCTTGCAGGAATGCGCGGACGACCGCCGCCGGCTCCTGATGCTCCGCGTCCACCGCCCGGTTCATCCGGCGCATGTCGGCCACAGTCACTTTCCCGGCCAGCGTGGCGAGCGCGTCCTTCACCTGCGGATGCGCCAGCAACATCCCTCTCCGCGCCACCGGCACGGCGTCGTACGGCGGGAAATACCGGCGATCGTCCTTCAGCATCGTCAGGCCATACGCATCGATCAGGCCGCTCGTCGCATCACCGGCGATCAGATCCACCTGCCTGTCGGCGAGGGCGCGGTAGATCAGAGAGAGGTCCATGGCCCGCGGCGGCGAGCCGAATTGGAGGCCGTAAGCTTTGGCCAGACCCGGATAGCCGTCAGCACGCTGGAGGAACTCGTAGCCGAAGCCGGCCCGCCAGTTGCGCGCCGGTCCTGCGGCATCGCCGATGGTCGTGAGCTTGAGCGAGGCGGCATCCTGGCCGCGGACGAGGATCGCGAACGTGTTCTCGAACCCGAGCGGCTCGAGCAGCGTGAGTCCGGCCTGCGCGTAGCGTTGGCGAATGGCGTCGAGCACGCGTGACGGATCGGTCTCGACCGGCTGATGGAACACCGCGGTCAGCGCGGTGCCCGAGTACTCGACATAGAGGTCGATGTCTCCGGAACGCAACGCCTGATCGCAGATGAACGTGCCGCCGAGATTGAGACGGCGCTCGACCTTCAGATCGGTCTGACGCTCGATGGTCTGCGCCAGCAGCTCGCCGAGCACGATCTGCTCGGTAAAATTCTTCGAGCCGACGCGGATCACGTCGGCGTCGGGCCGCATGATGGCCACCGCGACACCCGCGGCCGCGGCCATCGCCAGCACACCGGCGATCGCGATCGTCCGCACGCGGCGCGAACCGCCGGACTCGATCGCGCGCCGGATGCCGCGCTCGAGGAGCATCAGGCCGCCGTCGAAGGTGAGCGCGAGCAGCGCGGCCGGGACCGCGCCGGCGAGGATCACCGTTGGCTCGACCATCGAAAGGCCGCGGAAAATGTACTCGCCGAGCCCGCCTGCCCCGACCGCGGCCGCGATCGTCGCGGTGCCGACGCCGATGACGGTTGCGACGCGAATGCCGGCGACGATCGAGGGCAGCGCGAGCGGCAGCTCGACGCGCCGAAACAGCTGGCCCGGCGTCATGCCGAGCGCGAGGCCGGCTTCGACCAGCGACGCGTCGATCGAGCGCATGCCGGCGACGGTCGTGCGGATGATCGGCAGCAGCGCGTAGAGCACCAGCACGGTGATCGCGACCCGCGCCCCGAGTCCGCCGACGAATGGCAGCGGCAGAAGGAACCCGAACATCGCCAGGCTGGGGATGGTCTGGGCGACGTTCGCCAGCCACACGACCGGGGCACCAAGCCGCGGCCGCTTGGCGGCGAGCAGCCCGATCGGCACGCCAATCAGGACGGCGGCCAACGTCGAGACGCCGACCAGGAACACGTGCTGGCCGAGCAGCGCGGCCAGCTCCGCGGCGTGCGACCGCCAAAACGCGATGAGCCTCACGGCGCGCCGCCCTGGAGCGCCGCGGTCGCCTCGAACAACGGCGCCAGCAGTCCCTTGACCCGCGGGTCCTCCGACCGCGCGATCGCGCGCGGCGTGTCGAGCGCGGCCAGCGCGCCGTCCGCCAGGACACCGACGCGGCTGCCCATCGCGAACGCCTCCCCCATGTCGTGGGTCACGATCAGGATGGTCTTGCGCACCTGCTCCTGGATCCGCCGGAGCTGTTCGTGCATCTCGCGACGGGTCATCGGGTCGAGCGCCCCGAACGGCTCGTCCATCAGCAGGATCGGCGG
>Ga0207701_10001610_pt1 | contig 23572 bp, 19 predicted proteins | sample KBSSwiSSwithPhiX_FD_184294 | JGI IMG/M metagenome (GOLD analysis project Ga0207701, IMG submission 184294) | Switchgrass rhizosphere bulk soil microbial communities from Kellogg Biological Station, Michigan, USA, with PhiX - S5 (SPAdes) (version 2) | ecosystem: Environmental > Terrestrial >... | reverse complement strand
GGACGGGAGGCGCCGTCGCCGGGACCGGCGGCGCAACCGCTGGAACCGACGCGGGCACCGACGCGCCCAGGACTGACGCCGGCTCGAACAGCGACGTGCCAGCCAGCACCGACGGCGCCGTTTCTCCGCAGATGAGCTTCTTCGTCACCAGCGAGACCAGCGCCACGGGAAATCTCGGCGGCCTGGCGGCGGCGGACGCGAAGTGCGCGCGGTTGGCCGCGGCGGCAGGGGTGACGGGCAAGACCTGGAAGGCGTACCTCAGCACCGCGGCCGAGAACGCGCGCACCCGCATCGGCAGCGGTCCCTGGTTCAACATCCGCGGGGTGATGATTGCCGCCAACGTGGTGCAGCTCCACGAAGAGAACGGGATGACCAACAACATCACCCAGAACACCGCCCTCACCGACAAAGGCCTGATCGTTCCCGGACGCGTGGGGCGGCCGGCGGGCGTCAACAACGAGCACGACATGCTCACCGGTTCGCTCATGAACGGGATGGTGAACACCGGCAACACCTGCGGTGCCTGGGACAGCGCGGTGGGCAACTCGTTCGTCGGCCACGTCGATCGATCCGGCACCCAGACCGATCCGCTGGTCGCCGCGTCGTGGAACTCGGCACACCAGAGCCAGTGCGCCGACACGGCACCGGGCGGCGGCGCCGGCCGCTTCTACTGCTTCGCGACCAACTGAGCGCGGGCAGCGTCGCCAGGCTGCGATGAATCGATTCACACGGCGATCTTGTCCAGGCGGACAAGCAGCGACTTGAACTCGAGCGCCTCGAAGGCGCGCTGGACCCGATCGCGCGCGGCCGCGTCGAAGGGAGCGAACCAGGGCGCGGGCGGTAGAGGTGAATCGGCGCGCAGGGCCGCCAGATTGCGCCACAGCGTCAGGGCCTCGCGGCGCGCGGCGATGGCCAGGCGCAGCGGCTCGGGCGTGACCTCGTCCAGACGCGCCAGCAGGTTGGCCACGCTGCCGAACTGGCGCACCAGGGCGGCGGCGCGCTGCGCGCCCACGCCGGGGACGCCGGGGATCTCGTCGGTGACGTCGCCGGCCAGCGCCTTCCAGTCGGGCAGCTCGGCCGGGGCGACACCGAAGCGCGACCATACCGCGGCTTCGTCGTAGGTGCGGCCGGCACCGGCGCCGCGCGAGACTATGTGAACCCGAGCCGCGCCCCCCACGCACTGCAGAAGGTCGAGATCGCCGCTGACCACCAGAGGGGCCTCGCCGGCGGCGGACAGCACGCGCGACAGGGCCGCCAGCACGTCGTCCGCTTCGAATCCGGGCGCGGTGAAGGTTGGAAAACCGAACGCCTGCAGCAGCGCGGGCAGCGCGGCCAGCTGGCGTTGCAACGACGTGGGCGCGCGCGGGCGATTGGCCTTGTACCCGCTGAACTCCTGATGCCGAAAGGTCGCGGTGGGGGCGTCCAGCGCCACCGCGGCGCCGCGCGGGCGCTCCTCACGCAACAGCTTGAGCAGCAGGCTGGAGAACCCGTACAGCGCGCTGGTCGGCTGGCCCTGGCTGGTGACCATGGGCGGCAGCGCGAAGAAGGCGCGGTAAAACAGGGAGAAGGCATCCAGCAGAAGGACCGGCGGCGCCACGGCGATCAAACCTACCTCAGTACCGCGGCCGAGATCGGGCGTGACCTGGTCAACCTGGGAGGGGGCCTTCCGTGGAGTCGTGGCGCACCGCGCGTGTGTCAGGAATCGGTTGGCGGCAAGGACGATCGCGACTAGCCTATCCGCAGCCGTGCAGACCCGTGCGACAACGCTCCTGGTCAAGACGGCGGCGCTCGCCCTCGGGGTGGGCCTGCTGCTGGTCCTGGTGCACCGCCTGGTCACGGGGGGCGATGCGCGGACGATCGTGGTCACCCCCGAAGTGAAGACCGACCTGGAGCGACGCTTTCGCGAGCAGAACGATGGACGATCGCCCACGGCCGCCGAGATGGGCGAGGCCATTCGCCGCTGGGAGCGCGACGAAGCCCTGTATCGCGAGGCTCTGCGCGAGGGTCTGGATCGCAGCGACGCCGTCATCCGGAGCGCGCTGGCCGACAGGGTGCGCGCGCGCGCCACGGGCGCGCTGGCGCCGCGCGAGCCGACCTCCGCGGATCTCGACCGCTGGCTGGCCAGCCACCGCCGCAAGTACGAGACCGAGCTGCGCTACGACTACGTCGCGGTGTCGTTCCCTCGCTCCGATCCTGACTCGCCCGCCGAGATCGAGGGCGACGAGCTGGCCCTGAACAACGGCGCCGATACCAAGCTGCTGGGCCGGCCGGTCACGGCCGGCAAGCTCACCGCGAAGGAGCTGGCGCAGCGATTTGGCGGCGACCTGGGGCCTCGGATTCAGCGGCTTCCCCTGGGTGGCTGGCATCGGCTCGATGGGCGCGACGACCTGATGCTGGTGCGGGTGAACGCCGTCCAGGGTGGGCTGCCGGGCGCCGCCGACCTGCGCCGGCGCATGATCGCGGATTGGTCCGCCGCCCAGCACGAAGAGGCCCAGGACCAGGCCGTGCAGGCGATCGTGGATCGCTATCGGATCCAGGACCCTCCGTGAGGCACCCGCTGTCCCCTTGTGTCGCCGCGGTCTCCCCAGGGGGCGGCGCCCGGCTCAGGGGCCGACGTTGGTCACGGTGCCGCTCAACAGCGACCCCACCCATTGCTTGAGCGAGGTGCCGCCGACGGTGGTGCGAAAGGGGATGTCGTCCATCAGCCAGATGTGGCGGGTCTCGTTGCTTATCAGGAACGTGCCGAAGGGCGCATGCTCGGAGATCATCACGTCGCGGAAGCGTGTCAGGCCGGCCAGGTACACGTCGGGGCTGACGGCGTCCGGGCCGATGCTCGGCGGATGGCAGTCGTTGGCCCCGAAGGAGAAGAAGCTTCGAATCGTCTCGTCCGCGGTCGACGAGATCAGGCCGCCGCGATAGCCCGGATAGCGCCATCCGAAATGCAAGACGTGGTCGATCATGTAGTCGGATGACCTGGGGCAGTCGATGCCGCAATCGAGCATCGGACCGTGGTCGAAGCCCCAGCTATCCAGCCAGCGTTGCTCCAGACAGGCGGGGGCGGCGGTGTTGGGCATGGGCGGCCCGGAGTCGCTGATGACGGTGATCGGGATGGGTGAGAACCAGCGCGCGATGTGGTCCGCATTCAGCAGGACGCCGAACCCGCCGGCGCTCGATCCCGCGAACAGCACCTGCTCCGCATCGCTGAAGGTCGGCACCACCCGCGACAGGAAGGCGTCCAGGTTCTGGTAGCCGACGAACGCTTGCGCACCCACGTTGTCGATCGCGCCATTCGGCTGGCTGCCGGCGTGTACGTCCCCCGTGCAGTAGGGCACCAGGACGAAGCTCCAGTCCCGCGTCGGGTTGTCCGGGTCGGTGCGATTGAAGATGCCGGTATCGAACCAGTGCCGGGCCACGTCGGCCGCAAAAGAAGCGGCATCGTAGTGAGGCGAGTTCTGGGCGCAGGTGAGCGGATCGAAGCAGGCACCGCCCTGATCCAGGAACACCATGACGTTCTTCGACGTACGACTGAGGTTGAGCCCGATGCCGGCTGCGCTTCCGTCGCGACAATGCGCCTCGGGGAAGGAAAACCAGGTCCACTGCCGATCGGGTCCGGTCAGCGGCGCGCCCAGCACGCCCGGGCGCCCGGCGTCGTCGTAACCGTGCTCCGCGACGTGATCGTAGCGCACCAGATCCGCGACCGACCCATCGCCCGCGTCGCCCTTGCCTCCACTGGACGCCGGACAGGCCAAGGAAAGAACCGCCAGGCCGATGAGCGCCAGCGGTCCCCCGCCGAACATTCGAGCTCGCATTTTCGGCGATGCTACGACGACGGGGACGGCGTTGTCATGCTCACCCCTCGTTCCGGATCCGCGCCCGCGTCCAACTGGGTCCCGGCAGTAGAGGTGCAGCCTCCGTAGCACCCGGCAGGATTTGGCAGTGCGCGCGGCAATCAGTTTCATTGCCCCGGCGGCATCCCCGAGCGAATGGTGACCGCAACAGTCTCCATTGCCTCGGTGCACAACCGGAAGGAGGACGCGATGTCTGCTCGGCGATTCTCATGCCAAGTCTTCACCATGTCGTTCGCGGTCTTGGGTGTCTCCAGCTGGGCCCTGGCCCAGACCGATCCGGGACCGCGGGGGGGACCGGCCGGCGCGGGAAACGCCATCGCCGGGCTCACCGTCAAGGAGGGCAAGTTCTTCGACTCGGGCCTGGACGCATTTGCGGAGCCTGAGGACGTCGCCGACGGACTTGGCCCGCGCTTCAACCTGAATAGCTGCGGCGGATGTCACGCGGCCCCGGCCATCGGGGGCTCGAGCCCGCTCACCAACCCCCAGGTGGCCATAGCGCCACCCGGACAGTACGCCAACGTCAGCGCGTTCATCCTGCCCAACGGCCCGGTCCGTGAGGTCCGTTTCAAGTCCGATGGCGGCGTGCATGACCTGTACACGATCGTGGGCCTGGCCGGCGCGCCGGCCGGCTGCACCATCACCCAGCCGCCGTTCGCCAGTCATCTGGCCAGTGACATCATCTTCCGGATCCCGACGCCGGTGTTCGGAGACGGTCTGATCGAAGCGATTCAGGAGAGCACGATCCTGGGCAATGCGGTGATCAGCAAGCCATTCGGGATCACCGGCCATGAAAACCGAAACGGCAACGACGGTACGATCACCCGCTTTGGCTGGAAGGCCCAGAACAAGTCGGTCGTGATCTTTTCGGGCGAGGCTTACAACGTCGAGATGGGGATCTCGAACGAAGTATTTCCAGATGAACGGGGCGAGGCAGGCATTCCCGATCCCGAGGTTTGCAAGAGCGTTCCCTCCCCCAATGATCACACCAATTTCGAGAACACCCAGCCCCAGTCCATCAACAGCGACGCCATCGCGTTCGCCAACTTCATGAGGTTCCTGGCGCCACCGACACCCTCCTGCACGGTGGGGGGGACTTGCTCGACGTCCATCAACAACGGATCCGCCCTCTTCTCCAGCACCGGCTGCGCCACCTGTCATATCCCTTCCTTGCCAACCGGAAATCATTCGACGTCCGCGCTCAGAAACAAGACCGCGAACCTCTTTTCGGATCTACTGGTGCACAACATGGGCGTGCTCGGCGACGGGATTTCCCAGGGCAACGCCGGGCCCAACGACTTCAGGACGGCGCCCCTGTGGGGGGTGGGACAGCGCATCTTCTTCCTTCATGACGGCAGGACCAGCGACCTGCTCTCCGCCATCGAATCGCACGCCAACGGCGGCGCGGACACCAGCTCCGAGGCGGTGCAAGTGGTCTCCAACTTCAACAGCCTCAGCCCGACGCAAAAGCAGGATGTTTTGAACTTCTTAAGGTCGCTCTAGCGGACCGTCGCGGAAGGAATCGCCGATCCCATAGCGCTCTAGCATGTAGCAGAGCGTTCGATACGGGACTCCCGCGCCCTTGGCAGCCTGGGCGCGGGAGCCTGCCCGCGCCATCAGCGCGCGCAGATACGCCTCGCGAAACCGACCTTCGGCGACCGAGAGGGGCAGAACGTCTGACGCCAGCAAGGGATCGAGCCGGGGGGTCTCTCGCAGGGCGCGACGAGACCGCCGAAGCAGCCTCTTTGCCACCGCGATCGACGCCAGCGGACCGACAGCGTCCGGCAGCCAGGTCGCCGCCACGTCCTGGGACAGCACCCGCTCCACGCCGAACTCTCTGAGCGCCAAGACCGCAGCATCGTTCGACGATTCGGCGATCGCCACCAGCTCGGGGCAGCCCAGGCGGTCGTGGAAGGTCAGAATGTCGCTCAACGGCTGCAATGATCGTGACGAGAGACATGCAAGCGCCAGGTCCCATTCGAACTGCTTCGCCGTGACCCGCATGATCGACGAGAGATCGCTGACTACAAACAGTCGCAGCGAGGGTTGCCTCATCAGTGCGTTCCGCAAGCTCGCGAGCCATCCAGCGGTGGCTCCGACCACGCCGAGCCTCACGCCTGCAGAGGCCGAATGAGGATCGGTCGGAAGCTCCGCCACCGCCCTGATCGCCCCGGAAGTGTCGTCCTGACAAGCCTGCCTCATCACTTGAATCCCCCCCTACTCCCCCTTGAACCGCGTAGACACAGCTCAGTACGATGCAGCTTTGTACGCTCAGCGAGCGATGGGCGTCAAGCGACACTTGCGCGCGAGATCGTTCGAGATCGTTCGAGATCGTCCAAAATCCTCCGAAATCTTCCGAGATCGTCGAGGGAGCGGCTACTGGACCAGGCGGAAGGTCTTGGCGCCGTAGCCGAGGCAGTCGGGCAGGTCGGCTGGGCCGTTGCGTTTCGCCTAGGGGACAGGCGTTTCGGCCGCGACACCCACAAACCCGTGCGTGCTCTGCCGGCCGCGCTCGAGATCGCGGATGACCGGCGCTGCGAGGCTGCTCGGCAGCGCGACGCCGAGGTTGCGGCTTCCCCCCATCATCGCCAGGCTCACGCCGACCACGCGCCCCTCGAGGTCGAGTACCGGACCGCCGCTGCCGCCCGCGCCCAGCGTGGCGTCGACGAACAGATGGTCCACCAGACGCTGGGGCGGCAGCTTCGCCATCGGCACCCGCCCGCGCGCCGACAGAACCCCGACGCTGGCGGCGTTGAAGACGCCGTCGGAGCTACCGATCGCGATCAGCCAGCCGCCCACCCGCATCCTGGTGTCGTCGCCGAAGGTCAGCGTGGCGGGGGCCGCTCCCGAGGTCGGCCGCAGGAGCGCGAGATCCGTCGCGGGATCGACGCCCACCAGCGCCGCCGTCTCGGTGACGCCGTCGTTTCGCTCGATCGCGATCTCGGCCGCGCCCCACACGACATGGTGATTGGTGACCACCAACGGCGTGCCCCCCTCGCCGCGGATGAAGAAGCCCGACCCGGCGGTCTGGGCCAGGCCGCCGCGGCCCTGCACGCGAACGACCGCGGGCAGAGCAGCCGCGACCAGCGGCGCGACGTCGGGGCGGCCCAGGCAGGCGCCGTCCGCGGCGCGGCTGCACCCACCAAGCAGCGCAACCGCCGTCAGCAGCGTCGCGAGTGTCCAGCTGACGGCGGCGCGCATGTCACTACCTCGGCTCCTGCACGTCGCAGCAGCCGCTGCGACAGACCTGTCCGATCGCGCACGAGCCCGTCCCGTCCGGAATACTGCACAGGGACGCGCCGAACGCATTGCACGTCGATCCGTTCACGCCGCAAAACCCGGCGCAGCAGCCGTTCTGGCAGGTGTTGGCCCCCGTGCACTGGGCGTCCGACGAACAGGTGTTGCCCGGGCACTGCGAGAGAATCACCGTTCGCTCCGTGCAACAGCCGTGTGCGCAGACCTGGGTGACGCCGCAGGTGCTGTCGGACAGGCACTGCGCCTGGCCCGGCTGACAGGACACACCGGTCAGGAATTCACCGTGGACGCCGCCGCTGATGTCCGTGCAAAAGCCGGCGGCGCATACCTGGCTGCTGAAGCAGTCCTCATTGCCAGTGCAGCGATGGTTGGCCTTCGCGATCTCGTCCTCGCTGAAGCCGCCGGTGAGCCCGCCGAATATGGCGCCCACGACGAGCCCCGGCAGACCTCCGGTCAAGCCTCCGACGACCCCGCCCACGACCGCGCCGATGATGCCACCGATGATGCCGGTCGGAATCGGTCCCTCGAGCTGCAGCCGGTTGAGCTCGTTCTCCGGGATCAGACCGGCCAGCGCCAGGCCGGACGTGCCGAGCAGCGCCGCGCTCTGCGTGCCCCGGGCGACGCCCGCCACCACGCCCTGCAGGTTGGCCAGCGGCGCCAGCCGCGACAGCGCCAGGGTCTGCGCGAACAGTGAGTCGGGCTGGGCGGGCAAGAAGTTCCGGGGCGGCTGCGTCCGGTTGATCTGCTTGATGGCGTCGCACACCGTGGCGGCGGAATTTCCTCTCAGCGCGTCGCCGGCCACCCGCAGGCGCTGGATGGCCGGGTTGGCCAGCACCGCTGTGCGGAAGCTCGGCAGGCGCGCCAGCTGCTGCGCGGTCAGCGTTCCCGGATCGGCCAGCAGGTCGCCGTTGGCGATGACCAGGTCCATGGCGTCCAGCAGCGATGACTGGAAGGGGGTGGTCTGGGGCCCGGAGGCCGCCCTGACCGCCGCCGCCCAGCCCGCGAACCGCGGGTGCCGCACGAAGTCCGCGATCGCCTGCCGCACCGCCAGCGAATCGGGCGTGTCCACGTAGAGCTGCGTCAGCGCCGCGCGCAGGTCGGCCGGACAGGCGGGCGAGGTGGCCGAGGCGGTCACGGCCCGGTCACCGATCTTCAGCGACAGCGACGCGCCGGCCGCGAAGGTCTGGACGCTGGCGATCGGCACCGTCCCTGGCACGAACAGGATCGGCTGGCCGCGGTCCGCATCGCCCGGGGAGAAGAAGTTGTGCGGCCCGGCCCCCAGGGCGACGGTCGTGCCCGTGGTGTTGCTGTAGCCGAAGACGGCGCCGAACCTGGTGGCGTCGAGCTGGGCCACGCAGTTCAGCGTCGGCGCCACGCCGACGTCGAACGGGATCAGATCCCAGCGGGCGAAGGTCTTCTGGGTGAGCTTCACGTCCGGGTCGATCACGATCGTCTTGGCGAACACGGCGCCGGTGTGCGGGTTGGCGCCGACGCCCATGCGGAGCGACGCGTTCGGCGCCACCACGGTGCCTCGGAACGGTGACTCGATCGCCGTGCCGGTGGTGCCAAGGTAGACCAGCAACAGGTTCTCCGCCGTGCCGGTCATCGCGGTGCGGAACGCGAGCCCGGTCCTCACGTACAGGAAGATCGGCGCGCTCGCGTTGTTGAGCGTCAGCGTGGTGCCCGAATTGAGGATCAAGTTATCGACGAAGTAGGTGCCGGGGTTCAGGACCAGGGTTCCGCCGTTGACCTGCACGGTGCCGTAGCTGCCGGGGGCCAGGTTCCGCGTACCGCTGTTCACGGTCACGACGGTGGTGGAGGTGTCGAAGGGCACCGTCCACTTGAACGTCGAGGCGACCAGCGGCTGATTGGGCAGCACCGGCGTTCCGGCCGGCGCTCCAGTGATCGTGCTTCCGGACACGACCGAACCGCTGACCGTCGACGAGGCGCCGATGGTCACGGCGGGCAGCGACCTGATGCTGCCGACCTTGACCGCGCTACCATAGAGGGACGTCGAGGTCCCGGTGCTGGTGCTGGGCGCGAAGGTGTTCGGCGCAGCGCCGCGCAGCTCGGCGCGGTCCGAGACGGTGAGAGCCGAGGACCCCGCCGCCGCGAGCGGCTTGAAATCCGTGCCCGCCGGCACGGAGATGCTGGCCACCTGCGAAACGACTATTGCCGAGACAATGGTCGCGACGGCCGGGTCGGCGTTACCGGATTGGCTTCGCCCGCATCCCGCGAGCGAGAGTGCCGCCGGCCCGATGGCCAAGGAGACGAGGGTCATCGTCATCAATTGTCGGTCGATAGGTCGAGTGCTCATGCTGCCCTCCCCGAAACGCGATGTGGTTGTTTGATTCCCTGGAAGCACGCGGTTGACGGTCGCCAGGCAATCGCAAGTTCCATGCCCCGGCGCGCCGTCTCGAACACGGCACGCCGGCGGGGGAATACCGTCGCGTGGATCGGGCCTGTATCAGCTACAGCCGAACACTGTAGCCGTTCACTTCCATGCAGCCCCGCGCGCTGCCGCCGGCCGCGCGGGCGACGGCGGCGGGCACGCGCGTTGCTTGAGGATAATCCGGCCCGGATTTTTTGGATCCGCCCGGGGTATCTCGACATTTCCACGTGGCTGGTGCTTTGATCGGCGCATGCGCCCTACCCTCGCCGCTGTCCGCGTCAAGATCGCCGGCTTCCTGGTCATGACAGCACTGGCCGCGAGCGCCGGCGCCGCGGGCGACGAGCGCAGGATTTCGGTGACAGCGGGTGGCCGGCCGGTGGTCGAGATCGCGCTGAAGGGCGACGCCGTGCGCATCGCGGGTGCGCCCGGCGAGCCGGTCTTGCTCGGCAGTCTGCGCGGCGCCAACAAGCGCAAGTACCGCGCCGAAGGCGGCCCGGTGATCGCCGAGGTCACGCTGAAACCCGAAGCCACGCGCAAGGAGCCACCAGGCTTCAAGCTGCACGCCCCCGACGGCAAGCTCCTGTGGAAGGTGAAGTTCGCCGACTGGAAGGTCAACATCAGCGCCGACGAGGAGGGGACCCGGCCCTGGGTGATCTCGCTCAAGCGCGCCGACAAGCTCAACGTGCTGGACCCCGACGGACAGAACCAGGGCAGCGTCGCGATGCGCGATCGCGTCGTGGTCGAGGACGCCGCTGGCCACCAGCGCTTCGTGGTCACCCTCACCGGCGCACGCTCCGCGGCGCTCGGACTGCTGCTGATGGAGGCGCTTCCCATGCGCGAGCGGTCCATCCTGATGGCCGAGATCCTGGCCACGGGCTATTGAACGATCACGCCGCGGACTATTTGATGACCTCGACCCTCGCCGCGGAGCCGGACAACTTTCGAGTCGCCTGCGACCAGTGGAGACGAGTTATCTCCGACGCGCCGCTTTCGTACGCGTAGGTGTTGCCGTCGTCGCGATAGAGATCGAAGTCCGCATCCTTGCCGGCGTACACGCGCACCGTGGCGATGGGCTGCGCTTCGTTGGTGCTCTCGACCGGCGCGCCAAGAGGAATGATCGAGCCGGCGCGCACGAAGATCGGGATGATGTCGATGGGCGCCTTGACCGTGATCGTCTGACCACCGCGGACGCGCTGGTTCGTCCAGAAGTTGTACCAATCCGTGCCCGCCGGGAGATACACCTCGCGCGTCACCCTGCCCTGCTCGGTCACGGGGGCGATCAACAAGGCGGGGCCGAACATGTACTCGTCGCGGATGTCGGCGACCCTCGGATCGGCGCCGAAGTCCATGAACAGGCCGCGCATGAAAGGCGCGCCGTCGAGATGGGTCTTGTGCGCGAGCGAGTAGATGTACGGCATCAGCTGGTACCGCAGGCGCAGGTACTTCGCCAGGATGGGCTCGGCCTGCTTTCCGTATGACCACACTTCATTCTGCGGCCGGCTGCCATGGCTGCGGAAATTCGGCTGGAAGGCGCCGTACTGGAACCACCGCACGTACAGCTCCGGGTAGTCGTCGTAGTGCCCGATGTTGGCGCGCGCATCCGAGGGATCGAGCAGCGGGGCGCGATCGGGGACGTGCGTCTCGGGGAGATACTGCCACCCACCGATGTCGGTGCTCCAGTACGGCATCCCGGAGGCGACGAAGTTGATGCCGGTGGGGATCTGTCGCTTGAGCGTGTCCCAGTTGCCGCTGATGTCGGAGGACCAGAAGATGGTTCCGTTGCGCTGTGCTCCGGTGAACGCATCGCGCGCGAGGATCAGCGCACGCGACTTGAGATCGCGTCGAAATCCATCGTAGATCGCGCCCGTGTGGAAGAGCGGATACACGTTGAAGAACTGCGTGCCCGGGCCCACGTGCCAGTAGCTGCCATTGGGCGGAAGATCGGGCTCGGTCTCATCGGCCCAGAATGAATCGAATCCCTTGCGGATGTAGTTGTCCCTGATGACATCCCAGTACCACCGGCCCGCCTCGGGATTGGTGGTGTCGATGTCGGAGCCCGCGCGATCGTACGGCAGGCCGTTGGTGGGCGTTCCATCCGCGAGCGCCTGGAACCATCCGCGACGCAGCACCGTGCTGTAGTAGCGATCCTCGGGAATGAAGCGGGGCCAGACGCTGATCATGGTGTGGAAGCTCATGTCGTGCAGCTTCTTGTTCATCGCGACCGGATCGGGCCACTTCAGCGGATCCATGTCCATCTCCCCCATCTTGGTGTAGTGGAACCAATCCACCACCAGCACGTCGATGGGGAGCTTGCGGTCGCGGTAACCCTGCGCGACGTCCATCAGCTCCTTCTGGCTCACGTAGCGCTGCTTGCACTGGATATAGCCGTACGCCGACCGGGGCAGCATGGGCACGCTGCCGCTGAGCAGGCGATAGCCCGCGTAGATCTCATCATAGGTTCCGCCGGCGATGAGGAAGAACGACACGCGCTGGCCGACGTCGGAGGTCCAGCGGTTGACGTCGTTGAAGCCGAACTGCACGGTGGTCCGCGACGGGTTGTCCCAGAGCAGGCCGTACCCCTTGTTGCTCACCACGAACGGGACGCACACGCTCTGGCCGGAAGGCGCGTTGTAGTCGTGCGCACAACGGACGACGTGGCCGCGACGATCGAGGTAGCCCTCCTGATTCTGGCCAAGCCCATAGGAATGCTCGTCCTTCGGCGCCGCGAAGGTCGCGCCTACCTGATAGAAGGGCGCGTCGCTGGGCCGGCGATCCTTGAGGATGTCCGCGTTGCCGTCCTTGTGATTCGGCACGGACATCTGCCAGTCCTGCAGGTCGAGCAGCGTCGCACCCTGTGGTGTGGTGATGGTGACGCGGAGGCTCGGCGTGGAGCCGTTGAAAAACTTGGCGATGTCGGCGGCGGTGCCGACGGGCTTCTGAGGTCCGCTGTCTGGTGCGACGGTGACGGTGAGGCGCTCCGATCGCAGTCGATCGCCCGAGGAAGTGGCGTCGCGGGTCCAGCCGGCTTCCAGCGGCCTGGCGATGATGCCAGGGCCTGGCTTGCTCACCGCCCAGGGCTTGAGCAGGCTGACGCTCACCCGCACGACGTTGGGCGCATACGGCTCGACGACGACGGTGGCACCGCCGCGGTCGACGGTCATGGTCTGCGCCGCCGCGGCCCGCGCCGCGAGGGTCAAGGCCAGCACGCACGCATATCGATACCTATGCCTTGTCACGCACACCTCCGGAAATGCTCGAAGAGGTTCACCTGGCCAGAGCAATACCAGAATTCGATGTGCGGCCGCTACGACCGGGTCCGGACCGGAACCCAGGCGATCGCTGCGCCAGCGGAGACCGCGGCGATCACTGCCAGCGCGCTTCCCAGGCCGAGCCCCACGCATCCAAGGGCGGCGGTGAGGCTGGACACGGCGCCGATCTTGGCCCAGGTCGACAGCGGGCGCGCCGGCGCGGTCCGCACTGCGTACCAGGCCCCCCCGCCACCGGCCACCATCCCGGCGAGCAGGCAGCCGGCGCCACACAGGGTGACGGCTCGATTCGGATCGCACCATCCCTCGACGGCGACCGTCAGCAACGAGGCCATCATGGGCACGACGCCCAGCGCGACCCCCGATCGAGCAGCCCGAGCGCCCTCGGCGTCCCGCCATCCAAGGGCGATGCACGACCCCAGCAAGGCCACGCCGATCCCGCCCACGACAGGGCGGTGGGCCCCGACGAGCAGCGCGATGAACACCAGGGGAAGGACCGCTCCCGCGATCCGGCTCGCCGCCCGCAGCCTTCCCCACTCCGAAGCGCGACGCGCGCGGCTCGCCAGCAACTCCAGATCAACCATGGACCTTCCTCCAGGCGGCGCGCAGCCGCTCGAGTGCACGGAGCCTCTGCTTCCGCGACCGTTCGTCGGTGGGAGGTGATTCGCCCCGGAAAGCATGGGCGAGCGCGGCCTGGTCGCGCTCCGACAGGTCACCGACCAGATCGATGACGGCAGACCCGAGCTCCTGCGCGCTGACCCGATCCTCGACACCGCTGCCATCATCCGCCACGCCGGCGAGCACGGCTGGCCCCGTCTCGTGACGGCGAGCGCGTTGCTTGCGAATGGTCATCACCTCGAACCCCGCGATCCCGAGCGCCCAGCTCAACCCATCCCGGCTGCGATCGAAGTCCACGATTCGCGCGAACACCTTCAGCATCGCCTGCTGGGCTGCGTCCTCCGCGTCCGCCGGCCGCTCGAGGCCCTTCGCAGCAAACGCGAGCACCACCGGCCACAGCGCCTGGAACAGGGGCTGGAACGCGCCGCGATCGCCATCGGCGAATCGCACCATCCACCCCTGAATCTGCCGCCGCCGGTCAGGATCCATTCACCCAGGCTACCTCAACATCCGCACCCGGCCTTGATCCGGTCCAGGATCGTCTTGCGGGTAATCTTCCCTTCGCCGTCCAAGATTGATTCGGGGGGCGACGCGCCATCGAGCTCCTCGAGGTAGCGGTAGGCCGCGGCCAGGAACTCCTTGCCCTCGGGCGTGGCGGTGACGCGAACCTCGATCCCTCCCGCGCCGCCCGCGAACGCGCTCATCTGGACCGAGTACGCTGCCCACGGGCAGCAGCGGTGCTCGGCGGCAGCCCAGCGCGCCAGAGTGACGAACCGCTCCTCGTCTCCTTCGTACTGGAAGAGATAGCCGTCGGGCAGCTCCGATCGACGCCGGGGCCACCGAACCAGGGCATCGGTGCTCAGCGCGAGATGTTGCGACCGCTGTTCCCTGGAGAACACCTGGGGATCGCACGCGACAGGAACTTCCCGTGCGCCGCGGGCGGCGGTCTCATCGCTCCGGGCCGGCGGCTGACTGGTCTCCATGATTGCCTCCTGGGACCAATAGGCGGATACCCCGCCGTCCGGGACAGTGGGCCGCCGATTCGCCGGATGGTGTCCTGGTTAGGCGACGTCTGGGGGGCGCGCTAGGGATGAGTGCGATGCCTTGGACAGAGTCGGGTTCGGTCAGTGGAAGGACATTCCGTAGGCGACCTGCATGGCGAGAATCGCCGCCACAAGGAAGTCGACGGCGGCGCAGAACGGAGGCCACCACCGGGTGCCTGCAACGAAATGGGTTCGGTGTTGCCAAAAGTCTTTGACGCCATGGGCTGCGTAGCCGGCTACCAGCAGCCAGGCTGATCCGGCGACGCCCACAGCGGCGAGGACGACGAATGCGGCGGCGACCGTGCTCTCAACGGCGATGACTTTTGTTCTGCCGTCGGCCACAGCGAACCCGATGTAAACGGCTGCGATGAACGCGATGTACAACGCGTGGAGGGTTGCGGGCGCGAGCGCTCGGACGGCGACCGGCGAGGCGGCCTGGATAGCTCCGACGACCAGGCCCCAAATGATCGGCTTGAAGGCCGGCCTGGTCGAGTGAATGTGCGCGTCGGTCATGATGGCTCCTTGGTGCGAGCGTACTGCGCTACGCCGTGGCCGGGATGGAGGGTCACCTTCAGGTTGTGCGCGGTGTCCATAGGGTCTCCTGCGGGAGCGTCGGGACGGTCCGTCCGGCCTCGCGTCTCGCAGGCCCCTCCTGAAGCACCCGAGATGCCAGGTGGCAGATCGCTAACCTGCCGATATGTTGTGGTTTCAGGAGACGTGAGTGTCCGCGTCCGCACATGAGCAGCGGCCGGCCGGACACTCTGCGGACAGACCACGGCACCAACCGCCGCCGTTCTCACCAAGCCGAAGTCGACGACCCGTACGGCTGGAAGGCCCAGTGCCTAGAATTGTCATGGCGACAGCGCAGCTTCATTGGCGCAGTTCGGCTGACCTTCCAAGGGCCGCTCTTTGACTCCGATACCACCACGCAGTAGACCCTGACATGCGTTACTTCGTTCTTGGCGCCACTGGCAAGACGGGCACCCAGGTGCTGGACCTGGCTCTGCAAAACGGTCACACCGTCACCGCCTTCGTCCGCACCCCCCAAAAACTGCCCCAGGATCGCCCCGGCCTCACGGTGATCCAAGGCAGCCCCGCCGACGTCCCTGCAATGGCCCAGGCCATGGCAGGGCACGACGCCGTCTTCTCCGGGCTGGCGCCCCGGATCAGTGAGACCTTCAAGGCCGCCTCCAAGCGCGCCTGGACCATGGCGGGCTATGCCGCCAACATCGTCGAAGCAATGAAGCAGGGCGGCGTCAAGCGCCTGCTGGTCTTCAGTTCCGGGGGACTCTTCCCGGGGCAAAGCCTCTTCGTGCGGATGCTCAGCTTCCCGGTCCGGCACCATATGGCGGATCTGAAGGCGATGGAGGAAGCCTACCAGGCCAGCGGCCTGGAGTGGACGCTGCTGCGGCCGACGTGGATGGCAGCCGGGGCGAGCGAGGCCTACCGGGTGGCGGTGGGCGCGTTGCCGGAGGACTGCAAGGCGATGCATTTTCGAGGCTTGGCCAAGTTCATGCTGGACGCGGCGGCGGCGGGCAGTCACCGACGGGAGCTGCTAGGCATCGGACGCTGAGCGGCCAAGACCCTTCCAACGCAAGAGCCGCATCCGCGGCTTGGCCGGCGGCGTGGTCAGCATCGCACTCGCGACGTACCTGACCGGCCTCGGGTTCAGCCCGGTCCGGGGTCGGCGCGATCATCTCCGGCACGTTGCTCGGATCCGCGGCCGTCACTCTCGGCGAAGGGCTCCTCGGCTACCCGTTGTCCCGCCGGCGCATCCTGCTCGCGTCGCCGGCACCTTGAATCCGTCGTCCGGCGACATGAGCGTGTTCCTCCCGACGGAGCAGGAATTCGATCCGGATCCGACCAGCCGACCTCGCGGCTTTCCTGGCCGCTAGCGCCCAGGACCAGGTCGGCTCGCGACATCGTGGTGCGCGTAGCGACATCCCAGGCGGCGCTCACACCGCGACCCCTCGCACGCGGCGGTGCTGCGCCCGGGACAACGCCGGCTCGTTGACTACGATGCGCTGGGCGGCGAGGCGTTCCAGGGCGGGGGTCACCAACCGATGCACGACGCCGCGGTGGAAGTCCTCTCGGTACCTGGTCGGGCTGATCCGAAACGTGGCGGTGAAGCAGCGCGAGAAATGGAACGTGTTGGCGAAGCCCGTGGTCTCGGCAATCTCTTTGATCCCGTCATCGCTGCGTTCGAGCTTCGCGACGGCTCGATCGAGCCGCATCAAGCGGGCGCACTGCATGGGCGTGACATCGAGATGGGATCGGAATGCACGGCAGAGGTGGGCTCGGTCCACACGAGCTGCGCGCGCGACGTCAACCAGGGAGAAGCGTTCCACCCCTTCATTTGTCACTCGCGCTCGCATCCAGTCGAGCGCGCGATCGACACACGCGGGGAGTCCGACCTGCGGTGCCGGCGGCAGGGTTGGTCCCACAAGCAACACGCGCAGCGCGAGCTCAAGTATCGGCGTGCCGACGACGGTCCAGAGATCGGGACGATCGATCGGGAGTGCTGTGAGCGTGTCCAGGGCGTGCTGGACGAAGTGAGGCTCCGCAAGCGCGTAGCGTCCTGACCAGCCTTCCCGCGGCGGCCACCCTCTGGCGACCGGGCCCAGATCGAAGTGCACGAACGAGTGCACGATGCGACGCTCCCCGGTCCATTCGTAGCGATCGACGGCTCCCGGCGGCACGATCGCAACGTCGCCGGCCCTCAACCGAAGTCTTCGGTCGTCGATCTGCATGTCGAGCACGCCTGCGCGCAGCCAGACGACCTCCCAGCTGAACTGCTCACGGGGCCCGAAGGTCGCGCCCGGTAGGTCGTGGCGGGTTCCCACCGCGAGGATCCGCAGTCCGCGAAGAGGTTCCCACCGGGGAGACCGGGACAGGTCAATTTTAGATATCAGTCCATCACGTCGGGCCATTGAGAGTGCACCAGTCTCTTTAGATAGTGCCGCTCAGGACCTAAAACTACAAATGACTAGAATTTGCATATCGACTAGACGCGCTGCTCTCGTGACTTCGACCTTCTTGCTGAGTCTCGGTTGCGGACAGAAGAGCGGATCGCCCGGTGGGGTCGGTGGCGCGGGCGGCAGCGTCCCGACGCAACCGCTGGTCGTTTCGACCGCGACGCGTACACCCATCACGACGACTCGCTCCGTCAGCTACTGGGACTGGATGCCGTCGTACGGCAACTCGGTCGCGGGGACGGAGACGCTGGTCGCGGCGCTCAAGCCGGCGATCATCCGGGTCGGCGGCTACAACAACGACGTCAACATGGCCGATCCATTCAATGACACGGCCTTCGACACGGCGGTTGCCTACGCTCGGGCGATCGGCGCGGAGCCGCTCATCCAGGCGCCGCTGCTCCTGGACAATGCCGGGCGGCCTCCGACACCCGCGACCGCCGCCGCGATGGTCACCTACGCGAACGTCACCAAAGGCTACCGAATCAAGTACTTCTCCGTGGGAAACGAGCCAGACCTCTACCCGGACATTGGCATGCCAGGAAACGCCGCGCTGCCGGCGATGCCGGGCCTCACGCCTTCGGCGTACTGCACCTTGGTCCGCCCGTTCGTCGCCGCGATGAAAGCGGCAGACCCGACCATTCGGATCGTGGGACCGGACCTCTCGTACAAGTACCAGCTCGGCAACGGCAACTTCGACTGGCTCACGCCGATCCTCACCAACTGCGGCGACCTCTACGACATCGTATCGATTCACCGCTATCCCTTCGAGGCCAAGCAGGCCACGCTCGCCGCGGCGGCGGCCGACGTCGCGACGTTCAAGTCGGCCATTGCGTCGGTACGGACCATTCTCAGCAATACCGGCCAATCCGCCAAACCGCTGGCTCTCACCGAGACGAACGTCGTCTACAACGCCACGGGCTGTGTGCTCGCCGCCTCGCCCGGGACGGTCGGCTCGGCGCTCTGGATGGCCAGCACCGTTGGAGCGACCATCGACCCCGGCCTGTGGACCAGCGCGGTCTGGGACATCTCGGACACCGATGACTATGCGCTCGGCCTCATTGGCCTGCCGCCGGCCCACACGCCGCGTCCGGCCTACCACGCCTACCGACTTTTCGCCGAGCACTTCGGCTCGACCCGCGTCAGCGTGACCAGTGCGCCCGCTGGCGTGGCCGCCTATGCGAGCCGGAATCAGGCCGACGACACGACCCAGATCATCGCGGTCAACTGGAACCAGGCGCCTGCCGGGCTGGATGTTCAGGTGAAGGATCTACCGAAGAGCCCGGGGAGCGCCACATTCGTGTTGCCGCCCCTGTCGGTCGCGGCGATCGAGGTGCCGGACGGGCACCCGGCGATGGCCTGGACCTACGGCGAGGCCCAGCGGCAAACTGCCAGCGGACCAGCGATACTCCCGCCTGGCGCGGCAGCAACCGCCGGAGGAGGCGACGGCGGTACGGGCAGCGCCACCGGCGCGGGGAAGGTACCGGGCACCAGCTGCGCGACCGATGGCGGTGTGGCGTGCAGCAAGCTGATCCCGCCCAGCCCCGCGATCACGACCATGGGCGCCATGAGCGGCACCGGCGTCTCGTTCGGGTCCGGCGTCGAGGTGTGGAGCTCATACAGCTACGCGGGTGGCGGTCAGATCCCGCCGACAGCGACCATCACCACGGATGGCGTCGGACTCGAGATCGTTGGCGGCTTCTCCGCGTCGGTCACAGCGGCCGCGAATTTCGCGGGCTTCGGACTGTATCTGGCCAGTTCGAGCTGCCTCGATGCGTCCGGTTACACCGGCATCGCATTCGATTTCTCCGGCAGCCTCGGCGGCTGCAACTTCCAGACGGGGATCAATTTCAGCGGCAACGACGCCATGAGCAACGACCCGGCCCGCGGCGCCTGTTCGGGGACCACGTCAACGTGCTACGGCCCGAGCGCCGACGTGACCAGCGCAGCACTGGCGGCGACTGCATCGTCGCCAACCATCCGGGTGCCGTTCACCTCGTTCGGCGGCGGCATGCCCAACCCGACTGCCGACCCGTCGACGATCGTCGCGGTCCAGTGGCAGCTCACTGCGCCGCTGGGATCGACGGACGCTGGCGGCGGCTGCATGGCTGACTTCACGGTCAGGAACGCGGCTTTCTACAAATGACAGCGAATCCATGCGGCGCCCCGGCTGTAGCCTCCGATCGCTCCCGCTGGCTGGCAACGCTCGCGGTCGCCACCGCGCTCTGCAGCTGTGTTGGTGCGACATCCGTCAATGGAGGGGGAACCGGCGGCCAGGGAGGCTCGGGTGGGCCCGGCACGGGCGGGCTCGCCGGTGGCAGCGGCGGATCGACCGGAGGTAGCAGCGGGCGCCCCGATGCCAGCGGCGGTTCGACGGCGCAAGGCGGATCGACCGGCACCGGCGGCGCCGCGAACGCGACCGGCGGCCGAGGAGGTTCGGGCGTCGCCGGCACGTCGGGAGTGGCCGGTCAAACTGGAGCCGGCGGCAGAGCTGGAAGCGGCGGAACGATCGCCGGCGCAGGCGGCGCTGCCGGCGGCGCAGGAACGAGCGGCGCGTCCCCACTGCTCGTTCCCGCCCAGGGCGCGCTCCTGGGCGCGTTCGTCGGGACAGGAACGCTTGCCGCCTTCGAAGCCGAGCTCGGCCGCCAAGTCGCCATCAACCACACTTTCGTCGGCTGGGCGCAGGACTGGACGACCATGCTCACAGGCCTGGGGGCCGGTGGGCGCATTCCCCTCGTCACCTGGGAAGCTTGGGACAACGCCGTCGGAGCTCCCCTGAGCAACATCATCGGTGGCACCTACGACTCGATGATCACGGCGCGTGCGCAGTCAGCAAGGGCTTTTGGGAGAAAGTTCTTTCTGCGCTGGGGACACGAGATGAACGGCAACTGGTACCCGTGGGACGGCGCGAACAACGGCGCCAATCTTGCGGCGACCACCACGTTCATCTCTGCCTACCGGCACATTCACGATCTGTTCGTGGCTGCCGGCGCGACGAACGTGCTCTGGGTCTTCTGTCCGAACGTCGCCAGCGTGCCCGGCGACAGCTGGAACCAGTGGCAGAACTACTACCCCGGCGATGCCTACGTCGACTGGATGGGATTCGACGGCTACAACTGGGGAACCGTCCAGACGACGTCGACCTGGCAGACGTTTCCAGCGATCACCGGCAGCATTTACGCAAGCCTCGCAGCCAAGGGGAAGCCGATCATGATCCCCGAGACCGCGAGCGCGGAGCAAGGCGGCGACAAGACGGCATGGATCACCGGCGTTCTACCCGTCATGAAGACCATGTTCCCGGCGGTGAAGGCCCTGGTCTGGTTCCAGATGAACAAGGAGACCGACTGGCGCGTCGACTCGTCTCCGTCGGCAGCCACGGCGTTCATCTCCCTGGCCAGGGACCCGTACTTCAATCCTTGACCTGTCACAAAATGCGAGGACCTCACGAATGAATCTCTCGACGGCGAAGATGATGGTCGATGGCTGCCGTCCCCGGGCTTCCCGGTTGATCTTTACGGGCTTGTTCCTCAGCCTGGGGGCCATCAGCTGCTCGGGCTCGGTGACGTCCACGCCCCATGCGGGGGCTGATGCTGCCGCTGCGACTGTTGGCAGCGGGGGCGCGCCCGCCGCTTCGGGAGGCACCCGCGGGACGGGCGGCGCGGTCGGGACGGGTGGCGTCGTCGGCCCGGCTGGTACCGGAGGCACCACCGGGTCGAGTGGATCCGGCGGCACCGGCACGGGTGGAACCATCACCGGAGCTGGAGGATCCGGCGCCGGCGGCGTTGGCTCAGGAGGAAGCGGCTCGGGCCCGGACCCGTTCGTAGCTGGGGTTCCGCCCGCTGCGGCGGCGCACTTCAAGAAGGGCATCAACCTCGGCAATCGCCTGGAGGCTCCGAATGAGGGGGACTGGGGCGGGGTGATCCATCCCGAAGACTTCCCTTTCATCGCGCGCCGCGGGTTCGACCATGTCCGGATACCGATCCGGTTCAGCGGTCATGCCTTGGCCGCGGCCCCTTACACCATCGATGCCACCTTCTTCAACCGCATCGACACGATCTTGAACCAGGCTACCGCCGCGAACCTCGCCGTGGTCGTCGACATGCACGCGTACGACGACCTGGCGCTCAACGTCGCCGCGCAACGCGATCGCTTCGTGGGCCTCTGGAGGCAGATCGCCGCCCGCTACCAGAGTCGCCCGGAGACGGTTGCCTTCGAGCTGTTCAACGAGCCATACGGCCAGCTCGACGCGGCCTGGAATGACGTGATGGTGCCCGCGATCCAGGCCATCCGCGCCACCAACCCGCGGCGCCTGTTGATCGTCGACTCCGTCTTCTGGGCCGATCCGACGACGCTGTCTACGCTGGCACTGCCGAACGACGCGAACATCATGGCCTCGATCCATTTCTACGAGCCGAAGCTGTTCACGTTCCAGGGGATGGCCTGGATGGGTCCGCCCTATCTGACCACGGGCGTGGTCTTTCCCGGACCGCCGGCGACGCCGATCAATCCGGTGCAAGCGGCCAGGGACGCGCCCTGGGCCAATCAGTGGTTCATCGACTACAACACCAAGCCCGCCGCCACCAATCCGTCGGGCGCCGCGACGATCGCAGCGCAGCTCGTGCTCATCAATGCCTATCGTCAGGCGCACGGGCGAGCCATGTACAACGGCGAGTGGGGTCCGCAGGCGGGAGGAGCACTCGACTCTCGCGTCCGGCTGGTGACGATGGTCCGGCAGGAGTGCGAGAAGGCGGGCATCGGGTGGGCGATCTGGGAAGACCCCGTGAATATGAAACTCTTCGATGCGCTCGCCGGCACCTGGCTGACCGGCATCGTGGACGCGCTGCTGCCACCTTAGAGGGCCTGAAGGGGCATCCGTCTGCTCACAAACCGCCTCCACCGCTCACCCGAGGCGGAGCCGTTGGAAAGGATCCGCGCGCAGTTACGTTGGTCGGGGCGAGAGGATTCGAACCTCCGACATCCTGCTCCCAAATGCGACGGCGGGGCGCCGGAGGGGGTAGCTCGGGGTAGCTCGGCGTCGCAAGGGAGCGATTTCGTTAGAGGTGGGGAGGGCGGCGGATCCCACGGGGTGCCGGCTGTAGCTGGGTTTCGCCGGGAGTTTGCTGCACCCTTGCTGCAAGGGCGGCGGGGGCTGGGCGTGGTCGGCGGAGGCGGCGCCGAGGAGGACGCGGCGCTGCTTTCCGTGCGCGACGTGGCCGCGCGGCTGGGCGTGTGCGCGGCGACCGTTTACCGGCTGGCCGCTGAGGGCCAGCTCGCACACGTGCGCGTTCTGAACGCCGTGCGGGTGGCGCCGCGGGACCTGAAGGCGTTCGTGGCGGGGCGGCGCCGGGGTGGGCGGCCACGACCGGCGGGCGCAGGCGCCCGCGTGCGCCGTGACCGGGGTTGATTCGAGCCTTGCTTGGCCCCTGCTTTCGCCGCTGCTTCCAGCCTTGCGTTGGCATCCGGCACGAGGGGCCTCGACCACTTCACCGACGGAGGAACTATGACGACCCCCACTCCCGACCCGAAACAGCCCGACAAAGCAACCTCCCCCCACGCCGGCTGGCTCACCCGCGCGCAGGTCGCCGCCGAGCTGGGGTACCGAAGCATCTTCCCGATTCGCAAGATGGAGGGCCAGGCGCTGCACCCGGTTCGCACACCGCGCGGCTGGCTGTTCGATCCTGCCGAGGTCGCCGCGGTCAAAGCCAAGCGATCCCTCGGCGGCGCGGCGGCGCCAGCATCCGAAGGTCGCATCGCCGCCCGCGTCTTCCACCTTTTCGATAAAGGCCGCGAGCTGCGCGAGATCGTCGAGGAGATGGAGATCGCTCCCGGCACCGTCCGCGACCTCTGGCACGAGTGGATGACCGACCTCTGCGAGGGCGAGACGAATCGGCGCAAGTCAGCACTGGAGGAGCGCCAGCAACGCGCAGAGGAGCGCGAACGTCAGGAACTGGAGCGCCGACAGGCTCTCGAGGAGCAGAACTTCGCGAAGATCATGGCGGCGATCAGCGGTACCAGCGACTCGGGAGGGCGCCGATGATGGCTGGAGTGGTAGGCGATCGGGTCACGGCGGGAAATGGTTTGGAGGCCTCAGTGCTGGTACTGTCTCAGGAGAACCATGCTCTTTGAACGTCAACGGCGGCTTCTGACCCTCCTCGATGCTCTCGGTGGATCGGTCGGGTTC
>Ga0207701_10001607_pt1 | contig 23599 bp, 21 predicted proteins | sample KBSSwiSSwithPhiX_FD_184294 | JGI IMG/M metagenome (GOLD analysis project Ga0207701, IMG submission 184294) | Switchgrass rhizosphere bulk soil microbial communities from Kellogg Biological Station, Michigan, USA, with PhiX - S5 (SPAdes) (version 2) | ecosystem: Environmental > Terrestrial >... | reverse complement strand
ATGCGCAGGGAGAACTAGAGCAGCCCTAACTCGCGAAAGCTGGTGCTCCGGCCGCGGCCAAAGACGAGGTGGTCGAGGAGCCGGCAATCGATGGCCTCCGCCGCGCAGGCGAGAAGGCTTGTCGCCCTCTTGTCCGCCTCGCTCGGAGTGGGGTCCCCGCTCGGATGATTGTGGGCGAGGATGATGGCCGAGCTCCCATGAATTGCCGCGTCGCGGATGATCGAGCGCAGCGGGAATTCGGTGCCGGCTTCGTCACCCGGATGATCGGTCAGGCGGAGGCAATTACGCTCCGCATCGAGGTGCGCGACCCACAGGCACTCCAGCGTCGGGTCGCGCTCCGCGATACAGCCGCCGAAGAAGGCGCGCGCGGCTGCGACGCCATCGAGCTTGAGCGGAGGTTCGGCACGCTGATAACGCACACTCGTAGCTAACCCAGGCGCAAACGCGGAACGATTGGAACCGTGTCGAATAGGGAGTGAAGTTGATCCAATTCGGCGGACAAACTGGATGGCTGAGAACCCGTTGGAAGCCGGCAGCGGCGACCTTCGCATTGCTACTGCTCGTCGCGGTTCTTGTCCTGGCCTTGGCGCCGGGCCGGCATCGCATCGCGTATGGTCCGCGCCCGGCCGGCGAGCGGCCGGAGCTTTTGCTTCTCACCAGCCTGCCGATCGTCTTTCCGGAGGGCTTCAATCTCGACGCGAAGGCGTCTCCCGTGCTCGAGGCGCTGCAGACGCGTTACCGCGTCGTTCCGATCGGCCTGGCCGACCGAGATTCGCTCCGCGGGCATCAGTTGCTCCTGATGATCCAGCCTCGGGCGCAGCCCGCGGAAGTTCTTGTCCAGCTGGATCAGTGGGTGCGCGGGGGAGGACGCGTCGTTCTGCTCGCCGACCCTGCCCTCCAATGGCCAAGCGAACGGGCCCTAGGCGATCCTATTCGGCCGCCCCCGGGCTTTGCCGACACGGGGCTTCTCGGCCACTGGGGCCTTCGTCTCGATGCTCCCGAGGTGCTCGGGCCAGCCAGTGCAAAGAGGCATGGCCTAGACATCAGGACGGTTTCGCCTGGAAGGCTGGTTTCGACCTCATCGCCCTGCAGGACGACCGGCAGCGGCCTGGTGGCGCGCTGCCGGGTTGGACGAGGTGAGGCCATTGTCGTCTCTGACGCCGATTTCATCGACGTTCAGCGCTTCGACCGGACGAACCTCCACCTCCTCATCGCCGAGTTGGCGTCCCTCGAGGACTGATTCGCGCCGATTCGGCTACTCACAGACTTATCCACAGGGAAGGAGCCGTGGAACGGGAGTAGAACAGTCCGCGGAAATGGGGCAAAAAAGTCGCTGATTTCCGCCATTGGCCATTAAATCCCACAAAATGGCATCAAAATCCATTGTATCCCGCGCCAGTGTGAGTTACCAACATCGGCTGTAGCGCGGGGCTCAAACCCTCATTCTGACTTTCCGGCGCGGGACCGGCGGCGATGCCGCGCGCCCGCGGGTAAGAGAGCTGTGCGCTGCGAAGGGGAGTGACGTGGCGCTAGAGCATCTGTTTCAGGGCAGTGCTTTGAACTCGGTGGACGCGAAGGGCCGCGTTTCCGTGCCCTCATTCCTGCGCTCGGTCATCGAGCGGCGCGGCGACGCTCGCACCATCACGCTCGCCAAGCACGAGGCCTTCCCTGCCCTCAGCGCCTACGACCCGGCCTATGCGGCGCTGAAGCACAGCAAGCTCGAGCGGCTTCTCGAAAAGGAAGAGACCAATCCTGATGCGCAGCTCGACTATGAGCAGCGCAACCTCATGGCCTTCGCCGCCACGGAGGAAGTGCCCTACGACAGCTCCGGCCGGATCGTCCTTCCGCCGATGATGCGCCGAAAGGGCCAGATAGACGACCTAGCGCTGTTCCTGGGCACCGGCGAAACCTTCCAGATCTGGAACCCCAAGCTGTTCCTGGCCGAGGCGAGCATCCCTGAAGACCTGAAGGACATCGCCCGCTTCCGGCTCGAAGAACGGGGACTGAAGCTGTGAGCGCGCGCGCCCCGCACACGCCTGTTCTGATCGAGGAAGTAATCAACGCGCTTGCGCTCCAACCCGGCGATACGGCCGTCGACGGCACGTTCGGGGCGGGTGGCTACACCCGGGCAATGCTTGCGGTGGGGGTGGGACGGGTGATCGGCTTCGACCGCGATCCTGACGCGATCGCCGAGGGGCCGACACTCGTCCCTGACCCGCGATTGACACTTATCGAAGAGCGGTTCAGCCAAATGGACCGCGTCCTTGCCGAGCGCGGCATCGGTCTCGTCGATGCCATTGCGCTCGATATAGGCGTGAGCTCGATGCAGCTCGATCGGCCGGAGCGGGGCTTTGCCTTCTCCACCGACGGGCCGCTCGACATGCGGATGGGACAAAGCGGGCCTACCGCGGCGGAGTTCCTCAACCAAGCCGATGAAGCGGACATAGCCCGCGTTATCCGTGAATACGGCGAGGAACCCCGCGCGCGGACCATTGCACGCGCGATTGTCGCTGCGCGCCCGATCGAACGGACGGCCGAGCTGGCCGCCATCGTTCGGCGAGCGCTCGGCTATCGCGCTGGTCAGAAAAGCGATCCTGCGACGCGCACGTTCCAGGCGATCAGGATCCACTTGAACAGCGAGCTTGAGGAGCTCGAAGACGGTTTGGTGGCGGCCGAGCGTTCGCTGCGCCCTGGCGGACGTCTTGCGGTCGTCACCTTCCATTCCCTCGAGGACCGGATCGTCAAACGTTTCTTCCGCGAGCGGTGCGGTGGGACGCCGGCCGGTTCGCGTCACCGTCCTGTGCTTGTTGATCCGAACGAACCGACGTTCGAGCGGGTCGCCAAGCCAGTCTCCCCGACGGAGCGCGAGCTGGCCGGCAACCCGCGATCGCGCTCGGCTCGGCTGAGGAGCGCGGTTCGCACCTCGGCCCCATCCAGGCAACGGAAAGGAGAACGCAAATGAGCGTTCGCAGCTTCCACTCCGTTTTCATGGCGACCGCCGTGGCTGGAGCCGCCCTCGGCTGCTATCTCGTTTCCCTCCGAGTGGCATCCGAGCGCGCGGCCCTGGAAGACGTCGAAGCGCAGATCGTCCAGACGCAGGGCGACATCCGGTCGCTCCAGACCGAAGTGGGAACACGGTCGAGGCTCGCGCAGCTCGAGCGCTGGAACCTTCGCGCGCTGTCGCTGTCCGCGCCCGCCGCGAGCCAGATCCTCGGCGACAAGTTCCAACTGGCAAGGCTGGTACGGCCGGAGCCGAAATTGAATGTCGAGGCTCCGGTGGTCCTGGCTTCAGCGCCCGCTCCTCAGCCAGCGCAGCCGCTGGAGAATGTTGACGCGGATACGGCTCCCGTCGCGCAGCTTCTGCACGACGCCAGCTACACCGTGCCGCCGAAGGCTGCGGCTCCAGCCAAATCGACGATTGCGCCGGAATTGAAGCCTTCACCTGAAAAGGCTGTGGCCATCAAGTCGGCAGCTCCGGGAAAGAAAGCTGGGGACAAGTCGGTGAAGGTCGCATCAGTGTCGGTGACAAGGCCGGCCCACGGCGGCAAGGTCGATCCGCTCGCGCCGCTTCCGGTGGAGCGCTCCACAGCCAAGGGAACGCGCACGGATCGATGAACGCCCCGACAGCAGCCCTCGTCGCCCCGCGCCCCGAGCGGCTTCGGCTTGTCGGCCAGCGGCGTCAGATTCTCTCGATGATGCACCAGCGCTTGATGCTGGGCATGCTGGTCTATGCCGGCGTCGTCGCCCTGATCGCGCTGAGGATCATTTATTTAGCCGTCTTCGGCGACCATGCCGGTGGGCGGCAAAGCGTGAACGCATTCATTCCGGATCGCGGCGATATCGTCGACCGGGATGGCTATCCGCTGGCACGGACGATCGATGCGTGGAGCATCGGCCTCCATCCGAACAAGGTGATTGGCGACAAACTGCAGCTTGCCCGCAAGCTCGCCGCGCTGATGCCGGAGCATAGCGAAGCCGACTATTTCAACATGCTTCGGTCGGGGAAGAATTTCTTCTACCTGAAGCGGCGGGCCTCACCGGACGTCGTGCAGGCCGTGAATGCGCTCGGCGAGCCTGGCATCGCCCTCGCTCGCGAGCCTGAGCGGCTCTATCCGCAGACCAGCCTTGCAGCGCATGTGATCGGCTTCACGAATCTTGATGGCCACGGAGCGTCGGGGTCCGAACTCGCCTTCGACAAGCAATTGTCCGATCCGGCCCAGCGCGGGAGGCCGGTTCAGCTGTCGATCTCGATGACGGTGCAACAGGCGCTGGAGCATGAGCTCCAGGAAGCGATGACGCGCTTTTCGGCGATCGGTGCCGCGGGCGTCGTCATGGACGTTCACACCGGCGAGATCCTGGCGATGACGTCGCTTCCGTCGATGAACCCCAACGCGCCGGGCAAGGTGACTCCGGACCAGATGTTCAACCGCGCCACGCTGGGCGTTTACGAGCTTGGATCGACATTCAAACCGTTCACTCTGGCGATGGCGATGGACTCCGGTGTCGTCGAGGGTCCGGGCCAGATGTACAATTGCCCCGACGGACTGCCGGCATACGGCCACATCATCCATGACACTCACCCGTTCGGGCGCATGTGCTCGGTCGCCGAAATCATGATGGAAAGCTCCAATATCGGCATGGCGCAGATCGCCCAGCAGACAGGGACTGCTCGCCAGCAGGCGTTCCTCAAGCGGATGGGCTTTCTCGACAGGGTCGAGGTCGAGCTGCCCGAGCGCGGGCGGACGCTGACACCTTCGACCTGGGGTCCGCTTGAGACGATGACTGTCGGTTTCGGCCAGGGCATCGCCGTCGCTCCGCTGCAGCTGGCGATGGGATATGCGACTTTGTTCGATGGCGGCATCTATCATCCGCCGACGATCCTGAAGATCGGGCCGAACCATCCGCTGCCCAAGGGCAGGCGCGTTTTCACTGCCGACACAAGCTACAGGATGCGAGCGCTGCTCCGGCTCGTCGTGATGAAGGGGACAGGCAAGAAGGCCGATGCACCAGGCTATCGAGTCGGCGGAAAGACCGGCACTGCGCAGAAGATCATCAACGGCCGCTACAGCCAGTCGGTGAACATCACGAGCTTCGCCGGTGTGTTCCCGATGGATGACCCGCGCTATGTGATCGTGGTGATGCTCGACGCGCCCCAGGCCACTGCTGAAACCTACGGCTTCACGACAGCCGGCTGGAACGTCGCGCCGGTCGTCAGCAAGACGGTCAGCCGGATTGCGCCGATGCTCGGAATCACCCCGGACATGCACCGCGAGCCCGACATGTCCGAGGTCATGCCATTCGTTCACGAGGAGCACTGATTCAGTGCGCCTTTGCGACCTCGCTGACGTCGATGATGATTCCGAAGTGACAGGCTTTGCAATCGACCACCGCAAGGTGACGAAGGGCAACGTCTTCGGCGCCTTCAAGGGCGCTGTATTCAACGGCGAAGAGTTCATTCCCGCAGCGGTCGAGCATGGGGCGGTGACAGTCGTCGCGCGGCGCGAGGCAAAGGTGGATGGTGCCGTACACCTCGCCGACGAGCAGCCTCGGCGACTGTTCGCGCAAATGGCGTCCAGATATTTCGCGCCCTATCCGGAGACGGTCGTTGCAGTGACGGGCACCAACGGCAAGACATCGACAGTCGAAATGACCCGCCAGATCTGGCGAATGCTCGGCCATCGGTCGGCTTCGATCGGGACGCTGGGCGTGACCACTTCGGACGACCAGGTGAAGACGGGGCTGACGACGCCCGACATCGTCACCTTCCTGAGCAACGTCGCGGGCCTGAAGCGGATGGGGATCAGCCATGTCGCTTATGAGGCGTCGAGCCACGGCCTCGACCAGTATCGCGCCGAAGGCGTTCCGCTGGCGGCAGTCGCCTTCACCAACTTCAGCCGCGACCATCTCGATTACCATCCGACGATGGACGCCTATTTCGAAGCGAAGATGCGGCTATTCGACGAAGTCATCGAGCCGGGAAAGAACGCGGTCATCTGGACCGACGATCCGAAATCGGACGAGGTCATGGAGCGAGCGGAGAAGCGCGGTTTGAAGCTCCTTACGGTAGGCCGCAAGGGCGAGGCGATCAGACTCGCCAAGCAGTCGCCTACGCCGCTGGGACAAACACTGGTTTTGGAGCATGGCGGAAAGAAGCACCGCCTCGCACTGCCGCTGATCGGCGCATACCAGGCGTCGAACGTGATGACCGCGGCGGGCCTTGTCCTCGCGACGGGCGCCGAATGGCGCGACGTCTTCTCGGCGATGGGACGGGTCGCCCCGGTCCGAGGACGGCTTGAACGCGCCGTCATCAGCCGCGCGGGCGCGCCCGTCTATGTCGACTATGCGCACACACCGGATGCGCTCGAAGCTGCGATCCAGGCGCTGAGGCCCCATGTGGAGGGAAAGCTGATTACGGTTTTTGGAGCAGGCGGCGACCGCGACCAGGGCAAGAGAGCGCCCATGGGCGAGGTCGCGACGCGGCTGTCGGACGTCGTGATCGTCACCGACGACAATCCGAGGAGCGAGGATCCCCAGAAGATCCGCTCGGACATCATGGCCGGAGCTGCGGGAGCGATCGAAGTCGCCGGGCGCAAGGAAGCGATCGCCCGCGCGCTCGAAATGGCGGGGGCCGGCGACATCGTGCTTCTCGCCGGCAAGGGACACGAAACCGGTCAGATCATCGGGGATCGTGTCCTTCCCTTCGACGATGCGCTCGTTGCGCGCGAGTGCGCATCTTGAGCGCGCTGTGGACCTCCGCGGAGATTGCCGCGGCCACCGGCGGGATCGCGCGCGGTGCGTTCGAGGTGACCGGCGTCACCTTCGACAGCCGCGAGGTCGGTCCCGGCGACCTCTTCATCGCCATGCCGGGGACGGTCCATGACGGCCATGAGTTCCTCGCACAGGCCATTGCTGCGGGCGCCGCGGGCCTGATCGTGTTGCAAGACGTCGATCACCCGCACGTTCTGGTCGACGACGTCGGCAAGGCACTTCAGGACCTTGGGCGGGCGTCGCGTGGTCGCACCAGCGCTACGATCCTCGGAGTCACGGGCTCGGTCGGAAAGACGAGCACTAAGGAAGCGCTTTACGCGGCGCTTGAGCGCTGGCGGCCGGGGAAGGTCCATCGCTCGGTCAAGAGCTACAACAATCACACGGGCGTACCCCTCAGTCTCGCGAGGATGCCGCGCGACTGCGATTTCGCGGTCCTGGAAATGGGCATGAACAACAAGGGCGAGATCGCAACGCTCACCAAAATGGTTCGTCCAGACATAGCAGTAATCACCGCTATCGCACCTGCCCACATAGAGAACCTCGGCTCGGAGGAAGCGATCGCAGATGCCAAGGCCGAGATTTTCGAGGGCTTGGAGCAGGACGGGATCGCGATCCTTCCGAACGATACGCCGCACCGCGACCGGCTGGTTCGAGCGGCGCGCCGGCACGCCGACCGGATCGTCACTTTCGGCACGGGCGATGCCGACATCCATGCCCTCCACGCGGTTCGCGCGGACAATGGCGGGAGCCTGATCACCGCGTCGCTGCTCGACAGCGATGTCACGTTCACGATTTCGCAGCGTGGCGAGCATTGGGTGTCGAACGCTCTCGCCGTGCTTGCCGCGGTGGAGGCCGTTGGAGGCGACGTGGGGTTCGCCGGCCTCGCGCTCGCCGATCTCGGTGGGCTCAAGGGCCGCGGCGAGAGGCACTGCATTCGTGTCGATGGCGGCGAAGCTCTGCTGATCGACGAGAGCTACAACGCGAACCCCGCATCCATGGCGGCGACCTTGAAAAGCTTGGGCGACGAAAGCGACGTCGGCCGCCGCATCGCCGTGCTCGGCCCAATGCGCGAGCTGGGGCCGCACGCCGACCAGTTGCATGCCGGCCTCGCTCCGGCGGTGCTTGGGGCGAAGGTGGACGAGTTGGTGCTGGTGAGTGATGACATGCGCCCGCTCGAGGACGCGCTCGATGGACTGGTGCACGTGACGCACGTAGCCGACGCCGACGGAGCGGCCGACGCCGTGTCCCGCCTGCTCCGGCCCGGCGACGCCGTGCTCGTCAAGGCGTCGAATTCCGTAGGCCTATCCCGTGTGATCGAGCGACTGACGAAAGAGACTGCCGAATGCTCTACCTGATCGCTCAGCAGCTCGACTTCCCGGGCGTCCTGAACCTGATCCGCTACCTGAGCTTCCGGGCGGGCGCGGCGAGCGCGACCGCGCTCCTCATCGGATTGATGTTGGGACCCTGGTTCATCTCCTACCTGCGGGTGCGCCAAGGCAAGGGCCAGCCGATCCGCGAAGACGGACCGCAAGGCCATTTCGCAAAGCGCGGAACGCCGACCATGGGCGGCCTACTGATCCTTATCGCGGTGATCGGATCCGCATTGCTGTGGATGGACGTCGGCAGCGTCTATGTCTGGGGTTGCCTGGTCGTGACAGCAGGTTTCGGCCTCATCGGGTTCCTCGACGATTACGACAAGGTGAAGAAAGCGCACCACAAGGGCCTGTCCGGAAGGACCCGGCTGGCGCTGGAATTCCTCGTCGCGGGTTTCGCCACCTGGCTGATGGTCCGGCACAGCGGGACGCAGTTGCATATCCCGTTCGTCAACGCGCCGATCGCGGACCTGGGGTGGTTCTACATCGCCTTCGGCGCCTTCGTGATCGTCGCCTTCGGCAATGCCGTGAACCTGACGGACGGGCTTGACGGGCTGGCGACGATGCCGGTCATCATCGCCAGCCTCGCCTTCCTACTCATCACCTATGTCGTCGGAAACGCGAAGTTCGCCGGCTATCTCGGCGTGCCGCATGTCCCCGGATCGGGTGACCTGACCGTGCTCTGCCTGGCCATCGTCGGGGCAGGGCTCGCCTTCCTCTGGTTCAACGCGCCGCCAGCGGCGGTATTCATGGGCGACACGGGCAGCCTCGCGCTCGGCGGAGCGCTGGGGGCGATATCGGTCGCGACTCACCATGAGTTCGTGCTGGCAATCGTCGGCGGCCTGTTCGTCGTCGAGGCGCTGAGCGTCGTCATCCAGGTCTTCGTCTACAAGAGGACCGGCAAGCGGGTCTTCCTGATGGCGCCGATCCACCACCATTTCGAACATATCGGCTGGTCGGAGCCGACCATCGTCATCCGCTTCTGGATCGTCAGCTTCGTGCTGGCGCTCGCGGGTCTCGCGACCCTCAAGCTGCGGTGATCACGGCACGCGCCTTCGCGGGCAAGCACTATGCAGTCTACGGCCTCGCGCGGAGCGGGCTTGCGACCGTCGAGGCATTGCTTGCCAGCGGCGCGAGGGTGACGGCGTGGGACGCAAAGGAGGAGGCGAGGGCCAACGCGCCCGCCGGGACCGAGATCGCGAACCTCGACGAAACCGATCTCTCGCAGTTCGACAGCCTCGTCGTCACCCCGGGCCTTCCGCTCAACCGCCACCCGATTGCCCAACGTGCCCGCGAGGCCGGCGTCGAGATCATCGGCGATATCGAGCTGTTCGCTAGAGCGCGGCCCGAGCTTCCGCCGCACAAGGTGGTCGGCATCACCGGAACCAACGGCAAGTCGACGACCACCGCGCTCGTCCACCATATCCTGAAGACCGCCGGCGTTCCGGCCACAATGGGCGGCAATATCGGGCTCCCGATCCTTGCACAGGACCCGCTGCCCGAAGGCGGCGTCTATGTGCTGGAGCTTTCGAGCTACCAGATCGACCTCACAAAGAGTCTCGACTGCGAGGTCGCGGTGCTTCTCAACATCACGCCGGATCATCTCGACCGTTACGAAAGCTTCGAGGCTTACGCGGCGTCAAAGGCGCGGCTGTTCGAAATGCAGACATTCCCGCACACCGCGATACTGACTAGCGAAGTTTGGCGAACTTCTCCGATTGATCGGAAATGGTTCACCAATCTTCATCTCGATCGGAGTTTGGCGGCCGATGAATACGAAGCCGGAAACCTTGGAAGTGCTGTCTACGATGGAAAAGCTTTCGCCAATGCGGACACTCAGTTCGCGTTCCAATCCGATTGGCTCAGTCTGCAAGGGCCGCACAACGCTCAAAACGCCGCTGCCGCGATAGACGTATCGGTCGCGCTGGGACTTTCCGATGAGCGAATTGCGGAAGGCCTCCGAACCTACCCCGGCCTCCCTCACCGAATGGAGCGCGTGCGCGAAAGGCAAGGCGTCCTCTTCGTCAACGACAGCAAGGCGACCAACCCGACCGCGACCGCTCCGGCACTTGCTGCGTTCGAGAGCATCCGCTGGATCCTCGGCGGGCAGGCCAAGACCGACAACCTCGACGAGTGCGCACCGCATTTCGGGCATGTCCGCTCCGCCTACACGATCGGCGAGGCTGCCGAGCTGTTCGAGCGGCTTCTTGCGCCGCATGTGCCCGTGAAAAATTGTGGAAAACTCGACGAAGCGGTGCGGCAGGCCGCGCAGGATTCGAAGCCGGGTGATACCGTCCTCCTGTCGCCGGCGTGCGCGAGCTTCGACCAGTTTCGCGACTTCGAGGATCGCGGGGACCAGTTCAGAGCCTTGGTGGGGGCATTATGACGGGGCTTATTTCCGACAGGATCAGGGCGAAGATCACGGTCGACGCCAACCGATACGGTCGGTCGAACCAGACGACCGTCGCGCGCTGGTTCTGGGAGATCGACCGCGTCCTTCTCCTGCTGATCGCTGTGCTCATCGGCATCGGCCTTATCGCGGTTGCAGCGGCCTCTCCGGCGGCGGCGGTCCGCTATTCGGGCGGAAGCGTCAAAGTGCCCGAGCTCTATTATTTTTACCGGCAGATCGCCTGGATTATGGTCGGCGTGCCGGTGATGATCGGCATCTCCATGCTTCCCCGCGAGCGGGCGCGGCGGCTGAGCCTTGCAGGAGCCGCCATCTTCTTCGTGCTCCTTGCGCTGGTGCCCATCGTCGGACCCGAAGTGAACGGTGCACGGCGATGGATCGAGATCGGCGTTGGCCAGCTCCAGCCCTCCGAGTTCCTCAAGCCGTTTTTCGTCGTCGCAATCGCCTGGGTGCTGAGCCTCAAGGAAAGCGACAAGTCGCTGCCCGTCTATCTGATGTCGGCGGCGATCACCGGCGCGGTCGCCTTCCTGCTGATGAAGCAGCCGGACTTCGGCTCAACCATCATCTTCGTGTCCGTCTGGGTTGCCCTCCTCGCGCTCGCGGGCGTGTCGCTGCGGATGCTGGCGATCATCGGCATTGCCGGCCTCGCGGGCGTGGTGCTCGCCTATTTCTTCTACGACGTCGCGACGCAGCGCATCGATCAGTTCCTGTTCGGCCAGGGGGATACCTTCCAGACCGATAATGCGATGCGGACCCTGACAGCCGGCGGGCTGTTCGGGATGGGGCCGGGCGCAGGCACGCGGAAGTTCGGCCTTCCCGAGCCGCACACGGACTACATCTTCTCGGTCATTGGAGAGGAATTCGGCCTGATCGCCTGCCTCGCGATCGCCCTCCTTTATCTAACCATCATCGCCCGCGTCCTGGTGAAGCTTCTCGACGAGGATTCGCCCTTTGCGATCCTCGCCGGAGCGGGTCTGGTGATCGAGTTCGGGCTGCAGGCGCTGATCAACATGGCGGTCAACGTCCAGATCGCCCCGTCCAAAGGCATGACCTTGCCGTTCATCAGCTACGGCGGAAGCTCGATGCTGGCGCTGTCGATCGGCATGGGCTTGCTACTCGCCTTCACCCGGCGGAACCCGTATCTGACCCGCTCGCCCTACGTGGTGAAGTGGAGCGGAGAGCAGTCGTCGGCATGAATTTCGTTCTCGCCGCCGGTGGGACCGGCGGGCATATGGTCCCGGCACATGCGCTGGCCGCGGAGCTGACTGCGCGCGGGCACGGCGTGCTCGTCATCACCGACGAGCGTGGCTCGAAGATCCCCGGCCTGTTCGAAAAGGTCGCGGTGCACGTGCTTCCAGCCGGACGGCTCGGCCGCAATCCCCTGATGTTGGTGAAAGCGGCCGGCGCGGTCCTCGCAGGACGGTACGAGGCGAAGACGATTTATCGCCAGCATCGGCCCGACGCGGTTGTCGGCTTCGGCGGCTATCCGGCCTTTCCGGCGCTGCTTGCTGCGAGCGCGATGCAGATTCCGACTGTTCTCCACGAGCAGAATGCGGTCCTGGGGCGCGTGAATCGACTGCTCGCCGGCAAAGCCGAGGCGATCGGAACGGCGTTCAGCCAGATCGACCGCATGAAACCCAAATATCGCGACAAGGTCGTGCTGGTCGGCAATCCGGTTCGCGAAGCCATCCTGAAGATCGGCGAAATGCCATTCCCTCCGTTCGACGAGACCGCGCCGCTCAAGATCCTGGTCACGGGTGGAAGCCAGGGCGCGACCATCCTTGGGCGAGTGGTTCCGAGCGGACTCGGAATGCTCGATCCGTCGCTTCGTCACCGGCTGCAGGTCGTCCAGCAGTGCCGCCCGGACGATATCGAGGAAATCCGCGCGCGATATGCGGAGCTTGGAATTCCGGCCGAGCTGATGACCTACATCCTCGACATGCCGGAAAAGCTTGCTGACGCACATCTGGTCATCGGCCGCGCGGGCGCGTCGACCATCGCGGAGCTGACTGCCGCCGGGCGACCTGCGATCCTCATTCCCTTCGGTGCGGCGACTGACGACCACCAGACGGCTAATGCGCGTGACATGACCAAGGCCGGCGGTGCACGAACCATCCCGCAGGAGGAGTTCACTCCCGAGGGGCTGGCGCGGCAGATCGAGGCGATCGCATCCGACCCGCAGGCTCTTGCCAATGCGGCGGCCCGGTCGCTGTCGGTAGGCCGACCCAACGCCGCCAGCGATCTTGCCGACCTCGTCGAGCGGGTTGGTGGCGGATTGTCGGCAATGCCTGTCGGCCTCGAACCGCGAAGGGCAGTTGCCTACGCGGGGCCCGGAGTGCCGGCATGAAGGCGATCGGGACCGACATCGGCACGATCCATTTCGTGGGGATCGGCGGCATAGGCATGTCGGGGATCGCCGAGGTGATGCACCAGCTCGGCTATTCGGTGCAGGGCTCGGACCAGGCCGACAGTTACGTCGTCGAGAAGCTGCGCAAGCAGGGGATCCCGGTTTCGATCGGCCACAAGGCGGAAAATGTTGGCGACGCTGCGGTCGTCGTCTGCTCGACGGCAATCTCGCGCGGCAACCCTGAAGTCGAAGCGGCAATCGAACGGCGGCTACCGATCGTGAAGCGCTCGGAAATGCTCGCCGAGCTGATGCGGATGCAGAAGACGATCGCGGTCGCCGGCACGCACGGCAAGACGACGACGACGTCCATGATCGCGGCGATGCTCGATGCCGGCGGGATGGACCCGACCGTCATCAACGGCGGGATCATCAACCGCTACGGCTCCAACGCGCGGCTCGGAAAGAGCGAGTGGATGGTCGTCGAGGCGGACGAGAGCGATGGCAGCTTCCTGAGGCTCGACGGCACGATCGCGGTCGTCACCAACATCGATCCGGAGCATCTCGAGCATTGGGGCAGCTTCGACGACATCAAGCGCGCCTTCTGCGAGTTCATCGAGAACGTGCCCTTCTACGGGCTGGCCGTGCTGTGCGTGGACCACCCCGAGGTTCAAAGCATCCTGAGCCGAATCCAGGACCGGCGGATCGTCACCTACGGTTTCTCTGCGCTCGCCGACCTGCGGGCTGAGAACGTCCAGCCGGATGGGACCGGAAGCACCTTCGACGCGCTCGTCTTCGAACGCGACGGCGAGCACCGGACGATCGCGGGCATCCATGTGCCGATCCCAGGCCGCCACAATGTTCAGAACGCCCTTGCCGCCGTTGCCGTGGCGCTGGAGCTCGGAATACCGGACGAGCAGATCGTAACCGGCTTCGAGCGGTTCGAAGGCGTGAAGCGCCGTTTCACCAAGGTCGGTGAGGTCGATGGCGCAACCATCATCGATGACTATGCACACCATCCGGTGGAGATCCGGGCGGTGCTGTCGGCCGCGCGCGAGACGACCGAAGGCCGGGTCATCGCGGTCATGCAGCCGCATCGTTACACCCGGCTTCAATCGCTGATGGACGACTTCCAGGCCGCCTTCAACGATGCCGACATGGTGTTCGTCGCGCCGGTCTATGCAGCAAATGAGGAGCCGATCGAGGGGGTGGATTCCGACGCTTTGGCTGAGGGGCTTCGCGCGCATGGCCACCGAATGGTGAAGAGCGTCTCGGATCCCGCCGACCTGGCCCATTCCCTTCGCGACATCGCCGCCGAAGGCGACGCGATCATCTGCATGGGCGCAGGCGACATCACCAAATGGGCTGCGGGCCTTGCCGACGGAATCGCGAAAGCGAGGCAGGGCAAGTGAGCACGGCCGCCGCCGATACGTTGCCCGACTTGGCAGGGACCATCGAGCAGGGTGGAAGCCTTGCCGACTTCATCTGGTTCAGGACGGGAGGCCCGGCCGAGTGGCTCGTCCGGCCAAAGGACGAAGCGGATCTCGCGCACTTTTTGCGAGAACTGCACGAAAAGGTGCCGGTCACTCCGATCGGCGTCGGATCTAATCTCATTGTTCGCGACGGCGGTGTAAGCGGCGTAGTTGTTCGGCTGCCCAAAAGTTTCGCCAAGGTAACAATTGAGCCCGGCAATCGAGTGCGTGCAGGCGGCGGTGCGATGGGAATCACGGTCGCGTCTGCAGCGCGCGATGCGGGAATCGCGGGCCTTGAGTTCCTTCGCGGAATTCCGGGCACGGCGGGCGGAGCGGCGCGGATGAACGCCGGCGCTTACGGGCGCGAGGTGAAGGACGTCCTCGTCGAAGCGCGGCTCGTGCTTCGCGATGGTTCGATCGAAACCTGGCCGCTCGACAGGCTGGGCTACACCTACCGCCACAGCGACGTTCCCGAGGGCGCCGTGGTCGTCGAGGCGCTGTTCGAGGGCACGCTAGGCGATCCGAAATCGATCGGCGAGGAGATGGACCGCATTGCCGCCGAGCGCGAAGCATCCCAGCCGCTCCGCAGCCGCACGGGAGGATCGACGTTCAAGAACCCGCCCGGCCACAAGGCCTGGGCTCTCATCGATTCCGCCGGCTGTCGCGGCCTCACCATCGGCGACGCGCAAGTTTCGGAAAAGCATTGCAATTTCCTGCTGAACTTAGGCAACGCGACAAGCGCTCAAATCGAGGATCTGGGAGAGGAAGTGCGACGCAGGGTGATGGATAAGTGCAACATTCTGCTCGAGTGGGAAATCCAGCGTATCGGGAGTTACGATTGAATCGCGATCTCCATGTCGTCGTGCTGATGGGCGGCTGGTCGGCCGAGCGCGAGGTCTCGCTGATGAGCGGCCGGGGCGTGGCCGAAGCTCTGCGCGGCAATGGCTGGAGCCGCGTCACCGAGCTCGACATGGGCCGGGATGTCGCCGTGAGGCTCGCGGAGCTCAAGCCTGACGTCGTGTTCAATGCGCTCCATGGCACGCCGGGCGAGGATGGAAGTGTCCAGGGCATGATGGATCTGATGGGCCTCAAATATACGCACAGCGGCCTTGAGACCTCCGTCATCGCCATCGACAAGGAGCTCACGAAGATGGTGCTGGTGCCGCACGGCATCCGCATGCCGGCGGGGCGCGTCGTAGAAAGCACCAGCCTCTTCCGCGAAGACCCGATGCCGCGACCCTATGTCGTGAAGCCGGTCAACGAAGGCTCGTCCGTGGGCGTGGCGATCGTCACCGCAGACGGCAATTACGGTTCGCCGATCGGCCGGGACGTGGAAGGCCCGTGGAAGCACTTCGAACGGCTGCTCGCCGAGCCATTCGTTCGCGGCCGCGAGCTGACTGTGGCGGTGCTTGGCGGCGAAGCGCTGGCCGTCACCGAGCTGAAGCCGGTCGCAGGTTTCTATGACTATGACGCAAAATATACGGACGGGCTGACCGAGCACGTCTGCCCCGCGCAAATTCCGGAGGACATCGCGCGCTCCATGATGGACATGGCGCTTAAGGCGCACCAGCTGCTCGGCTGTCGGGGCGCCTCGCGCTCGGACTTCCGCTGGGACGACGAGAAGGGCGATCAGGGTATCTACCTGCTCGAAGTGAATACGCAGCCCGGAATGACTCCGCTCAGCCTCGTTCCCGAGCAGGCTAAGCACCGGGGCACCAGCTACGCCGAGCTCGTCGAGACGCTGATCGCCGAGGCGGTGCAGTGACGGCCGCGCGTGTCAGGCGAGGGGCTGCGCCGAAAGGCCGCAAGTCTGCTCCTCGGGTCACCGTCCCCAAGAATATCGCCAAGCGCCTGCCTCTCGACCAGGCGCGCGCGAACCGCTGGGCGGCGATTGCCTTTGCCTTCTTCCTTGCGGTTATCGGAGCCGTCGTCCTTGTTGCCCTCGACGTGCCGCAACGGGCGATGACTGCCGTCGGCGAAGGGATCGGCCGCGCCGGCTTCACCGTCAAACGCGTCGAGGTGGTCGGAATCCGCCATATGGACAGCGCGCCGGTCTACGAAATCGCGCTCGACCAGCGTTCGATGGCGATGCCGCTCGTCGACGTGTCCGAAATTCGCCAACAGTTGCTTCGCTTTGGCTGGGTAAAGGACGCGCGCGTTTCGCGACGGCTTCCCGATACTTTGGTCGTCGACATTGTGGAGCGGCAGCCGGCGGCACTGTGGCAGGACAAGGACAGGCTTGCGTTGATCGATGCCGACGGTGTCGTGATCGACCGGGTGCCCGTGACTCAGATGCCGGATCTCACACTGCTGATTGGCGCCGGCGCGAACCTGCACGAACGAGACCTCAACCGGCTGATGGAGGTAGCCCCGACGCTCAAACCGCAGCTTGTTTCGGCGAGCTGGGTGGGAGGCCGCCGTTGGGACCTCAATCTCCAGACTGGAGAGACCATCTCGCTCCCGGAGGGGAACGAAGAAGCAAGAGCGGCGCTCTCCAAGTTCGCAGACCTCGATAAGTCTACCGGCCTGCTCGGTCGGGGCTTGCTCCGTTTCGACCTGCGGCTGCCTGGCAAGATGATCGTCCGCCTTCCGCACGTAGCCGCCGAACCGGCGCCGCAGACGACTCAAGGCTGACGCTCTTGGCTCCGACCGCCGATCAGCCGTTGATCGCAGCCCTGGACATCGGTTCCTCCAAGGTGAGCGCGCTCATCGCCACGAAGGACGGCGAGGACCGAATTCGCGTCCTCGGAACCGGCCAGCGCGAGAGCAGGGGAGTCAAGCGCGGGTACATCACGGACATCGAGAAAAGCGAATTCGCGGTGCGTGAGGCGGTTGAGCTCGCCGAGCGCATGTCCGGCGTCACGATCGACGACGTTTGGGCAAGCTACGGTGCCGGAGGTCTCACCAGCGACGTCGCGAACGTCGAGGTCGAGCTGGGCGGTCACCAGATCGAACAGTCGGACATCACGCAGCTTCTCAGCGAAGGGCGGGAGGCGATCGATCGCGGCGGCAAGATGGTGCTTCATGCGCACCCCGCGCTCTACACGATCGACGGCGCGCAGGAGGTCCAGCAGCCGGTGGGTCTCCATGCCGACCGCCTGGGTGTCGACATCCACGTCATCGCCGCCGACCCCGCGCCGCTTCGAAACATCGATTACATCATTCGTGCGGCGCATCTCGGCGTGAGGGCTATCGTCGCCTCCCCGATCGCTTCGGCCCTTGCATGCCTGTCCGAGGAAGAGCGCGACCTTGGCGTTGCACTGGTCGAGTTGGGCGCTGGCGTGACAAACGTCTCGCTTCACTATGGCGGCATTCTGGTCGGGCTTCGGTCGATCCCGCTGGGCGCCAAGGACATCAGCGATGACATTGCAGCGACCTTCGGAGTGAACCGCCGCGACGCGGAGCGCCTGAAATGCTTCTACGGCTCGGCGATGACGAGCCCTCGCGACAATCACGAGCTGATCGACGCGAACCAAAGCAGCGCGGAAGACGGCGCCGAGTCCGTTCGCATCACCCGCGCGCAACTGATGACCGTCATCCGACATCGCGTCGAAGAGCTGACCGCACAGATCGATGCCGCGCTGAAGAGCCTCGGCTTCGGCGGCCCGGTCGGGCGTCCCGTCGTGCTAACTGGCGGCGGGGCCGAACTGAAGAACATCGCCGATTACATGCAGGGCGTGCTCGGCCGCACGGTCAGGGTGGGCCGTCCACGCGTACTTCCGGGTCTACCCGACGCGCACAGCGGCCCCGCCTTCGCGACGCTTGTGGGACTAGCTTGCCTTGGAGCGTCCAGAAGCGGAGATATCCGCGATATCGCGCTGGGCACAATCATGCGGCAGGCCCCGGCCAAGGGCCTGCTGGGACGATTCATCTCGGCGATGAAGCGCGATTACTGATCCGGGCCCGGCGCTACTTGGCCTTCGGGTAGACGATATATGGGTGAAGGTTCGCCATAACCTGCTGGGCGTTGAACGTCCCAGGAGCAGTCGCGCAATTGTTGCCGACCGCGATGTCCGCCATCGCCTGATATTCGTCGATCGTGTTGATATCGTAGCTGCCGGGGTAGAAGGGGCCGCCGAAGAACGGATCATAGGCGTACCAACCATAGGGGCCGTGCAGGCGCCAGTAAGGCGACCAGCCGCCATAATAACCGCCGTAAGAGCCATACGGGTTCACCTGCACGGTCGTGCTCTTATCCGTGCCGTGATTGACCAGCGTAAAGCAGGTGAAGCCATGCTGGGCCGTCAGTTCTGCAGCGCGGTAGAGGAGGTAATTCTCCACCTGCTGACGCGATGTGAGGCTGTTCCCATAAAAGCTCACTCGGAAATGGGTCGCATCGAGCGGCTGATCGGCGAATCCGCCTCGAGTGTGCGTCGCTCCAAGTGGCTGGTACGGCGTCGCCGTCGTGCAACCGCCGAGGACTGCAAGCGCCGCAAGCGGCGCCGCGATTCTCATTATGATACTCATACTGCCTCCATAGGAGTGCGATCACCGAGCCAACGCACGCGCAAAACCCGGCGTTCCAACAAGGGCCGCCGAGTCACGCATGCTTGTGCTGGAATCGCGTTGCTCCGTAATGCATGAACGTCACCTGTCTCCCGGGGGCGGTATGATGGCAACGCCGAGCGTTTCAAGAGGCGCAAGCAGCGGGCTCATCCTGCTTCTGGGCGCTGCGGTCTTCCTCAACTACGTCGACCGCGGCGCAGTCGGAATTGCGGCGCCGCTGATGAAGTCCGAGCTCAGTCTTACGGCGACGCAATTCGGTCTCGTCGCCTCTGCTTTTTTCTGGGTCTACGCGCCGGTGCAGCTGATCGTCGGATGGCTGGTCGACCGCTATTCGGTTTATCGCCTGATGGCCGCAGGGCTCTTGCTCTGGGCAGTGGCGACCTTGCTCATGGGTTTCGCAGGAGGTTTTCTTTCCCTGCTTCTGCTCCGGATCTTCCTGGGAATGGGCGAAACCATCGCCTTCCCCGGTGGCTCCAAGATCATCACCCGCCACGTTCCGGCCGAGAAGCGCGGGATGGCCAACGCGGCGATGGCGCTCGGCATCGCGCTGGGGCCTGCGGCTGGCACGCTGGCGGGCGGGCTGATCCTGGCATCCTTCGGCTGGCGCGAGATCTTCTTCGCCTTCGGGATCGTGACCTTGTTGTGGCTGGCCCCATGGCATTTCACGACGCGCGGCCTGGATACGGGTCGAGGTAAAACCGAGAAACAAGTCCGGATCGCGACTTTGCTGACTAAATGGCCGCTCTGGTCGATGTCGATCGCGCATATCGCAAGCAACTATGTCTTCTATTTCCTGCTGGCCTGGCTTCCGCTCTACCTGACCAAGTCGCGTGGTTTGTCGATCACCGAGATGACCTTGCTTGCCACGCTCGGCTATGCGGTGCAGGCGATTGCGGCGTTTGGCTTTGGGGCAGTTTCCGATCGATGGACCCGGAGCGGACGGTCAGAAGCGGCTATTCGCCGCGCAATGATGTTTGGCGGACAGATAGTCGCCGGCCTCGCCGTGCTGGGTCTCATTTACGCGCATAGCGCCGTCGAGATCGGAGTGTTGCTGTGCGTTGCGGGTGCTGCGACCGGAGCGCTTTCGCTCAACACATATGCGGTGGCGCAGATGTTCTCCGGCCACAGAGCGGCCGGCACCTGGGTCGGGGCGCAGAACGCCATCGGCAACCTGTCGGGGATATTCGGCCCGATCGTGACCGGCATCATCGTCGACTCCGTAGGCTATAACGCAGCCTTTATTGTCACTGCCGTCGTGGCACTGCTCGGCGGTCTCTGGTGGATAGTTGGCGTACCTGCGATCCGCCAGGTCGAACTGGACTGACTAACGTGCCCTGTCCCGTTTCTCGCTGAAGAGCATCAGCGCGCCCATCACCGCCATGCCGATCAGCATTGCGCCGACGAATCCGATGATGTCAGCCCCTTCCTTGCCGACATGGCCTTGCGCGATGGTGTTGGACGCTATTCCGACAACCAGTAGCGACGTGGCGATGCTCGACCAGACCGGTCCGGGACGTTCGGCCGTCGGCTTGCGAATTGCGACGATGTAAAAGGTGACGACTAGAATTGCGGCCTGCACGCACAGCATCACGATTATGATTGGTTTCATTGCACTTCCCCCTAGCCCCGGCTGAACGTCGCACGGGGAGTGGCGCGCTGCAACGTGCGCCAGTTTCAGCCGAGCATTCGGGCAGCGAGCAGGTCGGCCATATGGACCGTGTCGCGGCCGCTTCCCTGCTCGATCTGCTCACGGCAGCTGAATCCATTGGCGACGATCAAAGTGTCGGGCGAGGTCGCGCGAGCAGCGGGAAGAATTTCGCGTTCGCCGATGGAACGGCTCAGCTCTGCCGTTTCCTTCGCAAAGCCGAACGCGCCCGCCATCCCGCAACACCCCTGAGGCGGACGGTCGACGTCGAACTGGAGGCGCTTGAGAAGATCGAGTTGCGATCCGAAGCCAACAACGGCGTGATGGTGGCAATGGGCCTGGACCAATGCCTGCCCGCCTTGCTTCGCTGCTGGAAACCGGTCGAAGTTCTGCGCGACAAAATCGTCGAATTGCAGCACCTGTCTTGAAAGCGCCTTTGCTTCGTCACGGTCGGGGAAAAGTCCCGGCAACTCGTCCTTGAAGGCCGCAGTGCAGGCAGGCTCGAGCCCGATAATCGGAGTGCCTGCGGCGATGGTCTCGCGCAACGCAACGAAGGTCTCCTCCCAGAGTCCTTTGGCTTCGTCGAGATAGCCCCAGTCGTAGAGCGGACGTCCGCAACAGAGCGGCCGTGACGGGATGATCACTTGGTAGCCTGCGGCTTCCAGCAGCCGCGCCGCCGCAATCGCCGTGCCGGGCCGAAAGTGGTTGTTGAACGTGTCAGGCCATAGCATCACCCGCTCACTGCCATTAACGCCGGGGCGAAACTGCTTGCGGAAGGTCGGGTTCGCGAACCGCGGCATCTTCCGTTTCGGGTCGACGCCAGCGATCCACTTCGCGATCGGCGTTTGAGCGCCGAGGTTTGCGAGCCATGGCGCGCGCTCGGCGAGTCGCGCCCAGCGGTGGATATGCGACATCGACCAGGCGGAGCGCGGCCGCCGCCGCTCGCGATAATGATGCGCTCGGAACTCCGCCTTCCAGGTCGCCATATCCACGCCCGTCGGGCAGTCCTTCTTGCACCCCTTGCAGGCGAGGCAGAGCGAAAGTGCATCCTCGACCTCTGCACTGTCCCATCCATTGGCGATCAGCTCGCCGCGAACCATCTCATGGAGGAGGTGCGCTCGCCCGCGCGTCGTGTGCTTTTCCTCGTGAGTCACCAGGTAGGACGGGCACATGACCTCGTCGCCGACCGCCTTGCGCCTGCACTTCCCGACGCCGACGCAACGGATCGTATTTTGGGCAAACCCGCCGAGCTTCGGGAATGCGAACCAGCTATCGAGATCCGGCGGTCGATATTCCGGTCCGAGGCGGATGTTGGAATCGAGCGGGAAGGGATCGACCACCTTGCCCGGGTTCATGCGGCCCTTCGGGTCCCAGATCGCCTTGAACTCACCGAAGGCGCGGACGAGCTCCGGGCCGTACATGATCTCCAGCAGCTCGGCGCGCGCCTGTCCGTCGCCATGCTCTCCCGAAAGGGATCCGCCGTAGGAAACGACGAGCTCCGCCGCCTCTGTCGCGAACCGCCGGTAGTTGGCGATGCCGTTCTCGGTGCCGAATTCGAAGTTGATCCGGCAGTGGACGCAGCCGCCGCCGAAGTGGCCATAGATCGCAGCCTCGTATCCGTGGCGGTGCATCAGCGCTCGGAAGTCCCGGAGGTAATCTCCGAGCCGGTGGGGTGGGACGGCGCTGTCTTCCCATCCGTCCCAGGTCACCGGCTTTCTGGGCACGAAGGCAGTCGCGCCAAGCGAGGCTTCGCGGTCGACCCATACCTGCTTCTGGTGAACGGGGTCGGTGACGATCCTGCTGCGCTTGAACTTGCTAGCGACGGCCTTGGCCTTCTCCTCCGCTTCCGTAGTCGTTTCCCCGCCCGTCTCGACGATCAGCCAGCCGCAGCCGTCGGGGAAATATTGCAGGCCTTCGGGCGGCGCGTTGCTCTTCTTCACCGCGTCGAACAGCAGATGGTCAAAACCCTCGAGGCCGCATGGCTTATGCTCCAGGATTCCGGGCACAGCGTCGGCGGCGGCATAGACGTCGTCGAAGGCTATGATTGCGAGTGCGCGCTGCGGCGGGCTGTGGATCAGCTTGAGCTCCGCTTCGAGGACCAGCGCGCAGGTGCACTCGGTCCCGACCAGCGCCTGCGCAACGTTGAAATCGCTCCCGGGCAGCAGGCAATCGAGATTCTCGTATCCGGAAACGCGGCGCGGAATGTCGGGGTAGCGTTGCTCGATCAGGTGACCGTATCGATCGCGAAACTCGACCATGTCGCGATACATTTCGCCGCGTCTGCCTCCGCCTTCCATGATCTTACGAAGTTCGGATTCCGACGTCGGCCCGACTTGCATCAGCTCTCCGTCATAGGTGAGCACCGTGAGCCGCTCGACATAGTCGGACGTGCGCCCCGACATCACCGAATGCACGCCGCAGCTGTTGTTGCCGATCATCCCGCCGATCGTGTTATGGTCGTGGGTCGCGGGGTCGGGGCCAAAGGTCAGATGATGCTCCTCGGCCGCCTTGCGCAAATGGTCGAGGATGCAGCCTGGCTGGACGCGCGCCGTCCGCTTTTCGGGATCGATGTCGATGATCCCGTTCATGAAGCGCGAGAAATCGAAGACGACCGCGACATTCACCGACTGGCCGGCGATAGCGGTGCCGCCACCTCTCGCCAGTACCGGTACGTCGTGGCGGCGACAGATATCCATCGCTTCGACCACGTCCGCAATATTCCGGGGGATCACGACTCCGATCGGCACCTGTCGGTAATTGGATGCGTCAGCGGCGTAGAGCGCGCGCGTATGCGCCTGGAAGTCGACGGGACAGGCGAGCGTGCGCCGAAGCTCCTCGCCCAGCGAGCGCGCTCGCTCGTCCGGGAAGAAAAGATAGTCCGCCGAAACCCGGCCCGTCGGTGAATATTCGCGGACGCGCTCTCCGGTGCGTGTCACACCAGTTCGCGGACGGTGTCGGACGCGAGCGTCAGCGCCGTCTTCATCGCATTGGGCGTTCCCTTGGCCAGTGCCTGGGCCATGTGCAGCGCCTGCTTGGCCTCGATCTTTGGCGGAAGCGGCGGCTCATAGGGGTCGACGACGGCTT
>Ga0207701_10001605_pt1 | contig 23614 bp, 13 predicted proteins | sample KBSSwiSSwithPhiX_FD_184294 | JGI IMG/M metagenome (GOLD analysis project Ga0207701, IMG submission 184294) | Switchgrass rhizosphere bulk soil microbial communities from Kellogg Biological Station, Michigan, USA, with PhiX - S5 (SPAdes) (version 2) | ecosystem: Environmental > Terrestrial >... | reverse complement strand
GGATGCTCGTCACCAACCTGTCCATGCGGGATGGCAAACCCGTTCGTGGAAGCTCCGCTGCCGCCATTCCGCCGGCCAACTACGCCATCCAGCAGATGGGCAAGGCAACGGGTGCTTACGAGGCAATCTTCAGTGACGACATCGAGATGTTCCGGCCGGCGAATATCAAGCAGTTCGACGCCATCTGCTTCAATAACACCTTGGGCGTGCTGTTCGACGATCCGGAGTTGCGCGCGTCTCTTCTCGGTTTTGTAGAAAGCGGGAAAGGATTCATCGGCATTCACGACGCCATTGCTACCTTCGTGCAGTACCCGAAATACGATCAGTGGCCCGAGTTCGGCCGAATGCTCGGTGGAACCGAGAACGGTGGACATCCCTGGAACGGCGAGGTGATGACGATGAAGGTCGAGGATCCAGGCAACCCGATCAACGCCGCATTCGGGGGCAAGGACTTTCAGATTGCCGACCAGGCGTTTCAGCTCCAAGAACCGGTTCTGCGTGACCACATGCACGTGCTGCTGAGGATTGATCCCGAGAAGACGGGACCTGCGCGCCGAATCTTGCCCGTCCGCACGCAGGACATGGACTTTCCTATGAGCTGGATTCGGCGTCAGGGTAAGGGACGCGTGTTCTACACGGGACTCGGGCACGGTGCCGACATGTTTTCGAATGCGCAGATGCTGCAGCACCTGCTGGCCGGCATCCAGTACGCGCTCGGTGATCTCGCGGTAAATGACGCTCCCGATGGCCCGACAAGGCGTTGAACGATCGGCCGTGGCCAGGCAGGAGCTGCACGCGCCCATCGCGAACCGGTGTGCGGAAAGTCGGTGAGTAGTTATCCGAGGTGGGGATGACGCGCTGGGTGCTTAGCTTTGATGTCGTGCCTGTTGTTGACACCGGGAGCGCTGGCGCAGGCACCGACGACGACTTCAACGGTCAAGCCCAGGACGATCATCAGCACGGACATGGAGCCGGACGATTACGACTCGCTTAGCAACGCGAGCAACCGAAACGCCGCCTAAATCATGGAACTGAAGGGTAATGCGGAAGAGAGGATTTGAACCTCCACGACCTTGCGGCCACAAGCTCCTGAGGCTTGCGCGTCTGCCAGTTCCGCCACTTCCGCACGAAGGGTGAGAACGTCTGACCTGAATCCCTGATTATAGACAACCAGTCGCCGGCAGTCGAGTGTGTTTGGTGAACACGACTTTGATCCAAATCAACTGTGGCGATCTGTGTAACCGCATCGTTGCCGTAATTAATTCTTCAACCTGTATGTAGAATCTCCAGCCCGCGTAACCATTGAATACGGCTGAGGTCGCGCGACAACAAGCTCGTCCCGATCAAGCGACCAACACACATCACGATCGCTTTGGTGGCGATGGATTGCGCATGAACCAGCCAAGCACACCAAGCGCGGCGACACCGAGCGCGCCTCCCTTCAGCAATCGACGCGTTCGCGACGGACGAGGCTCCCCTTCGATCAGCGCACGATAAATCTCTGCGCGCGATGACGACGGCTCTGCGCGTGAACGCGTGCGCCGCTCCGGTGCCTCAACCCATCGCGTGATCGGCACGTACGCCTCTGATGTGCACACGGGACACTCGTGCGCGTCGTGGACCTCCTCGCAATCGAGACAAAGACGAGCATTTCGAAGCTGCATGGTTCCAGTCTACTCAACTCGCGAGATATCGACTCATTGCGTGTCACGCAAAATTGCGAGTGCGATACAAGCTCGTGTACGCGTGATGCGGTGTCGAAACAATCCCGTCAATGCACGCACAAATTCGAAGTTCCAGCGCGACGCCCTGTCTGCGACGGCGGTTTCACATTCCGCTTTGCACACGGTTTTTCAATACCTTACGGCCCGTTCCGCAGTCGGCCTCAATCATGCACACAGCGCCCGCCGTGACCTGCGACACACGAGGCGCCCATGCTGTCGGAAAAGTTCGCGAACGTGCGACGCGGGCTGATTGCACTACTGCTGCTCCTGGCACTTGCGCCGGCAGCGTCAGCCCAGTCGATTACCGACGCGAGACGTGTCGAGTTCGCGCCGTCGACGGATCACAACGCAACTGATCCGACCAGCGGCGCGCCCCTCGTCACCAACTACGCATTGGACGTGTTTGTCGCCGGCGGCAGCACGCCCGTCTCGACAGCAAACCTCGGCAAGCCGGCGCCCGACGTCGACGGCATGATTCGCCTCGACTTCATCGCGCTGCTCACCACACCTCTCTCCAATGGCGTCGTCTACGAATCGGTGGTGAAGGCGGTTGGCCCTGGCGGCACCGCAACCAGCACACGTTCGAACACCTTCGCATTTAGCGCGCCGTGTGCACCAACCATTTTGCCGATATCATCGAACTTGACCTCTTCGGCTGCGGCGACCGGCACGGTCAACGTCACTGCCGCGACCGGCTGCGCCTGGACCGCGGCCAGCAACGCCACCTGGATCACGATCACCGCGGGCGCATCGGGCAGCGCGAACGGCACCGTCAGCTACAGCGTCGCCGCCAACACGGGCACGACCTCGCGCACCGGCACGATGACGATCGCCGGCAGTACTTTCACGGTGACTCAAGCCGGCGCGCCGTGCACGTTCACGATCCTGCCGACCTCGTCCAATCTCACGTCCTCGGTCGCGACGACGGGCACGGTCAACGTCACGGCTGGCACGGGCTGCAGCTGGACGGCGACGAGCAACGCCACATGGCTCACGATCAGCGCCGGTACGAGCGGCAGCGGCAACGGGACCGTCAGCTATAGCGTCGCGGCAAACACAGGCACCAGCTCGCGCACCGGCACGATGACGATCGGTGGGCAGACCTTCACCGTCACGCAGGCCGGCATCTCGTGCACATTCACGATCGCGCCGACGTCGAACAATCTCCCGTCATCGCTGGCCGCGAGTGGTTCAATCACCGTGACGGCCGCCTCGGGCTGCAATTGGACGGCGACGAGCAACGATGCGTGGATCACGATCGGCGCCGGGGCGAGCGGCACAGGCAACGGCAGCGTGACCTATAACGTCACGCAGAATACAAGTACGACCTCGCGCACTGGCACGATGACGATTGCCGGACAGACGTTCACCGTCACGCAGCCCGGCGCACCGTGCTCGTTCACGATTCTCCCCTCGTCGGCACTGCTCAGCACGTCAGCGGCCACGAGCGGCACCGTTACCGTCACCGCTGGCGCGGGCTGCGCGTGGACGGCGACGAGCAATGCGACGTGGATCACGGTGACAAGCGGGGCAAGCGGCAACGGCAACGGCACCGTCGGCTATAACGTCGCCGCCAACCCGAGCACGGCCTCACGCACGGGAACCGTGACCATCGCGGGTCAGACGTTCACGGTGAATCAGGCAGGTGCGCCCTGCTCGTTCTCGATCTCGCCGACATCATCCAACCTGACGTCGTCGGTCGCAACGACAGGAACGGTCACCGTTACCGCGAGCGCTGGCTGCACCTGGACGGCGACGACCAACACCGGATGGCTGTCGGTCACGGCTGGCGCCAACGGAACCGGCAACGGCACGGTGACATATAGCGTCGGCGCAAACACAGGATCGGCCTCGCGCACAGGCACTCTGACGATCGCGGGCCAGACGTTTACGGTCACTCAGGCAGGCGCACCGTGCAGCTTCACGATCACGCCAACGTCAACGAACCTGGCGAGTTCAGCGGCGGCCACTGGAACCGTGACAGTCGCTTCCGGTACCGGCTGTAACTGGACAGCGGTGGCCAACGATCAGTGGCTCACGATCACATCCGGTTCGACCGGCAGCGGTGGCGGTTCGGTGAACTACAGCGTTCTCGCCAACACCGGCACGACCTCGCGCACCGGCACGCTGACGATCGGCGGCCAGACCTTCACCATCACGCAACCGGCCGCGCCATGCACGTTCTCGATCGCACCGACAGCATCGACCCTGACGTCGCCAGCGGCGACGACGGGCACGATAACCGTCACCACGACATCGAACTGCAGCTGGACCGCGTCCAGTGGATTGAGCTGGGTCACGATCACCAGCGGCGCCAGCGGGAGCGGCAACGGCACCGTCGGCTACAGCGTCACCGCCAACACCGGGACCTCGTCGCGCACGGGCACGATGACGGTCGCCGGACAGACGTTCACCATCACGCAACCGGCGGCGCCCTGCACGTTCACGATCGCACCAACGTCGTCGAACCTGACGACATCTGCGGCGGCGACGGGCACGGTCACGGTTACAGCGGGCAGCGGCTGTAACTGGAACGCAGCCAGCAACGACGCCTGGATCACGATCAGCGCTGGCGCGAGTGGCAGCGGTAACGGAACAGTCAGCTACAGTGTCGCCGCCAACACAGGCACGGCCTCGCGCACTGGGACGATGACCATCGGCGGACAGACCTTCACGGTTACGCAGGCCGGCGCACCCTGCTCGTTCACCATCGCCCCGACGTCGTCGAACCTGACGTCGTCTGTCGCAACAACGGGAACGGTTACCGTCACAGCGGCAGCGGGCTGTAATTGGACGGCAGCGAGCAACGCGACGTGGATCACCATCAGCGCAGGCGCGAGCGGCAGCGGCAACGGCACGGTCAGCTACAGCGTCGCTGCGAACACCGGCACGAGTTCACGCAGCGGCACGATGACGATCGGCGGACAAACGTTCAGCGTCACGCAGGCTGGCGCACCCTGCTCGTTTACGATCCTGCCGACCTCGTCGACGCTGACGTCGTCAGCGGCGACGACCGGCACGGTCGATGTCACGTCGGCCTCGGGCTGCAACTGGACGGCGACGAGCAATGCCACGTGGATCACCATCACCGCCGGCGCGAGCGGCAGCGGTAACGGTCCCGTCAGCTACAGCGTCACCGCCAATACTGGCACCGGCTCGCGCACCGGAACGATGACGATTGCCGGACAGACATTCACTGTCACGCAGTCGGGAATCTCGTGCACGTTCACGATTTCACCGACCTCGAACAACCTTCCGTCGTCGCTTGCCGCGAGCGGTTCGATCACGGTGACCGCGAGTGCAGGCTGCAATTGGACGTCGACGAGCAACGATGCGTGGATCACGATCGGCGCAGGTGCAAGCGGAACCGGCAACGGCAGCGTGACCTATAACGTGACGCAGAACACAAGCACTGCGTCGCGGACCGGAACGCTGACGGTTGCTGGACAGACCTTCACGGTCACGCAACCGGGTGCGCCGTGCTCGTTCACGATTCTTCCGTCGTCGGCCTTGCTGAGCACGTCAGTGGCGACGAGCGGTACCGTAACCGTCACCGCCGGTGCGGGCTGCGCGTGGACGGCAACCAGCAATGCGACCTGGATCACGTTGACTGGCGGGGCAAGCGGTAGCGGCAATGGCACCGTCTCGTATGACGTTGCTGCCAACCCGAGTACTGCGTCGCGCACCGGAACCGTGACGATCGCGGGTCAGACGTTCACCGTGAATCAGGCGGGCGCGCCATGCTCCTTCTCGATCTCACCGGTGTCGTCGGATCTCACGTCATCAGTAGCGACCACGGGCACTGTTAGCGTGACGGCGACCGCCGGCTGCACGTGGACGGCGACGACGAACGCCGCGTGGCTGTCGGTCACCGCCGGCGCGAACGGAACCGGCAATGGCACGGTGACCTACAGTGTCGGTGCGAATACGTCAGCAGCGTCGCGCACTGGCACGCTGACGATCGCGGGCCAGACATTCACGGTCACCCAGGCGGGTGCGCCCTGCACGTTCACGATTGCGCCGGCCTCGTCGAACCTCGCGAGCCCGGCGGCCACAACCGGAACTGTCACGGTGAGCTCGGGTACCGGCTGTGACTGGACCGCCGTGGCAAACGATCCGTGGATCACAATCACGTCTGGCGCAAGCGGCAGCGGTGGCGGCTCCGTGAACTACAGTGTTGCGGCAAACCCGGACACGACATCGCGCACCGGGACGATGACGATCGCGGGACGAACGTTCACCGTGACGCAAGCGGCGGCGCCGTGCACGTTCACGATCTCACCGACCAGCACGACGTTGCCCGCTTCCGGCGGCACCGGTACGGTGACGGTGACCACATCGTCGAACTGCAGCTGGACGGCATCGGGCGGAGGGACCTGGGTGACAATCACCAGCGGCGCGAGCGGAACTGGATCCGGGACCGTCGGATACAGCGCATCGGCAAATAGCGGCACGCTCTCGAGAACGGCGACGCTGACGATTGCCGGACGGTCGTTCACGATCACTGAACCGAGCTCGACCTGCGCGTTCACAGTGACACCGTCGCTGATCACGGCGGCGCCAACTGGAGCCTCGGGTACGATCACCGTCACAACGGCATCGAACTGCTCATGGACCGTATCGTCGAACCAGACATGGGCAACGGTCACGGGCGGCGGCACGGGGTCGGGCACCGCGACGTATACGATTGCAGCCAACACCGGTACGATCTCGCGCTCGGCAGTGTTCAGCGTCGGTGGCGTCATCGTTGGGGTGAGCCAGGCGGCTGGCACTGCACCGAATCCACCCACGGCACCGTCGAACCTGCGGATCATCAAGTAGCTTTTACGAAGGTTCTACGAGGTTCTATCGGGTTCTACCGGATCAACCCGGCAGAACCTTGCAGAACCTTGTAGAACCTTGTAGAACCTGGATTCGTGGATCCGTCTGAGACGCTCGTTGCGGCCGTCAAATCCGATGATCTCGCCGCCGCGAGTGAATGCCTGAGGCAGCATCCCGAGCTACGTGCCCGGCTCGACGACCCACTACCGGGTCTTTCCTTCGATAGCACCGTGCTCCTCACCGCCGTCGGGCGTCGCAGCAAACCGATGATCGAGCTACTGCTGGCGCACGGGGCGAACATCAATCAGCGCAGTCACTGGTGGGCTGGCGGATTCGGTGTCCTTGACGACGATCACGGGCTCGCGGACTTTCTGATCGAGCGCGGAGCACAGGTCGACATCTACGCCGCGTCGCGGCTCGGACGAACTGACACCATCCGAAAACTCATTTCGGAAGACCCTTCGCGCGTCCGTGCCCGCGGCGGAGATGGCCAGACGCCATTGCACGTGGCGGCGGATGTAGAGATCGCGGAACTGCTGCTCAATGCCGGCGCCGATGTAAATGCGCGCGATGTCGATCACGAGTCGACCGCGGCGCAGTATGCAATACGCGAACGCCAAGAGGTCGCTCGTTATCTCGTCGAGCGCGGCAGCGCTACCGATCTGCTGATGGCATGTGCGCTCGGCGATCTCGATTTGGCCAGAAAGCACCTCGATGCGAATCCGCAATCAGTCGCGATCACCGTCTCGGCTGACGATTTCCCCATGTCCAATCCGCGCGCGGGCGGCACCATCTACATCTGGACGCTTGGACAGAACACGAGTGCCTACGCTGTGGCGCGAGCATTTGGGCACGACGATGTGTTTCGACTGCTCATCGACCGCTCTCCTCACGACCTGGCAGTGGCAGCGGCGTGCGACGTCGAGGATGACGAGCTTCTTCGCGCATTGCTGCGGGCACGAGGGATTGATCGCGAGCACATGGACGCGCGACTGCTGAGAAAACTGGTCGACGCGGCCGAAACCAACAGCGGGAACGCGGCGCGCCTGTTTATGTCGGCCGGATGGCCGGTCAACGCGGTTGGAAAACATGGCGCAACCGCGCTGCACTTCGCCTCATGGCACGGCAACGCCGACCTGGTGCGCGAAATGCTGACATACGGATCACCACTCGAGATCCGCGACCGTGACTTCAATATGACCCCGCTTGGGTGGGCCTGCCACGGGTCACTCCACGGCTGGAACCGAGATCGCGGTGACTATGGGGGAACAGTTGAAGCGTTGCTTTCCGCGGGAGCCGTCGCTCCGAAGGAAGATGCTGATTCGGTCAAGGCCAGCGACGCCATTCGTGAAACGCTGCGACACAGACAGGGCGCGTAAATTCTTCAGGAATCTGCCGCCCCCGCCGACAAGTTCCTTGCTCGCTATCGACTTAACTCACGAGTCTGCAATAACTTGAGTTTTTTGGGGCGGCAGGCATTCATATTGCTGGGCTCGGCAGGGCCCTGCGAATTGCCCGGAGTCCTTATGCGGAAATTCTTTTGTATTCATGTGTTGCTGATCGTGGCGCTGACGGCCGCGGCATGCGGAGGTGCGTCCACATCCCCCACCAGCCCGTCGACGGGCGGGAGTGGCGCGACCACCGCAACCATCAGCGGAACCGTTCGTGTCGGTTCACCGCAGCTTGCGGCAAGCACAGGCGCCGCGATGACTGGACTGGTCGTCACCGTCGTCGGAACGAATATTTCAGCGAGTGTCGATGCCGCCGATCGGTTCACATTGAACGGCGTGCCGCCGGGCGATGTCACACTGAAGTTCAGCGGTGCTGGCGTCGACTCCAGTGTGCCACTCGCACAGCTACGGCCAGCCGAAAGTGTCTCGCTCGTCCTCAGTGTCGCCGGAACCGCGGTCTCGGTTGATTCCGAGATTCGCAGCACCTCGTCCTCGCAACAGCTTGAAGGGCGGGTCGAGTCTTTGCCCCCAACGACAGCTGCAAACACGTTGGCGGTCGCGGGCAAGATCGTGAAGACTGATTCCTCGACGCGCTTTGAACAAGGCGGGGCAGCCAAATCGTTCAGCGATCTTTTGATCGGCATGCGCGTGCATGTGGAAGGTAACGCCACAGGCTCGGAAATCGTGGCCTCACTGATTCGTATCCAGAACACGAATACGTGGATTCCTGTGGAAGTAAATGGCGCGATCGATTCCTTCTCAGGCACGGCCACGACGTTCCAGTTCAAGATTGGAAGCCGGCAGATCAAAGGAGACGACCTCACGGTGTTCTTTGGAAACTCGACATTCTCCATGTTGAAGGACGGCGTGCGGGTTGAGGTCAAGGGTCAGCAGCGTGACGGCTACATCTACGCCGAACGCCTCCACGTCAACGACGCCGGGGATGATGAAAACGACGAGGATGATGGCCAGGACGACTCAGCCTCTATTCACGGAACCCTGACGGCGATCGGCGGTGCGAAGCCAGTTCTCACCCTGACTGTTGGTGGAACGTCGGTGCGGACGAGCGCCGAGACAATCGTCAAGCGCCGTGGCGACGTTCAGACGCTCGATGCGTTGAAGACCGGACAAACGCTGCACGTCATTGGTGTTCGTCAGTCGAACGGATCCATTGATGCGCGACGCATCGACATCGACGACGACGCCCCGGGTGGTGAGTTCGAAATCGAAGGTTCGCTCGGCGGATTGAAGGGCTCCTGCCCGTCCTTGAGCTTCGCCGTGAATGGATTCTCCGTCCTCACCAATAGCTCGACGGTGTTCGAGGGGGGCGCGTGCTCAACGTTGAAAAGTGGCGACAAGGTCACCGTCAAAGGTCTGAGGCAGGCGGATGGATCGGTGATCGCGACGCGAGTGAAGAAATAGTTAGCGAGGAACAAAGAGAAACTGCCGAGGCGCCTGCGACGTCGCAGGCGCCTCGGCATCCGCCTACCGCGAGCTGACCGGGTGATGTCCCGTTACTCGATCCCACGCGTCGCGAATTGCCGCTTTCATGCTTTCCCACGTCGACTGACCGCGATACTCATAGGTATCCCAGTTGCGCTGCAGCTCAGGCTCGACGTCTGACCAGTCGCGACCCTGATACTTGTTCGCAGACTCATATCCGTAGCGGTATCCGGGTTGGTAGTACGAGTAATCGTTCGAACCTGCATACGGACGTGTTCGATACGAATTCCTCCAATAGGCATCCTCTGTATTCCAGTCGGTCGCAGATGTGCGTTCGGCCATCTGATGATCCTCCTTCTTCGAGTTCCACGACGATCCGTGCAACTCGCGGGCCGTTCGGGGGAAAACGGTCTAGCGTTTGCAATTTTTCAGTTCATGTCACGCCACGAGTGGGATTCAGAGCACGTTGCAGAGGTGTTGGATCAGGATCGCGACGCCACCGATCGAACGCTGAGGTCGGAACGAGAGCAGGCGGACCAGCTGACCGCAACCGCCGTCGCTGACGAGGCTGACGCAAAACTCGCTACGGTCCGAGCCGAATCAGACGTGCACGCGTCAGACATTGGCGAGTCGGACAGCGCGCCGGAGCTGGCGAAGACACTGGCCGAGGCCGCTGCTCAGCTCTCCGAGGCCGCCGACGGCCTCGCCCGCGCCGCTCACACGCTGCATGACGTCGGCGAGGCGAGCGCGGTTCAGACGCTTCACGAGGTCGCGCGCAGGCTTGACGAGGTTACGCCCGATGATGAGGTGTCATCGACTCCGGGACGAGTGCCGAGCAATGATGATGGCGCCCCAGTCGTCGCAGAACAATTGGCCGACGTGGCCGGAAACCTCGGCGAGGTCGCCGCCAACCTGGCCCAGGAACGCATCGATGCAGATGAATCGCTGCGCGAAGAACGGGCGCGACTCGACGACGTGCTCCGCGACGAACGCCAGACCACCGACGAGACGCTGACCGAAGAGCGGCGACAATGGCATCGCCTGCTCGAGGCGGAGCGGCGAAGAACTGACCGCAACCTTGAACGCGAACGCGCCGACACCGACCTGGCCATCGAACGGACGTTCACGCGGCTTCATCAAGAAGAGGAAGGGCACGAGCTGGCCCGGAGCATGGTCGTCACCCGCGACCAGTTCCTCGCCATTGTGAGCCACGATCTGCGAACGCCGCTGAGCGTCGTCATTGTCAACGCCGCAATGATTGCCGATCGATTGACTGACAGGGCACCAGACCTTGAACGCGCGATCGGACGTGTTCAGCGGGCTGCCGATCAGATGGAACGGATGCTTTCCGACCTCCTCGATGCGACCCGATTCGAGCACGGGCAATTCCGTCTTTCTCCTCGAACGGCGGACGTTGTCGACGTGCTCAAAGAAACGGCCGCGCAGTTCGACGAGCTGGCTCGGAGCCACGGGGTCACGCTCTGGCTCGAAGTGCCGGCGTCACCAATCCACGCCACACTCGATCGCGATCGCATGACGCAGGTGCTGTCGAACCTCCTGCGAAACGCGCTGCAGTTCACGGCGCGCGGCGGAGAAATCGTGCTGCGGGCGGTGCCGCAGATTCATGCGGTCCGTATCGACGTGACCGACACCGGCACCGGCATCCCGGCTCACGACCTCGATCGAATTTTTCACCGGTTCCAGCAAGCGACCGGGTCTCACCCGCGCGGGCTCGGTCTTGGCCTGTATATCTCGAGAGCGATTGTCGAGGCACACGGGGGCAGGATCTGGGTCGACAGCGCGCCGGGAACGGGGAGCACTTTCTCGTTCACCTTGCCGACCACGGAATAGCGCGGGCCGACAGAACACGGATCGGATCCCGGATCCCGGTCAACGGACCCGGACAACGGATCTCGGATCCGTGGCCTATAATTCTCCGACCCTATGCATCCCTGGCACGACAGCTATATCGACGATTCCCTGATCGCGACGGCATTCCCGGTTGTCATCGAGATTCCGAAAGGGAGCACCAACAAGTACGAACTTGACAAGGAAACGGGGCTACTGCGCCTCGATCGCGTGCTCTACAGTGCCGTCTACTACCCTGCCGACTACGGGTTCATCCCGAGGACCTTCTGCGACGACGGCGACCCGCTCGACGTGTTGGTGCTCGGCCAGGAGCCGGTCTACCCGTTAACGATCGTCGAAGCGCGTGCCATCGGCGTCATGCGCATGCGGGATGAGAAGGGCATCGACGACAAGATCGTCGCCGTCAGCGTTCGCGATCCGTCGTACTCGGAATACACCGATCAGTCGCAACTGCCGCCACATCTATTACGGCAGGTGCAGCGATTCTTCGCCGACTACAAGGTGCTCGAGCACAAACAGGTGATGATCCAGGACATGCTGGGTGCCAACGATGCGCTGGTGATTATCAAGGACGCGCTGGAACTCTATCGAAAGCTGCGGCGTGGTGAACTGATCAAGGGCGGGAAGATCTGAATGACCGCGTGCCGCAACTGCGGCGTGCCGCTGCACGGCCGATACTGCCACGGCTGCGGCCAGAAGGCGTCCCATTCAGAAGTCACCGTCCGTGAACTGCTTCATGAAGCCTTTCACGAATTCGCGCACGTCGACAACAGCAAGATCGTTCAAACGCTGAAACTGCTTCTGTTCAAGCCAGGGGAACTCACCGCAGAGTTCTTCCGCGGGCGCCGCGCACGCTACATCGCACCAATTCGCTTGTATCTGGTGTGCAGCCTGCTGTTCTTTGCTCTAGCCGCCTGGAGCCGTTCGCCGTTCATCAACATTCAACTGACGAAGAACGACATCCAGGATTCGGCGGAACGCGAGGCCACGCAGCGGGCGACGCTGGCGCGACTGGAGCATCTGCGCGACGAAATGGCGCACAACACGCCGCGCGCCATGTTCGTGCTGATGCCCGTGTTTGGGCTGCTGACGTGGGCGTTGTTCCGGCGCGCACAGCCCTACTATGTGCCACACCTCTATTACGCGATCCACTTTCATGCGTTTGTGTTTTTGATGCTCGCCACACGACTCGCGCTGGGGTTCACCGGCCGGGTCGGCGAGGTGATAGGGGGATTGTTCCCTCTGACGATCGTTCCGTATCACTACGTCGCGCTGCGCCGTGTATTTGGCGGCACACGCGGGCAGATCGCCTGGAAAGCCACGACGATCGCGCTGCTGTACGTGGCGCTGATTTTCGCCATCATGGTCGTGTTGCTCGCGATGACGATGCGTGGCGCCGGGGTCTGAGATCCCGCCTAGACCTTTCGTAGCTTGGTGACTCGTCCAACCTCGACCCACTCCACGACAAAGATGTTTCCCGTGTGATCGAAGCACGCCCCGTGTGGACAGATGAACTGGCCAGGAATGAAAGCGGTTCGCGGCTGCGTGCGCAGTGGATTGTTCCAGTTCGGGTCGTTTGAGTCGCCGAGGTGCTCGATGATGTTGTTCTGTTGATCGATCAGGGTGACACGCCCGTGCAAATCCGGGATAACCACAACTCCCTGGTGTTGGTCGAAATGACACGGCAGACGAAAGCCCGGAACGAAATCGATGTGCGCGCCGGCGAGCGTGAAACGCTGCAACCGATTGTTTCGCCGGTCGGCGACCACGAGAATCGGCGTCGAACTGCGCGTGTCGACCCAGATGCCGTGCGGTTCTTTGAGTTGCCCGGCCTCTGAGCCGTTTCCCCCGAACGTTCGGATGTAGTCCCCTTTGCTGTTGTACTGATTGACGAAGTACGAGCCATACCCGTCGCCGACGTAGAGGTCGCCATTCGGCGCGATCGCGACGTTGGTTGGGTTGTATCGCTTGGCCGCACCGTCGGGACCTGGCTTGTAGGCATCAACATCGGGCGGCCCGGCAATCTTCCAGACGATCTCGCCCTTGAGTGTCGTTTTCACCAGCACCGCCTGGAGCGCCGGCTGCGGCGTCATCTTCGCATTGGCCGCGTTGACGGTCAGGTAGAGAAACTCGTCGCGACCCTCCTTGCGAATATGCAGCCCGTGCGCGACACCGCGGAAGTCGCTACCCCATGAGCGCACGAATTTGCCGCGCGGATCGAGCACCACTATCGTGTCGGCGCTGTCGCTCGTGGCATGGACGGTGTGGTGCACATAGATGTTGCCCTGCGAGTCTTCGACCACACCGTGCGTGTTGCCCCACTTGATCCGCGGTGGCAGTTCGCCCCAGTCGTGAATCGCTTCGTAGGTGTAGGCGCCGCTTCCGAGCACGGGCGCCTTGGTGCCGGCCTTGTCCTGGACGCCCAGGAGGATTGGAGAAAGGACCGGCGCCGCCGCAGCCGCCGCCAGAAATTCGCGTCGTGTACTTTTCATAGTCCACTCAAACGAGAGAAACGGTGTTAGGTGAATAGATCCAGGATCGGCTCTCCCTTGCCGTCCCTCGTCACATAGATCGGCCGCCGCTCGAACACGTACGACGTATCCGGCGGGATGCCCAGTGCGTGGTACATCGTCGCATGCAAGTCTTCCATGATGACGGGATTCTCAATCGTCGTGCAGGGCCGCTCGTCGGCAGTCTTACCGTAGACGAACCCTTTCTTGATACCGCCACCGAACATGAGAATCGATCCGGCCGCGGTGAAATGCCGGTGCATGCCGTAATGTCTGGGCTCGCTGATGACATCGGGAATGTTGATCGCCTGATCCTTGACTTCCTTGCCGACCTTCCCCTCCGTCAGCGCGTCGCGCCCGAACTCGCTCGCGAGCACGACCAGTGTGCGATCGAGCAGGCCGCGCTCCTCGAGATCGCGAATCAGTTGCGCGACCGGCGCGTCGATCAGTTTCTTCATCGCGGTCGCACGCTCGTGACCGTTCTCGTGGCTGTCCCAGTAGACGAACGGAATGTATTCCGATGTCACTTCGACGTAGCGGGCGCCAGCTTCAATCAGCCGCCGCGCCAGGAGACATCCCTGCCCGAACCGACCTGTGTTGTATGCGTCGAAGCTTGGTTTCGGCTCGAGCGAGAGATCGAACGCTTTTGCTGAGGGTGATTTCAGCAGGCGGTCGGCGGCATCGAGCGACTTCAGCAGCGACTCACGTTGGAAGTCGCCACCATATTGGTAGACCGGCTCCTGGGCAAGCAGTGATTCGAACAACTCGCGCCGGCTGCGGAATCGCGCCTCGGTTAGTTCCTTAGGCGGCCGGACTGCTGATGCCGCATCCTGCGGATCGACGATCAGAAATGGCCCATGGTCTGACCCGAGGAAGCCGGCCGTATGGAAGGCCTTGAGTGTGCCGATCTCGCCAGCACCCTCGACCGTCTGGCCGATCGCGATGAACGGGGGCACGTCTGGATTCTTCGGCCCGAGGGTTCTCGAGACGACCGCGCCGATGTGCGGCATCGCCATCGGCTGGGGCGGAATATAACCTGTGTGCCAGTGATACTGATGGCGCGAATGCAGAATGAAGCCCAGGTCCGCGGCGTTGAAGGTACGAATGATCGTGCCACGATCGATCACCCTGCCAATCTGCTCGAGCCCCTGGGTGAACTTGATGTGATCGACGGCCGTGTCGATGGTCGGGAAGGTGCTGAGCACCTGCTCGACGCGCACTCCGGGTGCAAACGGCGTGTAGCGCTTCGGATCGAACGTCTCGGTCTGCGCCATTCCGCCAGCCATCCACAGCACGATCATCGCGTCGGCCGTCGCCGGCTTCCGCGGTGCCTGGCGCACGAGCGTCGGCGCGCGCCCGACGAGCGCCGACAGCGTACCTGCAGCCGTCGCGCCCATGAATCCACGGCGCGACACGCGACGGTAGATGAATTGTTCTTCCTTGGTCATAAGGACCGCCAGCCCAAAAGTCAGTAGATCAGCTGAAACTCCGGCTTCATCAGTATCGCCCACAGCAGATCCGCAAGCCCTGGCGCAAACGGACGCGCACTGCCGGATGGATCGCGCAATGTGGCTTCTGCAACTCGCCGCTCCTCTGCCGTGGGCAGCCGACCAAGCGCATGACGGAACACGCGGTCGACTACTGCGGTCACGGTGGTCAGTTGTGGAGGCGGCGGCAACGGCCTGCCGGCAGCCGGCGGCAGTAGCCGCTCCATGTTCGGCGCACGATCGAACACGAAGAACCTGATTTGCGGATTCAACGTCGATCCGATCTCGCTTTGCGGATTCTCGATGCCGATGAACCCGCGCAGCGTTTTGAACCCTCGGCCAGCGATGTCGTACACCAGAACCGACGGATTCTTCACGCGGACGCCTTCGCCATTCGATGTAGGCACACGAATCGGACCGGAACCAGATCGGATGCCGCTTCCCTCAATCGGCGTCAACGACGACAACGCGGTCGTCGCCGACGGACCGGTGAATTCCGCCTGCGCCCAGGCCGGCTGGATCAGTTCCGGCGCGTTCGATCCGTTCTCCTGCACAACGAGCCAGAGTCGCGTGGCGTTCGACACATCCACTTCGAAGGCCGACGCGGCCGCATATCGTCCGGCAACGGTTCGGTTGTAGAGGCTGAGCGGCTCGGGGGGTAATTCGTCCAGCATCCGTCGCGCCGCGCGGGAGAGCGACTGCGTCAGTAACTCGCCGTTGACCAGTTCCAGCGACTGCAGCGTCGATGCGTGCGCCGCGCGCACCGACGTCACTTGATCGCGCGTCGGTCGGCTGAGCGCGCGGGTCAAGCTGCTCGAGGCCACTCGCCATTCGCGACCGTAAACACCTGACGTCGACGGCATGGATGGTGGACGCTCCGGAGCCGGACGAGTCGCGGACGGCGATGACGACGTCGGCGCACGAGGCGTATAGGTGTTCCACTCGCCGGTGATCGCCCCAATCGCGTCGGCAAACTCCTCGGCCGTCAGCCGCCGGACTTCCGGCCCGGCGAAGACGTAGCCGCGTGTCGCCGGCTCACCAGGTCTCGACACGGCAGGCAGCGCATACGCGCGCGACGTCAGGATCGTCTGAATCAGGTGCTTCACGTCGTAGCCGCGATCGACGAAATCACTCGCGAGCCAGTCCAGCACGGCTGAACTCCATGGCACGCCGTCCATTTCGTCGGGATTGGCCACGAGACCGCGGCCAAACAGTCGCGTCCAGACGCGATTGACCACCGTGCGCGGCATCCGGCCCATGCGCCGATCGGTGAAAATGTCCGCTGCCGCCGCGCGTCGATCGTTCAACGACGACGATGCGGGGGCACGCGTGATCTCGGGGAACAGGAAGCCCGGTTCGGCGAAGCGGTTCAGCGCAACGTCGCAGCGATACATCTGGAGACGCGGTTCGGGCGCAAAGTACGCGGCGAGCGAATATGCATCCTTCAGCTTCCACTTGCTCACGAAGCTGTCGTGACACGCGTTGCACTTGAGATTGATGCCGGCGAAGATCTGCGCGGTGTTCTGGGCCGCCTGCATCCACGGCGTGACGGCCGCGCTGGTTTCGCCACGCCAATTGACGCCAACGAGAAATCCATCGGGATCGCCGGGATCCTTCGGATTGAGCAGCTTTCGCACAAATTGATCGTACGGCATGTTGCTCTTCAGCGAGGCGTACAACCAGTCGCTGATGCTCTTGCGTCCGGCGGTTTCCGAAAAGTACGTCACCCCATCCTCGTTGCGCAGGAGGTCGTTCCAGAACGACATCCAGTGCTCCGCGTACTTCTCGGTGTCGCTGAGCAGTGCGGCAACCAGAGCGGTACGTTTCTCCGGTGACGTGTCGTCGAGGAAATGCTGCAGCTCGTCCGGCGTCGGCAAGAGACCCCAGACGTCGAGGTACACGCGCCGCGCGAAAGTCGCGTCAGACACGGGCGTGGGTCGCGCGACCTTGCCGGTCGCCAGATACGCCGCCACCAATCGATCGAGAGGCGCGTTCCAGTCCGGCCAGACTGCCGCTGGCAGGACCGGCTTGGTCAACGCCAGCGGCGCTTCCCACGGCTGGGGAGCGCGCGCAGAGGTCGGCGTGCGCCTCGCCCCCTGATTGATCCACAACCGGATCAGCGCAACCTCGCGAGGCGTGAGCGGGTCCTCATCCTTCGGCATCTGCGGTTCGACCGCGCCGGTCACCCGATGGATGAGAATGCTTCGCGCGGCGTTTCCTGGCCTGATCGCTGGGCCGTTACGCCCGCCGTCGAGCGCGTCGGCGTAGGTCGCCAGGGAGAGGCCGCCCTTTCGCTTGTCCTGGCTGTGGCACTCGAGGCACCGCTCTTTGATGATCGGTTCGATCTGCCGCTCGAAATCGATCATCGCCGCCGGTCGTGCCGCTTGCGGCGCGCCTCTCACCGAAACCGCGCACGCCAGCGCGCACGAAAGGGCGAGTGCCGCTCGGAACCTGTGGGGCATTCGTAATTATTGACCGCTGGATATCTTTTCCAGTTCCGCCAATCGATCCTGATAGACCTGACGCGCGTGGTCGTACGCCCGCCGCGCCGCGTCGATCTCATTGTCGCGGATCTTCGGAGCTTTCTGGCTCCAGCACTGGTTGACCGCGGTGATGCACCACCGCAGGCTTTCGCGCGAAGCCCGGATGGGCTTGCCGCCGACGAGAGCAAAGACGGGATTGGTATGCGATGACGGCAGAATCCGCGCGGTGATCCAGCTGCTCGCCTCGACCGGGATCTCAAATGTCAAATCTCGCACGGTGCCATCCGCGACGAGTGGCTGCATCGCCACCACGGTGCCGTTGACGACGATCTCGACCGGCACCTCGCGTCGTGCACCGACCCTCGCCCGTTCCAGATCCCAGTAGGGATTGGCATCGTATGGCGTATTTCGAATCACGTCGTTTGGCGTGACATCGAGATTCGCCGCCGCCTTCAGTGTCACCTTCACACGGCCCGGCCGGTCGAGTCGAATCTCACTGTCGCTGGTGCCCGCCTCGACGCCGTTGACCGAGAAGTCGATCAGGTGACTCTTGCCGTCCGACACATAGTTTCTGCCGGCCTTCACCGCGTCGATCCATTTTCGATACGTCAGACCGCCGACCACCTTCGCGTACGATCGCGCCAGCCCGACCTTGTCGTCAGTGATGCAGGGAAAATCGGTCTCCCCGCTGATTCGCGTCCGGAATCCCGCATTCAACGTGTGATACCAGATATTCAGTTCCCAGATGTGCGGCGTGTCGCCGGCAGAAATGAAATCGACCGCGTTCGGATGGGTAACATCGACAATGAACTCGTTGGCGCCGATGCCATCGAACGCCGGGATCTCGTAATTTGGGAGCGTGCGACTGCGCGTCTCGAGTCCCCAGCCCGAGTGGGCAAATCCAACAACCGCCCCCTGCGCCTTGGCCCACTGGAGCACCGGAAGCGTCCATGTCGGCCAGTCCTCGAGGCGCTTGGTCCCGGGGTAGTCCTGATCCTTCAAACCAAGCAGGACAAGATGTCCGGCATGACTCGAGGGAAAGCCTGAAATCTCCAGGTCGTAATGCATCAACCGCGTCCCCGGCTTCGAGAGCGGATGATCCTCGCCGCTGAAAAACTGCTTCTGAAAATAGTACGAGGGCCCCCACGTGAGCACCGATGCGACGTTGAGCGCTTCACCATCGATCTGCGGCCACATGTCCTCGGGCCGGACGCCTTCGGTCGGATTCTGATAATGCGAACAGCCTGACGAATGAATGTGATGGTCGCCCGAATACCATCCATACCGCGACGGATCGATCCATCGCACCAGACGGAACAACCATTCATCAGGTCCGGCGAGCGCCACGCGGCGTGTTTCGCTGGCGTACTCGGGACCGCGCGACACTGTCAGGAGGAACGAACCGGTCGGCAGATTGATCGTCTGGCCATTCGAGCGGTAGACCTGAGGCTGGAAATAAAAGTCCGGGGCCAGCCGCTTCGAGACGGTGGGATAGGTCCGCTCGACTTCATCCTTGATCAGGAATGCCGCGGTCGTCGGTTCGCCGTTTTCGTCGACCACACGAATGCGCACCGGATGTGCCGGCACGGATGTAAAGAGGATGTCGATATCACCCCGGAAGCCAATGTCGCCGGTGCCCTGTCCGACGTTGAATCCCATCAAGGCGGAGCGCTGGCCGGGATCACGGCTGTAGATCTGCAGAATCACGTACTCAATCGGCAGGCCGGAGAGCCGCGGTCGCATCGGCGACGCGGTATACAAGGAGATGTCCGCCCACCGGTCCCGGACATCCTCGTCGGTCAGTTCCTGCGCGGGCTCGGGAGTGTTGCGCGATGGAATGAACACTCGGCCAGTGTTGGGGCTCGTCACGGCAAGCGGCGCCGTCACTCCCGCCTCATTGAGCACCTTGACAAGAAAGAGTCGCGTGCCGCCCTGGAGCAGTTCGGGCTTCGCCGCACCCTGCTCAACCTTGACGCGGCTCTCTGGATTGACGTGCACGTTCGCCAGAACGTATCGATCCAGGACTTTCTGGATCTCCGACACCGCGCCCGCCGAGTCGGTGCGCGCGATGGCGGTGTCGATCGCCTGTCGATCCGGCGCAGGCAAGGGTTGACCGAGATACGCCAGCGCCGTTTCGAGTCGACGGACTTGCTGCGCAAGCGGTTGCAGCGCAACGACCGATGGATCGGTCGGATGGACGTGTTCCTGCGCCCGCACTCCGAGCGTGAGCAGCACGCATCCGAGGATGGCAGCAAAACCGAAGCGCACGGAACGAATCAGGAACGACACGACTGACAGCATGTGTCACCCCAATCTCAGCGACGTCTTGTCGACGACGACTTGCGAAGCGTGGCAACGACTTCTGCCGGTGTCAGCTTCCCCACTTGAGGCTTGAGCGCGGGTACGGTGAAGCCGCTGCCGGCATTGTGAACGACGAGTTCACCGCCGGCCATGGCGGCAGCGGTCTGAAAATCGCCGGCGCGGCGAAGGCCGGGAATGTAGAGATGGTCGACAAACGCCTGATCGTTGGACGAGTCGAATCCGGCCACGTCGAGGACAGCGAGCCGGATTGGTTCAACCGCGCTCGCGAGAATTGCCGCAAGTGCGGCGTCACCGTCGGCGACCAGCGCCGCACCGGGATGCGCACGCACCGCGGCCACGATGTCGGCGACGCGCTGACTCGCTGGCGTCCGGTTGTAAGTCTCGAAATGGCGTACCTTCGCCGCCGCCCCGGTGTCGAGCTTCGTGAACGGGATGGCGGTCGGTTTGTAACCGGCAGACGTCAGCGCCCGCTCGAGCTCCGGGTTCGGTGCGCTGATCAGAACGGTTTTATTCGTACCCTCGTGGCTTCCGCCTTTAGGCGGACGCACCGTCGTAGGTGGAAGAGCAGTGGCATACCCCAGGGCATGCCGCAGCGTCGACGTGAACGCGCTCGGCCCAGCCGTCGCAAGCTGCCGCTTGGCTGCGTCAATCCACTCGTTGGTCAACCCGGCCACATCGACGGCATTCGACGGCAGCGATCGATTGTGGAAGACAAGCAGATTTTGCAACGGCTCCGCCGTGAACGATCGTTCAGCCACGCGACCCTCGTCGGGCTTGTGCTGGAGCCAGTGCGCCATCCACGCATACATCGCCTCGCGGCTCTCTTTGTTGTAGTTGTGGTCCGCCGTGATGCGGACGGCGCGGACGCGATCGGAGGCGTCGACCAGGTTGTAGATCGCGCGAACTGCCGGATATTCGAGTTCCAGCGTCTCTGCGGTCCAGTCACCGGTCGCCGAAATCATCAGCAGCGGACGCGGCGCAATCGTCGCCGCAATCTCGACATTCGTCGTCTCCAGCCGCAGCCCCGGTGGGTTTTCGCAGACACAGCCGCCCTGCATGTGCAGTGAAATCATGTTGACCGGTACAGACACTGCTATTCGCTGATCGACCGCGGACGCGAGGAACGTTTGCGTGCCGCCGCCCGATTCGCCGGTCATCCCGATCGCATCACGCCGCACGTATGGAAGCGATTCGAGAAAATCCAGCGCCCGAATGCTGTTCCACAGCTGCAATCCCGACAGACTCAGTCCCCATAAATACTCGCGCTGGCCGCTGAACGTATGCGGCACTTGCTGGCTGTCGTTGTACCCGACCATGTCATGGGTGAACACCACGTAGCCCTGTCGCGCCAGGTTGATCGCGCGGCCGGGCCCGGAATTCAGCAGCGTGTTTTCCAGACGGCCGTAAGCCCAGTGCCCGTGTGGCGACAGAACCGCGGGGAATGGGCCGTCACCAAGCGGACGATAGAGGTTCCCGGTGACGAAAAATCCCGGCAGGCTTTCGAAATACACCTTGGAGACGCTGTAATCGGCTTTTCGAATCTCACCGAAAACCGTCGGTCTGAGCGGAGTCCTTTCGGGCAGCGGCAGGAGGCCGGCTGAGGCGAGCACATGATCGCGCAAATATGCCGCGCGAACATTCCAGGCCTCGGCTGTTTCAAACTTCGGCGCGGCAAATCGATCGTCCAGCGTCCGATAGGGTGACTGTCCACTCAGCGCTGTCGTGGTGACGATCACCGCGAAAACGCCGGCCGCAATGAGTCTCATGCCCCTCTACCTCACGCGCATTCTAGCCCCTTAGCCCCGCACAGCCGCACTGACCTTGTTCATCCAGCCAGGGAGCCATTCGCGGTAGCGAGTGACTTGTCCTCGCCGCGCCACGCTGAGTGGTAGTGGAAGCGGCCCCATGTCAAAGCCGCGCACTTCGAGAGCGATGCGGATACCCCACGGCGCAGGGAGTGCGCCGAGCTCGACGATCACTTCGTCGAGCAGCGCTTGAAGGCGTCGGGCACGCTCCACGTCACCTCGAGTGGAGCTTCGATAAATCGCGAGTGGCAGCTCGGGACAAAAGCAGGCGATGCCAGACACCGTGCCATTCCATCCGGCCCGTAACCCGTCGAGAAGCAGTCCGTCGTGACCGACAAGCAACGTCCAGTCGCGCGCGCCGCGCGCGTCGGCATACGCGGATAGATGGTCGGGAACTCCGCTGCTGTCCTTGATCCCAACAATGAATCGTTCTTCGGTGAGCAGCGTGATGACTGTCGTCGGCTCCAGGCCATTGGTGAAGTCAGGCAGATCGTAGAGGAGAACGGGAGTAGCCAGCCCGCGGCTGACCTCCACCGCGAAGGCCTCGAGGTCGTGCTGCTCGTATCGAAAGAACATCGGCATCGGCAGAAGGACGGCACGACAGCCGGCATCGCGCGCGCTCTCGCCCAGTTCGAGAACCTGCCGCGACGACGGTGCGCCGATCGCGACGAGCAGTGCGCGATCCCCCGGCACGCGGCGCGCCGCCGCGCTGATCGCCTCCCGGCGATCGGCAGTCGGCGTGTTTGGGTATTCACTGGTCGCGCCACCCAGGCACAACCCGTCGACACCCGACTCGATTAAGAAATCAACCAGCCGCTCGAAGGTCGCGACGTGAAGGGCTCCACTCGCGGTAACAGGGGTGGCCACTGCCGCAATCACACCGGTCATCGCCGACAGTACATCGCACGTCGCGAGCGGTGGTCAATGGAAAAGGCGGCATTCTCGAGACCTATTCGGCTCGGAGGGTCGTTAGCGGATCGACGTTGCCGGCTCGCCTTGCCGGAAGATAACCAGCCAGAAGCGCAACGAAGAGCAGCGTCAGGGAGAGGATTGTGAACACAACGGGATCGCCAGGCCTGACCTGATACAGCAGTGCGGTCAGGAGCTGCATCGCGGGAACGGCGAGGAAGATGCCGAGCGAAATCCCGGCCGCGGCGAGTCCCATGACACGCCCGATGATGAGACGAAGGATGTCGCGGCGCTGCGCGCCGAGGGCCAGACGGACGCCCAATTCATGCCGGCGCTGCTCGACGCCCTGTGACATGACGCCATAAAGGCCGAGCGCGGAAAGCGTCAAGGCAAGGACCGCAAAGGCCGCGAGCAGCCAGGCACTGATTCGCGTGCGCCACGTGGCGTCCCCGAAGCGCTCCTCCATCATCTTGATGTCGATCACGGGAACGTCGCGATCGAGAGAGGCCACCTCTTGTCGCACGATCGGCACGAGTGCCGTCGCCGGCAGAGCGCTCTTGACAAAGATGACGCCGCCAGACCGCATCGACTGCAAAAGCGGAAGATAGACGTCCGGCATCACCGATGTTTCGACGCTGCCATATCGCACGTCTTGCACGATCCCAACGATCTCCGCGCCGTCCCCGCCAAATCCCCCCTGGCCGACAGAAAGACGTTTGCCAAGCGGATCTTCGCCGGCCCAGTACGATCGCGCCGCCGACTCGCTAATGACGACGACCTTGGGTTGCCC
>Ga0207701_10001604_pt1 | contig 23620 bp, 17 predicted proteins | sample KBSSwiSSwithPhiX_FD_184294 | JGI IMG/M metagenome (GOLD analysis project Ga0207701, IMG submission 184294) | Switchgrass rhizosphere bulk soil microbial communities from Kellogg Biological Station, Michigan, USA, with PhiX - S5 (SPAdes) (version 2) | ecosystem: Environmental > Terrestrial >... | reverse complement strand
TCGAATGGAAAACCGTCGCCGAACTGCGCGAGGTGCCGTTCTATCCGCAGGCATTGCTCGATGCCATCGAACAGCAGCAGCCGTTCGGCTATCTCGGCGTGATCTGACGAACAACGCCTGCGGTCCCTGTCCTCCTGCGCTCCAACGCCGGTGAGCTCCGGTTCTCTCGAAATAGGCAGCGCGCCCTGAAGCGCGTCGCCACCCTATTCCTCACAGCTATTTCTTGGAAGGCATACCCGCGAAGAGTCGAACGATAAGGAAGTAAAACATTCTTCCTTAATCTCTTCTGATGATGCTCATCATCCAGCGTTGCGATAGAGAGATATCTAATTTGGCTCGCGATGCGCGATTGCGACGCATTTGTCGCCGATTCTGGCTACTACGTCATTTGTGTACAGGCAGCGGCGCTTGTGCGCTCGCTATAATTTCAGGGAGTCGTTTGATAAAGGACAAACGAGAAAGGTAGGTTCGTTACTGTGAAGACGTCACAGGTTCTGTCTGGATTGTGTGTGGCCCTTTCCTTTGTCGTGAGCGCACCGACCGCGATGGCGCAATCGACAATCTTCAACATTCCAAGCACCGACACGGTCAGTGCCAAGAAGGTGTACGGCGAATTCGACTCGCTTCCGCAGGCGCCAGGGCCGGAAGGGGAGGCATCGCGCGTGGTGCTCTCGAATCCCCGCGTCGTCGTCGGCCTGCCTTACAACACCGAAGTCGGCGTCAACGTGCCGATGTTCCACACGTCCGGAAACACCGCCGCCTACATCGAGCCGAATGGCAAGGTGAAGCTGTTCAACAGCGATGACAGCGGAGTGGCCGTCGCCGCGGGAGCGATCTTCCACACGGCGCTGAACGATCGGGAAGGTCAGGACAGCTGGGGCTTCGTCTACGGCGGTGTCAGCAAGAAGGTGAAGAACGGTCCTCGCTTTCACGGCGGTCCCTACGCCGTCATTGACGATGACGAAGCCTTCGCCGGCCCGCGCGCGGGCGTCCTCGTCGGCTACGAGCAGCCGGTTTACAAGACTATCAGCATCGTGGCTGACTGGTTCAGTGGCAAGAATTACTACGGCTACTTCACGCCCGGCGTCTCGATCACGATGCCGAAGAGCGGTCTGTTGAACGTGGGGTATTCGTTCGGCAACGACAGCTGGGAAGACTCGAACGCGACGAAGAACCGCTACCTGTTCATGTACTACGGGATGACCTTCAATTAGGCGCTGAACGTAAGGCGGGTCCGAGGGGACCCGCCCTACGGTTTCGGCGCTGCGTTCCGTGCAGCAGGGTCCGAAAGGGCCCGCCCTGCGCTATTCCACCTGTTTCCATCCCGGGCAACGGCAATTGGTGCACTCGGCGCGGTTGTCGGCACAGAACTGTGCACGCGCCAGTTCAGACGTCCGGCCCGATGAGTTCGCCTGCGGGACGAGCGGTGTGCTGGCGCTGTAACGGAACGACCCGTCCGGCTCCTCGGTCGCGACCGTGAGCCATCCGTTCACGTGCACCCGCTGCCACAGCTTTTCTGACGTGTTCATCGCGCAACCCCGCGCGTCCGGCAGGCCGTGATCGAATTCGTCACGGCCTCGAGGCGCTCCGCCTCCGCCGAAGGCTACGGCGAGACAGGCAGACAGGACGATCGTGCCGCCGATCGCACGCTGGAGGCAACGCACAACTTTGTCGATGCGCGACGATTTATGACAAAAATGGCGAAGGAATCGGCCGGCCCGAAAGATGGGGAAGCCTTCGCGGTGACCGCTGATCGCCGGCGACGTCTCAGCGCATCCGGAAGGTCACGACGAGTCGCACCAGCACCGGGACCTTCTGTCCTTTCAGCTCACCGGGCGTGAAGGTCCATTGCGACACCGCGTTCAGCGCTTCGTCATCGAGCCCGAAGTGGTTCTGGTCCAGCGACACGGCGACACGTGACCGGGTGACGCGGCCGTCAAGGTCCACGACCGCCTCGATGACAACACTGCCTTGTATCCTCCGGACGAGCGCGTCGGGAGGATACGACGGCTCGCGCCGCTCGCGTGCCACGGGCGCCACGAGACCCGCTTCGCCCTCGGCATGGGCACCGCGCGAGAATTCGTCCGGCGCGATGGCGTTGAAGCGTTCGACCGCTTCTCGCGACAGCGTGTCGTCGGGCTGAGAGGCGCGCGCGTAGTACCCGGTGCGAGAGGCGACGCGAACGTCTGGCCGGTCGACCCGGACCTCGAGTCGGCGAAAGCGCCCGTCCGCGGCCGTCGTCGAACGATAGCCGAGCAAGTAGTAGGGCGGCACGCTGCTCTTCACAAGCGCAAGGCTTTCGACCGTTTGCTGGACGCCGTTCTCGAACAGCGTGAAATCCGACTCGTCAAGATCGAGCACCGGCTGACCGGAGGAATCTCTGACTATCGCGTCGATCGTGATGAAGTCCACCTGGACAAACCGCCACGACCGCGAGTCGCCGGCAGGAGAAGCCGGGGTAGGCTGCGCGGCTTGTGTAAAGGCCGTTGCAGACTCCGTCGTCGGGCCGGAGCGCGGCGCCGACGCGCGGGCAGACTGCTGCAGCAACGCGAGATGGGCCGAAGCATTTCGGCTCCAGGCGATTTCCTCCGGCAACGTTGGCGCCGTCGTCAGCGGGCTGGTCATGACCTGCTCCCCGGGCTGCAGCTTCCGGTCGCTGGCGCCCTGCTGCACGCGCACTTCACCCTCGAGGACCGCCACCTGTGAACCCGCCTCCTCGGCGTTGACGAGGAACACGGTGCCCACCACGGACACGATGAAGTCCTTCGTCTGGACGTAGAGGTGGCCATCGCGCTGCTTCGCCGCGTTGACGATGATGCCACCGTGGTTCAGGCGAATCCGGACGCCGTCTTTCGCGTGTTCGAGCGACAGCTCGGAGCGGGACCTGACCTCGACGCGGGAGCCATCCGCAAGACGCAACATGCCGCCGGCGCCGCCGTTCGATCGCACGATGTCGCCGAAGGCGATTCGCTCGTTCGCCTGCAGCGACCGCGTCTGCCCATTGGAGGAGGCGTAGATCGAGCTCTCACCGGCCTCCACGACGGCGCCAGGACTGCGACGGCCGGCGAGGTCGCGTACAACCAGGGCGCCGGCAACGACGGCGACCAAGACTGCTGCGACAACCGCACTTGCTAGGGCAGGAGAGAATCTGCGGACCTGCGGTAGATCGGCGTCGAACAACGGAGCGTCCGAGGTCCACATCGGATCCTGCCGCAGCCGCTGCAGGACGCGCGCTTCCGAAAGAGTCACCTGTGCGCGAGAGACCGCGCGCGAGCGTCCGAGGCAGTACGCCATGAATGTGTGGAGGCGCCGCGTGCGAAACGATTCGCGTGTCATCACTCTTCTCCGATGCTGATGCGCATCAGCTTCTTCAGGCGGGCGCGCGAACGGAGCAGCCGTACCGCGATGGCGGTGCGTGATATGCCCAGCAGCGCCGCAATCTGCTTGTCGCTGTAGTTGTGCGTGTATCGCAGAACCAGGATGTGCACCGCGTCGGGGCTCAACTCGGCGAGAGCCGCCTCCAGTTGGAGGTGCAGCCGTTCGGCGAATTGTGATTCTTCGGAGCGCGATGCGACGTCGAGAGTCTCTACGTCTGCAACGAGCTCGTACCGGCGGCGCGATCGGAGGATGTCCAGCGACTGGTTCACCGCCGCACGATAGAAGTAGCCCTTGACGTTGGTGCGGACCTCCGGAGGGAACTGCCGCCGCACAAGCCGCAGGAACAGCGACTGGACCACGTCCTCGGCGTCGGCGGTGTTGTTCAGGATGCTGTAGGCCGTCCGGTAGACGAGCTCGTGGTGCTGGCAGAACAGATCTTCGACGTCCTGGAGCCCTGGCTTTTCCGTCACGCTCGAGACCGCTCCGATGCCCATGCCGACCTCTTTACCGGGGAGACGGGAGCGGACGCGATTTGTTACAGGGCTCGATAAGTGCTCGTATCGTCCTCAGTTGATTGGCGTCGGCTTATCCTCGACGTAGTCGACGACGAGCACAGGGCCGGGGCGCTGGCGGGCGCGCAGCTTGAGACCCATCTGACGATCGATCGCCTCCTCGATCGTCATCACTCCTGTCGGGTCTGATGCGCCGGCGCCGCCGCCGCCCGGCGCTCCCGCCGCCGCACGCGCACTGGCGAGCGCCTCCGCCAATCCAGGCGGCGAAAAGCTGATGGTGAAATCCCAGCGTCCCTCGATGCCGGTTTCATCCAGAACGGGCACCTGAAAAAAGTTGCCACCGAACCGCTGGAGTTGCGCGGCGAACTCACCCATGGTCATGTTCTGGCAGTTCAATGTCTGCATCGGGCCGCCGGCCGCCACCGGTCGCGACGCGGCCGGCGGCGCGACGCAGTGCGTGCGCGACGCCGGATCGGCTTTCACGAGCTTGTGGTTCTTGTCGGCGACCAGCGAGTAGCCCTTCACCGGGCGCTCCTCCCATCGCACCTTCAGGTTGAGGCGCTCGATGAGCAGCTTCTGGAGCATCGGGCCGACGACCTCCTGATCGAGCGGTTGCGGATTCACCGACACCTTGGCGATCAGATCGAACGTGTTGTCGAGCGTACGCGGCCCGACGATTGACGCTTCGTTCGGCGGGTTCCAGGCCAGCCCGATCAGGATGCGCAGCGGAACCGCGGTGAGTCTGAGCTGGCCGGTCTGCTGGCCCTGGATACCTGGCTGTCCTCCCGGCGCCGCCCGCTTGATCTCGGCGACTTCGAACTCCTGCGGCGGCGGCGGCGGGAAGGCCGCCGCGACCGCGGCCGCATCGTTGGCGGTCGGCGTCTGGTTCACGCGCTCGACGGTGATTGTCGGCAGCGGCACATCCCGCGACTCGAGCTTCAGCCCCACGTTGGCGAGCGCCTGCGCGAAGGTCTGGCCGCCGCCGTTGGCGGCCAGCACCGCGGGCACGAACTGCAGGTCGAAGTCGTAACCGCCGGCCAGGCCGGTAGCATCGACGACCGGCCCCGTGATGCCCATCAGTGATGGCGAGCGGGTAAGTTGTTCGGCCAGGGCCGCCATCGACATGCCACGGCACGTCATCGTCAGAGACAGCGTGCTGGCGTTGGTCTGGATATTCTGCTGGCACGTGCCCGCCGAGCCGCCGGCGCCCTCCTTCAACCGCAGCTCGCCGCCGGTGCGTATGAGGACATTCGCGGCCACCGGCTTGATGTCCTCCCGGACGACCAGGCCGAATCGGTCGGCGAGCAGCGCCCGGAGCATCGGCTTCACCGTGTCGCCGGTGGCATTGGCCGGCACCTTCGCAATGACGTCGAAGCGGTCCATTTCGAGCCAGCGCGGACCGCCGACGACCTTGTCCGCCTCGACGCCGTAAGCGGTGCGAACGAGGTCGACCATCGTCGCGCGCCGGATCTCGTAGCGGCCGTCGCGCGGCACGCCGATCCGCACCGCGGTGTTCACCGCCGGCGGACCGTTCGCGACCGGCACGCTGGGATGCACGTCGGCAACCTCGAACTTCGCCGGCGTGGACTGGCCGGCCAACGGCACACACAGCAGCACGACGAGACCGACGGCGGGAGCAACGCGCAGCATCTCAACTCCAGTGCTGTCCGGCGAAAGCCGGGCGGGCCCATTATGGGCCGTTGGATCCTCAGACCGTTACACGGAGTTTGACGTTGACGGGGTCGGTCCGGACGGAAGATGGGAACAAAGGGTCGTGCTGGGTGCCGGTGGTGGAACTAGTGCCGACTGGATGCACCGAGAGATTCACATACGGCGGCACAGAGAAATCTGAAGAGAAGAGAGCGCCTTAATGAGGCGGTATGGCCTGGCCATCCAGCGAGACTCGATACAAGTCCCAATGTCCGTCGCTGTCAGCGAATGCGAGATCGAATGCCCGTTTGGCGAAGTCCACCAGCTCGGGTCCGGCACGCTGCCGATCGACCACCACCCATCCAATCTCGAGCGCCGCGCGGACTTCAGCCGCCTTCGCCAGTGCGGCAGCAGCGCGCGCGGGATCGAGAGGATGGCCCTCGCTCAGGTCGAGCAATTCGCTCATGAGCGGAATGCGCAAGTAGCGATCGATTTCCCCCGGCGGCAAGCGCGATAGATAGCCGCCGATCAGCTGTTTCTGATGAAAGGTCTGGTGATACTGGGCCTCCGCGGTTTGCTCCCCCCGAGAGGACACGCCGTCGCGAAGGCCGAGTGGCAGATTCAGCACGCGCACCTCTCTCGGATCGGCCGCGATGACGCGGTTCACCGAGGGCACCGCCGCCGAATAGAGTGGTGTCGGCCACGGCAGCAGTTCGAACATCACGGCGAACGCGACGATCGTCGCCGCGAGGCGGGGACGCCGGACCCGCAGTCGCAGGTGCTGCAGCGCCATCGCCGCCAGCATGGCCACGCCGAGCAACGGCAGGATCGCCAGACGCGTCGGCATGCGTGCCGCACCGATGATGGGCACGTAGCGCAGAAGCGCCCAAGGCGTCGGAATGTAGGTGTTCACGTTCGCGACATGTATGAATGGCCCCAGCGAGAGCAGCCCGAAGAACATGGTGAAGACGACCCAGGCGATGTGCGGACGAAAGCCCTTCCAGACGGTCGCGATGGCGATGGTGGCGAGCGCGACCCAGGAGAGTCCCGCGACGTTTTCGAGGAGGCCGTTCGGCTGATGTTCGAGCCAGCGCCCGATGAAGGCCGGGGTCATCGGATGGTAGGGGCTTGGCAGGAAGTAGGCGATCAGATCGACGCCGTGCGGACTGCTCCTCCAGTACAGCGGCAGGCTTGTCGAGAGCGGCGAGTTGCCCGGCGAGGCAAGCGCCACGAGGACGGGGGCCAGAACGAGACACATCGCCGTTGTCGCCACACAGGCCAGCGGCATGGCCGCGCGCATCCCCAGATGTGCCAGCGAGAGCCGCGCGCGTAGCATGAGGGCCAACCGCATCAGCAGGAGCGTGGAGACGATCAGCACGGGCGTGTAGAGGCCCGTGATACTGACGCGGACACTCAGCAGGTCCAGCGTCGCGCCGCCGGTCACGAGCAGGGCGACGATGAAACCGCTCGTGGCAAAGATCATCACGTCGAGCAGCGTTCTCGCCCGCGTGCGACGTTCTGACGCATTCCGCCAGGTGAAGGTCACCGACGAATAGACCACCATGAAGGCGAGAATCAAAAGGCAGTAGACCGCGTAATACGGATCGCAGAGATAGGCCCAGGCGACCACCGCGCCTGCCCATGCCGCCAACGACATCCGCGGCTGCTGCGCGACCCGGTACAAGAGCAACGCGAAGATGGGCAGCGGCGCTGCGAGCGCGAGGCTCAGGTGGCCCGACTGCCGTGCCGTGATGTATGCGGAGAATCCAAACACGAGGCCGCCGACCCAGCCTGCGACGGCGTCCCCCGTGCGATAGCGCGCGTAGACGAACATCGCGTACGCCGACAGCACGGCCGCGAGGATCGTGACCACATTGAACGCCCTGACCACGCCGAGGGCAGGGATCAACGGAAAGGCGATGAGATCGGCGAAGGGCGTGTAATTCTGGAGCGTCAGCGCGGCCGGCTGCGTCAAAGAGAGGATTTCAGAGGTGTAGAGCGGCGACGCGTGATGCGCCACGATCTGGTGATAGAAGACCCAGATGTTCCAGACGTATTCGCCGATGTCGCCGTCCGGGCTGCCGAGCAGCGCGTCGCCGAGATGGGCAGGAAGCGGCCAAGCCCAGATCAATCCGACCGCCAGATACCCTGCGAGGGCCATCACGTCCGACCGGCATCGTTCGGTGCCCCACCTCATGTTTGACGGCGCCAGAGCTTACAAAATTCACAAGTAGTTTACAACTTTAACAATTAGTACTCCGAAATTCGTATTTTTGGTTTCGTCACAATCTTCAATGTTCGCGGGAGATTTCAGCAGAACTGCCCGACCACGGATCTACAGCTTCTCCGGCCGCCATGGCGTTTCACGCCTAGTCCGAGCGGATTGTGGGCCGATCGACGAGCGCGGGCGGCCGAGTCGTGGTTATCCACAACCAACGGCACCGGCATTGAAGCCCCTTACGAACGACTGCTGGCGCTGCAGCGGCGTACCGTGCGCCGAGGGTGCAAACCATGGCGTTCCAGTGGCATCGCCCGCCTCGAACAGGGCGCGCGCCGCTTCCTGAAAATCGCCCGCCTCGAGCAGTCCGCGCGCGCCCGCGCTCCCGGCCCAGGCGCCCGCCATGCAGTCGGCCTGCAGCTCGATCTGGATAGACAGCGTGCCGAGCAGTCCACGCTGGTTCTGGACGTGATGGCCGATCTCGTGCGCGATGATCGTCGCGCCGGCGAAGTCCCCGATTCGCCCGATCTGATCCTCCATGAATGGAGTATCGAGGTACACCACGCGATCGATGCCGCAATAGAAGGGGCCTGCCCCGGTGCCGCACGGTGACATCGCAGTGCCGGCGAACAGCTCGAGGCGGGTAATCGGAGAGTAGGGGCGACCAACCGAAGCAGGGAAGAATGTCGACCAGAACGACTCGACATCTGCCCGCACGGCCGGATACAGATCGGCCACCACATCGGGACAACCGTCGCGATCGAGGACCTTGTTGATCGTTTCGGGTTGCGTCGGGCAACGATCGGCTACATCAAGGATGCCGTCCGCGTCGGTGTCCCGCGCCGGCGCCGGCATGACGGTGTCGTGGTTGCCTCCGCCGCAGCCGGCCAGGAGTGCGATCAGGCAGACGACCACTGGCAGGAAGGTACGACGGCCATTCGCAGTTGGCTCAGGATGAGCCGGCGGCCAGATCATGGCGCCTCAGATCGTATCGAGGAACCGCACTCCGGGATTCTTTTCCATCGTGTAGCGCAGCACCCACTCCGCCTCGAAGATGAGCGCCTCGCGCTGATGCGTGTCGACGACCTGTAGCACGCCGGAGGTCGGCAGCTGCAGCGTCGCGCCCTTCTCGACTACCGGCCAGCGCGCGGCCACGTGAGGGAGTCGATCGACGGTGCACGGGATGCCGTACTCCGATGCCATGCGCGCTTCCACGACGTCGAGCTGCAGGCTGCCGATGACGCCGACAATCGGGTTGCGTATGCCGTGAACCGGCATGAAGACCTGCAGCAGCCCTTCCTCGCCGAGCTGCGCCACCGCTTCGTCGAACCGCTTGTGCCGGATCTCGCCGGGCCGCAGCATTGCGAACTGCTCCGACGGAAACTGCGGGATCTGCGGATACTCGAGCCGCTTGCCGGCATAGAGCGTGTCGCCGATCGCAATGCGGCCGGGATTGACGACCCCAACGACGTCGCCGGGAAAAGCCTCCGGCACCGTTTCCCGATCGCGGCCGAAGAACCGGTAGACGCGCGACATCCGCAGCTCCGTGTCGAGGCGCGCGTTGACGACCGCCATGTCCTTGGCGAGACGTCCGGAGCAGACGCGCACGAACGCGACGCGATCGCGATGCCGCGGGTTCATGTTCGCCTGAATCTTGAACACGAAGCCGCTGAAATTGGCATCGGTCGGCTGTACGAGGCCGGCGCTCGACGGTCGCGGGCCCGGTGGCGGCGCCAGCGTCATCAGCGCATGCAGGAACGGCTCGACGCCGAAGTCGTTCAGCGCGCTGCCGAAGAAGACCGGCGTCTGCCGTGCGGCGCGATACTCCGCCGCGTCGAACCGGGTGCCGGCGCCATTGATGATCTCGACGGCTTCGATCAAGGCGGCTTGACGCCCTTCGCCGACCAGCTCCGCGACCTCGGGATCGTCAGGCGCCGTCACCATCACCGGCGCCATGCGGCGGCCACGCGCCTGACGCTCGTAGAAGAGCATCGAGTTCGCTTCCAGATCGTAGACGCCGCGGAAGTCGGGACCGTCGCCGAGCGGCCAGTTGCGCGGCGCGGCGGAGATGCCGAGCACGCGCTCGATCTGATCGAGCAGATCGAAGGGATCGCGTGCCGGCTGATCGAGCTTGTTGATGAAGGTCAGTACCGGCAGGCGATGCGACCGGCACACTTCGAACAGCTTCAGTGTCTGCGGCTCGACGCCCTTCGCCGCGTCGAGCACCATGACGACGCTGTCGACGGCGAGCAGGGTGCGATAGGTGTCCTCGCTGAAGTCCTGGTGGCCCGGCGTGTCGAGCAGCGTCACGTGGTGACCCTGCAGCTCGAACTCGAGCGCGGCGGCGCTGATCGAGATGCCGCGCTGCTGCTCCATCTCCATCCAGTCGGAGACGGCGTGGCGCTGCGTCTTGCTGCCGCGCACGGCGCCGGCGAGCTCGATCGCGCCGGCATAGAGCAGCAGCTTCTCGGTCAGCGTCGTCTTGCCGGCGTCGGGGTGCGAGATGATGGCGAACGTCCGGCGGCGCGCGATTTCGCGCCCGAGCACGTCCGCGGCAATGGCGGCTTCGTCTATCGAACTTGACATGAATGGATACAGGTGCTGGGGGAGGGAAGGAACAGTTGATTGATTTTAGCAGAGGCACCCTCGAACCTTCGAACCTTCGAACCGTCGAACCCTCGAACCCTGCCTGGAGTTACGATACGCGGCGATGGCAAAAACTGTGTCCAGGCGCGCGCGGGCGTCTACGCGTCTGAAACAGCTGAACTATCGCGCGCGGGCGCGCATCTACCTGAAAGATCCGCTCGAAGCGGAACGCAATCCGCGCCTCTATGGCAACGTGGTGGTCAGCCGCGACAGCCTCATCACCACGGGTCCGACGTCCTCGCGGTTCATCGTCATCGACTACGACCCGCAGACCGATCGCGTGGAGCGTCCGGCGCGCTCGAAACTGGTCACCGCGGGCACGGAGAAGATGCTGGAGTTTCCGTACCGCCGCGGGAGTCCGCAGGAGGCGCAGGTCAACGCCTGGGCCACGGCGATCGATACGCTCGATCTCTTCCAGCAGGCCCTCGCCCTCGGGCGCGAAGTGCCCTGGGCCTTCGAGGGCAGCCGTCTCCGCATTCTGCCGCACGCCTCGTGCGAGCCGAACGCGTTCTACAACCGCGACACCCGCGCGCTCCATTTCGGCTACTTCTATGACGCGAAGGGACGCATCATCAAGACGTCGCTCAGTCACGACGTCATCGCCCACGAGACGGCGCACGCGGTGCTCGACGGCCTCCGCCCCTTCTACCTCGATGCCCACGAGCCGGACACCGGCGCCTTTCACGAGTTCATCGGCGATCTGGCGGCGATGCTGTCGCTCTTCCGCGATCAGCGCACGGTCGTGGAGGTGGCGCAGGGCGACAGCTTCGGCGACCTGGTGAGCTCGCTGGCGCCGCAGGTGGGCGCCGGTCTCTACGGCAAGGCCGACCGCAACTTCCTTCGCTCGGCGCGGAATACGCTCACCTACGGCGAGGTGCGCGACGTCGTCGAAGTGCACAAGCGCAGTCAGGTGCTGACCGGGTTCGCCTTCGATGTGTTCGAAGCGATCTACCACCTGCGTCTGGAGCAGCGAAAGAGCAAGGCGAAAGGCCCACTGACGCGTCGCGACCGGGTGGCGGCTCTGCTCATCGCCGCGCGGCGCAACATGGTGCGCCTCTTCGTGCGACCGCTCGACTTCCTGCCGCCGGGCAGCATCACGTTTCACGAGTACGTCGACGTGCTGCTGCGACTCGACGAACGGCAGTATCCCAACGACCCGCTCGGCTACCGGCGCGAGATTCGGCGCGTGGCCAGGGCGCGTGGCGTGCTGCCGCCACCGACGTGGAAGCGGCCGCCCGAGATCAGCAACCGTGAGCTGCTGCTGCGCGATATCAACCAGATCCGCAGCTCCCGCGTCGGCGCGTATCGCTTCATCAACGCCAACCGGCCGCTGCTCGGTATCCCCGAGCACGTCGACTTCAGGGTCGTGGCGCTCGCCAAGAATCTTCGCGAGAGTGACGATGGTGTCATCCCGCCGCCCGAGACATTCATTCAGTACGTCTGGGATCAGTATGTGGACGCGGCGCCGGCCGGCATGAAGGACGAGTGTCTGGTTCTGCGCCCCGGTGGAACACTCGTGGTCGACGACAACGTGAACGTTCAGTTCTGGACGCCGCAGTTCTACGACGAGCCGCGCGTCACGCAGGTGATGGGGCATGTGCAGCGGCTGCTGGGGGTCCGGGAGGTCGATACGGTGCCGCGCCGGCATACGCGCTCGGATCGTCTGGTGGAAGCACTGCGCGAACAACCGAGCGGCGCGCTGGCGCTGCGTCTGAACACGAGCCTGATGCATCGCGAGCGGGGAAGGTCGTGAGCGTTCGCGTCACGGTGCGCGCCTACAACGTCCGCTTCGGCGACTGCATGCTGCTGTCGATCGACAACGGGACGGCGGAACGCCACGCGCTCATCGATTTCGGCAATGCGCCCGCCGGCGTCAAACGTGAGGGCGGCAGGAACGACGTGTTCGAGCCGATCGCCAGGAATATCCGCACCCGGACGAAGGGGGTGATCGATCTGCTCGTGATGTCGCATGAGCACCTCGATCACATGGAAGGCTTCCGCGATCAGCGCGCCGTCTTCGACGGGATGTCGGTGCGCCAGGTCTGGATGCCGCTCATGAGCCGACCCGGCTACTACGACGAATTCACCAAGGCCCGCCCGCAGAAAGCGGCGCTGATCGCGCTCGCCGCGTTCGTCGAGCGCTGGAAACAGGCCAACCGTTTCCGCCTGGTGCCCGAGCCGATTCAGACGGTCGTGGCGAACAACAACCTGTTCGACCTGTCGAACGTGGAGCGCATCGACTATCTGCGGAGTCTCGCCAAGACGACACGCTACTTCTCACGCAGCCGCAACACCGGGTCGGCGCAGCATGGTCTCGGCGCCGGCGTGAAGGTCGACGTCCTCGCGCCGGAATCGGACGCCAGCGTCTATTACGGTCGGCTTCCCGATCACGCGTTCGGCCTGGGCGAGCGCCTGTCGCACGCTGCATCGACCATGCACGGGCGACATCGCGGTGGCCGCGCGCTGCGGCGGCCGCCGCACATGCCGGCCGACGAGTTCGACCGTCTCAAGGACGAGATCGCCGAGATCGACATGTCGTCTGTTTTCGCCATCGACAAGGCGGCGAACAACACGAGCCTGGTCCTGCGCATCACGGTGGGCGACAAGGTGCTCCTCTTCGCGGGCGACGCCGAGGAGGAGAGCTGGGCGCAGATGGTGAAGCGCAAGGCGATCACGCCGGTCGACTTCCTGAAGATCGCGCATCACGGCAGCATCAACGGGATGCCGTTCAAGGGGCAGGGCTCCGTCCTCGATGCGCTGGTGCGGACGAACAAACGGACGACGGCGCTCGTGAGCACCTGCCGTGGGGTGTATGGGGAGTCGAAGGACACCGAAATCCCGAGTCACGAGCTGCTCGACGCCCTCAAGCAGCGCTGCAAGCGGGTGGTCATCACCGAGGATACGGCAGCCCCCGGCGACTATATCGACATCACCCTCTAGCGACCTGGGGTCAGATCTTGAATTCGCAGTTTTTTCACGCTCTGACCCCGGTCCTGCGCGGCATCCAGCTCGCGTTACACCACAGGCAGCGCCACATCGACGCCGTTCGCGTCATGCGCGCGGGTTTTTCCAGGACGGCGACATCCGGCCGCTTGCAGCTGGGACAGACCGGTGTGGTCGCCGGCTCAAGGGACGTCCGGATCGTTAGCTGGGATGCCGGCATGTGCACGCTATCGGCGCGACGGTGGCGAAACAGCAGTAGGGAAATGACTTACGACACCGTTGTCGTCTTACCCGATTGCCCGACGAACATGTCTCCGACGCGCCTCGCTCGAGCTCCGACCGACCTTGTTCGCGGCGTGGCACGTCGGTTGATATCGGACGAACCTGAGGAGGAGCCGCATGCCTGACACCAAGCGCCGTCAAGACGAGCCACGCCAACCGAATCCCCGCGACGTCGACCAGCACCGCGAGCGGTCGCACGAGCGTGCGCCGGATGATCCGGGACGCGGCCAGGGCGACATGCTCGACGACAAGATCCCGCAGGAGGATTCGGACCGCTCACAACGGTGAGCATCTCGACCGCCTGGGGTCAGATCTTGAATTCGCAGTTTTTTCACGCTCTGACCCCCTCGAGTCGCGGGCCGACATCACATGAAGGGGTCAGAGCGTGAAAAAACTGCGAATTCAAGATCTGACCCCATGTCATCGTCCGTCCTGCGTGACCGTGTGGGTCTGCCCGGCGACGCTGATCGTTCCGGTTCGCGTTGGCTTCCCTTGGTTCCGCGCGACGAGGTAGGTGAAGGTGGCCGGTCCGCTGCCGCTCGGCGGGCTCAGCACCGTGATCCACGAGACGGACACCGATGACGTCCACGAACAGCCCGATCCAGTCTGCAGCGTGAAGCTGCCGCTGCCGCCGGAATCGGAGAAGCTGCGACTGCCCGGCGAAATCGAATACGAGCAGGGTGCCACCGCTGCCGCCTGCCTGATCTGGATCGACGCATCGTTGACGACGACCGTCGCGGTTCGGGCGCTTTGCTGGGAATTGGCGCCGACGTTCAGGGTCAGCGTCCCGTCGCCCTGGCCCGTCGCGGGAGCAGCCTGCGTCCAGGACGCATCGCTCCGGCTGGTCCACGCGCACTCACGTTCGGCGGTGACCGCGACGGTGACCTGCGTGGCGGCGGCGGGGACGTCCTGCGTCGCCGGCGAAAGCGTGAGCTGACACTTGACGGCGGCGGGTCCGACCATCTGATCGACCGTCGTTCCGCCACAGCCCGCGGTTATCAACGCCAGAGATAGAAGAGATAGAAAGGTCCGCCTCAAGGCGAACCCCACATGACTGGCCGACGGCAGGGTCCGCCTGGAGGCTAACCCTACGATTCCGGCCCATCGGCACCTCGACATAGCGCGTCGGGATGCACGGATCTCGCCAGAGCACTTCTGTTCGCTGATGCGGGTTTTTGAAAGGCAGGGCGGCCAGCCGCCGCCGGCAGGCACGACGATCGCGAAGAAGGCCGACGGCCTTCCTCGCGATCATCTACTTTCCTTACTTCGAGCAGGCGGCGTCCGTACCCTCGATCGCGCAGCGATCCGGCACCGGCACGGCCTGCGGCACGGGCTGGACAGCCGGCGCGCTCACCGGAATGGAGGGGACCGCTTCGAGCGATGGCACCGGTGCAACTGACGGGACGCCGGCGCCGGACGAGGGCAGCACGAGATCCGGCACGGGCGCGAGCGACGGCACCTGAGGCCCGGACGAAGACGGTACGCCGATCTCAACGTCGCGCACGGTCGGCACGCTCGGCGCCACCACTTCCACCGTGGCCACCGGCGTGGCCTCGGCCCGCGGCAGCACGCGCGTCTGCAGCGGCGGCGGCGTCGAGCCGGGATACCGCAGGTGCGGCGTCAGCGGCGTGATGCCGAGCGGCGTCTTCTCACGAATCGAGCCGGGCAGCGCCGCGGCCGAGCGCAGCAGCTCCAGCTTGCCGTCCCACGGATCGACGACGAGTCGTGCGCCGATCGGCAGCGCCGCGACCTGCGTCAGATCCTGCGCCTTGAGCTCGGGGGCGCGCGTCATCAGCTCCGACTGATTCGACTTGCCGGTCACGTGATCGCCGACGTGCGGCTGAATCAGCTCGGGCAGCAGCTTCGCCCGCTCGGCGACGATGCGCAGGAAGAGGCCAGCGGAGGCGAGCTTGTCCTTGTAGGGAGAATGCTCGAGCAGCTCCACGACCTTGGCGTCTGCTGCGGCCTCATCCTTCTGGGCGCGCGGCATCGCGATCGTGTGCAGCAGCTCGGCGTCGCTAATCATCATCCGATCGGCAAAGGAGAACTTGGTGTCGATCAGCCGATGACCGAGCACGACGTGACTGAGCTCGTGCGCCAGCGCCATCGCGAGACTCGCTTCGTCCGGCAGGACGTCGATGAGGCCGCGGCTGAGGATGACGGTGTGGCCGACGGTGAACGACTCGAGCGGTGACGTGAGCAGCACACGCGCGCGCACGGGCCGCTCGAGCGCGATGTCGTTGGTCGCCTGCAGGTTGTTGAGCACGGTATCGAGCACCCGCTCCACTTCACCCGAAGGTGCGAGGAGTCCGGCTTTCTCGAGGCGGTCGATGAGATTCTTCTCCGCTTCATACTCCCAGCGGCGCTGACTGGCGACCGAATCCAGCTGGGTCGCTTCCGTCGCGTCCTGCACCGCGCTGTCGGAAATCTGAATCGACGTCGACTCCTGCGCCTCACCGATCTTCGACGTGTTGTAGCCCCACAGCTTCACCTGACTGCGAACGAGCTGCCCCTTGGCCTGGCCTTCGAGGCCGGTTTCCTCGCAGTGGACGTAGGCGGGCAGCCACTGTCCCGAGCCCGAATTCACACGCCACCCGTCCATGTGCAGGTAGACCTTCTTGCGGAATCGCGGTCCCTTCACGTTCCGGTTGACGCCGTTGTAGCGCACGATGTTGTAGCCGCGATCCTCGACCCAGATGCGTCCCGAGAATCCGGCCATCTGCCCTTCGCGCGGCGTGATGTCGAACACGATGGTGCGCACGTCGCCGAGGAACTCGCGCCGCACGAACTTGTAGTCGTAGCGCATGCGGTCGACTGCCTTCCAGTCGGGCGCGGCCATGGCGGCGAAGCCGTCGGGCATGAAGCCGCGGCGTTCACCGGCAGACTTCTCCGCGCGTCGCGGGTCGGCCATCAGCGTCAGGACCGGTCCATCGCGCCAGTCGAGACGGCCGAGGAAATAGCTGTCGACCATCGGCATCTGCACGCCGTCGACTTCGGGGCTCGTCTCCTGGATGTAGGCCTCGACGATGGGATGAAGCGTGCGTACGCGCTCGATGAGCTCGGCTTCCGCCTGCGCCACCTTGTCGAACACCTGGTCAGGTGTCACCTGCGACGTCGTCTGCGCGCCCGCCGCCGCTGGCGCTGCGGCCAGAAGGCCGAACAGGAAGAGAGAAACGAACCGATGGCGCTGCATTGCGTGCTCCTTCAGGTGAGTCGGAAAAGAATCGTCAGGTTGGCGCGGAAGTCGACCGGCGTGCCCTTGCTGGTCGCTGGCTTGAAGCGGATCTGTTCGGCGGCGCGCTGGGCCATCTCGTCGAGCCCGTGGCCGAGACCTCGTACCACGCGCAGCACGCGCACCTGTCCGGCGGCGGTGAACTCGACTTCGAGGATCACTTCACCCTCGATGTGCTGGGCGCGTGCGCCCTCCGTGTAGTTCGGCGTCGGCTTGTAGATCACTTCCACCGGTTTGTCGGCGCGCGGCGGTGGGGGTGCCTGCGGTGCCGGACGTGGTACGGCCGGCGGCTCGGCGGCGAATCCAGCGGCCTGAGGCGGCGGTTTCGGCGCCGCGGGTGCCGGACGCGCGGTCATGTCGTTTCCAAAGCCAGCGGCGCTCGTCGTGCGGGGTGACGTGGCCGCCGGTTTCGGCGTCATGTCCGCAGAGAATCCGGCGTTGGCCGTCGTGGGGGCGGTGCGCGCCGATGCGGGCCCGGGTGCGGGCGCGCCGAACCCGGCGTCAGCGACCGTCGCGAGCGTAGCGGTCTGGCGTGTCGGCCCGGCGTTGAAGTCGACCGACGCGACTTCCGTGACGCGCTCCAGCTTCGGACGCAGCGGGGCATCGGCGAATGCGCCCACGGTCACCGCGGGCTTCGAAATCGGGATTTCTTTCGGCGGCTCGATCGCGCGGCGTTCCGGCGCCGGTGGCGGCGGCGGGGGTGGCGGCGGCGTCGGCCTTTCAACAAACGGGACTTCGACCGGCTTGGGCGGCTCGGGCTTCGGCATCTCGAGCTTCGGCGGCGCCGGCGGTGGCGGTGCCGGGATGTCGAAGCGCAAATCGGGCGGCGGCGCGACCGTGATGTACGTGAGTGACTCGGACTTGTGCTCGCGCGGGATGCTCGGAATCGCGGTCACGAGGACCACCGCGAGTCCCAGACAGATGTGGAACACGAGGGTCAACGTCGACGCAAGAGGCGAGCGGGGAATCTGGGTGGTATGGGTAAACATGCTCGTCGGGGCGCTCATCGCCATCTGGTACCGCTTCAAGAGACCGGCCGTCGGAATCGGCGCAGTTCTTCCTGAAACGTCGCCTTGGATGGCTTATCGGCAGTTACGAGGCCGGGATTGAGCTGGCGTTTCTGTAAATTCGGTGGCCGCGTGCGCCTGCACACGACTGCGCGGAGGGTACGTGGTGTCCGCCCTCAGGCGGACCGTGGCCGTACGTAGCGTCCGCCTTCAGGCGGACCGTGGCCGTACGTAGCGTCCGCCTTCAGGCGGACTCCGGACGCTACGGTATTGGTCCGGCTGACGCCGGACGCTACTCTTGATTGCGGCGGCGGTCGGTGAAGAGCGTCTGCGTCGAGAGCTTCTCGATCTCGCGCGACGCGACGACACGCGCCTGCTGCGCGTAGGCCTCGTGATTGCGCTCGAGATCGCTCAACGCGTAGACGTAGTTGACCATTAGTCCAAAGGCGTTGGCGAGTCCCGAGGTGGAGAGGTCCGCGCCCCAGTTGAGACGCTCCAGCCGCGCACCGTTGGCGAGATGGAAGCGCGCCACCGGGTCGAGCGGCTTCGTGCCCTTCTTCGCCTGCAGCAGGTAATACGCACAGAGTGTCATCAGCTCGGACTGATGATTCTGCTGCACGGCGGTTCGTGGATCCTGGCCCACACGCTCCAGCAGCTCGCCGAGGTCGCGCGAGCGGCGTCCGTTGACCAGCGTCGGCGCGATGGTCGTCAGCCAGCGGCGGAATCCAGGGACCGGCGAGAGCGTTGCGAACTTGCGCAACCGCGGAAACTCGCGCCCGAGGTCCTCGGCCACCTGCTTGATCAGAAAGTGACCGAACGAGACGCCGCGGAGCCCTTCCTGGCAGTTCGTGATCGAGTAGAAGATCGCGTGACTCGCGGTTGCCGGATCGGCGACCGGGGACCGCGGATCGATCAGCGGATGGACGGTGGCGCTCAGCTCACGCGTCAGCGCGACTTCGATGAAGATCAGCGGCTCTTCCGGAAGCGCCGGATGGAAGAAGGCGAAGCAGCGCCGATCGCCTTCGAGCCGGCGACGGAGATCGGACCAGCCGTTGATCTGATGGACCGCCTCGTACTCGATCAGGCGTTCGAGAATCAGCGCCGATGTTCGCCAGTCGATCCGCTGCAGGTTGAGGAACCCGCGATTGAACCACGACCGGAACAGGTGGAGCAGATCCTCGTCGAGCGCCGCCCACTGCGGATGGCTGGGCAGATCGCGGCGCACACGCCGGCGCATCTCGACGAGGGCGCGCGTGCCACCCGTGGCAATGTTGAACCGGCGGAAGAGCTCCTGGCGCGGCGGCTCGGTGACGTCCTGCAGCCGCCGGATCGCCGCCGACGAAGGACTGTCCGTGTAGGCCTTCGCCGCCGCCGCAACCTTATCGGGATCGGGCGAGAACTCTGCGACCAGCTTGTCGAAGAAGCGCTCGAGCGCGGAGCCTTCGAGCGTCTGATAGAGCGCGAGCAGCTCGGTGGCGCGACGGGCGCCGGAGACTTCGCCGCGTTCCGAGATCAAGGCATGGGCGAGCGCGATGGCCCGGTCCGCCTGCTCGAGGGCGACGGCGGTCCTCGCCGCACTGCTTCGCGACGCGAAGAGCCGGTTCAGTACCGAGCGGGCCATCAGCGGCCGGTCGGTACGGCGGGCTTTGTCGGATTTGCTGTGGTCGGGCTCCATCGATTCGGCACTCAGGTGAAGTGTACACGCATCGAAGGAGTTTGCTGCGCATCAGGCCGATGCGATCCACGAAGCCGCGTCGGCGGCTTCGTGCATAACCTTCGTACCTCGCTACACCGCAACCAGTTCCGGCTTCGGATTGGACTTGGTGTTCGCGTTCTTGCCCGGATTCTTCGTCTCCAGACGACCACTGAACGTCGCGCCGTCCGACATCTGGACCTTCGGACTGACCAGATCGCCGTGCATGCGTCCGGTCGCCTTCACTTCCACACGCTCGAACGCGGTGATGTTTCCGTTGACCGAGCCATGGACGATGACGACGCGGGCGACGATCTCGGCCGCGACGACGGCTCCGAGCCCGATCGTCAGCACATGCTCGGGCAGCGTGACTTTGCCTTCGACGCGGCCTTCGATGGCCAGGTCCTCGGAGCCTGACAGCTCGCCCTTGATGACGAGCGACGACCCTTTGGCCTTTGCCGGAGCCGCCGGCACGTACGGCGCAGATTCGACGGCCGGAGCCATCGGTTGCGGCGTCGGCTCAGGCGTCATGGTGGCGGCAGGCTGCGCTGCCGGGTAAGTCGGCTTGTTGTTCTGTTCACGATTCCACATGGATTTGCTCCCTGACCCAAAGTCTCGGCAGAGTCGGGGAATTTCAATAGGGTTATTCGAGGGTTCGAGGGTTCGAGGGTTCGAGGGTTCGAGGGTTCGAAGGTTCGAAGGTTCGAAGGTTCGAAGGCGCTTGTAGGCCGGGTCCTTTCGGACCCGGCATCACAGCGAAAAGCGGGCGTATGACCTGCGCTGTCCGGGGTATCGGCGACCATCGACTGTGAGAGGGAGACACCATGCCGAACCCGGAACCCAAACACGTCTGCGAGCGTTGCCGCGAGCGGAAAGCCCGTTTCTCTCACCGCGGCATCGTCCGGGCGGACCGCACTCACACGCTCTGCTTCGCCTGTTTCCGGTCCGAACGCGATCGGATGCGCGCGCGTCTCCTGGCCAGCGTCCCCGCAGCGGCGGGCGCGCGACGGGAACCGCTGACGGCCGCACAGCGCGCGCACCGGTTCCGGATGCTTGCTCATCTCGGGACGAATAAGTAAACAGGAAACAGGGCTGTCACGTAGGCCGGGTCCTTCCGCCTGCGCTAAGGGTGCGGCGGACTCGCCAAAGCGCGAAGCGCGACGGCGGTTGGACCCGGCTTCAGGGAACAGAGATCAGGAGGCACAATCAACACGACCATGAAGTCACTCGGCGAACATCTGATCTTCTCCCCCAGCGATCTCAATCACTTCCTCGACTGCGCCCACCTGCTGCAGCTCGAGCGGGCCGGTGCTGACGCCGCTGCGGCCCGGCCGCGCGACGCGTACGCCGACCTGCTTGCCAGCAAAGGCGCGGAGCACGAGGCGGCGCAGCTGGCTGCTTTCGAGGCCGCCGGACGTCGTGTGGTGACCATCGCCTCGCCGGACCGCGAGCGTGACTGGCCTGGCGACGCGGCGCGTACCGTGGCGGCGATGCGCGATGGCGCCGACGTGATTTACCAGGCGGTGTTCACGCACGACGGATGGCGCGGGATCAGCGACTTCCTGGTCAAGGTTCCGACCGCCTCTGCGCTTGGCGGCTGGAGCTACGAGCCGTGGGACGCGAAGCTCGCGCGACACAGCAAACCGTCCTTCGTGCTGCAGCTCTGTTACTACGCCGAACAGCTTTCGAGAATCCAGGCACGCGACCCGGAGTGGATCACGATCGTCCTCGGCACCGGCGACCGCGACCGGCTGCGCTACCGTGACGTCGACGCCTACTACCGGGTCGTGCGCAAGACCTTTCTTGCGGCGGCGCTGTCGGAACGCCCGACGTATCCGTACCCGGTCGCCCACTGTGCGTTCTGCGAGCACGCGTCGCTCTGCCGCGCTCGCTGGGAGCACGAGGACCATCTGAGCCAGGTCGCCGGCATCAGACGCCAGCAGGTGGAACAGTTGCACGCCGCTGGCATCCGTACCGTGGCCGCGCTCGCCACGCTGGATCCGCACGCGCAGGTCGCCATCGGTGCCGCGGCGCTCGGGCGGCTCCGGCACCAGGCGGCTCTCCAGGCGGGCCACCGCCAGTCGGGGCAGCATCGCTACGAGCTGCTCCCCCTCGATGAACGAAGCGGCTTTCGCCTGCTGCCGCGGCCGTCGCCCGGCGACATCTTCTTCGACATGGAGGGCGACCCGTTCTTCGAGCCGGCCCGAGGTCTCGAATACCTCTTCGGGATGCTGACGCCAACGTCTGCCTTCGCCACGGCTGCGGCGGACGAGCCGCTCGGGAATGCCGGCGAGTACCGCGCGTTCCGGGCGCTGTCGGCGGCGGAGGAGAAAGCGGCCTTCGAGCAGTTCATCGACTTTGTCCACGCCCGCCTGCGCGACGATCCCGATCTCCACGTCTATCACTACGCACCGTACGAAACGGCGGCACTCAAGCGGTTGATGAGCGAGCACGCCACGCGCGAGGAGGCACTCGACGATCTGCTCCGGCGAGAAGTGTTCGTCGATCTCTATCAGGTGGTCCGACAGGCGGTGCGCATTTCGCACGCGAGCTATTCGATCAAGAAGGTGCGGACGTTCTTCATGCGTGGGGCCGGCCGGGGAGCGGTGGCCGACGGGGGCGATTCCATCGTGCAGTTCGAACGCTGGCGAACGTCCGGCGACGCCGCGATCCTCGACGCGATCGAGCGCTACAACGAAGAGGACTGCCTCTCGACGCGCGAGCTGCGCGACTGGCTCATCGAACGGCGGGAAGAGGCGGTCCGTGGCGGCGGCATCGACCTGCCGTGGAAAGAGACGCGAACCGTCGTGGTGACGGACGAGCGTCGCGAGGACGATGAAGCGACGAGCGATCGACGTGAGGCGTTGCTCGCACTCGCCGCGAGCCTCGAGAGCGCGGGACGGCCGCGCCAGGCCAGCCTCTTCGATGTCGCCGACGAGACCGTGCCGGCCGCGCGCGCCGATGGACTGCGCCTGCTTGCGGATCTGCTCGGCTATCACCGCCGCGAGCACAAGCCCGCCTACTGGGCGTTCTTCGAGCGCCGCCGGAAGTCGCTGGAGGATCTGCTCGAGGACACCGAAGCGATCGCCGGTCTGGTCCCCGCGCCCGACGAAGCGCCGGTTGCGGTGCAACGGTCGCTCGAGTACGCGCTCGACTTTCCGCCGCAGGAGTACAAGCTCGCCGCGGACAGCCAGCAGGTGGACGACCCGTTCCGCGGCGGCCCGGCCGGCACGATCACCAGGATCGACCCGGCACGCGGCCGCCTGTGGCTGAAGCGAAGCACTCGCCGGGCCGGCGAGCCGTTGCCGAGCGCGGTGGCGAGTCCGCAGCCGATCGACACGGCGACGCAGCGCAATGCGCTCGCGCGGGTCGCCGACTCGCTGCTCGGTCGCTCGTCGGCGTCAGCCGCCACCCCCCACAGCGCGATCGAGGACATGCTCGTTCGTGCCACGCCACGCGTGGCCGGTGTTCCTGCCGGCACGCCGCTGCAGACGCTCGTCGACGAGGAGCAGTTTCGTCTCGTCAACGCGCTCGATGCGAGTTATCTCGTCATTCAGGGGCCTCCCGGCACCGGCAAGACGACGGCTTCGGCCAGACTGATCGTGCGGCTGATCGAGCAGGGGAAACGGGTCGGCGTCGCGGCCAACAGTCACAAGGCGATCAACAACCTGCTCGCCGAAGTCGAGCGCGCGGCCGTCGCCCGCCGTGTGGTGTTTCGCGGTCTCAAGAAGTGCTCGGACGAGCACGACGAGTTCGATGGCGACCTGATCGAGAACACGACCGACAACGCGCTCTGCGAGGAATCAGGTGCGGCACTCGTCGCCGGGACGTCGTGGCTGTTCGCGCGTGCGTCGATGGAGCAGCGTCTCGACTACCTGTTCATCGACGAGGCCGGACAGGTGTCGCTGGCCGATGCGATTGCGATGGCCACTTCGTCGCGCAACGTCGTGCTGACCGGCGATCCGCAGCAGTTGTCGCAGGTGCGGCAGGGTACGCATCCAGGCGCGTCAGGCGCCTCCGTGCTCGAGCACCTGTTGGACGGACACGCCACCGTGCCGG
>Ga0207701_10001602_pt1 | contig 23642 bp, 17 predicted proteins | sample KBSSwiSSwithPhiX_FD_184294 | JGI IMG/M metagenome (GOLD analysis project Ga0207701, IMG submission 184294) | Switchgrass rhizosphere bulk soil microbial communities from Kellogg Biological Station, Michigan, USA, with PhiX - S5 (SPAdes) (version 2) | ecosystem: Environmental > Terrestrial >... | reverse complement strand
GAGAGGAAGGCAGCGCAACGGTGCTGACGAAGTTTGAGTGGGTTTACACGAAAAGCACCGGCGTGTGGTATCCGAAAGTCGCGCTGGGCGACGCGGTGAAACAAGGCGAGCAGATCGGCACGGTGGGAGATTTGTTTGGCGACAATTTGGAAAACGTTAATTCGCCAGTGAACGGCGTGGTGTTGTTTTTGACCATCAATCCATCCGTGCTCGACAATGGATTACTGATGGGAATCGGCGTCGAGTGACAGGTGACGACAGAGCAGGGTGAATCTAAGGAAAGCAGGAATCGAGGAACGGGATTTCCCGAGATAGAAGGCAAAGCTGGGAGGTAGCAGCGAAGGAGCGAGGGTAGCGACTGAGTTTCAATCGAGGAAAGGGATTTCCGAGATAGAAGATAAAGCTGTGAGGGTAGCAGCGAGCGACAGCGGGAGCCAAGCGAGTTCAAATCAGGAATTAATTTCTTAGTTCCAGACCAGTATTTTCCTGCGCTCCTGTGTTCCTCAGAGATATTCCTTCATGGAACTTCAGAACCTGCTGCGATGGATTGCTGTTTTCGTTTTGAGCTTTGCTGCTCTGATTACAGCAAAACAGGTCGCGGCAGAAGTTAACGCTCCTGCGCCCCAGAATCAGACTGATCCGCTGGTCACGCTCAACAACGCATTTCGGGGAGAATACAGTCGCGCAAAAACGGAGGCTCTTTCAAGAGTAGGACCCTTCATCATCGTCGAAGGCGCCAAAGCTGTGCTCGTGCGAAACGGGAAGAGAACCGAGTCGGAGATCCAGCCGCTGGTATATCAGGCGTTAAAAGCCATCGCGCATATACCGTTCGCGGTTTTTTTGATGTTCGATCAGTCGGATTTTGGACCGTTAGCGGACGAACGGATCACTGAATTGCGCGATTATAGAAAGCTGATCGTCGATGCTAAATCGAGCTTGGGGGACCGAGGATTTTCAGAGACTCAGCTTCAAAGACAACAGAAGATCATCGACGACTCTTTGGCGTTTCTCGATGTTGCGATCGAGAATCGCCAGGTGCAAAAGACAGAGCTCGATGAGTTTGCCAGACAGATGGCTCCTGTGTTGCTGGAGAATGTGGATGAGGCCGCCAGAGTTGAACTTGATGCTCTGCATTCGAATGTAACTGAGTGGCGGCATCGAATGACGCCGGATGAATGGAAGGCTCTGCACGTCGTCGTCATGGTTGCGCATATGCCCCGTGACGAGGAACTAACTGTGCAGTACTTCCAGCGCTTGTTTGATGACCCCATTGAAGGTCACCGGATTATCTGCGCAGAAGGATTGTGGGAAGAACCGCGGGCGCTGGAGCTGCTCGCCACTCACCTGATTGACGGAGTCGCGGGCGTTGCATTTTTTGGAGAATACATGCGTATGCACCGTGATCTGCTCGCGGATGCTGCAAGAGCTTATATCCAAAACACTCTTTTAAAGTCTGAGCGTTCTAAAGAAGTGACAGGTGACCAGTGACGAGTGGGGCGGAAACAGGGGCGCGACTACTCTGGCAAAGTTTCATCTGAGCCGCCGATTTCTACAGGAAAATGCTTGAGCTTAAGCAATCCATCTTTCATCGGCAGGATGGTCTCTGAATAATTGAGATGCACCTTAGGTTTGAACGGAAAATTCCGTAGAGCGCCGATACGAACATCGATCAAACCGAGCGTCGGATGATCCACGCTAATGTGGCTGCCGCACTTCGTGCAGTAACGACGATCGCTGATGTCGCTGCTCTTGAATCTGCCGAGAAACTCGGCGCCTCTGATAAGGCTCACCCTTTCTTTTTTCCACAACGTGAACGCGCTGATCGGCGCCGCGGAATAACGCCGGCAATTTTCGCAATGACAGTAACCCATCTCCAACGGTTCGCCGCGCATCTCGATCTCTACCGCTCCGCAATAACATCCGCCTCTATGTGTGTCAGCCATGATGAAGATATTTAATCTGGAAGCCAGGAACCCAGGAAGATTTGAATCAGGAAAGCAGGAGTCCAGAAAGGCAGATTTTTGTCCGCAGATTTCGCAGATTAACGCAGACTTTTGAATCTGTGAAAATTGGGGCCGAGGGAATCTGCGGATGAATTGTTAGCTTCCGTTCCTGGCTTCCTGGCTTCCAGATTAGTTAGTATCCGAGCGCCTTTTTCCGCTCGTTCGCGGTGGGCAGAGCATCTTTGCGGACCGTGATTGCCGCCCCCCCTGAATCCTTGATCTTGTTGGACTCGACCGTGTTGAACTCGATGTCTTTTGTGTATTCCGCAGGAACGTCGGCGTCCGCATAGATCGCGTGAACCGGGCAGACCTCCACGCATGCCATACAGTCAATGCATTCGTCGGGTTGGATTACCACTTGGTTTTCCATTTCGTAAAAGCACGCCACCGGGCAAACTTCTACGCAGTCGGTGAATTTGCATCCATTACATTTCTCGGTCACAACGTGGGCCATAGCGTTTCAGTAATTGATTCAGGTTGCGTGAAAAACTCTGTTACGAGTATTGAGCGACGACGGCGAGTCAAATTTCTGATTTGGTTCGAGAACATCGTTGCTCACGAATCAAACGAATTTATTCAAATCCATTTTGATTATGTGACTACCTGGGCGCCGGTTAGTCGCTTCACTTCGTAACCCATGTTTCTGCCGCAGGTCAGGCGTCGCATTCCGTTTCGCGCCAGCTTTTGGAGTGCGCACGCGTCCTCGCGTCGCTTTTTAGAAATTGGCTGCTTGAAACGAAAGCGGTGCGAGGGCGCCTCGCACCCCCAAAGCACTTCGTGCGAAATTTATCTGCCTGATGTTTTGATAAGCAGAAACGCCATCCAGGGCGCCGTCAACGGCGTGCAGAGGACTGCCCGCCCTACCTTATCCGCGTGCGTTCACTGTTCGTTGGTAGGACGCGTCACTCCGTGCGCGCCGGCTCCGAAACGTTGCGACTCGTCCGGAACGAAATTGCCACGGAAAACGTGACGATGGTGCCGAAGAAAATCCACCAGGGGAATTCCATTACCGGCAGCCAGCCCGGTTGCGTGTACAACTTGCCGCCGAACAGGCCAGCGATGTTGTTCGGCAAACCGCTCAAAATCGAGACGACGATGAAGCCCACGATCATGGCGACAATGTTGCCGCGATTATTGCCACGCGATTTGGTGAGCATCCCGGCGAGAAAAATTCCCAGCACCGAGCCATAGGTGTAACCGTAGATTCCCAGAACGATCGGAATTATGCGGACGTTAGGATACACGATCACGAGATAGGCGGTGATCGAAGCGACAACGATCATCAAGAAGGAGAACCAGACGGTGGCCCACCGCACTGCGCGCAGACTTTGTTCGGATGTCGATCCTGGATTGATGTAGGGCTCGTACCAATCGCGCGTGAAACTGGTGGCAAGCGCGTTGATCGCGGTGCTGAGCGAGCCCATTGCGGTTGCAAATATTCCCGCAAGCAACAATCCGCGTATACCTACCGGCATTTCGTAAAGAATGTAGTGGCAAAAAATCTCGTTCGGCGTTTTCGGCAGATTCGGATCGTGATGCGTTTGATAAAAAACCCAAAGCAACAATCCGATGCTGAGAAATGTGAACGCGATGGGAATATCGGCCAGACCGGACATGATGACTGAGCGCCGACTGCGCCGCACATCGGGGGCGGTCAACATGCGTTGCACCATGTCTTGGTCGGTCCCGTGTGTGGACATTGTCATGAACGTCGAACCGATTAGTCCGGCAAAAATCGTGTACTCGATGGCAAAGATCCCTTTGATTTTATCCCAGCCACTTTTGGCGGGATTCAGGCCAGTCGTGATAAAATCGGAGAGATGAAATCCGCCGTGGAGTTCGGCAATCTTGTGCCAGCCGCCGGGGATTGCGAAATAGAGAAGTCCGAGCGCGGTCAGCGCACTTCCTATCATGATTGACGCTTGAATGAAATCCGTCCAGACGACGGCTTTGATTCCGCCGAGCGTCGTGTAGATCGCAGTCAGGATCACGATGGCGATGGTCGCGCCGATGTAAATGAAAAGCGTTTCTGTTTGGCCGGGCCGAACACCCCGAATCATTTCGTAGGCCAGCACGAGCGCGATCGCCGCTACATACAGGCGCGCACCGGACGCTAGAACGCGCGTAAACATGAATATCGCCGATGCCGCGTTTTTCGTCGGCACGCCGAATCGTGTGGTGAGATATTCGTAGATCGAATAGACTTTGTGGTCGTAGTACGGCTTGATGAAAATGTAGCTGACCAAAATGCGAGCCAGGATGGTGCCGAGCGCGAGTTGCAGGTAAGTGTAATTTCGAAAGGTGAAACCTTCCCCCGGCGTGCCAAAGAAAGTGCCGGCACTCGTCTCCGCGGCGATTAGCGAGGCGAGAATGGCCCACCACGGAATTGCGCGACCGCCGAGCGCGAAGTCTTTGAGGTTTTCTTCCTTCCGGCCCACATAAAGGCCGATGGAAATGATGACGATGAAATACAGGAGCAGAACTGCGGTATCGATCGCGAGCCGGGCGTCCATGTCGGCGGTCATTTAGCCACGGATTGATACGGAGTCACACAGATAAAAAATCCGTGTTTCATCTGTGTTAATCTGTAGCGAGAAAATGAAGTTCACGAAAATCCGCGCGCCTGATTTCGATCTCGAGAAGACGCTTGATTCTGGTCAGGTGTTTCATTGGCAAAAGATCAGCGACGGATTTGCGGGGGCGATTGGTGATTTGGCAGTCTGGGTGAAGCAACAAGGTGGATTTTTGGAAGTCCGTTGCGGCGCGACGCCGCAACCAACACGCCAGAGGCGTGCGCTACCCAGAATGATCGGAGATTATTTCGCGCTGGATCATCCGCTCGCGGAGATTTGCGATTCGTTTCCGAAGGATCGGGTGATGAACGCTGCCCGCGATTTTTGTCGCGGGTTACGGATCATTCGGCAGCCGAAGTGGGAATGTCTCGCCACATTCATTTGCTCATCGATGAAGCAGGTGGCGCACATTCGCCAGATTTCGCTGGCGCTCCGGAAACGATTTGGCGAGCAACGTAAGATCGGCAATCAGCTCGTGTACTCGTTTCCTCCCGCGCGTCGACTTGCACAAGCTTCGGAGAAGGAGTTGCTGGAATGCAAGCTCGGCTACCGCGGCAAAAATTTACGTGCGACAGCGCGGCTCGTCAGCTCCGGTCAGGCGGATATCGAGATGTGGTCGGCGTTGTCTGATGCCGAGCTCCGAAAACAAGTGTCCGCATTGCCAGGCGTGGGGCCGAAGATTGCCAATTGCGTAATGCTTTTTGCCTATGAGCGGCTGCGAGCATTCCCGATCGATGTCTGGATCGAGCGTGTGTTGAGGCAGCATTATTTTTCGCGGCGAAAGAGAATGACCCCGCAGCGGCTGCGCCAGTTCACCGAGAATTATTTCGGCGAACACGGCGGATATGCGCAGCAGTATTTGTTTCATCACGCCCGGGTCGCTTCGCGAATTCAACGGCGCGCACGGACTGACGCGCCCTACCCCTAATGCTTTGCGCGTCAATCTGGTAGGGCGGGCAGTCCTCTGCATGCCGAGGGCCGCCACAACATTTCCGCCCAAGTTGTCAGCGCCTGTCGCCTGAGATACTGTTCCAGCCTTAAACGAGCTTTACGCCCGAATGCTTCTTCACCAAGCAATCATTGCTCCATGACGACGGCTGACACTGTTTTCGCCCAGCCCGACAGGCTGCGGGATTACGAACAGGACGCGCGAACGGTTTTCTGGGCGCTGCTTGTGGCGATTCTGATCCATTTGGTGGTGGCGTTCTTGCTCGCTGCGTTCAGCGGCTTTTTTTCGCCTAGCCTTCCAGCGCCGGAGAAGCCGGTTGAATTGACGTTCATGGATCTGTCGCCGGCATCGGCTTCAAAGAATTCTGCTTTCATCGAAACAGAGGATAAAAACGCGCCTGAGCCGAAAGACAAAACGTTTGAGTCCAACGCTAATTCCGTCGGAGCCAGCGAGCTGGCTGCTGCCGGTGAAATGCCGTTGCCGTCTCAGGCGGGGAAGGACCGTCCGTTGATGGATTTTGAAACAAATCAATACTCGCTCGACAGCAAGGGCGCGCAGGCGCAACAGAAAGCGGCATCGCAGCAGAAGGCTGCGCAGCCTGCCGCGCAACCCGAGCCCATCACAGCGGCTGAGCAATTTGCGTTACTGACACAAAAATCGGCGACTGCGCTCGATGCAGCAGCTGCATCGCCGCAGGCACGGTCGATGTATCGCCGGCAAAAGGAGCGGACACACATCGCGGGGAACATTACCAACCGCGGAATCGCGTCCGTAAATGCCTTGGGCACGCCGCTCGGCCGTTACCAGAAAATCGTGGCCGATTCGATCGGCTCGCGGTGGTATACTTATGTCGACCAGAAGCGTGATTTGATCAACATCGGAACTTTGCGTTTGAGCTTTGTTATCGATCGAAGTGGACGAGTAAAAGATCTCAAGATTACCGAAAACAGTTCCAATCAGGCGTTCGCCAGCGTCTGTGTGCAATCGGTGCTCGAAGCGCATCTTCCACCCATTCCCGAGGACGTCGCGCAGTCATTGCCGTCTGAGGGCTTGGAGATAGAAGGGCTCGGGTTCATTATTTTCCCTAACGGATGATTATCGCCTGGCTCATTGCCGAAACGGCGGGAATCGTGGATGTCGTTCTCGGATTCTTCTCCAGGGGCGGCCTTTTCATGTGGCCGCTGCTCGCGTGTTCGATTGTGTCCGTGACGATCATGATTTTGCGCGGGCTAGCGTTGCGCCGGAAAATTGTGATGCCTGCTGCGATCGAAGCAGAAATCGAACGCATGGCGCCGGGCGAAAGTCCTGAACGGCTGTCACGTCTCGTGTATCATGATCCGTCGTCGCTGGCGCGAATCACCCGAGTGGCGTTGCAACATTTACGTGGGCCGCGTTCGGAAAATGTTGAAGTGGTACAAACCCGCGCGCGTCACGAGATGGTGCGGCTGGAGCGAGGGCTGATCATTCTTGAAGTCATTGTCGGCATTGCGCCACTGCTTGGATTGATCGGTGCTGTGTCGGGTCTGGTTCACGTTTTTTCGCATCTTGGCTTAAGCGCCGGCGGATCGGACACGCGCCAGATCGCGCTTGGCATCGCCGAAGCATTAAACGCAACCGTCTTCGGACTTTCCATCGCGGTGCCGACACTGGTCGGGTTCACCTATTTTTCCCGAAAAGTGGAAGTGATGTCCGTCGAGATGGAAACGCTCGTCGTCGAGTTGATCAACAAATGCTATTACGGCCGCGCTACGCGCGAACACAAGGCGGCGCAGATTCCGACTTCCGTCGCGTGAAGCGCGCGACGCATTTCGCATGAATTTTGCAGTACGAAAACGACGAGCGCCCGTCATCATTATCGTCTCGCTCGTCGATATCCTTATCATCCTGCTGATATTTTTTGTGGTCTCCACGACGTTCAAAAAAGATCAGCCGGAGGTGCAGATTAATTTGCCGGAATCCAAAACCGCACAAAAAAAACCGTCTGAACTCGATCACGCGATCGTGAGCATCGATCAAAATGACGAGGTAAAGTTGGATGGACGAGCAATAAATGTGGATGAACTGGAAGCCGCGGTGCGCGGTTTGCCTGAAGAGCGCAAGTCGACACTCGCGCTGCAAGCGGACAAAAAAGCGTCGTTCGGGACGATCATTAAGGTGATGGACGCGTTGAAGCTGGCCGGTGTGAAAAATTTGCCGGCGTTTACACGCGAAGAAGGACCATGATCCTGGAGATTTTGCAGTATGGCGACCCGATCCTACGCGCCAAAGGTGAGCGGATCGAGAAAATCGATGAGCGAGTTCGCGAGCTGGCAGCGAACATGATTGAGACGATGCATGCGGCTCACGGTGTAGGTTTGGCAGCGCAGCAGGTGGGTCAGCCGCTGCAGCTCACCGTGCTGGACGTATCGGCAGTCGAAGACCGGCCAAGCACGGTGAAGCTCAGTGGCAAAGATGTCGATCCGAAGAGTGCGATGCCGATCGTCCTGATTAACCCGGAAATTGAGCTGCGCGGTGAAACCGAGGTGGGTGTGGAAGGTTGCTTAAGCTTTCCCGAGATCACCGGCGACATTGAACGAGCCCAGTCAGTGCTCGTGCGCGCGCAGACGTTGGAAGGCGAGATGTTTCAAATCGAGGCGAGCGGCCTTCTGGCGCGGGCGATCCAACACGAGCACGATCATCTCCACGGAATCCTGTTCATCGATCGCATGAGCTCCGCGGCAAAAGCAGCGTTATCCAGTCGCCTGAAGCGCTTGCAAAAGGAAACCAAACGCGGCATCCGACATCACGAAGAATTCGTCAGTGAAACGGTGCTGTAACACTTTTCTGGTGCACTCGGTGTAGGGCAACCGCTCCGGTTGCCGTTTTGCCAGGCGAAGCGCCTGCCCTACAATTCCCTCCGGATTATTTCGAGAGAAATCCAGTCAACGGACTGGTCGCCGCCGCAGCGTTGAGTTTTTCGGCTAATCCGATTTCTCGCGCCTCGCGTCCTGCTTCGATAGCTTTCTTAAATGCTTTTGCCATTCGAATCGGATCGGACGCGATTGCGATCGCGGTATTCACGAGTACTGCATCGGCGCCCATTTCCATTGCTTCAGCGGCGTGACTCGGCGCGCCAAGTCCCGCATCCACGACAACCGGCACGGTAGCCTGATCGATGATGATCTCGATCTGCGCACGCGTTTCGATGCCGCGGTTACTGCCGATGGGCGAGCCGAGCGGCATCACTGTTGCAGTCCCGAGATCCTGCAATCTTTTCGCCAGCACGGGATCGGCGTTGATGTACGGAAGAATAGTGAACCCTTCCTTCACCAGAATTTCCGCCGCCGCGAGTGTCTCAACAGGATCGGGTAGCAAATAACGCGGGTCTGGATGAATCTCGAGCTTGATCCAAGTCGGCAGACCTGCGCTTGCTGCGAGGCGCGCGAGGCGCACGGCCTCCTCTGCATTTCGAGCGCCACTGGTGTTTGGCAGGAGCAGAAAACGTTTGGGATCGACGAAATCGAGAATGTTCGCAAACGGATCGTGCTTTCCTGAAAGATCGACGCGGCGAAGGGCGACGGTGACCAGTTCGGTGCCGCTAGCAATGAGTGCGTCCCGCATCAATTCGTTTGACGCAAATTTTCCAGTGCCAACCAGCAGACGCGATGCGAACTCGCGATCGGCAATCTTCAGTTTCGAGGGCTTGTCAGCCACGGAAAAAGATAATCGAATTCGCGGACGCGCGCGAATGCCGCGATCTTCGGGGAGCAGGATTACACTGTACTGGCAGGCGTGCCGCCTTGCCCAGCCCGTAGAATTTGCAGCCGACACGGCTGCCGTTACAGGCGCTGCCTCCGAAAGGGAATGGGCTCTTTATTTTCCGGTTGTACGAATTAACCGATCACGCCACATTCCGATAGTGACGAAGTTTGATCTGCGCAGGGAAGATTGTACCGCGGGAATGTCACGCCTGGCGGATGAAAGCGTCGATCTTGTGATGACTTCACCGCCGTACAATCTCGGAATCAGCTATGGGAAGTATTCCGACCGTCAGGACCGCCGATCGTATATAGGTTGGTGTGGTGAATGGGCGAGACAAGTCCGCCGCGTGTTAAGATCGAGCGGCTCATTTTTTCTCAACATCGGTGCTGCGCCGTCGAATCCGATGTTGCCGCACGAAATTGTGATGACGTTGCGGAAGTTTTTCGTGCTGCAAAACACTATTCACTGGATCAAATCGATCGCGATTGAAGAACGTTGTAGCCGTCGCCCTGCGGGCGACGTGAAAAGCAGAGACCAATCAGATGCAAAAGCCGCTTCCCACAGGGAAGCGGCTACAGTTCAATCATTCGGTCATTTCAAGCCGATCAATTCGCCCCGGTTTCTCAATGACTGCCACGAATATGTTTTTCATTTCACGAAATCAGGTCGGGTCGAACTCAACCGGCTGGCCCTGGGTGTGCCATATCAAGACAAGAGCAATATCGCGCGCTGGTCGCATACTCGCGGGAATGATCTGCGGTGTCGCGGGAACACTTGGTTCGTTCCCTATGAAACGATTCAAAGCCGCGAGAAAGAGCGGCCGCATCCGGCAACATTTCCAGTTCAACTCGCCGAATGGTGCATCAAATTACACGGAGCATCGCGCGTCGAGACCATGCTGGATCCCTTTCTTGGCATCGGTAATTCCGCAGTGGCGGCGCAGCGCTGCGGCGTAAAAGGATTTATCGGATTTGAAATCGACGATTCCTATGTGGAGGAAGCAAGGCAGCGAATTGTTACCGGTCGCGGAAGTCGATTTCGAAAGTAAAATTCACTTGGCGAGCATCGACAGCACAGCACGCGCGACTTCGTCTGCGCTGACCGCCTTCATGCAGCGGAAATCGATTGGACATTCGCGGAGGAAACAGGGGCTGCATTCCACGTGGTGGCGCAAAACAATATGCCCGTTGCCGAGTGGCCCGGTTAGGCGCGGTTCGGTCGAGCCGAAGATCGCGACCACAGGCACGCCAAGTAACGCGGCAAGATGCATCGTGCCCGTGTCGTTCGTAAGCAGCAAACGACAGTGCCGCAGTTCGGCGATAAGTTGATCGAGGGTCGTCTGCCCGATCCGGTTCACGCAATGATCGCCGATCGCTGCCGCGATCTGTTCGCCTATTGCGGCGTCGTTCTTCGTCCCGAGGAGAATCCATTCCGCCGACGATTGCGCGGTGATCTTTGCCGCTGCCTCAGCGAATCGCTCCGCCAACCATCGCTTCGCCGGGCCGTATTCCGCACCCGGGCAAAGACCGATCAATGTTTGATGTTTGATGTTCGATGTTTGATTTGGTTTTGGAAGTTCCATGTTTGATGTTTCTGCGCCGCATTCGCCGGCGATTCGAAGAAAGCGGAGCGAATGATGTTCGGGCGGAGCGGGCTTTCGTGGCTCCCGAACGATTTGGTTGACTAGCCAACTCCGCCAATGTCCGCGGTAGCCGACTCTTCGAGGAATTCCGCTCAACCATGTTTCAAGCGCGACGCGTAACGAGTTCGGGAAGAGAATCGCCACGTTAAAAGGCATTTGTTGTCTCAACAGCCTAACAACTGAAAGAAGTGAGTCCTCTGGTAAAGCAATGATCGCGTTTACTTCCGGAATGAGCTTCCACATCGCCGTGATTTTGTCGGGCGCAGCAATTGTTACGTGAACGTCGGGACGCCCGTTCTTGATGGCGCGGACCGCGGGGACGCTCATCACGGCGTCTCCGAGCCAATTGCTTGAACGGATGAGAATTCGGAATGCCTTTAGATCACGCGCCGAAATTCCCGGCGGCAGGTAGATCCCGCGCTTGTAGTCCGCGAGAAGAAAATTTGGCTGAGGCGTTTTCCAGCGGTTGTGCACCCAGAACCAATCTTCGGGCGCGCGGCGAATTTGCTGCTCGATCACTTGATTTATTTTCGACGTCAACACCGCGACAGAAGCGCCGTTCTCATCGAACCGCTCAGTGAACACCATTCGCCAGCGCGCGCGTCCGGTGGTGTAAACTCCGGCGGCAATCAGCGCTGCCCGGGTACGCTTGGCGAGCAGAGCTGGCAAAGGCGACGTCGATGCAAGCCGCCCGAAAAATGGCGTCCACACGCCGTGGTCGCCCGCGTGTTGATCCGACAAGACACCGACGCCACCACCGGAGCGCAGCAGCTCGATTACCGGCTCGAAGCCATCGTGGCGATCGAACAATTCTAATCCAGTTTGGCTGCGGGTCCGCCGCACATGCTTGTCAATGAAACGGTTTCCCAGCCCCTGGTACACACTCGAGTTCCGGACAAATCCAACGAACTTCGGCATCAACTGCGCGAATACCTCCCACGTTCCGAGGTGGCTCAGAATGAGGACCACCGGAACGCCTGCACGAAATTCGCGCGCCATCGACTCGATATTTTCGACTTCGACGTGCTCAAGGATTTTCTCTGGCGCCATTTGCGTGAGTTTTGCGCTGCAAAGCAGGTTCGCTCCGAGCCGCCGGAAATGCCGAAGCACAAGCCGACGCAATTCGCCCGGCAACTTTTCATTCGCAAACGCGATCTCAAGATTGCGCGTTGCCAGGCGCCGATATTTCCCGGAAAACATCCACGCCCAAATGCCGAGTAATTCCCCGAACACGAAGAGAAATGGCAACGGCAGCGCGGCCGCAACGGCTGAGCCGGCGCGATAGAGAAGGTAAACGACAAAATCGAGCATTGCGGAGGTGGATCGGCTTCTCCGAAGACGATGAACGCGTTCGGAGAAGGCGTTTCACCTTCGGCGCGGCAGCGTAAATTTGCCTGTGACGGCCTTCAACCAATATAATGTGCCCAGTGCCGCTGCCATTGAGTTATTCAACCTATTGGATTTCGCTCACATGCTAACGAAAGGCTGTGCAGCAAAATGAGGGAGGAACTACAGGCTTTGGAACGAAAGCTTGAAATCCGCAACCGTGAACTGACGGAAGCGCACGGCCATATCGCGGCGCTGGAAGAAAAATTACTTAAACTGAAACAATACCGACGTGAACTGAAGTTTCTGAAAGAAGAAAGGCGACGCTTGCGCGAATCCGCAGAACGCAGGGTGGGTCAGATATTGCTCGCGCCTTATCGGCTTTTGGAAAAACCTGCTAAGAAACTTTGGAGAAAAGTTCAGCAGCTGAAGCCGACGCGTGGGAAGCCTGCTGCACCGACTGAATACCAACAGTGGTTTGAGGAACATCGCGCGAGTGCAGAGGCCTTGGCCTCGATGCGTCATGAGGTGCGCGGTTTCACTTCGCAACCTCTTATCAGCATAATCACGCCCGTGTTCGATACTCCGGTTCTGTGGCTCGGTGAGGCTGTAGAGTCGGTGTTGGCACAAGTTTATGAAAATTGGGAGCTTCTACTGATCGATGATGGATCGACCGACGCCGATTTGCTGCGTGAGTTGCCTGTCTTGGGCGCGCGTGACCGGCGGATTCGTCTCGTTGGACTAGAGAGCCATCAAGGTATCTCGGCCGCGCTGAACAGAGGCCTTGATCTCGCTTCGGGTGAGTGGGTCACGTTTCTCGATCATGATGATCTGCTTGAGCCTGATGCCCTTTTCCAAAATGTAAGGTTGCTTCAGGAGAATCCCGCGCTCGATCTGATTTACTCGGATGAAGACAAGCTCACGGAGGCAGGCTTTGACTCACCAATACTGAAACCGGATTGGTCACCAGACTTCTTTTTGTCCTGCAATTATTTGTGTCATATGATCTTTCTGCGGCGAGATCTTGTGCGGGAGGTTGGGGGATTTTATCCGCAGTTTGACGGCTCACAAGATTACGATCTTCTCCTGCGTGTTAGTGAGCGAACCAACCGTCTTCATCATATTCCACGCGTGCTGTACCACTGGCGGCGAAGCGAGAATTCCAGCGCGAGCGATGTCCGCCAAAAGCCGGGACAGTTAGAAGCTTCGTGTCGCGCAATTGAAGCTCATTTGAAGCGTCGAGGTGAGCAGGCCCACGTTGCCGTCGACTGGCGGACCCACGCATTTTATGTGAGACGCGAGCTGCGCGAAGTCAGAAAAATCTCCGTTATCATTCCGAGTTTCCGCGGCTCGGGGTCGCTCGAGCGATGTCTCGACAGCGTGGTCAGTACGACAAGCTATCCGAATTACGAGATCGTGATCGTTCAAACGGGCGAGCGCGACAAAATTGCTGAGGCCATCACAGATTCTTCGCATCATGTGCTGTATTTCACAGATGTTGCGAATGGTTCCGCAGCGAAAAATTATGCCGTCGCGCACACCGACAGTCCATGGCTTCTTTTTCTCGACGACAACGTGGAAGCGATCGTCCCCGACTGGCTTACGATTATGGCTGAGCACATACAGCGGCCCGAGACTGGCGCAGTCGGACCGCGACTGGTCAATCCGGGCGGCACCATCGAACACGCCGGCCTTGTTTTGGGGGTCAACGGAATTGCGCAATCGGCTTTTCACAGTTTCCCAGCGGAGCATCCTGGCGTGAACCGTCAGTTGCAGATGACCCGCAACTACAGCGCGGTCTCTGGCGCGTGCCTGTTGGTGCGCCGCGAAGTGTTTCAACAAATCGGCGGATTCGATGAACAGCTCTCAGGCGCACTTGCCGATGTCGATCTTTGCCTGAAAATGCGAGAGGCGGGCTACCTGATTGTTTACACGCCTCTGGCAAAACTTTGTTGGGACGCGGCGGAGTCCGGACACGATGACATCACCGGCGAACCGATAATGCGCCAGCGCTGGTCCCAAGTGTTAGAACGAGATCCTTACTACAATCCGAATTTGTCACGCGAAAGCGCCGACTTCTCACTGCGCAAATAGCGACGGGTTCTATCTGTCCAGGTCGTACACTTCCACAAGAGCAACGCCTGTGGTGTTGTTTACACCGCGGACAATCGCGGTGTAGTTGCCCGGTTGCAGGTCTGCAATAATCTCAGATTCGGAAGGGTCTCCAGGAGCGTGGCCGCTGTTCTGAATATCAGCTACTTGGCTGTGTGTGATAACGCCACCGATGATCATATGCTGCCAGTCATCATTAGAACCGATCAATGCTCCGGCCGCGTTGTGCAGTTCCAATTTGGGATTAGTTAATGGATCTGGAACTCCAAATTGGCTGAGCTCAGGACCGATCGCACGAATACGCCCTGCGCGAAAGCTAGGGCTTTGCCTCGGCGCAAAGACTTCACCGGTTTGCCGGAGAAGCTAAAAGTTACAAGCGCAAGAGAGAAAAGAGGCATAGCGGCGGCAGCGCTATGAAGGACGAAACCGCGGATCTTGTTTTTCGTTTTCATACAAACGGGCGTCTTTCGCAAGTTCTCTGGACAACGCAGGGGTGGAACTTTGGAAAGGAGTCCGGAAAGGGTTGAGAACCTCCCACTGCCACGAGCGCAAGGGGTTTGCGGCGGAGCCTAAGGAGGTTAGCGGTTTGCTTGCAAGCAAAAAGATCGCTCTTTCGTGAAAAATTCGGACCGGTTCCTAAAAGCTTGTGCGCTGCCTAAAGAGACTCGGTGAAGACTTCTTCTGCCGCCGATTTCAAGCTGTCGCGCAGCGGTGGAATGCGCGGTGGCCAGGCAAGAGTGAAGGCGATCGAGTGCGATAAGTTTGGGTTATAAAATGGGTCCCTCTGGAGCTGTTCGTCCCATGTCTTCTGCATGTAGGCTGCCTCCCGTGACAATTGTGCCCTCTCTGCCGGGCCAGAAATTTGCCCGCGCGATGCGGATTCGTGATGAATTAGATCGGCATAAGGTGTCCAAATAACTTGCCAGCCGCGTTCGCGCAGCCGAAGGCAAAAGTCCACATCGTTAAAATTGTTAGGCAGGTTCTCATCAAAGCCGCCGAGATCATTGAACACCGCCTTTCGCAGTACCATACACGCCGCTGTCACGGCGGAATAGTTTTGCGCCAACACGAAAGTTCGATGCATCGGCGCGATCGGTTGCGGAGGAAAATGTTGAAAGGCGTGACTCGCCACTCCGTGCAGTCCAAGGACTACGCCAGCATGCTGCAATCTTCCGTCTGGGTACCACAACCGCGCGCCAACCGCGCCCACTTCAGGTCGGATGGCGTGACTGACCAACTCGCGCAACCAGCCTGTTTTCTCGGTTTCAACGTCGTTATTCATTAGCGCCAAGATTTCGCCTCGCGCGGCACGAGCCCCCTGATTGATCAGCCGGCTGAAATTGAATTCGTCAGTATCAGTGAGAATTTGAACGCTCGGGTTCTGGGACAAGTCGCGAAACAATGTGTGCGTCTCGGGTTCCCTCGACCCGTTATCAACAATCACAATTTCGATCGGCGCGTAGTCTGTGTTTTCGCGAAGGGTGGTGAGACATCGTTTCAAAAGCGCCACTTGATCACGCGTCGGGATAATGACAGAGACGAGGGGCGCGGGCGATGGCAAATGGTAGATAACGCGATACCAGTACGGATTTTCGGGACAGAGCACGACTGCGCCTGGTATGTTCTTTCGTTGTAAATGACCGGCGATCGCCTGCCGCGCTGCCTTTTGTGCATACGGCTTGGCCCCGCCGACCGCCGCCGCGCTGCCTTCAATCATTCGCCAGTGATAAAGCACGCGCGGGATGTGTCTGATCTGGGCGGATTGCAGCTTTTCCACACAACGCAGGGCCAGATCGTGATCCTGTGAACCTTCGTAACCTTCGCGAAAACCCCCGATCTCCTGCAGAAGCGCGCGCAGATAAACGCCCAAGTGACTGATATAATTTTGGCCTAGCAGAAGTTCGGGATTCCAGTCGGGCTTAAAAAATGGCGAACAACGTGCCCCCGATTGGTCGATCTTGTCCTCGTCAGAGTACATGAGGCCTGCCTCTGGATGATCCCGAATGGTTGCGGCAACAACGGCAAGGGCGTGTTCTGGCAGGAGATCATCTTGGTCGAGCAATGCCACCCATTCGCCTTCGGCGAGTTGTAGCGCGGAATTTGAGCACGCTGCGATGTGGCCATTGCGCTCGCGAAACGTCAGTTTGATGCGCGAATCGGCCGCCGCGTGTTCTTTCAAGGTCTGTGCGACCAATGGATTGGTGGACGCATCATCAGCAATGCACAGTTGCCAGTTCTGATAAATCTGCGCGCGAACCGAATTTATCGCGGCCGAGAGGTAAACGAGATCGGGATTGTAAACCGGCATGACAATCGAGATGAGAGGATGGCGACGCAAGGTCCGGAGATCCCGACGAAGAACGATGCGCTCGCGGATGCCGACAGTGTCGAATTCCTTGACCCACGCAGCGTAGGAATCGTCGCCCGGCATTAGATTCTGAGATGGCCCGCTTGCGCTGCTACCGACACGCAAAGTTCTGCAGTTCTTTTCCCTGTTTTTCGGAAAGATGGATCGTTGGACTAGCACTGGCATCATCACGAGATCGGCGTTGTTCTTCACGCAATGAGCTTTCATTTTGAATCGCCTCCTCCACGACTCCGAGGAATTCCTTTCCGAAACGTTCAAGACCAAAATATCGCTCGTAGGCACTGCGCGAATTTGTCGCCAGCTTTCGCATCAAAGGCGGATCTTGAACCAGCCGTTGGATGGCGCCGGCAAGAGCAATCGCGTCACCTGGCTCTACAAACAACGCGTGCTCGTCCGCAATGAGGTGCTCTCCAACCACGCCTACTTTGGTGCTGAGAATAGGTTTTCCCAATGCCATCGCTTCAATCAATATTAGCGGCCCAGTTTCGTCGGACGACATGCAAAGCATTACGTCCGTTTCTTGAATAAGGGTGAGTGCGTCCTGATGTCCGACTGTTTCGCGATAATGAAGGTGAGCTGAATTTTCCGCAGCGGCTCTGACCTGCGCGGCGACCTTTGCATCATGAGGCCGACCGACGATGAGGAACTCTGTGCGGTCAAGCACATCCAGCGGAAGGTGATTCAACGCTTCCACTAAAGTTAGTTGCCCTTTGCGATGCTCGATCGTGCCAAGCATTAGAAAACGCAAAGGGCCAGTCGGTCCTTCTCGGTGGCTGGCTTGCCCCTGCGCAATATCGGGGATGCCGTAAGGAATTACGCGAATCGGACGCCTGGCGAAAGGCTGGTAGACGTGGCGGCTGCATTTGTCCGGCGTGATTATCTGTTCCGCAAGCCCCAACACGAACGGAAGAACCGAGTATTTCCTCAGATATTGATCACCGGCCAAAGCTTCGTGGATCCACCAGATGTGGGGGATTCCTTCCGTACTCGCGTCGCGAATCAGCGGTGCCGCAAAGATGGTGCTGCCAATGATGCAATCGAAACCACGCGCAAACTTGGTAAATGATTTATGACTTTTGACTGACAATCCCCGACCAAACTTCGTGAACGTTTCGTAGCCGGTGGCTAAAAGCGAGTCTATGATTACCGGGATGTCCGCCTGAACAAAGGCTTCGCGCAATGGTCCGTCTTCCGGTGACATTACAACTACAAACGTTCCGTGCTTCCTGCACCATCTCGCGAGGTGCGACATGATGATCGGCGCGCCGCTCAGGCTTAGATCATGCGAAATCAGCAATAAACTTCGCCCTGAATTGTTCTTATCGGAATTGCTGCGTGCAAACATCTGGATTGGTTCGGGCGAATCCCGGTATAACCACTCCCGCATGTTGTTTGTGTAGTAAGGGTCGTGGCAGGTAAAGGCCGCCCAGCGTCGCAGAAGGAAAATGGAAGCCTTATCATCAATCCGCGCCTCTGTTGTTTGCTGCGCCTGACCGATCGAGGCGCGCCCATGGTGAGTTAAAGTCGCGAAGGGCGTATAGACGCAGCGCATCCCGGCTTCGCGAAGTTTGAAACAAAGATCGAGGTCGGAATGCGCGATAGGCGTGTTGATCTCATCAAATCCTTCCACGGCAAAAAACTCCGCGCGCCGCACGGCGAGACACGCCGCGGATAACGCCGAAACTGTACGCATGGATTGCGCGAAATTGGTGTAATCCACGGAATTGCCTGGCCATTGATGCAGCGCTGTTCCCACCAATCCGCGTACGCCAGTGACCAAGCCCGCGTGTTGAATTCGCCCCGTCGGGTACAGCAATTTTGGCGCGGTCGCACCTACCTGCTGGTTTTCCAATGGCTCGATAAGGTTCTCAATCCAATCGCGCTCTCCCGCTTCAACGTCGTCATTCAGGAAAACCAGCCGATCGCCGCTCGCTGCGCGCGCACCAGCGTTGCATTTTGCGGAAAAATTGAACGGGCCATCGAAGGCGACGAATCTAACGTGCTTGCTAATAGGTTCAGCTAATGTGCGAAGCTTCTCGATTAGTTCGGTGCTGGTCACGATGATAAACTCCGCGTTCGGGTAGTCGGTCACGGCTGGCAAATCGCGTGCGCATTTCTCCGCCCGCGCCGGTGAGTCTGTTGGGATGATCACCGAAACACGCAACGCTTGTTGCAGACGCATGCGCACGCGATTCGCAGTTGGATATTCTAAAACTTCTGCATCCAACCCGCGTCGATTCACCGCATCAACCAAAGCGGCGATGTTGGTTTTCCGGGCTTGGGGTTTTCCGCCGCTCGCGCCAGAGGCAGCGTGCTCTCGCCAATGATAAAGAACGTGCGGGATGTGCACGATTTCTCGCGCCTGCTCGGTAGCGCGCAAGGCAAAATCGTAATCTTGAGACAGGTCGAATTGCTGGCGGAAACCGCCGAGCGCAAGGGCAAGCTCGCGCCTGTAGGCGCTCAGATGACCGATATACATGAACGAGTAAAGCAACTCGGGACTCCATTCTGGTTTGAAGAATGGTTTTGCCCGTTGACCCGATTGGAGCAGACGATCTTCATCACTGTAAAAGATGTCGGCCGCGGGGTGGCGGCGAATCGCATTGGCTAATTCGTAAAGAGCAAATGGCGCGAGCACATCATCATGATCAACCAGCGCGATGAAATCGCCGGTTGCGAGGCGCAAGGCATGGTTCGTGTTTTCGGAAATGCCGAGATTTACTTCAACTCGCTGGACGTAAATACGCTTGTCGCTTTTCATCCAACGCCGCAGCGACTCGATCGTTTCTCGGTTCGCGGACCCAGCATCCACGACGCACGCTTCCCAGTTGTCGTACGTTTGTGACAGGATTGAACTGAAGAGTTCGTTGAGAAAGTTCGCAGGCGGATCAAGCAATGGGATCAGCAAAGAAATTTTCGGGCGTCGATCCCATGCGCTTGACTCGGCTCGTTGCTCCTCCAAATCGCCGGCGGTCGCTTCATGTTGTATCACCCACTTTGCGTAATTCTTTTCAATCGGGCTGAGCGCAATTTTCTTTTTTGGGACCGGCTGAGGCAAAAAAATTCGCCCTAGCTTGCGCGGAATTCGCGCGAATTCGCGTGCGACGCGTTCGCCGACCGACTTGCGCGGCTTGGGCCCGTTGGGCACCACAAAGCATCGACCTTTATTGCGGCAAGCCGACTTCGCCACGGTGAGCGCCTGCTTTTGCGCCGTCAGTTTGCCATGCATCTTCTGTATCTGCGCGAATTGATCGTCCATGACAATTTGCGCCTCGGCCCGATCGCGACTTACAATTGAAAAACGCTGGGCGAGGTCAGCAATGCACCGTTCCTGGTACTCAATCACGCTTTGGGCTTTGGTCCGATCCTCAACAATTGTCTCGAACAAGGTCTGGCGTGTTTCGAAGAAGCGGGCCCGACGTTCGGCCCGTTGTGTTTGCGCGCGCGCTTTGATTGACTCGGCAATCAGCCGGTACCCTTGAGCTAGCACTGTTGTCGCGCCGAAGATCGTCTTTCGAAAAGGCGATGCTTTAGCGGCAGTCAGTTCTGTTGCAACACCAATGCCGATTCCTTCGTCGAAATACGCCGCGGCCTTTCCTTGGATGAAATTTTCCCACGCCTTGCGGGGGCTATCTTCTCGATCAAGGCTGGTTCCATGCAGCAAGACCAAGGCATTGGGTGACAATCTCGGTTGCCAGACCGCCAGCTCCTGCTGCACGGTTTCGCCGGAATCGACGTCATCGATCAGCAAGACGTCGACCGACCCATCCAGGAAATCGCCGGCTATCTTGGCGGCGTCGCGTTCTACCAGCTGAGATACCGTCGCAAACCATTTTGCTGACGCTTCCTGAGCGAGCTGCCATGCCGGATTGTTAGTCGCCGCTTCGTGCGGTTGTGCTCGGTGCACAGCGACACAACGCGATGACAAACTTTGCTCAGCCACGGCCTGACAAAACGCAAGGTGCGCTTGTGCGTCACCGAGACCGAGCGTGACAATCAGGGCCGGTCTTTCCTGCGCAACGATATCAAACAGAAGCGGTAGATAGAATCGTGTCGGACCGCCGGTAAAAAATCTCGGCTCAAAGTTTTGCGCTCCGTAAAATAGCGACGCCATCGCGGCTGGGACTTTAGAGTCAAAGTCAGATTGTGCCAAGCGCACGCCCCGTGTGTGCACGGCGGTGAAATGCCTCGCCGACACTAAACGGACCATTGGTCTGCTGGCTTAGCGCGCGTGAAATGCGAAGCATGCTAATTCATCGTTTACACTGCATTGTGAAGTCCGAGGCCGCGCCGTGGAGGGCAAAATCTGCAGGTTCCTAAACGGTTGACCAGTTCATGCAACCGCTTCGGGCTTAATCCCTGAAGCGCGCACCCAATCGTCCTCGGTTCGAATTCGCACCTTGCTAAAGCCCGCCCGTGTTAGGTACGTCTCGATTTCTTGCGGCGTGGAGTTCTGTGTCATGTGGGGTGGTCGGTTTGTGGGTGAGAAGGCCCGGTGAGTTTCGAAAACTTTCCAGCCGCCATCCGAGCAGAGATTGATGTTGTCCACATAAATCCGACCTCTTGGGCGCAACACACGAAACGCTTCTGCAATGTAGTTGTATCGGTCCCAGGACTCGAGATGCATGAACACTACCGTGCAATAAACAACGTCCACCGAAGCATCTGCAACGCCGCTCAAATCGTAACCAGATATTTCCTTTAGTTCCACACCAGGCAAATCCCTCAATCGTTCCGCTGCGAGTGCGAGCATATTGGACGCAACGTCACAGCCGATCCATTTTCGACAGAGCGGCGCCACAACTTTGCCTACACGCCCAACGCCGCACCCAATCTCAAGAACCACGTCGTCCGTCCGAATACCCACGCTTTCCTGAAGAAACGCCAAAGTTTGCTTACCAGTCGCCCGCAGCGCGTCTTCGTCCGTCACCCCGATGACATGCAACTTCGCCTGATCCTGCGTGGTCGAGAGGGCGGACCAAACCTTCTTGTATTCAGAGCGCGTCGGCTGAGGTCCCATCTGGCGTTAATTAGCCTATGATTGTTACGCGTCAATTGTAGCGCGCCATCTCTTGTAGACAGCGTCTGGATCGTATCGGAAAGCGCTTAAGAATTTCCCCTCCCGTGGAGAGGCAGCATAGTTTGCGAGGCTTATGAAAATCCATACGCTGAATGCAGTGAATTTGGTTGCTGAATTCGCTGAGCGTGGTCCATGGATCACGCAGTTTGTAATCGATGGGGTGCCAAGCGGCGGCGAGTACCAAGTCGTGAATGATGGACGGGTGCAGCAGTTTCTTGAGCGCTTTCCAAACGTCCGTACTATTCTCGAGCTCGGATCGCTTGAGGGTGGTCACACCTTTACGCTTGCGAGGCACAAAGGCGTCGAACGAGTTCTCGCCGTTGAAGGGCGCTCTGCCAACATTGATAAAGCGAAATTCATTGGCTCGTTGCTTGGCGTTTCAAATGTACAATTCAAGCAGGCCAACCTTGAGCAGCTCGAGCTGGCGAAACTCGGACATTTCGATGCTGTTTTCTGCTGCGGGTTGCTCTACCACTTACCCGAACCATGGAAGCTGATCTCGCAAACACCACTTGTGGCCCCATCTCTCTTTGTTTGGACTGTCTACGCGAATGAGCATGAAGCGAGTATCGAAGTCGATGGTCTACGCGGCCGAGAATATGCAGAGGGCGGTTTGAATGAACCACTCAGTGGGCTGTCGCCAAAGTCCATTTGGCTTACTCTTCCTTCTTTGCTCGAGCTACTGAAGCGTAGCGGATATAGAAACATCGACATCCTTGAGAAAGCCCAGAACCCGAACGGTCCCGCTGTGAGTTTGGCTGCTAGCTTGATCTAGGCGCACGTTCAGAATTGTTTTTTCTCGGCGCCGTCGGCCAATCAGCATTCGTGCAAATCCAATGAAGCGAACCAAAGAGAGTCATGTGCGCGTTATGGGCCCTGAGCTTACTCAGTATGGCGTTCCCCACACATTGGCCGATCCGACGCTGGAACTGCATGACGCAGTGGTGCGTTAATTGCCTCTAACGATGATTGGCAGCATACAATTATCGGCAGTATTACCACGGCCGACCAAGTGCGCGACGTCCGGAGCAGTGGCCACGCTCCGATGGATCCAAGAGAGTCATCGATAATTGCAAACCTGTCACCAGGTTCTACACCGGGATTGTGCGCGGCAAAAACATTGTCATTGGAGTCGCTCTCGTAGAAGTGTACGATCTGGAATAACACCTGACTCGAATGAAAGAATCCACGGTTTCTCTGTCCGGACCTGCCTGCCCCAGCCTTCACGAAGGCGGGTTCTTTACTCTCCGCATCCTAGTGGCTCTCGTTCTTTGCGCAGTCGCATGTTCAATTTTGGAAGGGACAGTAATGGGTTTCTTTCGTTCCTCAGCGCCGTCAGACCTTGCCTCTAGAACACTCACGTTTACAGAGCGCGTCTCGAATCAACGGGCTATCGAGGAAGTTTATTGGCGTCATCGGGTCTGGCCAAAAGAGCGTCCTGACGCAAAGCCCACGCTCGATGCAGTGATGTCGCAGGCGCAACTGAAAAAGAAAGTCACGGACTATGAGCGCAACTCACAGGCGCTGGAAGATTACTGGCGCCGACCGATTACTGCCGATCAGTTGCAAGCCGAGATGGATCGGATGGCGCAGCACACCAAACAACCGGAGGTGTTGCACGAACTCTTTGAGGCACTAGGAAACGATCCTTTTGTTATCGCTGAGTGTCTGGCCCGGCCCGTGCTAGCCGAGCGTTTGCTGACGAACTCGTATGCTTACGATCAAAGAATTCACGGCGAATTGAAGCGACGTGCAGCGGCTGATCTGCAGGCTCACAACAGCATCGAGCAGATGAAACACCTTAGCGGAAAATACAGCGAGATTGAATTCGTCAAAAGCGATAGCTCT
>Ga0207701_10001601_pt1 | contig 23645 bp, 15 predicted proteins | sample KBSSwiSSwithPhiX_FD_184294 | JGI IMG/M metagenome (GOLD analysis project Ga0207701, IMG submission 184294) | Switchgrass rhizosphere bulk soil microbial communities from Kellogg Biological Station, Michigan, USA, with PhiX - S5 (SPAdes) (version 2) | ecosystem: Environmental > Terrestrial >... | reverse complement strand
ATCGGCGCCGCGTATGCGGACGAGGTGTCACTGCTCAAGAACCACGGGCCGTACTTCTCGCAGCGCAAGCACCGCCTGACCGCGTCGGGCGTCTGGGAGCTGCCGTGGTACCGAAATCAGAAAAGCCTGGCGGGCTACCTGCTCGGCGGCTGGTCGATTGCGCCGATGCTCGTGTTCCAGTCCGGACAGCCGTGGGACATGCCCGGCAACCTCGACCTGGCGCCGGGTGTCGATCCGAAGACGATTGCCCTTTCCGGTAAGAAGGAAGGGCAGTTCATCTACGGCGTGAAGCCGTGCATCGGCCAGCGGAATGCGACAACGGGCAAGTACGACCTGATACCGCTGTCGACAGCGTATGGCTGCACAGAGCCGTACTTCCTGACCCGGGAGGCGTTCCAGCGCCGTACCGCGATGTTCCGGTACGACGAGTTCCGGCGGCCGTCGTTCTGGCAGGTAGACGTGAACTTCGCGAAAGCAACCAGAATTACAGAGCACACGCGGTTCCAGGTGCGTCTCGAGGCGTTCAACATCTTCAACAGCCCGATGTACGACGAGCGGAACTACAACCAGTCGAACACGTCCGCTGACTTCGGACGGATCAACCGCAACATCACCGGTCAGTCGAACTTCCAGCGGTTCGTCCAGCTGGGTTTCCGGTTCATCTTCTAAACATAGCGGCGGGGTCTCAGGACCCTGCCCTACCTTTGTTCCCAGGCGGATGTAGGCCGGGGTCTTTTGACCCCGGCTTTTTTATTAAACCCTACAATAACGTGGTGTATCTGCGGGTTGCATTCTGCGCGGTCGCAGCAGTCCTTACGCTGCAGCCTTCTTCGCAGACGACACGAATCACGTGGGGAGACCTCACGCCTTTCCACAGGCAACTTGAACAACGAGGCATCACCGCCGCGACGTTCGCGTCGTACGTCGATCACGTCCGACAGGACAACGCGCGGCGCGTGCGCCAAGGTGATCTGGATCACCTGATCTTCTACGCGCTGCAGTCCACACACTTCACCACGCTTCCGCCGATCGAGCCGGCTCTCAGTGCGAAGGCACTGTTTGACAATGGCCGCATCCCCTCGGACGTGCCGCCGCGAATCAAAGCGTTCTTGAAAGCGATCGATTCGCCGTCCGCTGATCCGCGCGTCGCGTACTTCCGTGCGCTCGTGACGTCGGCGTTTCCACCGACTGATCGCGAAAAAGCACTCGATGCTGAGTACCGCCGCGTGATGAAGTTTGTGTACGACAAGGAATTCGTCGCACGACAGGCAGGACCCGAAGCGGTCAACGATCTCTACCGCGCGCGTGGTCTCAGCACCGACACGGCCGTGGAAGCAGGCTACGTCGTCTATAGCGGGCTTGGGGTTCTGAAGGCCCTCGATCCGGCGCGGCAAATCCGTCGTGTGTTGATTGTCGGACCCGGACTCGATCTCGCGCCGCGCACGGCACTGGTCGAAAGCGGCCCGCCAGAAAGCTACCAGCCGTGGGCGGTGATCGACGCGCTCCTTTCAGTCGGGCTCTCGCGTCTGGGTGATCTCGTTGTCGTCGGCGCCGACATCAACCCACGAGTCATCGATCATCTCGTGCGCGCGAGAACAGCTCCTCCGAGCCTGACGCTCGTGAGCGGAATCGCGGAATCGTCGACGGTGCACGTGGCCGAGGATTATCGTGAGTACTTTGCCCGGCTTGGTCGCGCCGTCGGAGATGGGTCGGACCAGCCCACACCAAAGGCGACGGGACATTTGTCGAAGATAGTCCGTATCCGCTCTGAGGTCGGGCAGTCGCTGGTGCCTGAGAATCTCGACATCGTCACCGCACGACTTTCAGCGGCGCCGTTCGATCTGATTATCGCGACGAACATCCTTCCGTATTTCGACGACACCCAGCTGCTGCTTGCCGTAAGTAACATCGCCTCGATGCTCGTGCCAGGCGGCGTGTTCCTGCACAACGAGCCGCGGCCTGTGCTGGGCGACATTACCGAGGCCTCCGGGCTGCGCTTCGAGCAGTTGCGTCGCGTGACGATCGCATCGGTGTCGGGCGGTGCGGCGCCGCTCACAGATGTTGTGATGCTGCATCGGAAGAAAGTGCAATGAGACGCTGCTGGCTGCTGGCTGCTGCCGTGTCGATGGCATTCGCGTCGTTGGAACGCGCTCCGCATGTAATAGCCAGCGCCGATCTCGGCTTCTCGTTCACCAACATCGCCGGCAAAGCCGGACTCTCGGCGCGCACCGTGTACGGCAAGGAAGGCACGAACACCTACCTGCTTGAAACCACGGGCACGGGTGTGGCCGCCTTCGATTACGACGGTGACGGCTGGCTCGACATCTTCCAGGTAAACGGCACAACGCTCGACGGCTTCCCGAAAGGGCAGGAGCCAACCAATCATCTGTACCGCAACAGGCGCGATGGCACGTTCGAGGACGTGACCGTGCGCGCCGGGCTCGCCGCTGGCGGCTGGGGACAGGGCGTATGTACCGGCGATTACGACAATGATGGCGATGCGGATCTCTTGGTCACCTACTGGGGGCAGAACAAGCTGTATCGGAATCGTCATGACGGTGCGTTCGACGAGGTCACGGCAGCCGCGAGGCTGACGCATCCGGCCGCGCGCTGGAGTACCAGCTGCGCATTCCTCGACTACGACCGCGACGGTCGTCTCGACCTGCTCGTCGCCAACTACATCGATCTGGATCTGTCCGCGACGCCGCTGCCTTCATCCGGGTTGTGCCGGTACAAGGGAGTGGCGGTTGCGTGCGGACCGCCAGGCTTGCCCGGCGCAAAGAACTTCCTCTATCACAACAATGGAGACGGAACGTTCGAGGATGTTTCACAGAAGTCGGGCGTGGCGCGCACGAAGAGCACCTACGCGCTCGGAGTGGCGACACTCGATTTCGATGGCGATGGCTGGATCGATATGTATGTGGCGAACGATTCGAATCCGAGCACGCTTTACCGAAACAATCACGATGGCACGTTTACCGATATCGGCATCACCGCCGGATGCGCTCTGAGCCAGGACGGCCGATCGCAGTCCGGCATGGGCATCGCCATCGGCGATTACGATCGCAACGGGACCATGGATATCTTCAAGACGAATTTCGCGGGGGACACCTCCACGCTGTATGCGAATAGCGGCCGCGGATGGTGCGAAGACCTGACGTTCGCGAGCGGCATCGGCGTGAATACCAGGTGGCTCGGGTGGGGCACTGGATTCCTCGATCTCGACAACGATGGCTGGCTCGATTTGTTCCTCGTCAACGGCCATGTGTATCCGGAAGTTGATTCGCTGAAGTCGGAAGCCGGATACAGGGAACCGAAGGTGGTCTACCGCAATCTTCACAACGGCCGCTTCGCCGACGTGAGCGCGCAGCTTGGTCCACCGATTACGACTGAAAAGGCTTCGCGCGGCGCCGCCTTCGCCGATTTCGACAACGACGGCGACATCGACATCGTCGTCAACAACGTTCACGACACGCCGGACCTCTTTCGTCTCGATCAAACGGTCAAGCACCATTGGATCACGCTGCAACTGGTCGGTACGAAATCGAACCGCAGCGCGATCGGCGCGCGCGTCCGGGTCGTGACCGCCGATGGCGAACAGCGTCAGGAGGTCCGGGGTGGCGGGAGTTACTACTCACAGAGCGATCTGCGGCTTCAGTTCGGACTTGGAGATGCGACAACCGTTGAGCGCGTCATCGTCCGCTGGCCGAATGGGACGGAGGAGACGTGGACGGGACTCCGAATCGACCAAATCCATGCGTTGACTGAAGGCGAACGATAGGTCCAGCTCCCGGGAAATGCCGGGCTTGAGTCGGTGCCGACCTGCCGTAGCCGTTTTTCGAGTGTGCTGGATCTGAAGATTGCGCGTAATATCAGCAACGCTGAATGCGTATCCGCACTGTTTTAGCCATCGCGATGCTTGCCGTGCCGGCTGCGATGATCGCGCAAACGCAGCCAGCCCCTCCACAAGGAGCTCCGCAGGCTGACCCGCAGGGCCGACGCGGCGGCGCGGCGCAAGGGCGAGGCGGCGGTCAGGGCCAGGGCCGCGGGCCGAACTTCCCACAGCAGCAGCGCGCGCTTGCCGATGCCGGGGTTCTCGCGCGAGGGAAAGGACTCTACGAGGCGAACTGCTCGGCGTGCCACGGCATCGATTTGCGTGGCGGACAACAAGGAGGACCGAACCTCCTGCGATCGCAAACGCTATTGAGCGACAAAGCAGGAGAACTGGTCATCCCAATTGTCCGTGGCGGCCGTCCTACTCCGCCTGCAGGCATGCCCCCGATGCCGCCATTTCCATTTCCTGACGACGACATCAAGGCGATCGCCGAGTATCTGCACAGTGTTCTCAAGGAAGCGGGACGGCAGGGGCGTCCTCCGGTTGACGAAACCGTGCCGCCGGAAAAGATCCTCGTCGGCAACGCGACAGCTGGGCAGACATTCTTCAATACAAAGTGCGGCAGCTGTCATTCGATCACGGGCGACTTGCAGCACATTGCCTCTCGCGTCGCGGATCCACGTGAGTTGCAAAACCTCTGGCTTTCCGGTGGCGGCGGCGGACGAGGAGGACGCGGACGCGGTGGAACCGAAGGACGTCCGGCGACCGCGGTCGTGACTGCCGTATCAGGCACGCGGGTCGAAGGGCGGCTCGCGCGCATAGACGACTTCACCGTTTCGATCGTGCAGGACGATGGAACGAGGCGCACGTTTGTGCGCAACGGCAGCGATCCGAAGATCGAAATTCGGGATCCGTCGGCAGCGCATCGGACGCTCGTGCCGACGCTTGCCGACACCGACATGCACAACGTGACCGCATATTTGTGGACGCTTAAGTAGCTTCCAGCTTCCAGCTTCCGGCTACTCATGACAGCGATGATTAAGCGCATCGTCCCTCTCGCCCTTCTTCTCGCGCCGGTCGTATTGGTTGCGCAGGCGCCGCAGACGCAGTCGAACTCTTCGTCGGGCGGACTCGACCCTGCAACGATTCTCAAACCACTCGCCGAATCCTGGCCGACATATTCAGGTGATTACTCAGGCCGCCGCTACAGCTCACTCAACCAAATCAACCAGACGACGCTGAAGAGTCTTGGACTGGCGTGGGTGTCGAGAGGCTTCGTGCAAGGGGCTGGTCCGACGGGACGTGGACCAGGAAACCTTGGTGCCGGCGGCGGTGGCGGCGGACGTGGAGGCGGACCGGATGTTCCACTGATAGTCGCTGGCGAAGGGAGCGGCGATTACAACGCCGGCGGTGCCGCGCAGATTCGCGGATCGATCCTCGCGGTCGACGGCATTCTCTACGCGACGTCTCCCGACAATCTCTGGGCGATCGATGCGCGCGACGGAACGATCCTGTGGCAGTTCTACTGGAAGACACGCGGCGGCACGCACACCGGCCATCGCGGCGTCGGGATGTGGCGCCACTATCTCTTCATGGAGACGCACGACGACTACTTGATCAAGATCGATGCGCGCACAGGGAAGGAAGTCTGGCACGTCGAAATTGCGCCGTTCGATCAGCAGTACTTCTCGTCGATGGCGCCAATCATCATCGGTGATCACGTGATCGTTGGCACCGGGAATGACCTCGACGCACCGGGATACTTGCAGTCATACGATCCGGAGACCGGCAAGCGCCAGTGGATCTTCTATACCGTGCCGATGAATCCGGGCGACCCGGGCGTCGAGACCTGGCCGAGTCTCGACGCCGCCCGGCATGGCGGTGGCCAGCCGTGGGTGCCTGGCGCCTACGATCCGGAGACACATCTTTATATCTTCGGCACCGGCAATCCCACGCCGGCCTACACACCCGCAGGCCGCGGCGTCGGAAGCGGGCTGTTCACATGTTCACTCATCGCGGTGAACGTCGACACAGGCAAGATGGCGTGGTACTACCAGACGTCGCCTCGCGACATGCACGACTGGGACTCGACGCAGACGCCCGTGCTCTTCGAGATGCGGATCAACGGACGTATGCGAAAGCTCGTGTCCACCGGCGCGCGCAACGGCTACTTCTTTACGCTCGATCGCACGAATGGCGAGTACATCGCCAGCGGCAAGTTCAGCCCGGCGGCAAACTGGGCAACCGGCCTCGACGAGCACGGCAGGCCGATGCTCAATCCCGAGAAGGTTGCGACGATTGGCGGGGCAATCGTCAGCAGTAGTGCAACGAATTGGCCGCCGCCGGCGTACTCACCTGACACGGGGCTGTTTTATCTGCCCGAGAACAACAGCCTGTCGGTGCGCTACCTGATCGATTCGGATCCGCGAGGATCGATGGGGCTTGGCGGAACGATGGGCGGAGGAGGCGTCTCGACCGGCGGATCGATCACGGCCATGGATCCCGCAACAGCCAAGATCGCCTGGCGGCACGAGTTGCCTGGCGGCGGTGGGGCGAGTGGAATGCTGACAACGGCGGGGCGACTCCTGTTCGCAGGCGATGGAGCTGGTAACATCGTCGCGTTCGATCCGGCCAACGGAAAGGCACTCTGGCACTCGCGCATCGGCGCTGTGTCGAATGCGCCGCAGACTTATATGCTCGATGGAAAGCAGTACCTGCTCGTCGCGGCTGGCGACATGCTCGCCGCGTTCGCCATCAACGGACCGCAGTAGAGGAGTGAATCATGTCTTATACCAGACGGGAGTTCGGGAAGCTGGCGCTGGCGGGGTTGCCGGCCGCAGCGGTACTGGGAAACAGCGAGTCGCTCTTCGGCGCGTTCGCACAAGCGAAGCCGAACTCGGTGTTCAATGGCGTGCAGATCGGAACCATCACGTATAGCTATCGAAGCATGCCGGATCAGAGCGCTGAAGCGACGCTCAAGTACATTCTCGACTCGGGCATCAGCGCGATCGAGTTGATGGGTGGACCGGTTGAGAGCTTCGCGGGTGCACCGACATCCGGTCGCGGCGGCGGCGCGGGTCGTGGACCCGGAGGCGCCCCTGATGCGGCTGGTGGGCGTCGAGGACGCGGACCGGTTGATCCGGCGAACCTGCCGCCAGGCGCGAAGATGGGCAGCTGGCACGGAGAGAGCTGTGTGATTCAGCCCGAGGGCGCCCGCGGAGGCGGAGCCGGTGGTGGCGGCGGACGCGGACGCGGCGAAACAACGCCCGAGCAGCAGGCCGCTCAACAAGAAGCCGCGGCGAAGCTCAAGGCGTGGCGCACGTCGGTTTCAATGGACAAGTTCAAGCAGCTTCGCAAGATGTACAACGACGCCGGCGTGACGATCTACGCATGGAAGCAGCTCAGTGCGAATATGTCCGATGAGGAGTTCGAGTACATCTTCAATGTGGCGGAAGCACTCGGTTGCTCGCACACGACGCTGGAGTTGCCAACCGACGAGGCGCAACTGAAGCGGATCGGCGACTTTGCGATGAAGAAGAAGATCTATGCCGCCTATCACACGCACGCGCAGGGCAGCATGACCGCGTTCGACAAGGCGTTTGCGATCTCAAAAGGGAACATGGCGAATGTCGACTTCGGGCACTGGGTCGCTGCCGGCAACGTCGGCGGGACACCGATGCAGTTCCTGCAGAAGTACCACGACCGCATTTCGAGCTTCCATCTAAAGGATCGAACGACGCCGGAGCATTGCTCGCTGAACCTTGCGTGGGGCACCGGTGAGACGCCGATCAAGGACATCCTCCAGATGGTGAGCAAGAACAAGTGGAAGATCCCCGGGTCGATTGAGCTGGAATACCAGATCCCCGAGGGGTCAGATGCGGTGAAGGAGACAAGGAAGTGCGTCGACTTCTGCCGCGCCGCCCTCAACGGCGGATCGTCGACGGCGAGCCGGTAGGGGGTCAGACGGGGGTCAGACCGGGGTCAGACCAGGGTCAGACGTCCGAGTCTGCCTATAACAGACGAGATTCGTTGGATTCGGGGGTCTGACCCCCGTCTGACCCCGGTCTGACCCCAACTTTTCGCGAGGACAGCAATGAAACAGAGCACAACTCACACGTGGTTTCTTGGAGTCGCGGTGTTCATCGTCCTCGCGACGGGTCTGGTGACCATCGCACAAACACCGGCTGCGCAGACGCCGCCGCAGGGCGCCGCGGCTCAGACCCCACCTGCGGCAGCGGGTCAGACCCCGCCAGCCGACGCGCAGGGACGTGGCGGCGGTCGCGGACGCGGCGGGCCGGACTTCCTGGCCGGCGGCCCTCAGGCTGACGATCCGGCGTACGCCAACGTCGACTTCTCCAAAAAGCCGCCGGTGCTCGCGCTGACGCCGGAGCAACAGTTGGAGAAATTCATCCTGCAACCCGGCTACCGGCTCGAACTCGTGCTCTCCGATCCGATCATCCAGGAGCCGACGGCTATCGCCTTCGATGGCAACGGCCGGATGTTCGTTCTCGAGGACCGCGGATACATGCAGGACGCCGACGCAACCGGTGAACACGATCCGAACGGTCGGGTATCGCTGCACGTCGACACCGACAACGACGGCAAGTACGACAAGCACACCGTGTTTGTCGACAATCTCGTCTTCCCCCGTTTTCTCCTGCCGTTTGGTCCGAACGCGCTCCTCACGAAGGAATCACATTCCCAGGAAGTGTGGAAGTACACCGACACCAATGGCGACGGTGTGGCTGATAAGAAGGAGCTCTTCGACACGGGATATGGACGCTACGCGAACGTCGAGCATGAAGAAAGTTTCTTCACCTACGGCCTCGACAACTGGCTGTACAGCACCGTGAACGCGTTCCGCGCGCGCTGGACACCGCACGGCGTGATCAAGGAACCGACAGGCTCGAACGGCGCACAATGGGGCGCATCACAGGACGACGACGGGAAGCTGTGGTTCCAGGGAGGTGCGAGCGGACTGCCGTCGTACTGGCAGTTCCCCATCCTCTACGGCAATTTCGGCGGTGGTCGCGGCAGCGCCGAAATGGATCCGGAGCTCGGGATTCCCTGGGGCGCACCGGTTCGCGTCGCCGACATGCAGGGTGGTCTCAGCGCGACGCGCATGCCGGATGGATCGCTGCGCAGCACGACCGGCGCGGCCGGCGGCGACATCGTTCGCGCGCATCGCATGCCGAAAGACCTGCACGGCGACTACCTCTATGGTGAACAGGTCGGACGGATTGTTCGCCGGGTCCGCGCGGAAAAAAGAGAAGGGCTCACCTACATCCGCAATTTCTACGACGGCAACGAGTTCATCAAGTCGACCGATCCCTACTTCCGTCCCGTCGATCAGACCACGGCTCCGGATGGCACGATCTACATCACCGACATGTATCACGGGATCATTCAGGAAGCGCAGTGGTCCGGGCCCGGAACGTACCTGCGCGCGCGCATCGACCAGTACGGACTCGACAAAGTCATCCACAAGGGACGCATCTGGCGGCTTGTCTATGACGGCGTGAAGTTCGATCGTTCCGATGCGCTGGCCCGCGATACGACGGTCCCGCGGATGAACGACGAGACTCCGGCACAGCTGGTGACCCATCTTGGGCATCCGAACGGATGGTGGCGTGACACCGCGCAGCAGTTGCTCGTCCTCAAGCAGGACAAGTCCGTCGTCCCAACACTGCAGTCGACGCTGAAGACCTCGACGAATCTCCTCGAACGATTCCATGCCCTGTGGACACTCGAGGGACTCGGCGCACTTGATCCGGTGACGGTACGGACGCTGCTCGAGGATCGCGAACCACGCATGCGGATCCAGGCAATCCGTGCCAGTGAGACTCTCTACAAGGCCGGGGAGAAATCGTTCGCCGGCGATTACAAGCGCATGGCGCAGGATCCGAGTGTCGACGTCGCAATCCAGGCGATGCTGACGATGAACAAATGGAAGGTGCCCGACGCGCTGACGACGATCAAAGCCACCGCTGACACGAACAAAGCGAGGGGAGTGCAGGTCGTCGCAAACACGATCATGAACCCGCCAACCGCCGGACGCGGCGGATTCGGTCCCGGTCGTGGCGCCGCCCCGTCTTACACCAACGAACAGCAGGCGATCATCGATCGCGGTGGGCAGATCTACAGGGAGCTGTGTTTCTCGTGTCACGGCGATGACGGACTCGGCGCGCCGCGTCCTGGTGATTCGTCAGGCGTGACCATGGCGCCGCGACTCGCAGGTTCACCGCGGGTCAACGGGCATCGCGACTACATCATCAGCGCGGTCCTTCATGGACTCGCGGGGCCTGTCGACGATCGGAACTACACGGACGTCATGGTGCCCATGGGCACCAACCCTGACGATTGGGTCGCCGCAGTGGCGTCGTACGTTCGCACCAGCTTCGGGAATACCGGTGGTCTGGTGACCGCCGCCGATGTCAAACGTGTTCGCACCGCGACTGCCTCTCGAAAGAGCCCATGGTCGGTGTCGGAACTCGAAGCATCGCTGCCGAAAGTGTTGCTGCCCGATCCGATGTGGAAACTGACGGCGAGTCATAATCCCACCGGCACGGCCGGCGCGGTGACCCTCGCGTCCTGGAGCAGTCAGGCGCCCCAGACCGCCGGCATGTGGTTCCAGATTGAGCTGCCGAAAGCTGAAACCATCACCGAGATTCAGTTCGACTCGACCAATGGCGCCGGACGCGGTGGCCGCGGTGGTGCAGGACGCGCCGGAGCCCAGGCCGCACAAGCCGCAACTCCTCCTGCCAGTGCTGCACCTGCTGGCGAAGCGGCGGCAGGCGGGGCAGCGCAAGCGGCTCGTGGCGCCGGTCCCGGCGGAGGCGCACCGCCTAATCCTGGATATCCGCGCGGCTACAAGGTGGAGACGTCGATGAATGGAACAACCTGGACGCCTGTTGCGGAAGGGCAGGGTTCAGGCACGCCGACGATCATCACGTTCAAGCCTGTGCAGGCGAAGTTCGTGCGCCTCACGCAGACGGCGTCGCCGGAGAATGCGCCGCCGCTGTCGATCCAGCAGTTGCGCTTGTATCGCGTCTCCACTCCAGCAGGCGCGCGATAAGCCTTCTCACCAGCGGCACGTAGGCTCGATTGCCCGCGTGCCCTCCCGAGAGTTTCAGCTGCACGACGCGGCCGGTTTTGCCACGTTGTCGGCCTCCGCGACCGGCGGACTCGTGTTCCAGCCGCCGCGAGGGACCGACGCTGACGTGGCTGGACCGGTCGTCAACGACCTGTGCAATATGGAACAGCCCTGTTCCCCGGCGTCTGTCACAGTGACCTCTGCCCGACCACAACAGTTTCCTGAAACCGCGGACCCCTGGACCCTGCGAGAGTCTCGTCTCCGCGTCGATGAGGGATGAATCGTATGGAGAGACCCACCAGCAACGCTACGTTGCCACCCCGTCGTTCGCGCGGCCCCGAGCTCCCGAAGACCAGCACAGGAATCCGAGGTCTCGACGAGATCACGCGCGGCGGACTGCCACAGGGACGGCCGACACTGGTCTGCGGCGGCCCTGGCTCGGGCAAGACCCTGTTGGCTCTCACGTTCCTGGTGAATGGCGCGATTCAGTTCGACGAGCCCGGCGTCCTCATGACGTTCGAGGAAAATGACCAGGAAATTGCCAGCGACGTGGCGTCTCTTGGTTTTGACCTTCCTGAGTTGGTCGCGGCGCACAAGCTGGCGGTCGATTACGTGCGCGTCGAGCGCAGCGAGATCGAGGAAACGGGAGAGTACGACCTCGAGGGATTGTTCGTCCGTCTCGATCACGCGATTCGATCGGTCGGTGCCAAGCGCGTCGTCCTCGACACGATCGAATCGCTCTTTGCCGGCTTGAAGAACGACTCCATCCTCAGGTCAGAACTGCGGCGCCTGTTCCGGTGGCTGAAGGAGCAGGGCGTGACCGCGGTGATCACGGGCGAGCGCGGCGACGGGCTCCTCACCCGGCAAGGACTCGAGGAGTACGTGTCAGATGCGGTGATCCTGCTCGACCATCGCGTTCACGATCAGGTCTCGACCCGGCGCTTGCGCGTCGTGAAGTATCGCGGCTCGTATCATGGCACGAACGAGTATCCATTCCTGATCAGCGCCGACGGCATCAGCGTGCTACCCGTTTCGTCAATGGCCCTCCAGCATGAGGCTCCGCTGGAGCGCGTGTCCTCCGGGATCGCGCGTCTCGACGAGATGCTGAGCGGCAAGGGGTTCTACCGTGGCAGCACGATTCTCGTGTCGGGCACGGCCGGTACCGGCAAGACCAGCCTGGCGGCGCACTTTCTCGACGCGGCGTGCCGCCGCGGCGAGCGTTGCCTATGCTTCCTCTTCGAAGAGTCGCCGCAGCAGTTACTTCGAAACATGCGTTCGATCGGGATCGACCTCGAGCCCTGGGTTGGCGCCGGGCTGTTGCGGTTCCACGCCGACCGGCCATCGCGCTACGGCCTCGAAACGCATCTCGTCACGATGTACGAGACGGTAGCGGCCTTCAAGCCGACCGTCACCGTGATCGATCCGGTGACCAACCTGATGACTGTCGGAACCTACGCCGATGTCCAGGCAATGCTCACCCGCATGATCGATCACTTGAAGACCGAGAACATCACTGCCATGTTGACGAGCCTGATGCCCGGGCAGATCGACATCGAGCGAACCGAGACAGCAATCTCATCGCTCATGGATACGTGGATGGTCCTGGCAAACGACCCCGTCGACGGCCGGCACCGCCGCGGACTGTACGTGCTCAAGTCTCGCGGGATGGCGCACTCGAACGAGCTTCGGGAGTTCGTGCTGACCGATCAGGGCTTGACCATGCGCGACGCAGTGAGTGATCCGCGTGGGACGCCGGATGTCCCAAACACTTTGTGGGAAGGGCGAGATCAACATGCAGTTGCTTGAGGACGGAGTTCCGCTGGTGCCACCGGCCGGACAGACCTACCGGTTACGCCTTTACGTAGCGGGCCAGACCCCGAAGTCGGTTCTCGCCTTCAGAAACCTGAAGCAGATCTGTGAGGAGCATCTGCACGGGCACTATGAGATCGAGATCATCGATCTCCTGCAGAACCCGCAGCTGGCCCAGGGCGATCAGATCCTGGCAATCCCCACGCTCGTCCGGCGTCTGCCCGAACCGATCAAGAAGATCATCGGGGATCTCTCGAACACCGAACGCGTTCTCGTCGGCCTGGATTTGCGCATGGGCCAATAAGGAACAAGTACCAATGAAGCGCCGCCTTCTCCGCGGGACCTTCGCACGTGCCGCACGGACATCCACGACGGAGCGGTACGTTCTTCGACTCTACGTCACGGGGATGACGCCACGCTCGATGCGCGCGATCAACAACCTGCGCGCGATCTGCGATGACTATCTCGCGGGGCTGTACGACTTGGACGTGATCGATATCTACCAGCAGCCGGCGCTTGCAAAGGGAGAGCAGATCATCGCGGCGCCGACACTCATCAAGACGCTGCCGATGCCGATGCGCCGGATCATCGGCGACATGTCGAATCGAGGCCGCGTGCTCCTGGGACTGGATATCGTTCCGCAGCTCGCGGCTCGCATTGAGGAGGGGACCAAATGAGCAACAACCAGCCTGGCTTTGAGCGACAGGCCGAATGGTTGCCCACCCGACTCAACGACGCCGAGGCCACGCTGCAAGCGATTCACAGCGGGGAAATCGATGCGCTCATCGTCGCGGGACCCGATGGAGATCGGGTCTACACGCTACACAGCGCCGAGGAGCCGTATCGCAATCTTGTCGAACAAATGCAAGAGGGCGCTGTCGTTCTCACTGGCGGCGGCGACATCCTCTACGCCAACGCACGCTTTGCGGTGATGGTCGGCAGGCCGCTCGAGTCTGTCGTCGGCAGTCGTATGGCCCCATTCATCAACGCGGACGACCGAGAAGCCTTTGCCGCCCTGCTCAGGCTCGGGAGCGGAAGGTGCCGCAGCCGGCTGATTGGCGAGGACTCCGGGACTATCGACATTAGCCTGTCAGTGAGCCGGGCGTCCGGGCCCGGTGACTGCCTGAACCTGATCGTGACCGACCTCACTGAGCTCCAGGAGGCCACCAGCAACCGTGAAAGGGCCGAGCGCGACAACCATACCAAAGACGAGTTTCTCACCGTGCTCGCGCATGAGCTGCGCAATCCCCTGGGTGCAATCAGCAACGCTGTTCGGGTGTTCGGTTTGAGCCACGCGGCTGGGGAGACCGCGACGCGCGCCCACGAGGTCATCGCGAGACAAGTCGCTCATATCTCGCATCTGATTAATGACCTGCTGGATGTTAAACGCGTTGCCTCCGGAAGAATCTGGCTGAAGAGACAGCCGATCGATATGGCGCAGGCCGTGCGCCAAACGGTCGCAATCTTTGCCGACGATAGCCGGTTGGATCGCCAGATCGACGTGACAACCGAGCCCGTCTGGGTCTATGGAGATCCCGTGCGGCTCGACCAGGTGCTGACCAACATCATGACCAATGCCGTCAAATACACCCCGCCCGGCGGCCGGATTCGGGTGGCGCTCTCGGCCGACGACGGCGATGCGGTGCTCAGCGTAGAGGATACAGGGTTTGGCATCTCGCCGAAGCTGCTGCCCTTCATCTTCGACATGTACGTCCAAGCGGACCAGACACTCGATCGGGCTCAGGGCGGCCTCGGAATCGGCTTGACCCTGGTCCGTCGCCTGGTCGAACTGCACGACGGCACGATCGTGGCGACAAGCGACGGAGAAGGACTCGGCAGCCGCTTCACCGTCCGGTTGAAGCGAGTTCCTGCTGCGACAACGTCCGTTGAGGTTCCGGCCCCGACGGAACGGCGCGCGAAACCGAAACGCGTGCTTCTCATAGAGGACAGCCGCGACGCACGCGAAATGCTGCGGATCATGCTCCAGCTCGACGGGCACGTCGTGTACGACGCGGCCGACGGCGCCAGCGGCCTCGAATTGTTGAACGCCGTCCGGCCCGACGTCGGCATCATCGACATCAGTCTTCCGGATATGGACGGATATCAGGTTGCCGAACGGATTCGAGAGGAACCGCACGGCCGGAACATGCTGCTGCTCGCGCTGACCGGTTACAGCGGTGATGCCGCGCGCTCGTCCGCATGCGGGTTCGACCACCAGCTCCTCAAGCCGATCGACCCGGACGTGCTGGGGCGTCTCCTGAGCGAGGGCACCCAATCATCGTGAGTGAATTGGGCGCAATGGCCACTGGTTGGCGGACTCAGACTGTGCAATCGGAGACAGCATTGCGAGAGTCACCGCCGTACCCTTGGGCATGAAGGATGTGACGATCTTCATCAAGCACTTGGCGTCGCAACGCAACCAACCGTGCGCTGTGTGTAGCGCCCCCTTCGTTCCGGCGGAAGACTCCGGCTCCCGTGTGTTCTCCATGAAAGCTCCCCAGGTGTAACCCGGATGACGACGACGGATCGCCTCGCCGTGACGGAAGAATATCGGTCGCTACATAAGTACCTGCGCGACCGATATGCGGACAAAGTCGTCCTGACGTTTGCTCAAATCGAAGACCTGCTTGGCTTCGTGCTGCCCAACGCCGCGCGGGTCGAGCAGGAGTGGTGGGCGAATCCTGATGCGCACAGTACTCCATCGCCGCAGTCGCAGTCCTGGATCCAGGCGAACCGGACTGCTGCAGCGAGACTGCGGCCACAGGTCGTAGTATTCGAGCGCACAAACGCCTGAGAGTCAGGGCGGTAGGAATCGCATCCGCAACTTGTTCAAGCCTCCGGTCGTCTAACCTCCCGTGCTCCTACAAGATATCCGCTACGCCCTCCGTAATCTTTCGCGCAGCAAGGGATTCGCGACGGTGGCGATTCTCTGCCTCGGGTTCGGCGTCGGCCTGAATGCAACGATCTTCAGCCTCATTGATGGCGTCCTGCTGAAACCATATCCCTACACCGATCCCGATCGCATCCTCGTCGTCGGCGAGCAACGCCGAAACACCGATGAAGCCGGCCTGTCGTATCTCGACATGCGTGATTGGAAAGAGGCCAACTCGGTATTCACCACCATCGCAGCCGTCAGTGGTCGCAGTCTGACGATTGCCGACGGGAGCGGTGAGCCGGAGCGATATCTCGGCGCCGGCGTGTCGTGGGACTTGTTTCCGATGCTCGGCACGCATCCGATCCGCGGCCGCGACTTTACCCCGGAAGAAGACCGTGAGGGGGGAGCGGATGTCGTGCTTCTCGGTTACGACGTGTGGACGCATCGTTACGCCGGCAGCGAGGACATCGTCGGACGAACGATTCTCGTCAACAGCAAGCCGCATGTTGTCGTCGGGGTGATGCCGCGGGGTTTCGCCTTTCCCAACAATCAGAAGCTCTGGGTTCCGCTTGTGCCACTGGTTGCGAAAGACCAGCGAACGTTCCGCGGGCTCTTCGCATTCGGCCGGCTGAAGCCGGGCGTGACGATCGATCGAGCACGGCAGGAACTCGACGCGATCGCCACGCGTCTCGGCACGGAGTACCCGACCACGAATGAAGGATGGGTCTCACGGCTCGAAACATTGAGGCAAGCGTTTCTTCCAAGCGAGGTGCCGCTGGTTCTTGGCCTCATGATGGCCGGCGTGACGCTCGTCCTCTTCATCGCGTGTTCGAACGTCGCGAACCTCCTCCTGGCGCGTGCCGCGGGCCGCCGGCGAGAGATATCGGTGAGAGCTGCGCTTGGCGCCGGGCGAGGACGAATCGTCCGTCAACTCCTGACTGAAAGCCTGGTGCTCGGACTTCTGTCTGTGCCACTCGGAATCCTCCTCGCGGTTGTCGGAACGAGACTGATCGCGGCCGGGATTCCGCCCGATCAAGTGCCGTACTACATTCACTGGGAAGTCGACTGGCGCGCAGTGACGTACACGATCATTGTCGCGGCTGGAACCGCCGTCGTTTTCGGCCTGTTCCCGGCGCTGCAGGTATCGCGTGGAAATCTCCACGAGACGTTGAAAGAAGGCACGCGTGGCAACACCGTCACGAAATCGTTTCTTCGAAGCACGCTCGTCGTCGCACAGATCGCGTTCGCACTGGTCGCTCTCGTCGGCGCGCTCTTGTTCGTCCGAACGTTCTTGAACCTCGGCGCGTTCAACGTCGGATTCGACGTCAGGCCCTTGATGTCGATGCGCTTCTACATGCCCGGTGAAACCTACGAGCAGCCAGACGCCAAACTCCGGCGAGTGGAAGACATCGTCCGCCGCGTCGAGGCGTTGCCGGCAGTGCGCGCGACATATGCATCCAACTTCGTCCCGCTCGCCGGCGGAGGCGGAGGCGGCACCGTCATCATCGACGGCCGGCCGGCAGAGAAGGGCAAGGAAGTCGGCATCTCGGTCATTGGCGTCACGCCTCATTTCAACCCGACGATGGGATTGGCGATTCTCGAAGGACGCGACTTCACGGACGCTGAAGGCTGGTCTCGATCGCCGGTCGCGATCATCAACCAGACGATGCGAGCGCGATTCTGGGCCGATACGACTGCAGTCGGCCGACGCTTCCGTCTCGATGGGCCGAACGAGGACTGGTACACGGTCATCGGTGTCACGCCCGACGTCAACCTGTATGGTGTCGACCCTGGAAACGAGCAGGCGCCTACGGTGGCGTATGTGCCGTTCGCATACCAGCAGTTTCTCAGCACTGGATTGACCATTCGCGTTGATGGAGATCCCGCATCGATCACCTCTGCTGTTCGACAGGCGATTCGCGCGTCCGATCCGAACTTGCCCATGGCACAGGTTCGAACGGTGGCAGAACTCCGCCGTCTCAGCTTCTGGCAGTACGGATTGTATGGATGGATCTTCGGTACGACCGGATTCGTCGGTGTGCTGCTCGCGGCGATCGGCGTCTATGGCGTGCTGTCGTATTCGGTGTCGCAACGCGCGCAGGAAATCGGGGTGCGTGTCGCTCTCGGAGCGGGCAATCCCCAGATTCTGAAGCTTGTCGTCGGACAGGGAGTGGTGCTCGCCGGCATTGGGATCATCAGCGGAGCTGCTCTGGCTGGGCTCGCGATGCCCGCTGCGCGGTCGCTGCTGTTCAAGGTCAGCCCTTTCGATCCGGTGACCTTTTTGGGCGTTTCCGCTTTCCTCGCAACCGTCGCGTTTCTCGCGAGTTACCTGCCCGCGCGGCGCGCCATGCGTGTCGACCCGGTGATCGTGTTGAGAGGAGAATAGCGCGGGTTAGTCTGTGTTACGCTCTCTTCGCTGGGTCTCATGACCCAGCGCGACAACGGATTCTAACGATCCAGCGTTACACCGACGATGCAAGGTCGACACCTCCCGGGACTCGCGATCGCCACCTTGACGGCAACGTTGACGGTCACCGTTGCCGCACAGAATCCTTCTCCCGCACCGCAGACCGCGGTCGATTTCACTCGCGACATCCAGCCAATCCTCCAGGCGAGCTGCTACGAGTGTCACGGCGCGAAAAAGACAAAGGCGCATCTGCGCCTCGATTCTGCCGCAGGGATCGCGAAAGGCGGCGAGACAGGGCCGATCATCGTGCCCGGCAAGAGCCAACAGAGTCTCATCGTGCGGCGGATCCTCGGTCTCGACGGCGACGATCGCATGCCCAAGGACGAGGATCCCTTGTCGGCGGAACAAATCGCGTTGATCCGAACGTGGATCGACCAGGGTGCAAAGTGGCCCGCAACTGAGCCTGCCCCGATGCCTGCGGCACAACAGACCGCGCCCGAAGAGCCCGTGCACTGGGCCTATCGCCGCCCGGCGCGTCCGGCGCTGCCCGAAGTTCGAAACTCCGCGTGGGTCCGGACACCCATCGATCGGTTCGTTCTCGCCCGGCTCGAGAAAGAAGGACTGTCGCCGTCGCCGGAAGCACCGCTCGAGCTCCTTATCAGACGCGCGTCGCTGGACCTCGTTGGGCTGCCGCCGTCACCGGCAGAAGTCGATGCCGTACTCGCCGATGCCGAACGCAACGGGAAGGACGCTGCATACGGCGCGCTGGTCGAACGCCTGCTTGCCTCGCCTCACTACGGTGAGCGATGGGCGCGCCCCTGGCTCGATCTTGCAAGGTACGCAGATTCGCAGGGATTCGAAAAGGATCTCCCGCGCGTGATGTGGAAGTACAGAGACTGGGTCATCAATGCGCTCAATCAGGACATGCCCTTCGATCGCTTCACGATCGAGCAGATCGCAGGCGACATGCTGCCGAATCCGACCATCGACCAATTGATCGCAAGCGGGTTCAATCGCAACGCGATGACCAATGAAGAAGGAGGCATCGATCCGGAAGAGGCGCGCTACGAAATGCTCGTCGATCGAGTGAACACGACATCAACCGTGTGGCTGGGGACGACGCTTGGGTGCGCGCAGTGCCACAACCACAAGTACGACCCCTTTTCGCAGAAGGACTACTACCGGATGATGGCGTTCTTCCAGAACAGCGACTTCGACGCGAAGACGTTTGGCGACGGCACGCGCTACTTCGAGGCGACGATCGACATACCCACATCGGAACAGGAAACCAGGCGAAAAGCCATCCAGGAAGAAATTGACAGACTTCAGGTGGAGTTGAAGACCGATACGCCGGCACTCGCGCGCGCCCAGGCGGTCTGGGAGCAGGAGATGAAGCTCGAGCCTTCCACTGCGTGGCATGTGCTGACGCCGAAGCGGGTTTCCGCCGATCGCGACGTCGTCCTGACTTCACAGACCGACGGATCCATTCTGGCTTCCGGTCCGAACCCCGGAGAGACGATCTACACCGTGGAAGCGACCACGTTGCTGCCGTCCATCACGGCTATTCGGCTCGAGGCGCTGCCGGATCCGTCGCTGCCCAAAGGCGGTCCGGGTCGTGACCCTTACGGTAACTTTCAGATCAATGGCGTCGAAATCGCCGCGGGCGGATCGCCTGCAGCGATCAAATCAATTCGAGCCGACGAAGCAGTTGGCGGGACGAATTTCGACGCGTTCTTCCCAAAGACGCTGCCGCGCGGGGTGACCGCGCCGCGCGGCTGGCGCATCGATGCCAGCCGTGAAGAGAAGCGTGTGCCGCGGCAGATCGTCTTTACGCTCGAACAGCCATTCCAGGCTGCTCGGACTCTGACCATTCGCCTCAAGCATCAGGGGGCAGTCGTTGGCCAATCGCTCGGTCATTTCCGCCTCTCGGCCACGTCGAGCACGTCGTCGCAACGGATCGTGGAGATCTCAGCGCGACTCCGGCCGGTCCTGGAAATACCGGGAGCTGAGCGAACCGAGCAGCAGCGAAAGGATCTCGCCGCCGCGTATCGCGCCATCGCGCCGTCGCTGAAGCCGACTCGCGAGCGGGTCACGCAGCTGGAGAAGGATCTCAAGGCCCTCGGCATTCCGACGGCACTCGTGATGCGGGAGCATCCCGGCTACGATCGTCCGTCCGCGTTCATCAGGCGTCGCGGGAACTTCATGGACAAAGGTGATCAGGTCTACGCTGGTGTCCCGGCTACGCTCCACGCGCTTCGCGACGATCAGATGCCCAACCGGCTTGGTCTCGCGCGGTGGCTCGTTGACGAAGAAAACCCGTTAACCGCTCGCGTGGCAGTCAATCGCGCGTGGGAGCAGTTCTTCGGCCGAGGGATCGTGGAAACCAGTGAAGATTTTGGCACGCAGGGCGCTCAGCCTTCGCATCCGGAACTGCTGGACTGGCTTGCCACCGAGTTCATGCACCAGGGATGGAGCCAAAAGGCCATCCATCGAATGATCGTGTCGTCGGCGGCCTACCGGCAATCATCCGACGCCGTTTCGACGCTGGTCGAACGCGACCCCTACAACCGGCTGCTCGCGCGCGGCCCGCGCTTCAGAATGGAAGCGGAAATGGTTCGCGACAGTGTTCTCGCGGCGAGTGGCTTGTTGAGTTCGAAGATCGGCGGTCCAAGCGTCTTTCCGCCGCAGCCGGATGGAATCTGGGACATTCCGTACAGCAGCGAACGATGGACGCCGAGCGAAGGGGAGGATCGCTATCGACGCGGGCTTTACGTATTCATCCGGCGATCGGCGACGTACCCGAGTTTCATGACGTTCGACGCCACCAGCCGTGAGCACACCACTGTTCGACGCGTCCGCACGAACACGCCGCTCCAGGCGTTGACGACGCTGAACGACGAGGCGTATTTCGAAGCGGCGCGGGCACTGGCGGCGAGAGTATTGAAGGAGGCGACGGCGGGGGACAGCGCCCGAGCCATCTACGCGTTCCGTCTGGTCGCCACGCGCACAGCGAAGGCGGCGGAAGTTGAACGCATTCTCGCGTCGTATCAGCGTCAGCTCGAACGTTTCAAGAACGATCGAGCCGATGCCTTGAAGACAATCAAAGGTCACGAGGTCGCGGATGTTGACCCCGCCCAACAGGCGGCGTGGACGCTCGTCGCAAATGCGCTGCTCAATATCGATGAAGCGCTCACGAAGGAATAGTTGATGGATCCAAAGCTCCTTCGCGCGATCACGCGGCGCCACTTCTTCAAGCAGTCCGGGTTTGGCATCGGCGGCGTGGCGTTGTCGGCGTTGCTCGATGAACGGTTGTTCGCCGAGCAGGCGGCCGGGCCGTTCGTTCAGCGTGCTCCGCACTTTGCGCCGAAGGCGAAGAACATCATCTATCTTTTCATGGCTGGCGCGCCGACACAGCTGGATCTGTTCGACAACAAGCCGGCGCTTCAGAAGTTCGACGGCCAGGAGATTCCGGCAGAGTTCATTCCGAAAGGGGAGCGCTTCGCGTTCATCAAGGGCACGCCGAGGCTGCTGGGTTCGCCGTTCACGTTCAAACGTTACGGGCAGTCGGGCGCGGAGCTCTCCGAATTGCTGCCGCAACTGGCGACCATTGCCGACGAGATCGCGATCGTTCGATCGGTTCACACGACCCAGTTCAATCACGCGCCCGGCCAGATCTTCATGAACACCGGCAGCCAGGTGTTCGGTCGACCAAGCATCGGATCGTGGCTGACGTATGGACTTGGAAGTGAAAGTCGCGACCTGCCTGGATTCGTCGTGCTGCTCTCCGGCGAGAACGCACCAGACGGCGGAAAGTCGTGCTGGGGCAGCGGCTTTCTGCCGACCGTGTATCAAGGTGTGGAGTTTCGATCGAAGGGCGATCCAGTCCTGTACGTCTCGAATCCAGAGGGCGTGAACACGGCGGCTCGGCGTGAATCGATCGATCTCGTGACCGACCTGAATCGCGCCCGCCGTGGCGAGGTTGGCGACCCCGAGATCGACACGCGTATCGCATCGTACGAGATGGCGTATCGGATGCAGAGCAGCGTGCCGGAACTAACCGACATCTCGAGCGAGCCGGAGGCGATTCACACGTTGTACGGAACCGAACCGGGCAAGGTGTCGTTTGCGAACAATTGCCTTCTGGCGCGGCGACTGGTTGAACGCGGCGTGCGGTTTGTGCAGCTCTATCACCGCGGTTGGGACACGCATGGCGCCAGCGTCGGAACCGACATCGCAACAAAGGTTCCCGAACTCTGCCGCGAGACCGACCGCGCCGCGACCGCGCTCGTGCGCGATCTCAAGCAGCGCGGCCTTCTCGATACCACGCTGGTGATCTGGGGAGGCGAGTTCGGACGGACGCCGATGAACGAAGCGCGCGGCGGTTCCAAGCTGATGGGACGCGATCACCATCCGCGGGCGTTCACGATCTGGATGGCCGGCGGTGGTGTGAAACCGGGCATCACGATTGGAAAGACTGACGATCTCGGCTACAACGTCGTCGACGATGCGGTCGAAGTGCACGATCTCCATGCGACGATTCTTCACCTGATGGGACTCGACCACACCAAACTCACCTACAAATTCCAGGGCCGTGAGTTCCGCCTCACCGACGTCCACGGCAACGTCGTCCAGAAGCTCCTCGCATAGCCCTTGCGCACGATTCGGTGGGGCATCATCGGATGCGGCGACGTAACTGAAGTCAAGAGCGGTCCGGGATTTCAAAAAGCTGAAGGGTCAGCGCTGGTCGCCGTCATGCGACGCGATGGCGATAAGGCTCGCGACTACGCACGCCGTCATGGCGTGCCGCGCGCCTACGATCGCGCCGGCGACCTGATCCAGGACGCCGAGGTCGATGCCGTGTATATCGCGACGCCGCCGTCGAGCCATGCCGAACTGGCGTTTCGCGTCGCGGAGGCAGGGAAACCGTGTCTCGTCGAAAAGCCGATGGCGCTGAATCATCCCGAATGCCTGCGCATGATTGGCGCGTTTCAATCCCGCCGCCGGCCATTGTGGATCGCGTATTACCGCCGTTCACTTCGACGATTTCAGATCGTGCAGGAGCGCTTGCGCGACGGCGCGATCGGACGAGTGACGTCGGTTCACGTTCACGTCACGGCACCGCTCCTGACCGGCACTGACCGCACGAACTGGCGCGTCGATCCGTCGGTCAGCGGAGCCGGGCTGTTTTTTGATCTCGGCTCCCACTGTTTCGATCTTCTCGATTTTCTGATTGGTCGGATCGTTCGCGTCCATGGAGAGTCGACCAACATGGCAGGTCTTTACCCGGCAGAGGACGTCACCGTGGCGGCCTTCGAGTTCGAAAACGGCGCGTTAGGTACCGGCGTGTGGAACTTCAATGCGCCGGAGAAAACCGACGTGATGACATTCATCGGATCGGAAGGTGAATTGACGACGCCGATTTTTAGCGACACCGGTGTGATCGTCAAACGCGGCAACGTGACGACCGTTGAAGAGGTGAGAAACCCGCCGCACGTCCACCAGCCGCTCATTCAGACGATCGTCGACGAGCTGTGCGGTAGTGGAACATGTCCATCGACGGGTGAGAGTGCTGCGAGAACGTCGTGGGTGTTGGACGAGTGTGTCGCACGGTACTACGGACGCGCAT
>Ga0207701_10001599_pt1 | contig 23646 bp, 25 predicted proteins | sample KBSSwiSSwithPhiX_FD_184294 | JGI IMG/M metagenome (GOLD analysis project Ga0207701, IMG submission 184294) | Switchgrass rhizosphere bulk soil microbial communities from Kellogg Biological Station, Michigan, USA, with PhiX - S5 (SPAdes) (version 2) | ecosystem: Environmental > Terrestrial >... | reverse complement strand
CGGCACGCTGGTCCACCGGCTGGTTCAGCGATGCGGACTCTCCGCCGACGTCGATCGCGAAGCGCTTGCGCGGACGGTTCGACAGCTGCTTCGGCCGGAGGAGCGGGCGCTCGTCGAAAACGTCGACGAGTTGGGTGAACGCGCCGCTGATTTCTTTCGTGACATGTGCGGGCGTCCAGACGTTTGTCGCCTTTACGAGGCTGGCGAGGTTTGGCACGAGGTGCCGTTCTCGCTGGTGAAAGATGGGGCGCGGTTTCGTGGCTCAATCGATTGCATCGTGGCCCGTCGGACGCCACGGCCCGGACGGGAGCCCGCCGGGCACGAGCGGAGCCTGCAGAATGCAGGCGCGGCGAACGCTCCGGAGGACGGGTTCGAGAGCGTCGGCGAACTGGAGCATTTGTCGATACTCGAGTTCAAGACCGGCCGGGAGCGGGTCGAGCAGAGAGACGAACACCGCGCCCAGGTGGCTCTGTACCGCGAAGCCATCGGAGCGATCTTTCCCGGCGTTTTGGTGACGGCCGCGATCGTGTACGCGGATCGGATCGTCGTTCGGTGAGGCTCCTGAACCCGCAGCGACCACCGGATTTCCTTACGGTCGAGTTGGCTGACCTCCGAGTCGCCACGCACTTTCTCAGAAAAGCTGCCCGAAGACGCTTTAATATCGCGCCGCTCCGTCGAGGTACGGCACATAATGTCGGAGGTGAGTCAGGCACCGACGCTCCCGTGGGCGCGGCTCGCGCACCGTCGTCGAGTGCTCACACTGTTTGAGTCGCAACTGCCGGAGGCCGGCTGTAGTCTAACGAGACAGGGCGTCGGCCCTAGGAACAAAGGATCTTTCATCGCAGGAGCTGGAACGAGCGACACATGAGAATCCCAACCCGGGTCAACAGCCACCGTGCCGCTTCGATGACGCTGCTCGCTCTCGAGACGATGCCGTGCGGGTGTGTCGCCGGGGTGTATCAGGCCCGGCCAACCGTCGTTGAGGTGGAGTTTGTGGAGGCGAAGGGGCCCCACTGCGTCTTCGCCCGTCATCGCACGGGGCAGGTGACTCGATTGGGAGTCCCGGAATCGATGGTCGCTGATACCGGCGAGCCGCTCGTTTAGTCGCGATTTCGACCGGACGGGCAATCAGTCAAATCGTGACGACGTGTGAACTGATGCGGGCCGAGGCTCGGAATCGGGACCGCATCCCCGCGTTGGACACGCGGTTACGGAAGAAAAACAGCTCGGCGCGCGCCGCAATTTCGTTGCACCCTGCCGAAGCCATCCCATACAATCGATTTTCAGGAGAGTCCTGTTGACGACCAAAGAGGAGACGCGCGTGTCGCTGACCTGTCCCAGTTGTGGGAACGACCAGAATTTCCTCGTCAAGACCCTGCAGATGCATGTGGTCCATCTGGAAGACTCGCGGGTGGAGGTCTCCGAGGAAGGCCGGCCGGCCGTGCTCGAGATTCTGTGTGACGAATGTGAAACGGCGCTCAATTTCGACGATGTCGAAGATGGCGTTCGGAAAGAGTTGCTGCTGACGCTCGGCGCCCGCTGATCGTTTGCCTGCCCTACTCTGAATTTCTTTCCCGTTCTTCCGCTTCCTCGAAGTAATCGCATTCCGGGCACACCCACTCCCGAACTTTCGTCGTTCTCGATTGGAGTGTGCCTGGAACTCGATCCGTAATTTCGGATTCTTTCAGGCGCATCATCTCGCCGCACAGCGGGCAGTCCTTCCCGGCCATTGACATCTCCCTGGACGGCCCCTATGGTACCAACAGTTCGATGCACGGGCATACATTTCGGCCCTTCAACGGCGGCATGCTGACGGCGGCGCCGGACGACGCGCGTCAGGACGACGGCAGCTGTTTCGCCGATGAAGTGATCGTCGACTTTCCGTCGGTGGCGCCTGCGCTCGATCGCATGCGGCACGCATTCCTGTCCGCAGAGCAGTGCGTGCCGTTTCAGACGGCCATTCAGCTCTCGGCGCGCGACGCGCTCGAAGGTGTCACCGTGCCGCTTTCGGTCCGGGTTCGCCGCACGTGCCACGACTGCGGCGGCCGGGGAGAGAGCTGGACCAGCGCCTGTCGCCGCTGCGAGGGGTCGGGCACCGAGCTCGTGCCCCATCAACTGCAGGTGACCGTCCCCGCCGGTGTCGTCGACGGGACGAGCGTCTTCTTCAGCGTGACGCCGCCGCACAATCCGCCGACGCGCATCGAGCTCCGCATCGCCGTCGGCTGAGTCAAGTTTTCCTTCGGTCAAGACGGCTCGCCCGCGCGGAGCGCGGGCCGGAAGATCGCCGCAGCCGAAAAATCGGAGTGGGAAATACTGTGACGAGCGAGCTGGCGCCCTCGCTCGTCGATGCTCGACCGTCTGCGGCGCCTCGCCAGCCACATGGACCGCCACGTCAATCTCCTCGCCGTGCTCTGGACGCTCTGGGGAGCGCTGACGATTCTTGTCGGCGTGTCGACGATGCTCCTGGCGATCGGCGCGCTCGCGGCTGTGCTCGGACCGGGCGGCGAGGCGGTGACGACCGCGGCAAGCCTCATCGCGGCGGCCTTCGCGCTCACCGGAGGATTCACCCTGCTCTGGGGGTTCGCGCACGTCTGGGCCGGTACCTTGGTACGGCGACGGTCCGCCGCCGGACGCACGATGTCGCTCGCCCTGGCCGTCGTCAATCTGCTCGTGCTGCCGTTCGGCACGGCGCTCGGCGGCTACGCGCTGTGGATCCTTCTCACCAGCGACGGCCGCCGTCTGTTCGACTCGCAGAACGCATCAATCGCGTCGACGCGCTAGAATCCAGATATGTCCGCCAGTCCCGATCGTGACTCCGTCCTCGAAGCGCTGCGTGTCGTCGTCGACCCCGATCTCCGCAAGGACATCGTCTCGCTGAACTTCGTCAAGGACGTCACCATCGACCAGGGGCGGGTGGGTTTCACGATCGAGCTGACGACGCCCGCCTGTCCGGTCAAGGACCAGATGCGTGACCAGGCGGTGGCGGCGGTTCGTGCCCTGCCCGGCGTGAGTGCGGTTGACGTTCAACTCACCGCGAAGGTGCGCTCCGTATCGGCTCCCGAGGCGGGTCGGCCGCCGGTGCCGGGGGTCAAGAACGTGATTGCCGTCGGGGCGGGCAAAGGCGGCGTCGGCAAGACGACCGTGGCGGTGAATCTCGCGCTCGCGCTGTCGCGCTGCGGCAGCCGTGTCGGCATCCTGGACGGCGACATCTACGGCCCGAACGTCCCGATGATGATGGGACTGCATACGGAGCTCGTCACCGACGATCAGCGGCGCATCGTTCCGGCGGAGAAGTACGGCGTGCAGGTCGTGTCGATCGGATTCATGACCAAGGACGACGACGCGATCATCTGGCGTGGACCGATGCTGCATCAGGCGATCGGGCAGTTCTTTCGTGAGGTCGCCTGGCATGACCTCGACTATCTGATCATCGACATGCCGCCGGGCACCGGCGACGTGGCGCTCAGTCTGAGCCAGACCGTGCCGGTCGTTGGCGCCGTGGTCGTCACCACGCCGCAGCAGGTCTCGCTCGCCGACAGCCGGCGTGCCGTGCGCATGTATCAGAAGCTGAAGATCCCGACGCTCGGGCTCGTCGAGAACATGAGTTACTACAGCTGCACCAATTGCCATCACGAAGCCGACATCTTCGGGCACGGCGGTGGCGAGCAGCTGGCGACGGACATGTCGGTGCCGTTTCTCGGCCGGCTGCCGATCTACCAGCCGATCCGGGAAGGCAGTGACGCGGGCGTGCCGCTGGTCGTCGGCGAGCCGGCGTCGGCGGCGGCGCGTGCCTTCCTGACCGTGGCGGAAAAGACCGCGGCGCAGGTGTCGATCGCCGCGCACAAGAGCCGCGGGAAGATTCCATTGATCCCGGTGCCGTAAGATCGGCGCCCTCTGCGATCCGGCTGGGGGTCGCTTCTCTGGATGCTGCGAGTGACCCACACTGAGCTTCCGTACCGCAAGCGCACGCTTGGCAACGGCCTGGATGTCATCGTGCACGAAGACCGTCACGTGCCGATCGTGGCGGTCAACATCTGGTATCACGTCGGATCGAAAGACGAGACGCCGGGGCGGACCGGATTCGCCCATCTGTTCGAGCACCTGATGTTCGAAGGCTCCGAGCATCACAACAGCGGATACTTTCCGCCGCTGCAGCGCGCTGGCGCGCTGCTGAACGGGTCGACCAACACCGATCGCACGAACTACTGGGAAGTCGTGCCGACCGGTGCGCTCGACCTCGCGCTCTGGATGGAGTCGGACCGGATGGGATATCTGCTGCCGGCCCTGACCCGCGAGCGTTTCGAGACGCAGCGGAACGTCGTGCTGAACGAGCGCCGGCAGACGTACGAGAACCGTCCGTACGGCCTGGCGATGATGGCGGTCATGTCGGAGTTGTTCCCGCCGGAACATCCCTATCACTGGATGACCATCGGCTCGGCCGAGGATCTGCGCGAGATGCAGTTCGAGGACGTGCAGGCCTTTTTCCGCACCTACTACCATCCGTCGAACGCCTCGCTGGTGCTCGCGGGTGACCTCGAGGTGGAGCGCGGGTTCGATCTGGCCGAGGAGTACTTCGGCGAATTGCCTGGCGGCACGCGCCCTGCCGCTGTGACGGCCACTGCCGCGCTCACCGCCGAACATCGGCTCGTGCTCGAGGATCGGGTCGAACTGCCGCGCGTCTATCTGGCCTACCACTCGCCGGCGATGTTCGCGGCCGGTGATGCCGATCTCGATCTGGTGGGAGAGCTGCTCGGCAACGGCAAGAGCTCGCGTCTGTATCGCCGGCTGGTCTACGAGGAGCGGATGGCGGTCGATGTCTCCGCCCATCAGAACTCACGCGAGTTGGGCAGCTTCTTCATGATCGCCGCGACGGCGGCGCCGGGACGGACGCTGACGGAAGTCGTGGCCATGCTCGACGCCGAATTGCAGCACCTTGCGACGGGCGGTCCGACCGACGTGGAAATGGAACGTGTGCTCGCCCAGGCAGAAGCACAGTTCGTTTACCGGCTCCAGACCGTCGGCGGATTCGGCGGGAAATCGGACCAGCTGAACGCCTACAACGTTCTGAAGGGCGATCCCGGCTTCTTCACTCACGACCTCGCACGGTATCGCGCGGCGACGCCGGCATCGGTGCGTGATACGGCGCGAGCGTATCTTCGCCCGGATCGACGCCTCATCCTGAGCATCGTCCCGCGCGGGCAGGTGGCGCTCGCCCTCCCCGGTTCGCGTCAGGTCTCGGTCGCCTGATGGCCGTCGACCGCTCGCGTCTGCCCGACGTGCTGGACGAGGTGCGGTTCGCGTTCCCGCGGATCGCCCACCATCGGCTGCCGAACGGTCTCGCGATCAGGACCATCGAACATCACAGTGCTCCGGTGGTGACGCAGGTGCTGATGATCGATGGCGGCGCCAGCCTCGATCCGGCGGGCCGCGAAGGACTGATCGCCATCACCGCGGACATGGCCGACGAAGGAAGCGGCGCGATGAGTGCGCTCGATGTGTCGGACGCCATCTCGCGCCTGGGCGCCGACTACGACGTCGAGGTCGGGTCCGATGCCACGTTCTTCACGCTGACGACGCTGTCGCGCTTCGCCGAACGCGGGGCGACACTCCTGGCCGACATCGTCACGCGGCCGTCGCTGCGGGAGGCCGATTTCGATCGGGTCAAGCAGTTGCGGCTGGATCGGCTGCGCCAGCTCAAGGATCACGCGGCGGCCACCGCAGAACGGGCCTTCCTGCGACTGCTCTACGGCACGCATCCCTACGGGCACCTTGCGATCGGCAGCCAGTCGTCGCTGGCAACCGTCACGCTCGATGATGTCGCGCAGCATCACGCCACGGTGTACCAACCACACCGCTGTACGCTGGTGGTGGCTGGTCCGATGCCGCACGAGGCGCTCGCGCGGCTGGCGGAGTCGTCATTCGGTGGGTGGGAGAACGTCGGCGCTGTGTCCACCGATACGCCGGCGTCGGCAATCCCGGCCCCCGACACGCCATCGTCGCGTCTGGCGATTGTGCCGCGCGAAGGCGCCGCGCAGTCCGAGTTGCGCATCGGTCACCTCTCGGTCGGCCGGGCTACTCCCGACTATCCGGCGCTGCTCGTCATGAACTCGGTCATGGGCGGCCAGTTCGTGAGCCGGATCAATCTGAAGCTGAGAGAGGAAAAGGGGTTCACCTACGGCGCGCGCACCGGCTTCGACTGGCGGCGCGGGCCGACGCCGTTTGCGTTGCAGGCGAGCGTCCATACCGCGGCGACGGCGGAAGCGATTCGCGATTCGCTCGCGGAGCTCGAAGCGATCCGCGACACGCGTCCGCCCTCGGACAGCGAACTGGCGCTGGCGAAGACGTCACTGACGCGCGGGTATCCACGGAACTTCGAGACCGGACAGCAGATCGCGCGCTCCGTCGCGCAGCTTGCGCTGTTCGATCTGCCGGACGCGTATTTCGAAGATTTCGTCCCGAAGGTGCAGGCCGTGACCTCCGCCGATGTGAGCAGCGCCGCCTCGCGCTACCTCGACCCCCAGAACGCCGTCACGCTGATCGTCGGTGACAACGCGGTTGTCCACGACTCACTGCTCACCCTTGGTCTGGGGACCCCCGACGTGCTTCCGCCCTCCACCGATTGACGAGACCCTCGAGGTGGCGGGGTTACCCTGCCCCATTCGAGGCATTCCCGTCACGGTCACAGCTCGGCTTGCAGATTTGTCACGACTGCGTAGTACTCTTACCCGTCTAAGGAATGTTGTGACCGCGATTGATGAGTACACCGGAGAAACCGTCAAGACCCGGGGACTGGGACGTCTGGCTGGCGTTGCTGTGTTCATCGCGGTCGTTGCGACGGTCATCGCCGGTGCGACGATCTGGCTGCTCGTGACCGATCCGGTGACGACGGCGCTCGCCGTCGAATCCGGGGAAGTGACTCCGCTCGTGCGTCAGCTCGCCGATCTGCTGTATCAGGCGCTCGCCGGCCTGATCGGGTATCTCTAGAAGCGCCGCCTCGGAGCTACTGGGCTGGCGCCAGCCTGCGTACGGCCTCCATCAGCGCGGCCCGCTCCCGGTCATCGAGCTTCCCGTCATGATTCGCGTCGAACAGGTTGAACGCCTGACGGAGACGCTGCGCGGCGGCGCCGGCGACACCGGGCGGAAGGTCGTCGATGCCTCCGCCACCCGCGAAGAACGTGTCGAGCAGCTCCGTCAGTGCCGCCGTCCGGAACGCCGGCACGTCTTTCGGTGACGGGAGTACGAACTCGAGAAAGGCGAGCGCCATCTCGTCGTTCGTTTCCTCGCCCCACGTGACCGTCTTCGGCGGACTCGCCGGATTGTGCGGATTGTTCTCCGAGTTGTCGTAGACGTACCGCATCTCCAGGCGCGTGCCTTTCGGCAAGTGAACGGGCTTCGCGTAGCGATACTGGCCTTGCCAGTTGAAGTCCCAGTCCTTGATCCAGATGAGCGGCGTCGTCGTGCCGTCGGGAAGGCGCGCATCGACCTTCATGTCCGTGGCGAGCCAGTGCGCGTGCGGCGTGATGCCGACGAGGTCGACGTCCTGAGGAACGACCGCCGACGCCTCGACGACGTACTTCGGGTCTCCCGGCTTGATGTAGAGGCGGCGATTGACCAGGACCATGCCGACGCGTCCGCGTGTGGCGGGTTCCGAATAATGCAGCCCGAGGCTCGAGCGATCCTGTTCGGCCTTGCCGGTCGGATGGTAGTGAATCTGTACGACGAGATCCGAGTTCCGCGGAACGGCGAGCGCAGTCTCCGGCTCGGGGCGACGCGGGTCGGCGCCGGGCGCCCAGCCACCGAGTGCGCCGCCGCTGGCCGAGAACCCGGGTCCGCCCACGCAGCGATAGCCGTCGCCCTTCGATTGCGCGGCGAGCCGTCGTCCGGCGCCGGTTGAATCGATGTAGATGATCGCGTGGTGCACGACGCGACGGTTGCCTGGCCTGAACTCGAAACCGCTGATGTTCACGTCGTGATCGAGGTTGAGCGGAAGCACGAAGCAGCGGAACTGGTCCTGACCGTCGGCGGCCAGGGAAAACGCACTGCCCATGGTGACGACCTGATCGGGCTCACCGGCCTGCCAGCCTTCGGGAAAGTGGGGCAGCGCCGGCTTGTCCTTCGCGTCCCCCTCGGGCGCGCCGGCGTCGGACCACGCCCGCAGCGTGGCGATTTGAGCGTCGGTCAGTCGCCGCTCGTTGAGAAACGTGCCGTGGCCAGGTTCGGCTTTCCACGGCGGCATCTGACGCGCACTGGTGACGGCGGCAATGAGGGGGGCGCGCTTGGCAGCGTCCTGAAACGTCAGCAGGGCGAAGGGCGCGACCTCGCCGGGACGATGGCAGGTCGCGCAGTTCTCGTACAGGATCGGAGCCACGTCCTTGTTGAACGTCGGTGCGGTGGCGGTGGCGCTCGCCCCGCGCACGGCCTGTTCGGGGCTGGCGGCGTGCACACCGGCCAGCGTCGCGGCAGCGACAGTCAGCGGAACCGCAATGGCGACGAATCGCGCGAGTTTCATAAGACTCCGTCAGCTCGCTCTTGAAATGAGGCAACCGTAGGCGGTGGTGCGCGGGTGAACGATGGGCCGGTGCGCGAGAACCGCGTCGAGGGCATTCCGCAGATCGAATTCAGTGGCCTGCGGTCGTTTCGTCCCGAGGCTGACGATCCGGTTGTCGATGCGGCCTTGATAGAGGACCGAGCCGCTCGCGGTGATTACGACCGCCTCTGGCGTGACCGTCGCGCCGGTGCGCCGTACGAGCTGCTGCTGCGCATCGAGCAGAACCGGAAAGCGATACCCGTATTCGGTCACATGGCGGCGGACCTCGGCGTCGGATGCCGTGAGGTCGGCCTGCACCGCAAAGAACGCGATGCCGCGCGATCGGTAGGCCTCGGCGATGCGATTCATCTCCGGGACGTAGCCCTGACTGATGGGGCAGTCGGGCGTGACGAAGAACAGCACCGCAGCGGCCGTCTGCTTCAGCTCGCGCTCAGTGTGAATGGCGCCGCTCGAATCGGCGAGCCGGAAGGCGAACGAGGCGCCCTGAGCCGGCTCCGCCGCACCGGCGGCGCGCAGATCGCCGCCGAAGCTCGCCAAGGCACTGAGAAGACAGACCGCCGCGAAGAGCGCGCGTGTCATGAATGGCGAAGATGGGGTGACCATCTCCATGCGGCAATGATACGCGGGAAACCAGGTACGTGGGGTCCGCCTTCAGGCGGACCTGTACGTAGCGTCCGCCTTCAGGCGGACTTGTACGTAGCGTCCGCCTTCCGGCGGACCCGTAACGTATTGCCCTTTAGGCCGACCCACAGCCGTTGTCCCGGCGGCCAGAAGGCCCCGCGCTACAGGTTCTTCAGCAGAAAACGGGTGAGGATATAGCCGTCGAGGAACTTGAACGGCGCGTAGCCGGTGCTGTAATGGCCGCACGGCAGCACCGCCACCTCGTGGGGGATTCCGCGCCGCGCGTACTCCTCGATCAGATCCTCCGACAGATCGACCGGGAACGTCAGGTCGTATCGTGCATAGACCAGCAGCGTGCGCGGGAACCGCTGCTGACTGGCGACCTGTTCGAGATGCGCCCACGGGCTGATCGGCCGCCACAGCCGGCGCAGTGTCTCGAGATCGATATGTCCCTCGAGACCTTCACGCACGTGTCTCGTCGACAGCCCGCGCCACACGACATCGGCAAACCAGGGCGAGACGTGGTTGAGCGCCTGCGCGCGGATGCGCGGCTCGTGTGCGGCCGTCAGCATCGACAGACACGACCCGAGACTCGTGCCGAGAATACCGATCCGCTCGAATCCCTGAGCGGTCAGCCAGTCGACGGCGCGCCTCGCATCGAGCACCGCCTGCCGGCAGACCTGCACCGTGCGCACGACATTGGCGCTGACGATGTAGTCGGCGCGCGTCAGCTCCGGCGGCATGCGCGCATCGTGATACGGAAGGCTCAGTCGAAGTGCCGAGATGCCGAATCGGGCGAGCAGCCGCGACAGGCCGACGTGTCCGCCCGCGTCGGAGTTCCACTGTGGCAGGACGATGACGGCGCGGCCCCGCCCGCCATGGCCCGCATCGCCAGGTCCTCGGACCGGCGGCTCGGCTGCCGCCGGGAACCAGCGGGCCCTGACGAGGTTGTTCTCCGCATGCGGTGTCGTCAGCGCGCTCGGAAAGCTGAGCGTGCCGGCTTCGCCCTTGTCTCGCGCGGTTTCGGCGCTGGCCTTGAACTCGAACGCGTCCGTCGGCGGTGGCCGGAAGAACGATTCCGAATCGGACATCGCCTCGGCGACCCAGCGCTCGATGCGGTGTTCCGGGTCAATGCCGTTGTCAGCGGCCGGCGGCAGCCAGTCGAGCCCCCAATCGAACGGGCGAACGACGCGATCCTTGGTGGCCGAGGCGAGACGATGTTCCCAGGAGTGGAAGAGACGAGAAATCATTTAGAAGGCGTTGGCTGGAAGGCGTCGGCGAGACCCGCCGGAATCTGTCTTGCACCCATTGTCCCCATGATCGAGCATCCGCGAAAACCCGACGTGCCCCGGCCGCCTGATTCGCCCGACATCATCGACGGCGAACCGTCGGATCTCAATCCCGCGCCGCCGCCCGACATTCCACCGCAGCCGCTCCCCGACCGGCCCGATCCTCATCCGGACATCCCGGGGCTCAGATGAGCCTCGACGAGTCTGGCGGTATCGATCAGATCGGCCGTGGCGCCGGCGGCGCCCACGATCTGCAGTCCTGCCGGTAATCGGTCGGGTGTCACGCCGCAGGGAAGCGTCAGCGCCGGGTGACCGGTGATGTTGAAGAGCTGCGTCAGTCGCAGCATGACGTTCCGAACCGGTTCCTCCACACTGCCAATGCGTACCATCGAGGCCCCCAGCTTGGGCGCCACGATCGGGAGGGTCGGGAGGAGCAGGCACGTCCGGGTGGCCAGTGCGGCATCCACCTCGCGGCGCAAGACCTCGCGCCCCTGCATCGCGCGCACGTAGTCCTCCGCCAGAATATAGCGGCCCGTCTCGAGGCGCGCCCGCACGTTCGGCGTGTATCTGTCGGCCCGGCTGTCCAGTGTGGCGGCGTGATACGCCGCGCCCTCAGCCAGCACGATGTGCACGTAAATCGGAGCGATGTCGGCGGCGTGTGGCAGCCGAACCTCCTCGATCACGGCGCCATGCCCCGCAAGCGCCGCGCAGGCATCCTCGAAGAGCCGCGCGATCTGCGAATCGAGAACGGAGCTGAAGTAGTCACGCAGGACGCCGACGCGCAGGCCATTGAGTGAGCGCGGTTCGAATGCCGTCCGCACCGGTGCGCCGCGCAGCACATCGAACACGATCGACGCATCGTCGACCGACCGGCACAAAGGTCCGACCTGATCCAGCGTGGTGCTCAACGGGACCACGCCGTCCGACGGGACATCGCCAGCCGCCGGTTTCAATCCGACGAGTCCGCATGCGGCGGCGGGGATCCTGATCGAGCCGCCGGTGTCGGTTCCGATGGACGCGTACGCCATACCGGCGAGCACTGATGCGGCCGATCCGCCGGACGAGCCACCTGGGGAACGGCCCTCGTCGAGAGGATGACGGACCGGGCCATACGCCGATTCCTCGTTCGTCGTACCCAGGGCGAATTCGTGGAGGTTTGCCTTTCCGATGATGACCGCCCCAGCCTGACGCAGCCGGGTCACGATGGTCGCATCCCGAGAGGCGACGTGGCCGGCACGCACCAGCGAGGCCGCCGTGGTGGGTGTGCCGCGAACGTCGAAGAGGTCCTTCAGCGAAATCGGGATTCCGTGCAGCGGACCGCGGTCGTGTCCCGCGGCGAGATCACGATCGGCGCTCTCCGCTTCGATACGGGCCGATTCGCCGAGGACCGTGATGAAGGCGTTGATCGACGAATCGCGGCGCGCGATCTGCTCGAGACAGGCGGTGGTGAGCGCGAGCGATGTCGTCTCTCCGCGGCGAATGGCGGCGGCCGCGTCGACGATCGTGAGATGGCGAGACAGAGGGTCGGTCGACCGACGCGGCTCACTGCTCATGTGTCACGCGCGTCACGCCGGTCCTGATCGCGGGGCCGGCCCCGCCCGTCGCATCATCGTTCCAGTCGGCCATACGCAGGGCGGCCGTCGATCGCGCGAGCGCCTCGAGGAGCGGCCGCAGGGCTGGAAGTCCACGGCGCTCGGCGTCCTGCGTCGCCAGCTCGAGCCAGGTCTTGATGGTCATGACCACTCACAGGGTACACCGTGACCGCGCTACTATCTCCTATCCCCTGACTCCCTCTACTGATTCCTGATTACCGATTCCTGATTCCTGATTGGTATGCGCAACACCAAGATCATCGCCACCATCGGACCGGCATCGAACAGCGAGGCCGTCATCCGCGATCTCATCGCCGCCGGCGTCGACGTGTGCCGCCTCAATTTCTCCCACGGCACACACGAGACGCACAAGATCACGATCGATCGCATCCGCGCCGCCGCCGCGAGCGCGTCGCGTCACGTCGCGATTCTGCAGGATCTGAGTGGCCCCAAGATCCGCACCGGCAAGCTGCAGGACGGGCGCCCGCTGACGCTTGCCCCGGGCGATGAGCTGCGTATCGCGGTGGGCGACTTCGTCGGCGGCCCGGGCCGGGTGTCCACGACCTACGCGGACCTGATGAAGGTGGTGCACGCGGGCGACTGTCTGCTCCTCGACGACGGGCACATACAGTTGCGCGTCGAGGGCAACGACGGACAGGAACTGCGGACGACCGTGGTCGATGGCGGCTCGCTCGGGGAGCACAAGGGCATCAACGCGCCAGGGGCCACGCTGCCGTCGTCCGGCCTGACGGCGAAGGACGCTGCCGATCTCGCGTTTGGTGCCGCCGCCGGTGTCGACATGGTGGCGATGAGCTTCGTGCAGAGCGCCGCCGATCTGCGCCAGTTGCGAAGTGCGCTGCAACAGGCAGGGAAGCCCGAGATTCCGATCGTGGCCAAGCTCGAGCGGCCGGAAGCGTTTCGCTGTCTCGACGAGATTCTGCAGGAGTGCGACGCCGTGATGGTGGCGCGCGGCGATCTCGGCCTCGAGCTGCCGCTCGAGCGCGTCCCGCGCGTGCAGAAGGAGATCACGCGCCATGCGCAGGCGTTCGGCGTGCCGGTGATCATCGCGACCCAGGTGTTCGAGTCGATGCGCACCGAGCCTCGCCCGACGCGCGCGGAGGTGAGCGACGCGGCGAACGCCGTGGACGATCGCGTCGACGCGATCATGCTTGCCGGGGAGACGGCGGCTGGATCGTATCCCGTGCGCACCGTGCAGACGCTGGATCTCGTGATCCGTGACGCGGAGGGCATCGCGGCACCGACCGGCGTGCGCCTTCGACACTCGCATCTGCTGCCCGATCACGGCCGCGCGCTCTGCGAGGCCGCGGTGACGCTTGTCGATCGCAGTGACGCGACCGCCATCGTGGCGATCACGCGCGGCGGCAAGACGGCGCGCGTGCTGGCCGCGCTGCGGCCGCGGGCGCCGATCTTCGGTGTCACGGATCGTGCCGAGGTTGCGCGACGCCTCGCGCTGGTGTGGGGAGTTGTTCCCGTGCAGGTGGACTTGAGTGGCGACATCGATGCCGCGGCGACACGCATTGCCGAAGCCCTGGTCACCAGCCGCGCCATCGCCCCTGCCTCAGCGATGGTCGTCGTCAGCGTGACGCCGGATCTGGCAAGAGGACCGTCGAACTATCTGAAAGTGCAGCGCGCTTAGGGGGTGGGAACTTATCAATGCCCAATGCCCAATGCCCAATGCCCAATGCCCAATGCCCGATGCCCAATGCCCGATGCCCAATGCCCAATGCCCAACCCCTCGGTGCCTCTGAGCCTCGGTGTCGTTCCTTCGTACCTCGCCGCCCCACGGGGGCGGCCCCTCTAGGCCGCCTTTGCCACCTGTGACAGCTCCCGGGCCCACTTGAGCGCATCGGCGTAGGCGTGCGGCAGGACGTGACTGGGCACTGGAATCTGGGTCGCAATCGTCGCGGCGTCGTCCCATTCACCCCGCTCGTGCGCGATGACGGCGTCGAGGATGCAGCGCGCGTCGTTCTGCTCGCCGAGCAGTGCCTTGCGGACGTTGTCGGAGAGCGGCAGTTCCGCCACTGCCGTGGCCATCGGTTGGCCGAGCATCGCTTCGAGCAGCGAGCAGAGACCGAGCAGGAAGTATTCCGAGGCATCGTCGGCGCCCTTGGCTCTCGCGGCGACGAGCTCGCACGAACGGGCGCGCAGAATGGCGATGGTGACCAGCTCCGAGCTGGCGCCGCCGTTCAGCCCGGCGAGCGCCCAGACCGACGCCCACTTGCGCACCTGATCGAGGCCGAGCAGCACGAGCGCCTGGCGAATGGACTGAATCTCGCGCCGGATGCCGAAGGCCGCGGAATTGATGCAGCGCAGCACGCGGTAGGTGAGCGACGCATCGTGCTTGATGAGATCTTCGATGCTGTTGACGCTGACGTTCGTCTTGTTCAGCGCGGCGAGCAGCCGCGCGTAGGCGAGCCGGCGCGCCGACAGGGCGCCGCCGCTGAACGTCGTTGGCCGGCAGAAGTAGTAACCCTGGAAGTAGTGGTAGCCGAGGCCTCGTGCCTCGGCGAACGCCTCCGCCGTCTCGACCTTCTCGGCAACGAGCTTCGTTCCCGGCTTGACCGCTTTCTCGATCCGCCGGCGCTCGTCGACGGGCGTCCCCAGGACGTCGACCTTGACGTAGCGCGCGTAGGGCAGCAGGGCGTCGGCGCCGACTTCGAAGGTGAAGTCGTCGAGCGCGATGGCGTAGCCCCGATCGCGCAGCCCTTTCACGGCGGCGATCACCGGCTCGTCGAATCCGACGTTTTCCAGCACTTCGATGACGACCGCTTCGGGCGACAGCACCGAGACCAGGTCGTTGAGCAGCATGTGCCGCGTCACGTTGATGAACGCCTTGCGGCCGCCGGTGAGCGTATCGAGACCGAGGGTCAGAACTGCATCACTCAGCACTCGCGCGGCGGCGAGATCGTGCGGGTCCTGGCAGGACACCGCGTCGGCGCCGGATCGATAGAGCAGCTCGTAGCCGAAGACCTGGCCGGAGGCGTCGAGGATCGGCTGACGGGCGACGTAGGCGCCTTCGCGGGAGTCGTGATTGGGTTCCATGTTTTAGATGCGAGAGTGCGAGACTTTGTGAGAATCGGCTGGAACGCCCCACGCCTTCAATCGGCGATCGTCAAAACAGGCAGATCGTTCGACCACAGGTGCGAGACGTCCCATAATGTCCTCTGATGTCCTCTCAACCCCTCGCCTATCTCGATCCGGCCTTTCTCGAAAGCGAAGAAGGCAGGCCCATTCGCATCCTCGCGGAATACCTCGAGCCGCTTCGGCGCTTTCGCCGCGAACGCATCCAGGACACGGTCGTGTTCTTCGGGTCGGCGCGCATCCACAGCCGCGAAGTGGCCGAACTGCAGCTCCGCCAGCCGCTCACGGCCGGCGGGACCGACGATGTCGCCGCCCGCCGCCGGCGGGAGAAGGCCGTGGCCTGGTCGCGCTACTACGAAGACGCGCGCGAACTGGCGAAGCGGCTGACGACGTGGACGCAGACGCTGGAGTCACCCCACATGCGCTTCGTGGTGACGTCGGGTGGTGGGCCCGGCATCATGGAAGCGGCGAATCGCGGCGCCCGGGATGCCGGTGGCAAGACCATCGGTCTCAACATCCGCCTGCCGTTCGAGCAGGGGGCGAATCCCTACATCAGCGAGGGGCTGCATTTCGAGTTCCACTACTTCTTCATGCGCAAGTTCTGGTTCGCCTACCTGGCCAAGGCACTGGTGGTGTTTCCGGGCGGGTTCGGCACGCTCGACGAGCTCTTCGAGATCCTGACACTGATGCAGACGGACAAGCTGGCGAAGCAGATTCAGGTGATTCTCTACGGCTCCGAATACTGGGACCGCGTATTCGACTTCGAGCCGCTCGTCGAGTGGGGCGCGATCTCGCCAGCCGATCTCGCGTTGATGCAGCGTGCCGACACGCCTCAGGAGGCGTGCGATCTGCTCAAGGCGCATCTCACCGCGCACCACCTGACGCCGGCGACGCGTCAGGAGATGGAGACGCCGGGTATTGCGAAGACGAGGAATTGAGGCGCCGACGATCAGCTACCACGAAGGCTGCGCATGCACGAAGAACACGAAGGAGAGACTGGGTCAGTTTTCGACTGAGTAATGTTACCTGGAGCTCCAACGTGCGAACTCTCCGGCAGTTTCTCGACGTAGGTAGCCTCTCCGTTCGGCTCGATAGCAACACTCCGACCACTGAGCTCCAGCGCTCCGCCCACGACGTCGATGAAAGCGGCCGATACTGACGAACGAGACGTCAGCGGCCGGCCTCGCTCGCGCGGCGTCACGCGCAGATTTCAGGTCCGGCAATCCGGGTGAATTCAAACTGACCACTACCAAGAAGAGTCTCAGCTTCGTGATCTTCGTGCGATCGCGTGAGCGACTTCGTGGTTTTCCCAATGCAGCGACGAGATCAATACAGCAGATACGGCGTCCGTAGCCGGCGGAAGGCGGATTCGTCGTCCTGCCACGACGCCGCGATCTCCGCGGCGGGCATCCCGCGCTCGATCTGCGTCCGCAACTGATCGGATCCGGCGAGGATGTCGAACGGCTGCTTCTCTTTCTCGTACTCGTAGGGCGGCTCCCGCCAGGCGAACCGCGCCGGGTCGACGCGGTGGAACATCTCGATCAGCGCGACGCCGGTCAGCACCGGCTTGAAGGTGGCGCGATCGGTGACATGGATCTGGCACCCGCCGCACGGCTGCCGCGCATGCTTCTGGAAGGTCGGCTCGAAGACCGCCGGCCGGAAGTACGCGCCCGGTAGCCGCAACGCGTTCATCTGACGGGCAAAGCGCTCCGCCTCGATCCAGGGCGCGCCAACGAGCTCGAACGGCCGCGTGGTGCCGCGCCCCTCCGAGAGCATCGTCCCTTCGAACAGCACCGTTCCCGGGTACACGATCGCGGCGTCCAGCGTCGGCATGTTCGGTGACGGCATCACCCATGGCAGCCCGGTCGCGTCGGCATACATCCCGCGCTGCCAGCCCTCCATCGCCGCGACGTCGAGGTTCGCGCCCAGACCGAACTCCTGGTTGAACAGGCGCGCGATCTCGCCGATGGTCATGCCGTGCCGCATCGGAATCGGGAACTGGCCGACGAACGACTCGAACCCCGCGCGCAGCGTGGCGCCTTCGACATCGCTGCCGCCGATCGGATTGGGACGGTCGCAGACGATGACCGGGACGCCGTGTCGGGCGCAGGCAGTGAGGCAGTTCGCCAGCGTGTAGATGTAGGTGTAGATCCGCGCGCCGATGTCCTGCAGATCGACGAGCAGCACGTCGAGGCCGCGCAGCATGGCGGCGGTCGGTTCGCGCGTTTCGCTGTAGAGCGAGTAGATCGGTACGCGGCGGTGCGGATCGTCACGATGCGGCGTCTCGATCATGTTGTCCTGCACGTCCGACCGGAAGCCGTGCTGCGGACCGAAGATCGCCGCCAGCGTCACGCCCTCGGCCTGCGCCAGGCGGTCGAGGATGTGGTCGAAGCCGCGATCCACCGACGCGTGATTGCAGACTACGCCGACGCGCAGTCCTTTGAGCCGTGACGAACCGAGCAGAACGTCCGAACCGAGTCGGACACTCGAGGCAGAGGGGGAACCGGGATCAAGAGGCGGCGTCATCGTGTCGATAGTCTCTATCGGACCGTAAACGGCTCGGATACAATCGGCGCGGTCCCCACGACAATATGCCTGCTCTACTCCGCTTCAGCCGGACGGCTGCCGCCGTCGCCCTGTTGTGCCTCATCCCGGCGCTGTCGGCCGCCCAGGAACCGGGGTCGCTGCGCGCGGCCACCATGGCGGCGAGCGCTGCCGCCGCGGCCGACTGGGCCTCGACATACCACGCGCTCCGGTTCTACCAGGTGCGGGAGACCAATCCGCTCCTGCGTCCCCTGGACGGCTCTCCGGGCCGGATGATTTCGCTCGGCGCCGCCATGGACGTCGGCGCCATCACCGCCTGGAACCTCACCATGGGTCGCGAGCATCCCAGGGTCGCAACGGCCGGTTTGTGGGCGATGACGGCCTTCCGTTCGTATCTCGTCATCCACAACCTTCGCAACGAGCAGCGCGCCCGACGGCGGTAGTTCCAGGTTCGAATCACCCGGGCGTCTGGCCGGTCGATGGGGCCGGTTCGTCGATCCAGCCACGTCGCTTGAGGTTTTCGCGCAGCAGTCGCGCGCGTGCCACCGCGCGTGGCTCGAACTCGAACGGCTCGCGCACGATCACCGCCGTCGGCGACTCGACGCAGAGCTGCAGCCGCGCACCGTCACGGTACACCCGGCACGCGATGTGACTCTGGTTCAACCGCAGCTCCCACAACACCGCGAGTGGAATGCCGTCCCGTCTGCTCATGCGAACGAGGCGGTCCAAGGGGCGCCTCGATAGGTATTATTGAGCGGAAATGCTGCTGGCGCCTTTCCTGATCACCGGGAGCCCCGACGTCCACCTGCGCAGCGTCAGTCAGCTGCTGACGCGTATCGGCCTGGCGAACCCGGTCGTCATCTCGGCGACCGTCGACGAGGCGAAGCGTTATCTGACGGCGTGCGCGACCAGCCGCCTGCCTGTCGCCATTCTGACCTGCGCGCCGGCGGGAGCCGAAGACGGGCTGGGCCTGGTCGAGTGGATGCGGGAGCAGCCGGACGCCATCGCCTCGATCGATGCCATCGCGCTGCTCGACCCCGACGATGAAGCGCTGCGCGAGCACGCGGACCGCCTCGCCGTGCGCACCGTCGCCCTTCCGGCCGAGATGCGCCCTCTGATTGCGGCGTTGAAGTCGCTCGAGCTGCCCGAGAAGGCGCGCATCGATCCGGCCACGCTCACGGTGCACGTGGAGCTGTTTCCACGCACGGGAGGAGTGTCGCGGCATTGACCAGGACAATCCCTTCGACGTGACACTGCCTTCCTCCCGTCGTCGCCAGCTGATCGTCCTTTTCGCCGCACTCGCCGGTGTCGTCTTCCTTCGCTACGCGTTCCTTGCGATGAAAACACTGGGATGGACGGCATGGCCGTTGGCGCTGCTCCTCTGCGTGCTGGCCGGCGCCGCCTGGCAGGCGGGGCTGGCCTTCCTCCGTCCCGCGCGTGCCACCATGACCCACACGAAGTCATCGGAGATGGTCACCACGGAGAACCCGCCGTCGACGTCCGGCACACCGACGTCACCGTGACACCGCGAAGAAATTCACCGGGAGAGCGGAGGTCCGCTCACGAAACTGGAGGTGCATATGAGGTCCCTGTTCGTAGCCCTGGTTGCGGCCGCGGTTGCGGCGCAAACGGCCTCGGGTGCTGCACCCGAGACGCCTCGTTTTTTCCGCGCAACCGAGGTCAACGCCTCGTTTGCGAAGAGCGGCGCGCTCGTCGAGGCCGACGGTTACAAGATCCACACGAGCCGCCGCGACGCACCGGGCATGGCCGAAGTGCATGCTCGCGATACCGACGTGATGTACATTCTCGACGGTACCGCGACGATCGTCACCGGCGGTGACGTCGTCGGCGGCAAGACGAGCGCGCCCGGAGAGATTCGCGGCCAGTCGATTCGCGGCGGCAAGGAACAGCGTCTGAGCAAGGGGGACGTGTTCGTGGTCCCGAACGGCGTGCCCCACTGGTTCCGCGATGTGCCCGCGCCGATACAGTATTACGTCGTCAAAGTGACCTCGCCCCGTTGAAGCGGCCCCGGCGCTCGCCCCTCCACATGGCTGGAGGCGTCCCACGTCGAAAAACGCGTCGTACCTCTGTGCCCCGCCGCCCTGTGGGCGGCCGGTAGTCTGAGACGAAATGACTGGAGCACACGATGAGAACGCTGGCCTCTCTCGCCGTCGCGGTTGTCCTCGGACTGTCGTCGCCACTGCAGGCGCAGTGGGCGTCATGGCCCACCGCGAACGTGCCGACGAATGCTGACGGTACGCCGAATCTGAATGCGCCCGCGCCGCGCACGCCCGATGGACGGGTCGACTTCTCCGGCGTCTGGGAAAGCCGCGCCTTCTGTTTCGGGGGACAGGGCAAGTTCATTGATGACGCGGGTCAGCCTGGCGCCGGACCGAGAGCGCTGCAGGAGGGCGAAATCCCGCTGGCGACCTGCGCGGACATCGGCGGCGGCGTCCGCGGCGGGGCGCCGCTGCAGCCATGGGCGAAGGAACTGCGGGACCAGCGAGCCGCAGAACACCTGACCGGCAATCCGCAGTCGCACTGCCTGCCGATGGGGCACATGCAGCTGTGGCTCAATCCGCAGCCGCGCCAGATCGTGCAGACACCACGCGAGCTGCTGATGGTGTGGGAGGCGAACTTCGGGTTGCGCCACGTGTTCACCGACGGGCGGCCGTCGCCGGGCAACGATCCGCAGCCATGGTGGTACGGCTACACGGCCGGCCGATGGGAAGGCGATACGCTCGTCGCCACCACGACGCACCTGAAGGACGGGATGTGGCTCGACCTGAGAGGCACGCCGCTCACCGGCGAGGCCACGATCACCGAGCGCTTCCGTCGACCCACGTTCGGCCGGATCGAGATCGACATCACCATCGACGATGCGAAGGTATTCACCCGGCCCTTCACGGTGCGGGTCAACCAGTACCTGATGCTCGATACCGACCTGATCGAATTCATCTGCAACGAGAACGAGCAGTCGTCACGCCACTACGTGCCGTAGTGCCAGCGTACCTGCGGCGATTCCGGAGGATCGTGCCCGTACTCCTGTTCCTTCTGCTGCTGCCGACGCTCATCGGCTCCGCGTCCTGTGTGCTCGATGCCGCGGCGGCGGCACCCGCCGCCGGCCGCGTTGGGCTGACTCGCCACGCCAGGCCGATGCCGCTGGATCGGTTCTGGGAGGCCATCGCCGACTGCGAGACGGGAAGCGAGTGGACCAATCCCGGGCGTTACGCGGGCGGCCTCGGCATCTACATCGAGTCGTGGAAAGGGTGGGGCGGGCGCGAGTTCGCCGCAGCGGCGAGCGAGGCGTCTCCCGAACAGCAGATCGTCGTGGCGAATCGGATCTCGACCCAGGGATGGACGCGTCCGGATGGCAAGTACGTCAGGCCGGTCGGCTTCGGAGGGTGGGGCTGCACGAAAGTCGTCGGCAGGCCCGATCTTCTGACCTACACGCCGGATACGGTCATCGCACAACCGTTCGCGTGGGGACAGCGGGGAGAGGTCGTTCGCGACCTGCAGGCGATTCTCGGTCTCACGCGCGACGGCGTATACGGACCGCAGACGTGGACACGGCACGTCCGGCACCTCGAGTCGCTGCAGCTGCCACGGTCGCTTGCGCCGCTGAATCCTGCGGGCGCCGCTGCGGTGATTCTGCCGACTGAGTAGTTACCAGGCGGACGAGGAAAAGATCGTCAGTTCCTGGCCGGGAACGACGCGACTTCCGCCGAGGCTGTTCCACTCCTTCAGCGACGTCGTCGTCGTCCGGTAGGCGCGAGCGATCGAATCGAGTGTGTCGCCCGGTCGTACCAGGTGCACCAGCTTGGAGAGCCCCGGCGCATCCAGCGAGCCTCCGCCGCCAGCCGGTTTCGCTGACGCCAGCGTCGTCGCCGCCATCGGGCGCAGCGCCTCGGGCGCGCGCGGCACGATCAGCTTGTCGCCCGCCTTCAGCTTCGCCGTGATCGGCAAGTAGTTCGCCTCGGCGAGATCGGCACGCGTGACCTTGAGCTTGCGGGCAATGCCGAGAAGCGTCTCGCCGTTCTTGACCGTGTGCTGACCCAGATCGAACGGCGTCCCCAGCGCGAGCCGCTCCTCCAGAATCGCTCCGAATCCGGCGGGTACGCGCAGGAGGTACTCGGCCGCTCGCGCCGGTGTGGTCCATCGACGCAGTTCCGGGTTCAGTTCCTTGAGCGTGTCGACCGTGGTGCCCAGCCACTCGGCGACACGACGGAGGTCGAGCGGCCTGGTCAGGGTGACGACGTCGTACAGCGGGCTCTCCACCGCGAGGGCCGACACGTTGAACCCGTACGCGACCGGGTCGCGCGCGATGACGAGCGACGCAAGGAAGAGCGGCACGTACGCCTGCGTTTCCTTGGGCAGGTACTTCCGGCCGGCGTCGACGATCGCCCAGAAGGAATCCTGGTCGGAGCGCTTCATCGCCTTCTGCACGCGGCCGGCGCCGGCGTTGTAGGCGGCGAGCGACAGATTCCAGTCGCCGAACATGCCGTACAGGGTCTTCAGCAGCTTGGCGGCTGCGCGGGTCGACTTTTCCGGATCCAGCCGTTCGTCGACGTACCAGTCGCGCGACAGCCCGTTGATCGTCGCGGTGGTGCGCATCAGCTGCCAGATGCCCGTGGCTCCGGCGTGCGACACGGCATTCGATCGGAAGGCGCTCTCGATGAGCGGCAGGTAGACGAGGTCGTCGGGCAACCCCTCCTCCCTGAAGATCGCTTGAATCATCGGGAGATAGCGCGAGCCGCGACTGAGGGCGTCCTCGAGAAACCGCTTCCGTTTGGTGGTGAACTCATCGACGAACGCCTGGACGCGGCCGTTGAGCGGGATGTCGACAGCTGCGGAAGCGGCCGCTGCTGGATCGTCTTCGTCAGCAATGACGACGGGCACGGTGTCCGTGACCGGAACGCTGGCCAGCGCCTCAATCGCAGGGCGGAGCGTTTCAGCCCCGACAGCCTCGATCGCAGGCCGCGGCTTTTCAGCCCCGACAAGGTCGATCGTAGGCCGGGGCTTTTCAGCCCCGGCAGCCGGAGCTACCTGGGTCTGTGCGGATGCGGCTGATGCTGTGAGGATGGTGAAACACGAGAACGCGGCGAGCGCGTGACGCGGCGTCATCGCGGTACTCTGTCTCCGTCCGCAGCGATTCGTCAAGGCTCAACCGCCTCGAAAGGCTTCGGGCTGAGGGCATTGGCCCAAATTGCGCGCATCCCCTGCCACCGATGCCGGCGTGCATTCATAGAAGGGATCTCGGCGCCGATAGCGCTAGACTCCAGAAAAAACAGCGTGTCCTTCCCCAACCTTCGTGCGCTTCGTGCCCGACGGGAGTGGCAGTTCTTTGCCGTCCTCGCCCGGGCGGATCGACCGCTGGCGTACGCCTGGTGGGCGCTCCTCATCCTGCGCGGCGTGCTGCCGGCGTGTCTCGCTGTTGTCGGGGGCCTGGTCATCGGCGCGGTCGCAGCGGGCGGACCGATCGTTCCGTCCCTGGTGTGGTTCGGCGTGGTGTTCGTGGCCCTGCAGGTCCTGGCGCCGGTTCATCAGGCCATCAGCGCCAACCTCGGCGATCGCACGGCCGCCTGGCTGTACGACCGGCTGACCGAGGCCTGCGCGCGTCCCCCCGGGATCGCTCACCTCGAGGATGCGACGCTGACGACCGACCTTGCCGTAGCGCGCGACTTCGACCTCGGCATGACCGGACCGCCGCTCTCGATCTCCATCGAGTTCATCGCCGGAGGGCTCGTCGGCATGATCACCGGGATCGCGTCGGCGCTCATCCTGTTCGGCTATGCCTGGTGGGCGCCGTTGCTCCTGAGCGGCGCGTGGCTCGCCACGCACTGGCTCCTGCGCGAAAGTGGCGTCTGGCGCGATCGGAACACCGCGCAGGTTCGTGCGGCGCAACGCGACGCCGACTACGCCTACCGGCTGGCCGTCGACCCGCCCGCGG
>Ga0207701_10001598_pt1 | contig 23649 bp, 23 predicted proteins | sample KBSSwiSSwithPhiX_FD_184294 | JGI IMG/M metagenome (GOLD analysis project Ga0207701, IMG submission 184294) | Switchgrass rhizosphere bulk soil microbial communities from Kellogg Biological Station, Michigan, USA, with PhiX - S5 (SPAdes) (version 2) | ecosystem: Environmental > Terrestrial >... | reverse complement strand
TCCAGCGGGGGTGCTCCAACCAGAACGCCTCGGTCCTCATAGAGTCGGCACCGGTCGACCCCATCCACGAAAGCAGGACCGTCGGTGTCGGCGACATCGTTACCGGCGACCAGAATCGTGGGCGAGCCGTAGTTCCGTAGCTCGACCGGCGTGCCCGCCGCATGGCGGTCCCACTCGTGCCAGCGCACGGGACGCCCGGTGGCCACGAGTGCCGCGCGGAGCACATCGCGCGCGAGGGACACATGCGGGCAGTCCTGATCGAAGACAAGCTCCACCAGGGAGCGATGCGTCATCGGCGTAGAGTATCGAAAGGTCAGAAGATAGCGATAGAATTGATATCACGAGAACCGAGAGCAGCCCACATGAACCCCGCCGATTTCATCGATCGCCTCGCAGGAGCGATCGCGCAGTACCCGCTCGTGGCGATCCTTGTCGCCATCGCGGGCGGGCTCCTGTCGACCAGCACCTGACCCTGCACCGTCCCTGCGGGCGTAGGGATCGTCGGGTATGTCGGAACGAGACGCGAGTCGCGGGAGGGCGGGGCTCCGAGTGCGACGCGCCTCGGGCTCGCGTTCTTCCTGGGGCTGGTCCTCGCGCTTCTCGCGTTAGGCACGGCCGCGGCGCTCCTCGGTCGTCTGCTCGCCGGGTGGCGGCGTGGGTTCGCGGTCGGCGCGGCGGTGCTCACCGCGATCGCCGGCGTCGCCGTTCTCTTCGGGCCGGCGTTCCGGCGACTCGTTCCGAATCCGCCCATCCCGCGTGACGCGAGCGTGTCGGGCGCGTTCGTGTATGGCGTGCTGTTCAGCGTGGCGACGATCACGACATCGGCCGGCCCGTTGATGTTACTCCTCACGGTCGCGGCGGCGATCGGCCGGCCAGTGTACGGTGCCTTGCTGTCGCTCGCCTACGCGATGGGGCGCGGCGCTCCCTTTCTCGCGCTCGCGATCTTCTCTGGCCGCGTACAGCGCTGGCTGGAGCGCGTGGATCGGCTGCGTCGCCCATTCGAGATCGCGAGTGGCGCCGCGCTGGTTGGTGTGGCGGGCTACTTCGTCCGAATTGCCGCGATCGGCTATTAGCCGCCGGTGTGCGTCGGGTCCGCTGGCGGAAGCGTGGCCTTGTATCCGAGGCGATTGATCACGTCGACGAGCGCCTGCGGGGTCGTCTGTTTGGGATCGTATGCTAGAATCGCCTCACCGCGCTTCGAGTCCACCCTTACCGAGTAGACGCCGGGCGTCCGTTTGAGCATCACCCGCACGGATGTCTCGCAGCTCTCGCAGAACATGCCGGCGACCTTGATCGTGACGTGCTGGGTGTCGGCGACGACCGCGGGGTTCACCACGATTGCACCGGCGACGCGTGGAGCGGACCCCACTGTCAACGATACAACAGTCATGACGAAAGCGGTTAGCAGCATCGGTGCTCGCAAGCAGTGGGGGCCTTCCTCTCAACGCTAAACTCGACCACTGGCTGCCGCCATGGGTGCACGCGGGGTCGGACCGCGCGTCAGGCGCCACGCGAGGTAGCCCGCGGCGGCGACGTCGTAGCTTCCACAGAACGCCGGCCACCAGGCGGGCACGCCAGGATTGACGACGAGCTGCCCATGGAAGAAGTCCATGACGCCGTGCGCGGCCAGCCCTGCGGCGACGAGCCAAAGGCTTCTCCGGAAGCCGACCGACGCAGCCACGACGAAGACGCCGGCGATGAGCGACTCGATGAGAAATACGCGACCCGAGCCACCCCCAATGGCGGCGAACAGGATGTATAGCACCGCGATCACGAGGAGCACCGTCGGGTAGAAGGCGCGATCGCGATCGAGCCGCAACATGGTCGCGTACACCGCGACAGCGAGTGCCAGCACCAGTCCAATCACGTAGGCCATAGTCTCTCCTAGCCGAGGCGGCGCGCTGCAGCTTCGACGAGCGCGCGCCGGCGTTGAAGTGCGTGGTTACTGTCGCGAAGGAGTGCGCGGGAGATGTCATCTGGAGCCGAGTCGGGGGCACCGCTCTCGAACGGCGGAGCGGGCGCGTACTCGATCGCGAGCTGAATCCGCTGCGCCGTTTGAGGCCCGAACAGCTCGCCCGCGACGGCGAGGCCGAAATCGATTCCGGCTGTCACACCCGCCCCCGTGATCCGGTTGCCGTCGCGCACGACGCGATCCCGAACCGGCTTGGCTCCCAGGAGCGAGAGCAGATCGAGCGACATCCAGTGTGTAGTCGCCCGATGCCCGCGGAGCAGTCCGGCGGCTCCCAGCAGGAGAGCGCCGCTGCATACTGACGTGATGTAGCGTGCGTGCTCCGATCGCGAGCGCAGGAAGTCGAGCAGCTCATCGTCATCGAGGTGTTTGTCGACTCCCCATCCGCCCGGCACGCAGAGCAGGTCGATAGGCGGTGCGTCAGCGAACGTGGTGTCAGGCAGAATGGTCAGGCCCCACTCGCTCCGTACGGGCTGGAGCGTGGACGCCACGAGGTGTACCCGGGTCTCGGGCATGCGCGCGAGGACTTCGTAGGCGCCGGTGAGATCGAGTTGCGTGAGACCGGGGAACAGCACCATTCCAACGGAGAGTGGGACGGGCGGGGTCGTCGTAGGCATGTTGGTGGTCGAGGTGATGTGGCGTGATGCCCTCCGCAACATCGACAACGTGGCTGCTTGGTTCTAGAATCGAACACGCGCGATGGAATGAAAGCAGGCTCTGGCTGCATCGGATGAGGGGCGCATGACCGCACCGATCGAGATGGGGAAGTTCGTAGGAGCACCGGTGCGTACGCAGGCGTTCGACGGCGTGTCGATCGCGGAGAGCACGTATGCCGAGGGACAGCGCGTGGCCGCGCACGCGCATGATGAGCCGCTTCTGAGCCTCGTCCTCCAGGGGCACGCGACCGAGGCGATCGACGGTCGTACGCGCGAAGTGGGCGCCCAGACCCTGCTCTACACGCCGTCGTACGCGACGCACGAGCACCGATACCTCACGCCGGGACGCTGGCTCAACATCCAGTTCTCCGCACGATGGTTCGCGCGGGTCGGCGCCGGTGAGGCTCCGTTGCCCACAGTGTCGCAGATCGTGCGCGATGGTGGCGCGATCACGTGGGCGGCGCGGCTTGGTGCCGAGCTCCGTGAACCGGACCGCGTCTCTCGGTTCGCTGTCGAGGGTGCGCTCCTCCTCCTCGTGGCCGATCTCTCGCGGCTCCCGACGGGCGGCGAGCGGCGAAGACCGCGCTGGCTCCACGGTGTCGAGGACGCGATCGAAGCTGCGGGCGCGGACACGCCCTCGGTCACTGAGCTCGCCACACTCGCCGGCGTGCACGCGTCGCATCTGCTCCGCGTCTTCCGCCGGCATCACGGTTCCACGATCGCGACTTATGTGAGGCGACGCCGGATCGAACGGGCGCGCATCGAGGTAGCGAAGGGCGATCGTCCGTTATCCATGATTGCGCTCGACGCGGGATTCTCGGACCAGTCGCACTTTACTCGGGTCTTCCGCCAGACCTTCGGAGAAACGCCGGCGCGCTACGCCCGCTCGCTGCGCGGCCGCTGACGGGTATACCCAGCCCGCGATTTTGACGAGCCGATTGTACCAAAACGTGGGTCTCGTGCTATAGGGCGGGGAGCGATTTCGCGACGTTCGTGGTGCACACCACCACTCGAACTCGCGACCCAAGGATCGCTGCCTCTATGCATTCTCTCCACGCTCCGCGCAGCTGGCGTCGAGTCACCCCGCGATGGGCGTTTGCGGTCGTTTCTGCGATCGCGCTCGCTATGGGCTGCGGACACTTCCGCACCGACGCTCCGAGCCCTGACATCCAGACGGTCAAGGCGTCCGCTCACCACCTCTATCGCGCGTCCGTCCGGTCCGATGTCACGCCAATCCCGGTTCGTCGCCTGCAAACGTGGACCCTGCACCTCGACACGATCGATGGGCAGCCGGTCGACACCGCGACAATCACGATGGACGGCGGAATGCCGCAGCATGGCCACGGGCTTCCGACCTCGCCTCGAGTCACGCGAGCGCTAGGCAACGGCGACCACCTGGTCGAAGGCGTGAAGTTCAACATGGGCGGCTGGTGGGTCGTGCGATTCGCGATCACGAGCAGCGCCGGCATCGACACCGTCACCTTCAACCTCGGGCTCTGAGGCAGGGCAGTATGACTCGCTCACTCATCGCCAGACTGCTGGTCGGCGCAGGCCTCGCGGGCATCGCGGCCGTCACCGTTGGCAACGTTAGGCGCCGCGGCACGTGGACGACCGCGGAGCTGGCCACGCTTCGCTCGCTGTCCCTGCGGAGCCTCGAGCCGCTCGATCGCGACCCATCGAACCGCTACGACAACGACCCCCGCGCCGCAGCGCTCGGCCGTGATCTGTTCTTCGATACACGACTGAGTGGCAACGGCAAGGTCTCGTGCGGCACCTGCCACGTCGCGACGCAGGACTTTCAGGACGGCAAGCCGCTCGCTGACGGTGTCGGTCGCACCGCGCGTCGCACCATGCCCATAGCAGGGACGGCCCACAGTCCCTGGCTGTTCTGGGACGGTCGTGCGGATAGCCAGTGGGCTCAGGCACTCGGTCCGCTCGAAAGCGCTGTGGAGCACGGGGGAACCCGGGCACAGTACGCTCACGTCGTGGCCGAGCAGTACCGAGAACGATACGAGGCTGTATTCGGCCGACTCCCGGACCTAACGAGCATCCCTCAGCACGCCGCCCCGGTGGCCGACAGCGCCGCGCGCGCCGCGTGGAGTCGGCTAACCGCCGAGGCGCAAGAACAGATTTCGCGCGTGTACGCGAACATCGGGAAATCGATCGCTGCCTACGAGCGGCGAATCGAGCCGGGCGTCTCACGCTTCGACCGCTACGTCGATGCCGAGCTCGCAGGCTCGCGGCACACTCCCGAAAGCGCCCTAACGACGGATGAGGCGTCGGGCCTCCGTCTCTTCATCGGGCGCGCACGCTGTGTGACCTGCCACAATGGGGCACGGCTCACGGACGACCACTTCCACAACACCGGCGTGCCGCTTCCCGCAGTGACCTTGCCCGCGGACAGCGGACGCGTCGTCGGTGTCCGCCAGGTGATCAACGGCGAGTTCAACTGCACGAGCCGGTACAGCGATGCCAAGCCCGAGGATTGTGAGGAGCTGCGATTCGCGGTGACCAGCGGGCCGGAGCTTGACCGGGCGTACAAGACGCCGTCGCTCCGAAATGTCGCCAATCGGGCGCCGTACATGCACGCCGGCCAGATTACGTCGCTCGATGACGTCCTCGCGCACTACGCGGCCGCGCCCGCCGCGCCGTTCGGCCGCAGCGAGCTCGTGCCAATCCGGTTGTCACCTAACGAGCGACGCCAGCTCATCGCATTTCTCGGGACGCTCTCCGGCCCGATCACCGTGCCTCCCACCTACGACCGGACAGGGGCGCTCGCCCATCCTGCAGCCCGTTAGGCAGGAACCGATTTCACCTCAGGAAACGAATACCCATGTCGACACACAAGGCAAAATCAGCAGGCCACCATGGTGGCCATGACGATATGGCTGGACACGACCACAACGCCCACATGGGCCACGCGCATGCCGGGCACCATGTGATGGTGCACGCTCCGGCGGCAGACGTGGCCGAGGCATACCGAAAAGCATATGAGCACGCGCAGCCTGAACCGGGCGGGGCCGTTGTCCCCGTGGAGCTCGAGGCGCGCGAAGCCGACTGGCAGATCACGGCCGGGCGCACCGCGCGAGCATGGACCTTCAACGGCCAGGTCCCGGGCCCGGTGATCGAAGCACGGGTCGGCGACGTGCTCGAGGTGCGCCTAACGAATCACCTGTCGGAGCCCACCACGTTGCACTGGCACGGGATCCGGCTGCCTGCGCCCATGGACGGCACGGACATGGTCCAGCACCCGGTCGAGCCGGGCGCGGTTTTCGTCTATCGCATCAAGTTGCTGGACGCGGGCACGTTCTGGTATCACTCGCACAGCAACGAGCCCGTGCAGGTGAGACGCGGGATGTACGGAGCGCTCGTCGTCCGGGGAGAACACGAGCCAGTGCTCGACCGCGAGCGCGTGCTCGTGTTGAGCGACGCGACCGTCGAGCCAACAGGCGAGCTGTCGCCCGACAACGATCGACAGGGTTGGGATGGCAACGTGAGGCTCGTGAACGGCGTGGCCGAGCCCGAGGTCATGGTCGCGGGAGGCCAGGTGGAACGCTGGCGCGTGATCAACGCGTCGAGCGCGCGCTACGTGAAGCTCTCGATCGACGGACGGGCATTTGTCACGTTAGGTACCGGAGGCGGGCTGCTCGAAGCCGCGTTGACGGTGCACGACGCGCTGCTGCCGCCGGGCGACCGCATCGACATTGCGGTGGGGCCGTTCGAGCCGGGAGAAACCGTGCCCGTGCTCTCGGCGCCATACGATCGCGGCTTCGGGAGCGGGGAGTCGGAACGCTTCGCGATGGTGCGAGTCGCTCCGCGCGCAGACTCGCAGGCTGTGTTCCCTCAGCAGCTGCGCGTCATCGAGCCGCTGGTCACCGGACCGCTGACTCCTACCCGCGAAGTGCGACTCGGCGAACGCGCAGGCGCGCATGGCGAAGTGGACTACCTCATCAACGAGACGCAGCACCTTCGCGGAGAGGACGTCGTGGTGGGCGAGCTGCAGGTCTGGGACATCGTCAACACGTCGGCGCTGGACCACCCGTTCCACCTGCATGGGTTCTTCTTCCAGGTCGTCGAGCGCGATGGCGTGGCGCCAGCCTTTCGATCCTGGGAGGACACCGTCAACGTGCCGGCCGGCGGGCGCGTGCGGATCGCGTGGATGCCCGACGACCGGCCGGGCGAGTGGATGTATCACTGCCACATTCTCGAGCATCATGCGGCGGGGATGATGGCCCACTTCCGCGTGGTACGGGGTGCGTCCGATCACGAGCCATCGCAAGTCAGCCCCCACGTTCAAGTGCACAACGAGGTTGCTCGCTAACGTTGGCTCAGAGCTTCTCGACGTTGTTCGACTCAGGTGGAGGCACGTATGGCTCGGCATTTCCTTCAATCGACCCGCCCGCTCGTCAGCGTGGTGCGCAACAATATCGAAATCTTCGCGACACTGGCCGCGATTGTCGCGGGTGCGCTCGTGCCGCTCCCGTCGCCGAGCGGGGGCGACCGAAGCGGGCGGACGGTGGCGGTTCGCATGGCGGACGACACGCTTCGGCTTGGAGCGTTTTCGACCCGACCGGCACGGTTGGTGGGACGTTAGGCTGACGGTAGCGGTGCCGCTGCGACATTATTGTCGCGTGGCCCGCTCCCCTCATAATGACCGCCGGCGACTGTGAGGCAGTTGCCGCCGATTGTCCTCGCGATCGCGTTCGCCGCGGTCGTCGTCGCGGTGACGGCGATCGCGCGTCGCCTTCCAGTTCCGCCGCCGATCCTCCAGGTCGCGGCGGGCTTTCTCGTGGGGCTCGTGCCAGGCGTGTCCATCCCGCCGCTCGAGCCCGACGTCGTCTTCTTCGTGTTCCTGCCGCCGATCCTCTGGGCGGCAGCGTTCTTCACGTCCCTTCGGGACTTCAATCGCTACCGTCGTCCCATCGGGCTCCTGGCGATTGGACTCGTGCTCGCGACATCGATCGCCGTCGCGGTCGCAGCGCGCGCGCTGTTCCCGGAAATGACGTGGCCTGTCGCGATTGCCCTCGGCGCGATCGTATCACCTCCAGACGCCGTCGCCGCATCGGCCATCATATCCCGACTGCCGGTGCCGAGGCGCGTGATTGTCGTGCTCGAAGGCGAGAGCCTCGTGAACGACGCATCGGCGCTGATTCTCTATCGCTCGGCGATCGCGGCCGCGGTGATTGGAACGTTCAGCTGGGGAGAGTCGATCGTCCGTTTCTTTCTCGACGCGGCCGTCGGCGTGGGGATCGGTGTGCTCGTCGCGTGGCTCGTTGTTCGGCTGCTCCGATGGTCGAAGGACACGATGGCGGAGATCGTGCTCACGCTCGCGGCGCCCTACGTCGCGTGGCTCACCGCGGAGACACTGCACGTTTCTTCAGTGCTCGCCTGCGTGGCTGGTGGCCTCTATCTGCGTCGTCATTTCTCGAGCGCGGTGGCGCCGCTATCGAGGCTCCAGGGCCGCTCGGTGTGGGAGCTCGTCATTTTCGTTCTCAACGCGGCGATTTTCCTGCTGCTCGGCGTGCAGTTCCGGGCGTTACTCGCAGGCGTGCCGCGGGACATGGCGGTTTCGCTCCTGCGCGCGGGTTTCCTGATCGGCGTGGTGGCAATCGCCGTGCGGCTCGTGTGGGTGCCGATCGCGGCGTACGCGCCGTACATACTGAGCGCCCGCGTGCGGCGCAACGAAACACCGCCGACGCCAAAGATGGCGGCACTCGTCGCCTGGACGAGCATGCGAGGGATCGTGTCGCTGGCGACCGCGCTTGCGCTGCCCGTCGCAGTTGCTGGAGGGGCACCGTTTCCATATCGAAGCGAAATCCTTGTGATCGCGATGTGCGTGATCATCCTGACGCTCGTGGTGCAGGGGCTGACACTTGCGCCGCTGATCCGGCTGCTTGCGTTTCCGGCTGAGACCACGCACCACGTGGAGGCCAGGGTGGCTCGGTTGGAGGCGGTGCGACGCGGAGCGGAGGCACTCGATGATCTGGCGCGCGAGTCATGGGCAGATTCACGCGACGTCGAGTGGCTTCGCGGCGAGCTGCGGGACCGCGTCCGGTTGCTCGAGCACCACGCCGGGGAACCCGAGGGGCGGCGCCGGCTCCGCGTGGAAATGCTGCGCGCGGAACGGCGAATGCTCGTGCGCCTCCGCAACGAAGGCGCGATCTCCGACGAGGTGCTGGCGGAGCTCGAGCAGGAGCTCGACCTGGAGGCCGTGCGGGTTGGCGCCGGTGCGGATCGTTAGGCGAGCAGGCGGCAGGCGGCTAACGACTGCCGGCTACCGGCTCGGGACTTTCAATAGCCGACGGAACGCTCGTCGTCCCGGGCTCGAGGCGGTCGAGCCGATCGAGTCGCTCGACGTCGATCGCGACCACAGCGTCGGTGGAGGTCGCGAAGACACTGGCGAACTTCGCATCCCACCGGATCTCGTCCCAGAAGTACGATGCGCGCGCCGTCACACGGGTCGAGAACGTCTCCTCGTGCGCGTTGATGAGGATCAGCAGCTCCGCCTGAGCCGCGCGCAGCGACTCGGGCGTCGCGCCGCGCAGCGGGCTGTCGGCCGTGATCGGGTGCACCACGGTCAAGTGCAGCGTGAACAGATCGACTGAATTCCGCTCGAGCGCGAGCGGATAGAAGTTGCGCTGCCGCTTGCCATTGATCTCCTCGAAGAGCACGACACTCACACGCACCTGCACGTCGCTCAGCTCCGCCGGCTGCGCGTTCACGAAGCGAAACATGAGCCCGCGCCCGCCCTCGTACGGTGCGACGACGGCCGACTCGCTGAAGCGAAGTCGCATCCGTGGCCGGGTCAACCGCGCGATCACGAGTCCGGCGGCCGCAACGAGCACGGTCGGGCCGAAGAACGACTCGAAAACGGTGAGCCACTCTGCCGTCGCGCCGACCGCGTACATCGGTGCCGTGCCGGTGGTCGTGAAGATGCCGACGCTGAACACCAGCGCGCGAAGAAACGGGTCGGCGATCTCGAGCGCGTCACCGCCTCGCAGCGCGCCGTCGCCGAGCGCGAGATACGCCAGGGCGAAAAAGCCGTTGAGGAGGAGCAGCACCCCGAACGTCCAGGCGAAGAACGCTGCGGGCGGCTCGGCGAGCGCGCGCAGGTAGAACCGTTCGAACCGCTGCGCGCCAAGGCCGTACTTGCGGCTCGTCGGCTGGCCGTCTCGCGTGAGAAAGCGGCCGCGAACCTGCTGCGCGACGACGCGCCCGAAGCCGAGGTCGGTGTACGCGTGCTGGGGCCCTGGCGGAGCCGGCGGTGGGCCGTCGTGGTCGTTGGTCATTGGCGGATCACGCGCGGATGATCCATCGGCAGGGGAATCAACGCAAGCCCGCAGTAGGCCGGTCGGACGACTGAGTGCACGCCGGGTCCGACGCCGACGTCCATCGATGAACTTGTCGGGCAGCGACCTAACGAGCCGCCCCCGGGCAGGCGGCGAACTGCGCAATTTTCCTGCCCGGGCTCGTGACCTTACGAGGACGCGCGCTCGGACGCGACCGAGGCGGCTGACGATTCCGATTCATCGCCCTCGATGGGGCGCACCTCGCAGGTGCACTCGAACTCAGGCCAGGTTCGACGGTGGATTTCGACGAATGCCGTGGCGAGGTCGATCGCTTCCTTCCTCGATGACGCGTTGATCAACGCGTAACCCCCAATGATTTCCTTTGCTTCGGTGAAGGGTCCGTCCGTGACATGTACCTTTCCGCGTGAGAGCCGAACGGTCGCGGCTTTCGAGCTCGGCTGAAGGCCGGCCGTGTCGATGAGTGTGCCGCTCTTCAGCTTCTCGTTTACGAAATCGCCCATCTCGTCAAGGAGGGCCTGCGGGATCGAAGCGTTGCGATAATCCTCGAGGTGTCGGATGAGCATGAGATAGCGCGCCATGGGTTCCCTGTCGACGGTTGAAGTGAGCAATAGGGCTGGTTATCGCCCAACCCTATGTCGAACGAAGCGGCCGAGGATCGACACGACGAACCATGCCCCCTTGTCGAGCGTTCCTGCGTTTCTCCGATGAGCACACCTAGCCTTCGCCGAGCATTCACGTTAGGCCGCCCACCAATGCCACACCTGCTGACCGTTGCCGGAAGCCTGCGAGCCGGCTCGTCGAACGCGGCATTGCTGGCCGCCGTCGCACAGGTCGCGCCGCCGGATCTCACGGTGGCGGCGTACCCCGCCCTCGGCAGTCTCCCGGCCTTCAACCCCGATCGCGAAGAGACTGCCATGCGCCTGCCTGCCGCCGTCAGACGCTGGAGGGAGACGCTCGCGGCTGCCGACATGGTCCTCGTCTCGACGCCGGAGTACGCACACGGAATTCCCGGTGTCCTCAAGAATGCCCTGGATTGGGTAGTCGGCGGCAGTGAGCTGGTGGGGAAGCCCATCGGCGTGATCAACCTGTCAGCGGCGTCCCGGTTCGCGTTTCCGCAGCTCATCGAGGTGCTGACCGTGATGAGCGCGAACGTCGTTCCCGAGGCCACCGTCGTGCTGGACCTTCCGCGCCGCGGTATCGACGCCGCGCACCTCGCCGCTAACCCGGTTGTGGCGGCTACCCTTCGCGAAGTGGTCGCCGCGCTGGTTGCCTCGCTGTCGACCCGGACGCCCGGCGTGACTCCGGGAGCCGAGCCGCTGGTCCGGGCGTATCGAGAGGAAGAAAGCGCGTCACTGCTCGATTGCATCGCCGAGCTGCAGGATGCCGAGCGAGTGATCGATGGGCGGTTGCGCCCCGGTCGCGACATCGCGTCGGACTATCTCGACGCAATGCTCGAAGAGTGCCGACGATACGCGGGGCAGATCTTCGTGATCGACGTCGATGGCGCACTAGCCGGGTTCACGACGGTGTATACTCGTGTTCCGTTCGAGCGACTCGACGAGCCGCCGGGAGATTATGCCCTGGTCGCCGAACTGTTGGTACGGCGCGAGTATCGTCGCCGTGGCTTTGCGCGCGCTCTCCTCGCTCACGGCGAGCGGTACGCGGCGTCGCAGGGGGCAACGGAGCTGCGCATCGGTGTCCTGAGGGACAACACGGCCGCGCGCGCACTGTACCTCGACTCCGGCTTCAGGCCGTACATCGAGACGCTGTCGAAAACACCGACGGCGTGACCGATCAGTTATCGCGCAGCCTTGCGAAGGACCCAGGTGCCCATCGACCGTCGATCGTGCACCACGCTGCTCTTGATCGGATCGACGAGCGATCCACCCAGCGCGGCCGTCACGTCGATCAATTGCTCGTGGTCGACGAGGAAGCGCGTGTCGCCATCCGGCTGGAGGTAACGCCCGCCGCCCAGCGGCTGCACGCGCGGCTGGCCTACCGTCGTCGCTAATCGAGCAAACAGGATCCCGCCGGGTGCGAGCACCCGCCACATCTCGTTCACCATCGCGTGCCAGTGCCGATCGTCGCGGGCGAAGTGGAGGACCGCGCTCGAGATGACGACATCCATCGAGCCGTCCTCCAGCGACATCGCCTCCACGGACTCGACGCGGAATCGGTCAGCCTCGAGCCGCGGCGCGATGCTCGCCGCGAGCTGCCTCACGCGGGCAATCATCTCGGGACTCTCATCCACGCCCCACACCTCGAACCCGGCGCGCATGAGGAACACGAGGTTCCGTCCCGCGCCACAGCCTGCGTCGAGCACCTTCATGCCTAACGCGATGCGGCCGCGCAGGAGTTGATCGAACAGATAGACGTCGATGTCGCCGAACTGCTCGCGCAGGTGCTCCGACGGTTGCGTCACGCCAGAGCCGCGATCTGGGCGAGCTCGGCGTCGCACTCGGCGAGCCCGCCAGCGTCTCCGATCGCGCGCCGAATGTCACGGCTTTCGCGGAGCAAGCCGAGCGCTGTCGTCTCGTCCCCAGTCGCTCGCGCGGCAGCGGCCAGCAGCGCCAGACACTCGGCCTCGCCGTAGCGATCGCCCTCGGCACGACGGAGGTCAAGGCTCTCCGTCGCGAACGCGACGGCGCGATCGAAACGTCCCAGGAGTCGGGATGCCCAGCTCGCGACCGCGAGACCGTGCGCCACGCTCCAGCGGTCGCCAAAGCGGCGAACGCCGGTCATCGAATCGATCTGCAGAATGGTGGCTGCCGTGGCCGGATCGCCCTGACGGATGTATGTCTCTGCCCGGATGTCGCGCGCAAAGTAGACGAGTCGTTGGTCGCCGACCGAGCGGAGTGTGTCTTCTGCGCGCTCGAGGAGCTCGAGAGCCTGAGCCAGATCGCCGCCGCGGCACTTTGCCCACGCGAGAAACGTATCGGCGAACGCCACGCCGCGCTGATCGGCGAATTCCGCGCGCAAGACCGAGCTTCGGGCGAATGCGGCGGCGGCTTCCGCCAGCTCGCCCTCGAACAGCGCGGCGGCGCCAAGGTTCGTGAGCGCGAGTGCGGCGACGCGGGTGGCACCGATCCGTTCGGCGAGCGTTAGGCACTCCGCCGACAGTCGTCGCGCTTTCGGGAAATCGCATTGTCGCCACGCGATCCAGCCGAGGTCCGATAGTGCTCGCGCCACGCCGGCTTCGTCGCCGAGATGACGACGCATCTCGAGGACCGCCTGAAAATGCTGCTCCGCTTCGCCGACGGCGCCGGTGTTCTGCGCGATGTGTCCCGCGCCGGTCATGACATCGGCACGAGCAGCGGCGAGGTCGCGCCCGGCAGCTGCCGGCATGGCCAGCACTCGCGCCAGCCAACTCCGACCCTCCGCGAGATGACCGCGGACGAGCCAATATCGCCAGAGTGCCGCGCCGAGCGAGAGCGCTCCGACAGCATCATCATGCTGGATCATCCAATCGAGGGCAGCGCCGAAGTTCGCGTGCTCGTGGGCGAGCGTTGTCAACGCTTCGGGTTGCGACTCGCCAGTGAGCCGCGGCGCGAACGATGTTGCCAGACGCAGATACCAGTCGGCGTGACGCCGCGCGACGGCGTCGGATTCCTTGCTTCGTGAGAGCTCATCGAGCGCGACCTCTCGCACGGTCTCCAACACGCGAAGGCGCGGCTCGGCGTCTCCCGCGGTCATGTCACGCATCAGCAAGCTCGCATCGACGAGCGCGCTCAGGTCATCGAACGCACGGCTCGAGCGATCGTCGTCGGCACATACCCATTCGGCGGCGTCGACCGTGCAACCACCGGCGAAGATCGCCACTCGGCCGAAGGTACTCCGCTCGCCTGGCGTGAGCAGCGCAACGCTCCATCTGATTGCCTCGCGGATCGTTTGATGTCGCGCAGGCAGATCGCGACCCGTGCCCGACACGATCTCGAACCCCGATGCAATGCGCGTCGCGACGGCGCGCGGTGACATGAGGCGACAGCGTGCCGCCGCGAGCTCGATCGCAAGAGGCAGCCCGTCGATGCGTGCACAGATCTTCGCGGCCGCCGCGAGCGCCTCGTCGTCGAACACGAGCGCGGGATTCGCGGCGGAAGCCCGTCGAATGAACAGGCGAACCGCCGGGCTGTGACGGAGCGCCGATGCATCGGCTCCGGGGTCCGGCAGGGACAACGGTGCGACGAAGAACTCATGCTCGGCGCGGATACCGAGACGCGTGCGGCTCGTGATGAGCATCTTCATCGTTGGCGCGGCGGCAATCAACTGAGCGATCGCCGGTGCCGCGCTCACGACCTGCTCGAAGTTGTCGAGCACGAGCAGCGTGCCGCGACCGGCGTTCGCTGCTGCAATGGCGTCGATCAGATCCCGTCCACTCTCGGGTTGCACGCCGATCGCCGATGCGATGGCCGGCGTGACCCTCGCGGGATCGTGCAGCGGAGACAAGTCGACGAATGCGACGCGACCCAAGTGTGACTCGAGCTCGCGTGCGGCGTGTATCGCGAGTCGCGTCTTCCCCGTACCGGCGGCACCGGTGAGCGTCAGAAGCCTAACGTCCGGTCGATCGAGCAGCGAGGCAACCGCGCGAAGCTCTGCCTCGCGGCCAATCATCTCGTCGTCGATGTCAGGCAAGCGTGACTGTACCGTGGCGCCGCCCGCCGTGAGCAAGCGAACGACCTCACTCGCGGAGCCTGGCCGCCGTGCCGGCTCGTCGGCGAGCATGTCGCGCACGACGTCGCCAAGCCACGACGGTACGTCGGGTCTCAGTGTGCGGAGCATGGGGGCGCTCTGCGTATGCCGGCGGGCAAGCACGGACGACGGAGTCGCGCCGATCCACGGCGGACGGCCCGCGAGCATCTCGAACAGCACACATCCGAGGCTGAAGATGTCGCACGGCGGGCCCTCGTCTCCCTCTGCCGAGATCTGCTCGGGCGCCATGTACGCTGGGGTGCCGAGCGAGATGCCCGCCTGCATGAACTGCGCATCCAGCGAGTGTGAGACCACTCGTGCGATGCCGAAGTCGGCGACAATCGCGTGCCCGTCAGCGAGCAGGATGTTCTCGGGCTTCACGTCGCGATGCACCACGCCGCGCCGATGCGCATGACTCAGCGCTTCCGCCACCTCCTGCGCGACCAGCAGGGCATCGCCGATGGACAGCTTCCGCTCACGATTGAGCCTCGTGCGCAACGATTCGCCATCGACAAACGGCATCACGTAGAAGAGCCCATCACCCCATTCGCCCGAATCGTGGAGTGGCAGGATATGCGGATGCTGCAGGCCTGCCGTGACCCGAATCTCGCGCTCGAACCGTTCGCGTCCGATCGCCGCGCTCATGTCCGCACGGAGCACCTTGAGCGCGACGCTCCGGTCATGCTTGGTGTCGCGTGCGAGATACACGACCGCCATTCCGCCACGGCCAAGCTCGCGCTCGATCACGAACCGGTCGACGAACCGTTCGTGACCGGCTTGACCCCGCAACGTGTCGGCGAGCTCGGTCACCGCGGTGCTCGGCTCGCCGTCCATTTCCTCCCGGACGCGTTCTGTGTATCGCTCGGCGTGTCGCAGGGCGGCCGCACGATCGCCGCTCTCGGCGAGCGCGCCCATGAGTCCGAGCACCGCACGCGTTCTCAACGGATCGATCGCGGTGAGCCGGCGCCACCAGTCCGCGGCGGCGACATAGTCCTTTCGATGCTCGGCTTCGCTGGCGAGACGTTCCAGCACCCGCTCCGCCGCCTGTCCGAGTCGCAGCCGAACACCGTCGATCCAATGCTCGAAGTCCGGCGCGTCGGGAAGAAATACGCCATCGAGGAAGGGGCCTATATAAAGATTGGCCGCCCGTGCCGCGTCGTCGCGACTGATGGCATCCTCGAACTCCGCGACATCGGACGTCACGACCAGCGGATTCAACACGAGCATGTCGTGGCCAAGCACCATCTGGTCTTCACCGGTGTCGCGCTTGAGCGCGTACACGGACTGCGAGAGCGCTGCCCGCGCACGCGTCTCGTCCACCTCGGGCCAGAGGAGGCCGACCAGCTTGTCACGGGTAATCCCGCGCCCGCCTGCTGCCGCCAGCACGGCAAGAACGGCCAGTCGCCTCCGCTGCGCCGCTGCACCGGACAGCGGCCCGTGTTCGCCTTCCAGGGAAAGACCGCCGAACGTCTTGAGACGCAGCACGTTGTGAGAGATCCCGGAGCGCCGCCCAAGCAGGTGAGAACGAGGTGAGATGGGCGATCCATACTAGGCCCTGCGCGAAAGGGCAGCAAGGAACCGTGGTCGAGGCGAAGGGGATGGCAACGATCGCCGAAGGGATCGGATTCAGAGCAGGAGGAATTGCCGGCGCGACGCTCGCGACCGCGGACCTGACGCGCGCGCGTGTGTTCTACCTCGCCCGCCTGGGCTTCCCGCTGCTGCACGAGGACGGAGAGGCGTTCACATTCCGCGCCGGCTCGAGCGACATCACCGTCCGTCTCGAAGTCGAGGCGCCGACGGCGACGGACGAGCCCAGGCCTCCGCAACGACTAGTGGAGCGCATTGCTCTGTGGTGCGTTGCTGTCGACGATTTGCGCGCCGTCGCCGACGCACTGACGACCCTGGGCATCGAGCACTCACCACCCCGAGGTGATGTTGTCGGGATGGGGTGTGTCGCGTTCAGAGATCCCGACGGAATCGAATGGGAATTCCGGATTCGTTGATGGTCTGCTTCACTACCTTTCGATCAGGAGATGGCACGATGCACAACGTTAGGCAGTTCGGTACCGCTGCGGTGTTTGCGGCCACCATGCTGAGCCTCGCCACGGTTGCGAGCGCGCAGGACAAGCCGGCGAAGGCGACCGCGCCCTCGAGTGCGGGGAAGTCATTGACGTGGGGTCCGGCGCCCGACGTCTTCCCCGCGGGCGCGAAAATGGCCGTGGAACGCGGCGACCCGACGAAGCCCGGCGAGTTCGTGGTTCGGCTCTCGTTCCCCGCGGGCTACAAGATTCCTCCACACTGGCACCCGACCGACGAGCACGTTCAGATCCGGAGCGGTGAGTTCCTTGTCGGGATGGGTGACGCGTTCGACCAGAGCAAGACCATGAAGATGGCTCCTGGCGATACGGGGTCGATCGGCGCGAAGATGAACCACTTCGCGATCGCGCCGGTGGCGACGGTGTTGAGCATTCGCTCGGAAGGTCCGTTCGCGATGACGTACGTGAACGCGGCGGATGATCCGCGGAAGAAAGTGAAGTAGATACCGACGCTACACGACAATTCGTGAATGTCAGACGCGCCTTTGCTCGTGTTGTCCGATCTCGACGGTACGCTGCTCGACCACACGACCTACGCGTTTGACGCCGCGCGAGCGGCACTCGAGCGGTTGCGCGACGCCCGAGTGCCGCTCGTGCTGTGCACGAGCAAGACTCGAGCGGAGGTGGAACCGATCCGTGCGGCCCTCCGCAACGCGCATCCGTTCATCATCGAGAACGGCGGCGGCGTGTGCGTGCCGCTTGGATATTTCCCGTTCGAGATCGAGGGAGCCGAGCGTCGCGGCGACTACGTCATAGTTGCCCTCGGCGACCCGTACGCGGAGCTCACGCGCGCGCTCGAGCGTGCCTCCCGGGCAAGCGGCGTGGATGTTCGTGGCTTTGCGGACATGACCGACGACGAGGTCGCGGCCGAAACAGGGCTCACGCCCTCGGAGGCACGGCTCGCACGCCAGCGCGAGTTCGATGAGCCATTCGTGATCCTGGAGCCCGCGCGTGCGCCCGAGCTCCTCGCGGCCATAGAACGCGAAGGCAAGCGATGGACCGCCGGCGGTCGCTTTCACCACATCACCGGCGCGAACGACAAGGCAGCAGCCGTCCGCCTCCTCGTCGTGCTCTACCGCCGCCAGCTGGGCGACGTCCGCACCGTGGGGCTCGGCGACGCACCTAACGATGCGCCGTTCCTGCAGGAGGTCGACGTCCCGATCCTCATTGCCTCGCCGAGCGTCGGCCGGCTGCGCGCGCTCGTCCCCGAAGGTCGGGTGACGACGCTGGAAGGGCCGGCCGGATGGAACGCGGCCGTGTTGGATGCGCTGGACGAGCGGCGTTAGGCTGTTCCGACGATCTCCATCTCTTCGGCTGCGTCCAGGATGAGATCGAACATCCCGGGGATGGCGTGCAGGACGCGGTTCCAGTTCGGGATGATCGGCAGCGACAGCGGATTCGCGGTGTAAGTCTCCGCGGCCTCACGCAGGCTCTCGGCAAAAGCCGAAACGGCGGATGCCTCGGCGTGACGGTCGAACTCGAGGCCGTTGAGCATCGCGTCGGCGTAATACTTGTTGATCGTCTCCTGAGCGAGCTCCTGGTAGTGCACGAGCACCGTTCGGAAATCGGCGTCATCCAGCACGCACCCCTGGGCGGCCAGGGTTCGGAACAGGTTCTTCGCGATCTCCAGCGTCATGCGTCGCAGGCCGGCGCTCGCGTCCGCCTCCGAAAGGACCTGATGCTTGTGGTCGTAATTGTCCGCAATGTCCACCTGGCAGATGCGCTTCAGCGCGCAGTTGCTGAAGACCTCGGCCAGGACGCCGACTTCGAGCCCCCAGTCGCTTGGGATGCGGTTCACGCGCGCGAGGTCCGCGCGCATCGCGAACTCGCCGGAGAGCGCGTACCGAAAGCTGTCGAGGTACCGCAGGAAGTGCGTCGTCGGCTGCAGCGTGAGCAGTGCGCGCACGAGTGGCGAGAAGAACAACCGGGTGACGCGTCCGTGCAGCTTCGTCGTCGCGCGGGCGTAGTATCCCTTACAGAACTCGAACCCGAGGTTCGGGTTGGCGACAGGATAGCAGAGCCGCGTGAGAAGGCTCTTGTCGTAGTTGCGGATGTCGCAGTCGTGGAGGGCAATGACGTCGACATCCTCGCGCGCGAGCAGGTAGCCGTAACAGAGCCAGCACGTGCGTCCCTTTCCGGGTCCGCCCGCACTAATGCCCTGGTCGTCCAGCATGCGAAACAGCTCTTCGACGCGAGGGTGCTCCATCCAGAGCGCCGTCACGGGCGTCGGAAAATCGCGGAAGAAGGCTGCCGCGCGGAGATACTGCTCGTGGGTGGCACCGCCTATCGCGACGACGATGCGCTTGAGGTATCGCACGTCGCGAAGCTCGTCGACAATCCGCTGCATCGCCGGATGCTCGAACTCCGTGTAGAGGGCGGGGAGCACGAGACCGATGCGGTTGTGGTCGGAGATCGCGACGAGCTCCGCCTCGATCACGTCGTCGTCGTTCCGATTGAGCCGGTGGAGCGTCGTGACGACGCCCGATTGGAAGAAATCGGCCATGGCCCTCGTGTTGGACTGCGCGGCGTGCCGCGCACGCGAGTGACCGACGTTACGCGCGGAACGGTTCGAGCCAGATGATCTCGTACGCGTCGAGGGGGACGCGCAGCGTATCGTCTTCCGCCCGGATGTAACGGTCGGTCAGCGCGTCCCGCCAGACCCGCTCCGGGCGACCGACATCGGCGAGCGCCACGCGCAACTCCTGGGCCGCGGCCGTCACGTTAGTGAGGGCTAAGACAATGCCATCGCTTCGTCGTGCCCGCCGGACGACACAGAACACGGCCGGGTTCACGAGCAGGACGTGCTGCTCCGCCGATGGGTGAAACGCGGCGAGGCGCGTCCGGACGTGAATGAGATGCACGAAGCGCTCGAGGATGTTCGCCGTATGCGAGTCCGGCACGCTGAGCTGGTCGAGCAGTTCCTGCACCCGAATCGTGTTGCGGTTGATGCTGCGGGGATCGCGTTCGTTGACCTTGTAGTCTGAGGTCACGTACGCGCCGACGAAGCTGGGCAGGTAGATGGCTGGGACCCCGAGCAGCGCGAGCGCCAGCGCCCGTGAGGCGAGGAAGCGCGCGATCTGCACGTCGTCGGGCTCGTCGGAGTCGACGTCGTTGAGGGCGTTGTACCAGGGGATGTTGAGCTCGTACGGCGTCTGCACGCCGCCGCCCACCGCGCGGTACGAGACGAGGCCACCATGGTTCGTCGTGCGCCTAACGAGCTCCTGCCGCTCCGCCGCGGTGAGCAGCTCGGCGACTGGCAGGAGTCCGATACCGTCGTGCGAGTCGAGGAAGTTGAGGAACGTCGTCGTCTCCGAGGGCGGCGCGATCGCCGCGGCCCATTCGGCGAGGCGGGTCCAGTCCCCTGAATGGAACGTCCAGAGCACGAGCGGCGGCAGCGCGAAGTTGTAGACCATGTGCGCTTCGTTGGTGCCGTCGCCGAAGTAGCTCACGTTGTCGTCGTGCGGCACGTTCGTTTCGGTGATGACCGCCACGCGGGGTGCCACGACATCGAGCACGGCGCGAAAGAGCTGGACGAGCGCGTGGGTCTGTGGCAGGTGCGCGCTCGAGGTCCCGAGCTCGCGCCACAGATACGTCGCCGCGTCGAGGCGAATCAGGTCGGCGCCGTGTCGCACGTAGTAGAGCAGCACACCGAGCACGCGGAACAGCACGTTCTCGCTGCGGAAATTGAGGTCGATCTGGTCCGGGCTGAACGTCGTCCAGACCCACCGCGGCCCGCGCAGTGTCTCGTACTCCGTGAGTAGACTGCTCGTGCGCGGCCGGAGGATGAGACGCAGGTTCTCCTCGCTGATCGCCTGTGGCGACTCGAAGCTGACGAAGAAGTCCTCGTAGTTCGGGTTCCGAGCGAGGAATTCGCGAAACCACTCGCTCTTCGATGAGACGTGATTGATCACGCCGTCGAACATCAGCCGATACTTGTCGCCAAGGCGCTCGATGTCCTTCCACCCGCCGAGGCGGGGGTCGACCTGCTCGTAGTCGATGACGCTGAAGCCACGATCGGACGAATAGGGGAAGAAGGGGAGGATGTGGACGGTGCTGAAGACGTCGCGAAACAGCGTCTCGAAGATGATCGACAGCGCGCGCAGCGGGTGCGTGTTCGGGCTGTCGATGAGATCTCCGTAGGTGATGGCGACGACGTCGGTCTCGGTGAAGCGGTCGCGGGGGTCGAACTCGGCGTCCGCCACGAGCATCTCGGGTGACCTGTGCGCGTGATGCACCTGCATGAGCCGCTCGAGCTCCCAGTAGTACGCTTTCGCGTCGAGCTCTCCGTAGAGGAGGGTGAGCTTCTCGATGATCCGCTCGCGCTGTGCGGCGGTGACCTCGAGGGGTGGTCGCGAGTAATCGGGTTCGTGCAGGTAGCGGCGGCGCTGGAATCTGGTCATGCTGGGTTTGTTGGCGGCAGTCGACTGGAGAGTTGTCGGCCGAGATGGTGCGCGCAAGCGTGTGATGGCAGTCGGTCTTGCCGTAGCGGGATGGGGGCGCCATGTGAATTGCAATGCCGGCCGTTTCCGATCAGCATCAGAACAGACGATATGACTCTTAAGCGGATGGACAACGTAGGCATCGTGGTGGAATCCCTCGATGCCGCCATCTCATTCTTCTCCGAGCTTGGCCTGAAACTCGAAGGCCGAGCCACGGTCGAAGGCGACTGGGCCGGGCGCGTCACCGGATTAGGGACCCAGCGCGTGGAGATTGCCATGCTGGTCACGCCAGACGGCCACAGTCGGCTCGAGCTTTCGCGATTCCTCAGCCCGCCCGTTGTCGGCGACCACCGGAACGCCCCGGTGAACTCTCTCGGCTACCTGCGCGTCATGTTCGCTGTGGACGACATCGACGAGACGCTTGCCAGGCTCCGCAAGCGTGGCGCACAGCTCGTCGGCGAGGTGGTTCAGTACGAAGACGCGTATCGTCTCTGCTACATCCGCGGCCCCGAAGGACTTCTTATCGGCCTCGCCGAGGAACTCAGGAGGCGCAGTTGAGCGCAAACATATTTGACTCGTTGCAGCTTAGCTTGGGCGTTAGGCAGTCGTCGCTCGCCGAATCATCGACGTTCTGGCGCAATCGCAAGAACAGTGCGCGCGCTATCAGCACTCGCGCACGAAGCGCAACCCGAAGAAGTCGAACGCAAAGACGAAGAAGGCAAAGCGCTAACGATTCGGCAATGGTTCGTTAGGCGGCGGCCCTCCAGCCGGATGAACCAAGCCGCCGACGCGCGGCGAGCCAGCGTCGCTTCACGCTGTGGCTCAACGGACTACGAAGTTCCCGTGCGTGATCGGGTCGGGCGTAAGACCAGCCGGCGGCGTGTCTGTGCAGATCAGGCCAGTCGGGTCGTAGAACCAGGACGGCCCCTCATGACCGACGTCTGCGCCGTTCGGCCCGCCGTCACGCACCCAGAATACCCCGAGCTCGCCGACCGGGGCGTTCACCGGATCCGTGGTCTTGGTAATGACCTCACCGATGTACGCCGTGTTGCCGACGACGCGCATGCAGGTTGGGACCCCCTCGACGTCGTACGGGGCGACGCCGAAGGCGGACAGGTCGAGGACCCGGACGTGGATCTGGCCCGAGACATTGCCGTCCGCATCCGAGTGAACGGATGCCTCGATCGTGTACTTGAATCCCGAGAAGATGTCCTGGAGGCCGCTGCCGGTGACGCTGTGCTCTACTCCGCCTTTCGAGAGAGCGGCGCCGGCGGATGGAGACACCGCGGGCGTGTCGGTAACGGTCTCCGCGCTGCACGCGGCCAGGGCGAAGGGAAGAAGGAGTAGCCAGCGCATTCGTGGTTCTCCTGACAGAGAGTGTGGTCGAGTCACCTTGCGACCAACCTCAGCAGGCACCATCCTCTGACTATCCTCTGGTGTCCTCCCGGCAGAACCTCCCGCCACGAGTCGGTGATGGTTACGCTCAAGCTGCTGGGCCGCCTGTCCCTCTCGGATTCGAACGGGCCGGTCACCGGACAGATCGCCCAGCGACGCCGTCTCGCGTTCCTGGCGATTCTCGGCGTGTCGCCAGGCGCCACAGTCACTCGCGATCGGCTCGTCGCGCTCCTCTGGCCCGAGCTCGACGCCGAGGGCGCGCGGCATCGGCTTTCCGATTCGTTGTACGTCGCCCGGCGCGCGCTCGGCGACGGGGCGATCGTGACGGTGGGCGACGACCTGCGCCTTGATGAGGCGCATGTGGACGTGGACGTGCGCACCTTCGAGCGCGCGCTCGACGCGGGCGAGACGGCGCGTGCGATCGCGAAGTACGGTGGTCCGTTGCTCGATGGCTTCCACCTTGGAGGCGAGGGAGAATTCGACCGCTGGATGGAGCAGGAGCGCCGCCGGATCGCCGGCCGATACGCCCAGGCGCTTCGCTCGATCGCTTCTGTGGCTGACCGGCGTGGCGACCATGTCGCCGCGGGCGAGTATCTCGAGCGCCTGTCCGCGCTCGACCCGCTCGACTCACGGGTCGTGCTCCAGCTGATGAAGGTGCTCGAGCGCGCGGGCAACGGGGCCGCTGCGCTGCGTCACGCGCGCATGCACCAGGCGCTGCGAGAGACCGAGCTCGGGCTCGGTGAGGATCCATCGGTGCGGGCGGCGGAAGATGCGCTCGTGGCACTGCTCCACCGAGCGACGGCGAACGACTCGGCGGGCGAACCAGTCGCGGAGATCACAGCGATCGTGGCGGACGTCGCGGTGCCGGAGCCGGACGCCGGGCCGTTGTCGGATCGCGTGCACGTGACTCCGGAACCGCAGCGCCCTGCCTCACGCCGCGCGAGAGTGCTGCTCGGCACAGGAGCGATCGCGGTGACGGCCCTGGCGCTCGCCATCGCCGGGAATGGGCATGCGGTTGCGAGATTCCGCTCATCGACCGCCGGAGGGGACAGCGCGACGGCGAGTGTCGCCCCCGGTGTCGCCGTTTTCCCCTTCATT
>Ga0207701_10001596_pt1 | contig 23670 bp, 16 predicted proteins | sample KBSSwiSSwithPhiX_FD_184294 | JGI IMG/M metagenome (GOLD analysis project Ga0207701, IMG submission 184294) | Switchgrass rhizosphere bulk soil microbial communities from Kellogg Biological Station, Michigan, USA, with PhiX - S5 (SPAdes) (version 2) | ecosystem: Environmental > Terrestrial >... | reverse complement strand
GGTCAGGTCGACCGCGAGCCGGTAGGTGACGCGGCTCGCCGGCTGGATCAGGCCGGTCGCGGCGAGGTCGGCCTCGTTCATCAGCACGCGCGGCGCAAAGCTCAGGAAGCCGGCACCGCGGTCCGGCTCGATGATGATCGTCTTCGCGATGCGCAGACTCGAATCGCCGAGCATCAGCATGTCGCCGACCTGCAGCCCCAGCGCATCGAGCAGCGGCGGGTCGACCCACGCGGTGCCCAGCTCGGGCGCACCGGCGAACGAGACGTCGGGCGTGCCCGGTCCGGCGTTGATGCGCAGCTGCCCGCGCAGCGGATAGCCGGCGCTGACCGCCTTCACGGTGACGAGGCGCGAGGCGCCACCCTTGCCGTCCGGTGCGCGCCCCATGCTCGGGAACACCGCGGTCGTCGCCGTCGTCAGGCCGAGATCGCGTGCGCGCTCGGCGAAGAGTGCCGGCGCCGGCTGGTCGCTCGCGACGATCGCATCGCCGCCGAGGATTTGGCGGGCATCGCGCGCCAGCCCGGCGTTGATGCGATCGGCGAAGAAGCCGACCGCAGCCAACGCCGCCACCGCGAGCATCACCGCGACGACGAGCAGCCGCAGCTCACCGGCGCGAAAGTCGCGTGCCATCTGGCGCGCGGCGAGTCGCCACACCGATGGAGGGACGGGGGCGACGGGGGCAACGGCAGTGCTCATGGACTGAAGGTACACGACTCGGTGGGGCGGCGCGTCGCGGGGTTGTTGCGGCGCTGATGACTCGTCCCAGCCCGAAGGCAGGAGGCCGCCGCTTCCAGTCGGCGTGAGGCTACGGGTCGATCCGAGGGGGCAATCGGTTTGCAGGCATTGGAAAGCGGCCGCCCCCGCCGCGCTCGGCCGATGGGTTGCCCGAACCGATGGGCTTGACGACCGCGGCAGCGGCTGCATCGAACACGGCCGCGCGGTCACACGGATCGCCGGCGGCCATCCGGTCGGCGAGCCAACGGGCGACCTGCGGTGCGGCAACACTGGTGCCATGCATCGCAAAACAGGAACTGCTGCGCGTCCCGGCGGCGACAAGGCCGCCCAACGAACTCGCATCGTCGCAGGGCCACATTGCATCCGGGCCATCTGGACTCGGCCCGCCACGTCCGGGCGGGTGAACCACCGGACCGGAAGACGAGTACGGTGCCGACCTGCCATCGCTGATGCGGAAACCGCCGATGACGATCGTCTCCGTGCCGGTGGCGATCGCGTTGAGCGTGCCTCTGCGCTTGATGTAGCTCTTCGCGGTGTTCGGGTCGGCATCGTCTTCGATCGCTCGCCCGCCGTCGTCATAGCGTGCATAAAGGGGATCGTCGAAATACGATTGCCGCCCGCGCCGCGCGTAGCCGGGTGCCGGGTCGTCGCGTTGGATCCACGCGTGGATGTCGCACACGCCAGCGGCGCCTGGTATCAGCGTGATGCACCAGAGGCCTGCCGGCGCCAGCGGCGGTCGGCCTTCCGGATTGCCCGTGGCTTCCAGCGACAAACGCAGCAACGGGCGCTTGCCGGCCATGCCGGGTAGATAGTAGGAAGCCTGGCCGACAACGCCAGCGCTGGTCACCAATTGCTGCGACACGCCCCAGCTAAACGGACTGGTGGCGGTGCCGTCCGGTGCGGCAATCACGATGCTGACAGGGGCAGCGTCGTCCGGCAGCCAGATTTCGAGGTAGCTCTGCGTCCAATCGTCGGGCAGCACGCGCCAGCGGAGTTCCCTCGAACGTCCCGGTTCGAGACAGAAGTGGGCATGGCAGCGCGAAAGGTGGTTGTTTCCTGCGGGCAGAACCACCCTCAAGGTCCCGTTGCAAGCGGCCACCAGCGTGTCCATCGCCTCTTCGAGCAAGCTGGAGCCATCGTGCGGCCCGGCAATCGTCCCGTAGCTGACGTTGACGACGACCGGCAATGGCTGGACCCTGTTGAAATCGTTCTCGATCGCCGCTGCCTTCGCGAGGATGTAGCACAAGCCGTTGAAGATCTGCGGCCCGAGCGTCGCGCCTGACGTGTCCGCGACGGTATCGGTCGGGAGCTGGACTGCGACGATCGGTCTCTGCCCCGAAGGCGGTCTCCCGATCGAACGACATGCCAGGTCCATCACATGGGTGCCGTGCGCCATCCGCGCCGCCAACGGTTTGTGACCGGGCTGCGTGAAATCGACGTGACCGCTGAGACGATAGACGTCGTCCTCGTCGACGATCGAACCAGGAGTGTGGCGCATGCGCTGGTCGATGCCATCGACCAGATGACGCTTCGTCAATTCACGACCATACCCCCAAGAGAACCACGTGGCTGACGGTACGAGCTGATCCCAGAAGTACTCGATTCTCGTCTTGCCATCGGTGCTCAGGAACCGGTCGTGCGCGAAGGCGAGGCCGTCGTCGATCACGCCGACGAGGACCTCCGGCGTGCACTCCCCGGCGCTCACCGGTGCGGATCCGACAGGCTGCGGCATTGCCCTCCCGGCCGGCCGAGTCGATCGTCCGATCTCGAAGCGCCGGATGCCCTTGGCCGGCGCCTTGCCGTCATAGATCTCGGCCAGGAACTGCTTGCGCGCCAGCACCGACACGAACCTCAACGGTCCCTGAATGCGTGTCGGCAGCGCTTCGTAGAAGGGCGGCACCCGCAGGTTCCACGCCCAGCTGTTGGGATCCCTCGCCCGCAATTGGGCTGCCTGACGGGTGAACTCCTCGGCCGAGCCGTTGAACTCGCCGTCGGGGGTCAGCTCGATCAGCACCGGCAGCCACTCCATGTTCAAAATGGAAACGCGTTGCACCAGCGCCCAGTCGTAGAAGGGATCGGCGCGCACGATGCGCGTCGTCAGGTCGGTCTTCTTCCATTCGCTCATGGCCATTCCGCCGCTGCGCGAATCCACAAGTGGGCCAGCAGGGGCGCCACCGCAAGCGGTTGCGGCGTCGTCGATCCGAGATTGATTCGGGCGGCAGAACCGCTGGCTGTCCCGGTCTGTGCGTCATTGGTCGCGTCGAATTGCGTTCGCCACTCGAAATCGGCATGACTGGAAAACCTGGTCCCATCGAATTGCCAGCCGTTGAATGCGACCGGCTGCGTCGCCCGCCGCCAGAAATAGGCTCCCAGCGTGAGTCCCAGCAGTTGCCCCGCGGCGCTGTCGACGGGAAAGTGGACCCCGGCCACAGTTCGGTTGATCGCGACCCGCGCCGCCTGGCGCATCAACTGCTCCAGCCATTCGGTGGACTTGCCGGGCTCGTTGACCAAGATCAACTTCCAAAGGACGAACGCGACGATAAAGGCCTCGGTGGCATGTCCGCTCGGCAGGCTGCCATGGCCCGGCGTCAAGATCATCGGCTGAATCTGCGGTGACATCTCCACCGCCCGCCGGCAAGCCAAGGCGTGCTTGAAACGCATCTCCACGCGGTTGGCGAGTCGCAGCGCAGCGAACACGAGTTCCAACGTCCACTGGCGGCGTTCCGGGTGGAGATTGAGGATCGTGCTCCAGAACGCGATCGGGGGGGTCAGCTGGGCCGAGATCTCCTCGGCCCGATCCGCCCGCAGATCGGCCCAGTTCGCGACGATGTCGAGCTGATCGAGCCAGAAGGGATCGGGCGGTGAAGGCGGGCGGATCATGTTGACGATCGGCTGGCAAATCGTTGCCGCCGGTGTTGCCGGCGGCACCTCGACATGCCACAGCGTATAGCCGCCGCGCGCAGCGTCGGCGCTGAACTGGAGGTTCGCAGTCAGGTCGAAGTGGACTGCCTCCGCACGCACCCACGATTCCCAAAGGTCGAGGTTGGCCGGCGTCTCCTCGGGCAACTGAGCGACTCCAACTCCAGGCCTCGTCCAACTGCCCGCGATGCCGTCGCGATGCTGAATCAGCGCGGCCGGCGAATAGCCGACGGGTGGCCCGAAGCCACCGAACCCGCCGAACCCGCCGAAGCCACCGAACCCGCCAAAGCCACCGAAGCCTCCGAACCCGCCGAAGCCGCCAAAACCGCCGAAGCCCCCGAACCCACCTTGCATGCTCACGACGTTCTCCCTTCGAGACTGTTGTTGGCTGTAGGCGGCTAATTCGGCACACCCGCGTTTCGCAGCGCATCGGCGCACAGTTTGCCGATCGCGTATTCACTGCTCGGGGAGCGTTCGAACCACTTCCGCACCGTCAAGGCCGGCTCGACCCTCATCAGCTCGGCCACCGTCTTGCGTGCATCGTCGTGGCGGCCGAGCTGCCATTGCGAGATGGCCAGCATCCGGAAGGTCGACGCGTGCATGCGATTTGCGCGCAGCGAGCGCTGCGTCAGCTCGATGGCGCGCTCATAGTGACCAGCCGCCAACTCCGCTCCGCCCGCCAACGAATCATAAAAGTAGCGATGCGGATCCAGCGGTGACAGGCGAAGTGCGCGCTGGGTCCCCTTGACGGCCTGAGCGCCTTCGCCCTTGAAAGCATGCAGCATCCCTCTGAGCAGCCAGGCCAACGAATCGTTGGGGTTCACCCGCAGGGCAAGCTCGTAGCGCTCCTGGGCGACATCGAGCGCCTTCAGCAGGTTCGTCTGCACGAAGCCGTCGATAGCCAACGCGAGCGAGCAGTGCGAATCGCTGTCGAGAGCCCGCTTGCTGCAGTCGAGGGCGCTTCGCGTGTCCTTGGCCGGATCGTCCGACCAGCTCTGCCAGACGCGCAGCACATGCCATTTGGCAAGCCAGGCGTGCGGGATCGCATGTCTCGGGGCGCGCTGCGCGACGACCTGCAGCATTTCGCGTGCGCGCGTGAAGTCATGGGACGACAGTCGATGCATGAGAGCGATCGCGCCGATGAGCAGCGTAAAGGTCTCGAGCGAGTGCAAGGATTGCGACCTCGAGCGCTCCAACTCGCGGGCCATCACGGTGGCGCTCGCCTCCGCGACGATCCGATCGATCAGCTCGTCTTTGCCCTCGACGATGCCGGCGACGCTTCCCTTCAGATCCTTCGCCCACACGACACGCTTGGACTTGGCATCGGCCAGTTCGGCGGCCAGGATGAGCCCTCCCGACGCCACGCGATACGCCCCGGACAGCACGTAGTTGGCCTTCAGGTGCGCGCTGACCTCCTCCAGCGTCGCAGTGCGTCCGCGAAAGGCCGTCGTCGACAACCTCGAGACGATGTTTAGCTCGGAAGATCGCGACAGCGCCGCGATCACCTCTTCGGCCAGGATCTCTCCGATGGGTTCGTGCCCCTGTCCATGTTCGATAAACGGGATGACAGCGATGGTCGGGCGCAGGTCGTCGGAGCCTCCGACCAGGTCCATCAATTGCCTCGCCTTCGGCGCACCGAGACGATACGCCCGCACCGGCTGGCTCATTTCCGCGAAATGACACTCTCCGAGGTCCTCTATGTCGGCATCCAGCACCGAGGTGAGCTCCGCGCGCACGGCGGAAGTCACGACGATCTCCCCTGGACCGGCGATCGCGGTGAGTAGGCTCGCCGTGCCGGCACTGCGGCCTTCCGCGACGGCCGCCTGCGCAAGCGGCTCGCTCATCTGCATGCCCATGCGAGGCAACACCCGATGCTCGGAACTCAGGCCCGCATTCACCTTGCTGAACGCCTCCTGAATCTCGAATGCGGCGCGCAGCGCACGCCGCGCCTCCGGGAAGTCGAGCAGCAGCCTGTTGCCCTGCCGGCCGACGACGCGACCCTCGCTCGCGGGCAGCGCCTCGTGAACCAAGTCGTCATGCAGCATGCTGAAGGGTCCGACCGCATTCTTCGCGCCGCCCGAGAGACGATCGCGGTCCGGCAGTTCGACAGCCACCAGCGCGTGCGTGGCGCGATCGACATCGCCGGTATCGACCCACGTCGGCAACTTGAGGCCCTGCGCTTCGATCCGGTAGACGCGGATCGGACGGCTGATGTTCTTCAGCTCCCGTTCACCCAAGTCGCGAAAAACGACATCGATGCGGTGCTCGACGTGCTCGCGGACCGCCTCGGTGACAACGATCTCGCCGGGCGATGCGATCTGGTGGATGCGGGATGCGATGTTCACGCCGTCGCCCATCAGTCTGCCTTGGTCGACAAGCAGGTCGCAGAAATTGACGCCGATGCGGAGGAGAAGCGGTCGACCGGATGCAAGGGTTAGGGACGCCGTCGCGAGACGCTGCACATCAAGGGCCCATTTCACCGCGTCGACGGCATTGGGAAACTCGACGAACACCGAGTCGCCGGCAAGGTCGACCAGTCGGCCACCGCGCTCTTGGATCTTCGGTTCGATCAGGCCCGTGCGGAGCGCGTTCCACGCCCGCAGCGCCTCGAGTTCATTCGCTTCGACGAGGCGCGACCAGCCAGCGACGTCTGCGAAGGCCACCGCGGCGAGGCGTCTCGTGATGCTTTCCAAAAGCGGCTCAAAGTTGGATGGTCAACACGGCGGAAGATGCGAGCGAGTACCTTCAACACTCTACGCTGCTTCCCGGGAAAAGTATCGTCGGTGTCGCTGTCCGGGGTCTGGCGAGAAGTGCTGTTGCAGTCCGCAACGACCGTACGGAAGCCGTCCGGGACCTGACGAACTTATCCGAACGCTGCATGCAACCCGACCGAACGACGAGGCCGGCAAGCGATGCTGTAATCACCGCATGACTGCTGAACTGCCCGCCCTCTTCGTCTCGCACGGCTCGCCGATGATCGCGCTCGAGCCGGGCGAGGCCGGCGCCTTCATGCGGCGTCTCGGCCCGCAGATCGATGCGACGTTCGGACGCCCGCGCGCGATCGTCTCGGTCTCCGCGCACACCGCGGCGCGCATGCCGGTGCTGCTCGCGGCCGCTCGCCACGAAGCGATCTACGACTTCGGCGGCTTCGATCCGAAGCTGAAGACGCTGCGTTACGACGCGCCCGGCGCACCGGCGCTCGCGCCGCGCGTCGCCGCGCTGCTCGGTGCCGCCGGCATCGCGGTGCAGACGATCGGCGAAGGCGGCCTCGACCACGGCGCATGGACCGCCCTGCGCTTCATCTACCCCGATGCCGACATCCCGATCCTGCCGCTCGCCTTCGTGCCCGATCAGAGCCCGGCCGAGCAGTTCAAGCTCGGCGCAGCGCTCGCGCCGCTCGCCGCCGAAGGCGTGCTGGTGCTCGGCAGCGGCAGCATCACGCACAACCTGCGGCGCATCTTCTCGAACGGCCTCCGCGCGCCGACCGACCAGCCGGAGATCCCGGAGAGCGCGGCCTTTCGCGGCTGGATGAAGCAGCGCAGCGCGGCGCGCGACTGGGACGCGCTGTTCGCCTACCGCACCCAGGCGCCGCATGCGGCCGACATGCACCCGACCGACGAGCACCTGCTGCCGTGGTACGTCGCGGCCGGGGCCGGCGGACGCGACCACGCGCCGGTGCGCCTGCACGACAGCGTGACTCTCGGCAGCCTCGGCATGGACGCGTATGCGTTCGGCGTCCCGGCGCTGCGGCTGGCGGAGGCCTTGCAGGCCGAGCCGACGCCGGCCTGATCGTCCGCTCGGCTACGAGCCCGGCACCGCGCCGACGACGCCGTCGACCAACCAGTCCATCCGCTGGATCGCCGCATCGTCGAGCGCACCGGCCGCGAGTCGCTGGCGGCCGCGGTTGTCGACCAGCGGTGCGGCGAACGGCTTGAAGCGGCCGTCGGCAATCGCTTGACGGCGCGCTTCGACCGACGCGCGCACGGCTGCCGGCAGCTTCGGATCGATCGCTTCCAACGCGACCATGCCCTCGCGCAGGCCGCCCCACACCGGCTGCGGCGTCCAGCGCCCTTCGAGCACCGCGCGCGCAACGCCGCCGTAGTAGCGCCCCCAGTGGTGCGTGACTGCGGCGAGCTGCGCGTCCGGCGCATGCGCCCGCATGTCGCTCTGGTAGCCGACGAAGCGCACGCCCTTCACGGAGAACTGCTTCTGCGCCGCTTCGGCGACCGCTGCCGAGGCGCTGTGGTTCGTCAGCACGTCGGCGCCCTGGTTGACGAGTGCGAGCGCCGCTTCAGCCTCGCGCGCTGGATCGAACCAGGTGTTCAGCCAGAGGACACGGACGACCGCCTTCGGGTCGACCGCGCGCATGCCGAGCGCGAAAGCGTTGATGCCTTGCACGACCTCGGGCACCGGAAAGCCCGCGACATACCCGGCGATCCCCGGGCGGCTGGCCGCCGCCGCGAGCATGCCGGCCAGGTAGCGGCCTTCGTAGTAACGCGCGTTGTAGGTGTTGACGTTCAGCGCGGTCTTGTAGCCGCCCGCATGCTCGAAGCGGATCGCCGGAAACTCGGCAGCGACGCGCAAGGTCGGCTCGAGGTAGCCGAAGCTGGTCGCGAAGATCAGGCCGTGGCCCTCGCGCGCGAGATCGCGGATCACGCGCTCCGAGTCAGCGCCTTCGGCGACCGATTCGACCGCGGTCGTGCGCACCTTGTCGCCGAGCGCTCGCTCCATCTCGCGCCGGCCGAGATCGTGCTGGTGGCTCCAGCCGACGTCGCCGATTGGGCTGACATAGACGAACGCGACCCGCAGCGGCGGCGCGGTTTGCGCGAACACCCGGACGATCGGACCGCAGAGCCCTGCGGCGAACAGCAGCGCATCGCGCCGCGTGAGGTTTTTCGACATGGTTGTCCTCGACATGGCCCTCGGGGGACGACACCGGACGCGGGGGCGCGCGTCCGGCGCACGGGTCATGCCGCTGCGGCGCAACCCTCCGGCTTCAGCACCCGCTCGGTCGAGGCCGGGTGCTTGCGCAGCATCGCCGCCGGCCGACGTGGCCGGCGCACGAACTCGCCGCCGCAGTTCGGGCAGACACCGCCCAGGCGCGTCTCGACGCAGTCGGCGCAGAAGGTGCATTCATACGTGCAGATCCGCGCCTCGGTCGATTCGGGCGGCAGGTCGCGGTCGCAGCACTCGCAGTTCGGTCGCAGCTTCAGCATCGGCGCTCTCCTGCAGTCGGATGAGAGGTCAGTTCGACGCAGCGACGCTCGTCAGCATCCGCGTCATCAGGTAGATGCGCGGCACGATCGAGTCGAGCTCGATGTACTCGTCGCGCGCGTGGTAGCCCCAGCCGGCGAGGCCGAAGCTCTCGAGCACGAGCGCCTTGCCGGAGCGTCCGGCAAAGCCGGCATCGGTGGCGCCGCCGGTGCTCGGCACCAGCATCAGCTCGCGGCCGTCGAGCTCGGCGTAGATCGTCTGCGCCTGCTTCGCCAGGGCGCGCGACGCTTCGCTCGCGACGTATGCGGGCCGACCGACCAGCATCGTGACCGTGGTCTCGGTGTCGGGCACGAGCGGTCCGGTCGCCTTGACCTTGTCCTGCAACGCCGCCTGCAGCTTCTCGGCCGCGCCAGCAGCCGTGGCCCGCACGTCGCCGGTTGCGACCGCGCGCTCGGGGATCTGGTTGCGGACCTCGCCGACGCGCGAGTAGGTCCAGTTCAGCTGGGACCCGGGCACCGACTTCGCGACGTCGCGCGTCGCCAGCAGCTGGTGCGAGAGCTCGATCAGCGCATTGCGGCCGAGCTCAGGTGCCGCACCGGCGTGCGATGCACGGCCCTTGACCTCGAGCGTCGCGGTCGCGGTGCCGGCCGCGCCGAGCAGCAGGCCTTCGTTCTTGGCGATCGCCTTGGCGCCAGTCGGTTCGCACGAGAAGACGACATCGTGCTCGTCGGCCAGCGTCGCGATCAGCTCGCCCGAGCCGACCGAGCCGATCTCCTCGTCGGCATTGAACAGCACCGTGACCCGCGCGTAGTTCTTCCAGCCGGCGTCGTTCAGGATCTTCAAGGCATGCAGAATCACCGCGATGCCGCCCTTGTCGTCGGCGATGCCGGGGCCGTACAGCTTGTTGCCGTCGAGCCGGTACGGCTGGGTCGCCAGCGTGTTGGGCTGATAGACGGTGTCCATGTGCGCCATCAGCATCAGCCGCTTCTTGCCGGTGCCGTTGAAGGTGCCCTTGACGATCGTGCCGGGTCCCTGCGTGCCCTTGATCCGTTCGGTCTGCGCGCCAAGCTCCTTCAGGCGGCGCTCGGTGTAGTCGGCCATCTTCGTCAGGCCTTCGACGTTCGCGCTGCCGGACTCGATCATCACCATGTCCTTCAGCGACTCGACGACGGCCGGCTGGGCGCGTCGCGCTGCATCGAGCAACGCGGGATCGGCGGCGGCATGCACGGGAGCAGCGGCAGCCCACGCCAGCGCCGCCGTCAGGGTCAGCAGCCCGGAGCGCCGGCCGCATCGAGGGTTCAACAGATTGGATGCCATCACGTTCTCCTCGCTGGTCGCACGACCCATCGACCATACCGCAACTTGCCGCATCAAGCGCCGCCGGCCGGCCTCGGCTGCCAAGCGCTAATCGATGCGCAGCCAGCATCAATCCGCACTTTCGATCTCATTGGACGTTCAGCCGCCAGCTGCCTACGATACAAAGCCAAGAAAGGAGATCGCCATGGATCCTCGATTGATGATCGGAACGCAACACCGCAACCTTTGCTGCAACGGTGGCCATCCACCGCCGCGCGCGCCCCGCACCGCGCTCCTCGTGCACGCGATCGTCTCGGTTCTCGCGATCCTGGCCGGCGTGGCCAGCGTCGCGCTCGCCGGCGGCGCGCTGGTCGATGGCCGGGCCTATGCGCCCGGCTTCCGGGTCGGCTCGGCCGCCAGCGGGCCGGGCAGCGAACCGCCTCAGCGCGCGAACGCGGCGAACGTCGAGTCGAGGCGCGAGATCATCGCGCTGCGCTCGGCCGCATCGACGAAGCTGGCCTCGAAGCTGTTGCGCGCCAGCGCATAGGCCTCGCGCGCGCCGAGGGCAGGCAGCGCGGCGAACGCCTCGACGAAGTTCTGGTTGATGTAGCCGCCGAAGTAGGCCGGGTCGTCCGAATTGACCGTCGCCTTCAGCCCGGCGGCGAGCAGCTCGGCGAGGTTGTGCTCGGCCATGCTGCCGACCACGCACAGCTTCAGGTTCGACAGCGGGCACACCGTCAGCGCGATGCCCTCGCGCGCCAGGCGCTCGACCAGCGCCGGCTCCTCGACGCAGCGGACGCCATGGTCGATGCGCTCGGCATGCAGCACGTCGAGCGCGTTGCGGATGTACTCGGGCGGCCCTTCCTCGCCGGCGTGGGCGACGCAGCGCAAACCCTCGGCCCGCGCCCGCGCGAAAACCCGCTCGAACTTCTCCGGCGGGTGGCCGCGCTCGCTGCTGTCGAGGCCGACGCCGATGAAGTGCTCGCGGTACGGCAACGCGGCGTCGAAGGTCGCGAGGGCGTCGGCCTCGTCGAGATGGCGCAGGAAGCAGAGGATCAATCGACCGGTGATGCCGAGCTCGCGTTCGCCACGCGCGCAGGCCTGCGCCAGCCCGCGGATCACGGTGCCGAGGTCGATACCACGCGCGGTGTGCGTCTGCGGGTCGAAGAAGATCTCGGCGTGGATCACGTGGTCGGCCGCGGCACGCTGCAGATACGCATAGGCCATGTCGGCGAAGTCGCGCTCCTCGATCAGCACGCTGGCGCCCGCGTAGTAGATATCGAGAAAGCTCTGCAGGTCGGTGAACGCGTAGGCCGCGCGCAGCGCCTCGACATCGGGATAGTCCAGCGCGACGCCGTTGCGCTTCGCGAGCTCGAAGATCAGCTCGGGCTCGAGCGAGCCCTCGATGTGGATGTGCAGCTCGGCCTTCGGCATCGCCCGCAGCAGCTCGGGCAGGCGCGATCTCGGGATGGCGTCGAAGTCGATCATGAAAATCAGCTCTGAGGCATTAGGTTCCGAAATGAAGAAGGCCGCATGGGGCGGCCTTCGAGACGAATCGTGGGGCAGCCGTCCAGGGCTGCCGCCGATGCTACTTGGCGCCAGGGACCGTGCCCTCGACGCCCTTCACGTAGAACTTGATGCCGCCGAGGAACTTGTCGTCGCCGACCGCGTCCTTCGCGAGCACTTCCTTGCCGTCCTGGCCGACGATCGGGCCCTTCCAGATCACGAAGCTGCCGTCCTTCAGGCCGGCGCGCACCTTGTCGAGCTTGGCCTTCAGGTCGGCCGGCACCTTGTCGGAGACGGAGGTCAGGTCGATCGCCCCTTCCTTGACGCCCCACCAGGTGTTGTTGCCGCCCTTCCACGAGCCGTCGAGTGCTTCCTTGGTGGCCTTGATGTAGTACGGGCCCCAGTTGATCACGCTCGATGCAAGGTGCGCCTTCGGGCCGTAGGCCGTCATGTCGCTGTCCCAGCCGAACGCGTACTTGCCGGCCTTCTCGGCGGTCTGCAGCACGGCCGGCGAGTCGGTGTTCTGCATCAGCACGTCGGCGCCGCCGTTCATCAGCGACTGCGCGGCCTCGGTTTCCTTCGGCGGGTTGAACCACTCGTTGACCCAGACCACCTTGGTCTTCACGGCCGGATTGACCGACTGCGCCCCGAGCGTGAAGCTGTTGATGTTGCGGATCACCTCGGGAATCGGGATCGAGCCGACGACGCCGAGCGTGTTGGTCTTCGTCATCCCGCCGGCGACCACGCCGGCCATGTACGCGCCTTCGTAGGTGCGGGTGTCGTACGTCCGCATGTTCTCGGTCTGCTTGTAGCCGGTGGCGTGCTCGAAGCGCACGTCCTTCATGTCGGCCGCGACCTTCAGCATCGGCTCCATGTAGCCGAACGTGGTGCCGAAGATCAGCTTGTTGCCCTGGCTCGCCATGTCGCGGAACACGCGCTCGGCATCGGCCGCTTCGGGCACCTTCTCGACGAAGCTGGTCTTGATCTTGTCGCCGAACTCCTTCTCGAGCGCCTTGCGGCCGTTGTCGTGCGCGAAGGTCCAGCCGCCGTCGCCGACCGGGCCGACGTAGGCAAAGGCGATCAGCAACGGACCGGACGCCGCAGCCGCCGGCGCTGCCGCGGCGGCCGGCGCGGTGGTCGTGGTCGTCGTCGTCGTGACGGTCGTCGCCGGCGCCGAGGCGCCCGCCGGCGCCGTCACAACGACCGTTTCTTCCTTCTTGCTACAGCCTGCAAGCGCGGCGACCGCGGCCAGCGAGCCCCAGCCCGCAAGCCGGATCCAGGATCGTTTCGTGAGGGTCATGGGATCTCCAGAGGTTGGAACACAGGAAAGCGGGGTGTTGCTCGGCGCCCGGACGGTGCCGTGGTTCACCGCGAATTATCGAGCAACGCCGGCACGCGTCGGCACGGCGTTGCTCGCTTCAGACGGCTATCCGCCAGGGAAGAACGGCTTGCCGATCGAGGCCGGCATGTTGATGCGGATGAATGACGCGTTGCGCGAGATCAGCACCAGCACGACGATCGTCGCGACGTACGGCATCATCGTCAGGAACTGGCTTGCGATCTGCACGCCCTCGCCCTGCAGGTGGAACTGCAGCATCGTGACACCGCCAAACAGGTAGGCGCCGAGCAGCACGCGGGCCGGCCGCCAGGTCGCGAACGTCGTCAGCGCGAGCGCGATCCAGCCCTTGCCTGCGGTCATGCCCTCGACCCAGAACGGCGTGTAGACGACCGAGATGTAGGCCCCCGAGATGCCGCACAGCGCGCCGCCGACCATCACCGCGGCAAGGCGGATCTTGCGCACCGGGTAGCCGAGCGCATGCGCCGATTCAGGCGACTCGCCGACCGCGCGCAGCACCAGGCCGGCGCGCGAGCGGTACAGGAACCAGGCCAGCGCGACGGTCAGCGCGATCGCGACGTAGACCATCGGATGCTGGCGGAACAGCGCCGGCCCGATCAGCGGGATGTCGGCGAGGCCGGGGATCTCGAAGCGCGGCCGCTCGGTCAGCTTTTCCTGCGTGTAGCGGATGCCGACGAACGCCGAGAAGCCGGCGCCGAACAGGCTCAGCGCAAGGCCGCTCGCGTACTGGTTGGTGTTGAGCCAGATCACCAGCACGCCGAACGCCGCCGCGAGCAGCGCACCGGCGCCGGCACCGGCCGCGAACGCGATCCAGTCGCTGCCGGTGTGGACCGCGGTCGCGTAGCCGGCGACCGCGGCGACCAGCATCATCCCCTCGGCACCGAGGTTGACGATGCCGGCGCGCTCGTTGATCAGGAGGCCGAGCGCGGCGAACGCGAGCACGGTGCCGGCATTCAAGGTCGCGGCCAGCAACAGGGAAAAGGCTTCCATCAGACACCCTCCTTCGCGGTCAATCCGGACGGCCCGATCGGGCCCAGCCCACGACCCGGCAACGCCTGCGTAGTCCCGATCTGGCCGCCACCGGCCATCTCGGACACCGGCTCGGCCGGCTCCGGCGGAGCCCCCTTCCAGCGCAGCCGATAAACGATCAGCGTGTCGCAGGCGAGCAGCGAGAACAGCAGCAGGCCCTGGAACACGCCGGTCAGCGATTTCGGCAGGCCGAGGCGCGATTGCGCGAGCTCGCCGCCGATGTAGAACATGCTCATCAGCACCGCCGAGAAGACGATGCCGAGCGGATGGAGCCGGCCGACGAACGCAACGATGATCGCGGCGAAGCCGTAGCCGACCGGCACGTGCGGCGTCAGCTGTCCGAGCGGCCCGGCGACTTCGAGCCCGCCGGCGAGGCCGGCCATCCCGCCCGACAGCAACAGCGCGAGCCAGAGCGCGCGCCGCGACGAGAAGCCGGCGTAGCGGGCCGCCGCCGGCGCAAGGCCGCCGACCTGCAGCTGAAAGCCCGCATAGGTGCGGAACAACAGGATCCAGAAGATGCCGACCGCGATCAGCGCGATGATCAGGCCGATGTTGACGCGAAAGCCCGGGAAGAGCTTCGGCACCTGCGTCGACTTCAGGAACGTGATGGTCTGCGGAAAGTTGTAGCCGGCCGGATCCTTCCAGGGTCCGTAGACGAGGTAACTCAGCACCATCTCGGCGACATAGACCAGCATCAGGCTGACCAGGATCTCGTTGGCGTTGAAGCGGTCGCGTAGCGCCGCGACGATCGCAGCCCAGAGCATGCCGCCGAGCACGCCGGCGACCAGCACCGCGACAACGATCCAGCGCCCGGTCTCCTTGTCGGCGAGCATCGCGACACCGCTCGCCGCGATCGCGCCGATCACGAACTGGCCTTCGGCGCCGATGTTCCAGACGTTCGAGCGAAAGCAGACCGCGAGGCCGAGCGCGATCAGCATCAGCGGCACCGCCTTCATCGCCAGCTCCGTCAGCGCGTAGAGGTTCTTTGCCGGCTCGATGAAGAAGATGTAGAGGCCGCGCAGCGGGTCCTTGCCGAGCAGCAGGAACAAACAGGTGCCGATCACGACGGTGATCGCGAGCGCCAGCAGCGGCGACGCGAACGCCATCAGCCGCGACGGCTGCGGGCGGACTTCAAGCTTCAGCATGGCTGACCTCCTCCTTGGCGCGGTCCCACAGGCCGCTCATCCACTCGCCGATCATCTCGACCGACGCGTCGGCCGTCGGCACGCTCGGCGAGACGCGGCCCTTCGCGATGACGACGAGCCGGTCGCAGATCTCGAACAACTCGTCGAGCTCCTCGCTGACGATCAGCAGCGCGCAGCCCTTGTCGCGCAGCGCCAGCAGCTCGCCGCGGATCTGCGCCGCGGCGCCGACGTCGACGCCCCAGGTCGGCTGCGAGACGATCAGCAGCTTCGGGTTGGCGTCGATCTCGCGACCGACCAGGAACTTCTGCAGGTTGCCGCCGGACAGGCTCTTCGCCGCCGCCGTCGGCCCGCCGGCCTTGACGTTGAAGCGGCTGATCAGCGCGGTCGCCAGCGCGGACATGTCGGCGGTGCGCACCCAGCCCGAACGACCGACCGCCTCGGTGCGGGTCAGCAGCGTGTTCTGCGCCAGCGACAGCATCGGCACCGCGCCGCGCCCGAGGCGCTCTTCCGGCACGAAGTGCAGACCGGCCGCACGGCGCTTGCGCGGGAGGTGGCGCGCGATGTCGCGGTCGAACAGGCGGATCGAATCGATCGGCGCCCGCGGGTCCTCGCCCGACAGCGCCGCCATCAGTTCCTGCTGGCCGTTGCCCGACACGCCGGCGACGCCGACGATCTCGCCGGCCCGCACCTGGAAGCTGATCGCGTCGAGGTTCATGCCGAACTCGTCGTCCTTCGCTAGCGACAAGTCGCGCACGTCGAGCACCACCGCACCGGCTTTCGCCGGCCGATGCTGCAGCTGCGGCGGCTCGGCGCCGATCATCAGGCGCGACAGGCTCGCGTTGCTCTCCTTCGTCGGGTCGACCTCGCCGGTCACCTTGCCGCCGCGCAGCACCGTGCAGTTGTGGCAGAGCGCGCGGATCTCGTCGAGCTTGTGGCTGATGTAGAGGATCGAGCAGCCTTCGCTCGCCAGCTTGCGCAACGTGACGAACAGCTTCTCGACCGCTTGCGGCGTCAGCACCGAGGTCGGCTCGTCGAGGATCAGCAGCTTCGGGTCGGTCATCAGCGCGCGCACGATCTCGACCCGCTGGCGCTCGCCGACCGAGAGGGTGTGCACGGGCCGCAGCGGATCGACGTCGAGCCCGTAGACCGACGCGACCTTGACGATGCGCTGCGTCACTTCGGGCAGCGACAGGGCCTTGTCGAGCCCGAGCCAGACGTTCTCGGCCGCGGTCAGCGTGTCGAACAGGCTGAAGTGCTGGAACACCATGCTGATCCCGAGCGTCCGCGCCTCCTGCGGATTGCGGATCGTCACCGCCTGCCCGTTCCAGCGGATCTCGCCCTCGTCGGGACGGACTGCGCCGTAGATCATCTTCATCATGGTCGACTTGCCGGCGCCGTTCTCGCCGAGCACGGCGTGGATCTCGCCGGGCTTGACGCGTAACGTGACGTTGTCGTTGGCTTTGACAGCCGGGTACTGTTTGCTGATATTGACCAGCTCTAGGCGGAGCATGTGTTTGTCTCCCTGGACAGGGTTGTCGAGTTCCGCCTCGTTTGACGGTTGACACTGTCAGTGGCCGGGTCCCGCCCCGGCGGGCGGGTGACTTTCATTTGCTGGCACAAATGAAAGTCACCAAAGCAAAGTGCCTGAATACCGATCTGGCCAGACGTCTGTTGGGTAAGAGCCCGCGATTCAGGACGACCGCGCGGCTCGGACGGTTTCCTCTTGGACTGGTGCCGCGTACCGGGGCCCTTTTCTAGCGGCTCGTTTTCGCTGCGGGCGGCAAGGAGCGCTTTAGATTGCGCGCGCGGTCCAAGCTGAACGAGTCGGCCGCGCCGATCGATCGAAGGTCGCCAATCAATCAATAGCGCTTTCGGGCCTATGAAGTCGCGAAGCGACGAAGGGTCGGCGAGGCAACGAGCCGATGGAATGCGGTGGCTCACAAAACGCGACAGGATGCAGCCACGTTCTCTGCACAAATGTGTGTTGAGGCCCTTTGCTTTGGTGACTTTCATTTGGGCCAGCAAATGAAAGTTACCCGCCCGCCGGGCGGAATCCGGCGCGGCGCTGCAAGCGGCACAACTTGCAGTCAAGACGCCCCCCGTTCGTAACGGGAAACCCCACCCACCAGGGCGGTGACCAAGTTCCGCTCATCCCCGAGCAACATGAACGCAAACGTGCGCTCATGCAAACCGCGTGCAAGCCCGCCGCGCCGCAGCGCCACCGGCCCGACCGCCCAGTCCCACACGCAGACGTCGGCCGCACACCCGACATCGAACGAGCCGATCTCGGCCTCGAGCCCGAGCGCCCGCGCCGCCCCGCGCGTCGCCGCATGCAGCGCCTTCCACGCAGTCAGGCGCTGCCCCGCCATCGCCTGCACCTTGTATGCATAGGCACAGTTGCGCAGCATCGACAAGCTCGTGCCACCACCGACATCGCTGGCGATGCTGACATTCACACCAGCTGCCTCAGAAGCGCGCCAGTCGAACAGGCCGCTGCCGAGGAACAAATTGGATGACGGGCTGTGCGCAATCTGCGCGCCGGCGGCGTGCAGCGCGGCGCGGTCGGCGTCGTCGAGCCAGATGCCGTGCGCGAACACGCTCTTCGGGTGCAGCAGGCCGGCGCGCGCGTAGACGTCGAGATAGCTGCGCGCTTCGGGGAACAGCTCGTGGACCCACTTGACCTCGGCCTTGTTCTCGGCCAGGTGGGTCTGCATGTAGAGACTCGCGTCGTCGCGGCACAGACGCCCCGCCATCGCGAGCTGGGCCGGGCTGCTGGTCGGTGCGAAGCGCACGGTGACCGCGAACGACAGCCGGTCGGTGCCGTGCCAGCGCGCGATCAGGTCGCGGCAGTCGTGCTCGGCCTGCTCGACGCTGTCGTCGCGCAGACCGTCCGGCGCGTGACGGTCCATCAGCACCTTGCCGGCGATCAGCCGCATGCCGCGCGACTGGCCGGCGGCGAACAGCGCCTCGGCCGAGACCTTGTGCACGGTCGGGAAGACGACCGCCGAAGTCGTGCCGTGCGCGATCAGCGCGTCGAGGAACAGCGCCGCGCCGGCCTCGGCATGCGCTGCGTCCGCATAGCGGATCTCGGCCGGGAAGGTGTGCTGCTCCAGCCAGTCGAGCAGCTCGGTGCCGTAGCTCGCGATCACGTCGAGCTGCGGGCTGTGCACATGGGTGTCGATGAAGCCGGGCAGGATCAGCTGGCCGCGGTGGTCGTGGCGTGTCCAGGTGGAGTCCGGCGCCTCAGCCTGCGCGCCGGCGATGCGGCCGCCGTCGATCAGCAGCCAGTGATCGGGCCGGAAACGCACCCCGTCGGAGCCGACGTCGCCCCAGGCCGGATCGGCACTGAAGTCGAGTAGATCGCCGAGCAACGCAACGCGTCCGCCGGCACCGCCGCCGCTGCCGGCCGCCTGGCCGTGAGCGGCCGGCACCGCGGTGCGCCCGAGGTTCGATGAATCGATGGCCACGATCGTGGGTCCGGGCTCAGGCGGTCCGCGCCGCCGTGCCGCCGTCGCCGCTGCGGGTCGCACGGCCGCGCTGCAGCATCCCGTGCGAGCTCAGATTGCGCGCGACGTCCTTGACCTGCTCGCGCAGCCAGCGCACCGCGGGCGATGCGTGCGTCAGGTCGTGCCAGAGCTGGTAGTAGGTCAGCGGCGGAAACGCGACCGGGCAGCGAACGATCCGCACCGGCAACGCATCGATATAACGCGAACAGAACAGGCGCCCGGTCGTCAGCACCAAGAGGCTCTGCGCGACCATCAGCGGGATCAGGCTGAAGTGCGCGCTGCGCACCATCACGTCGCGCGTCAGGCCCAAGGTGGAGAGATGCTCGTCGATCACGCCGGGCGCGTTGGCGTGCAGCGGCGTCGGCGCGACGTGCTCGCAGGCCAGGTAGCGCTCCACGGTCCAGCCGCGGGCCGCGCCGTTGCGCGCCGTGGCGGACGCGGCGCTGCGCGCCGAGCCGGCCACCGAGCTGCGCACCGCCGGGTGGTCTTCGGCGACCAGGCAGACGATCTCGTCCGACATCAGCTTGCCGAGGTGCAGTTCGCCGGGCGGCTCGAGCCAGTTGCCGACCACCAAGTCGACCACGCCGCTCGCCAGGCTGCGCCGGTAGTCGAACTCGCCCGACAGCGGCAGCAGTTCGAGCCGGACCTGCGGCGCGAGCTTCTTGACCTGCGCGACCAGCTCCGGCAGGAACAGCGGATCGAGGTAGTCGCTGGCGGCGATGCGAAACACCGCGGTGCTCGTCAGCGGCTCGAAGCCGCGCTGACTCGCGTGGGCACCGAACAGGCGGTCGGCGTCCTGCAGCATGCGGGCGGCCGGTGCGAGCAGCTGCAGCGCGGTCTCGGTCGGCACCATGCCGTTGCCCGACCGCACGAGCAGCGGATCGCCGGTCAGCGTGCGCAGCCGCTTCAGCTGGGCGCTGACCGCCGGCTGAGTGCTGTGCAGGCGCATGGCCGCCCGCGAGACGCTTCGTTCGGTGATCAAGGTCTGCAACACCCGGATGAGGAAGACCTCGATCTTGTCGAACTCGGCTCGCCGTGTCATACGAGATCGATGATAGGCAGTATGCGTGCCAGCAGATAGTGCCTGGCACGTAAAGCGCTACCTTACGGGCATCACCCTCTGCGCCGATCCGCTCATGACCAGCCGTCCGATCCGATTCTTCCACCGCGGTGCGATCGTCGAGGTCGCTGACGCGGCGCCAACGCGCAGCGTGCTCGAATGGCTGCGCGAGGACGCGCGCTGCACCGGCACCAAGGAGGGCTGCAACGAAGGCGATTGCGGCGCCTGCACGACCGTCATCGGCGAACTCGCGGCGCCGGGCGATCCCGACGCGGTGCGCGGCCTGCGCCTGCGCACCGTCAACGCCTGCATCCAGTTCCTGCCGACGCTCGACGGCAAGGCGCTGTTCACGGTCGAGGACCTGAAGGCGATCCGTGCCGGCAGCGCGTCAGCGGCGACCGGCTCGACGCCGGCTCGCCCCTCACCGACCTCCGCCGCCGCGCATGCGCACGGTGCGCCGACGACCGATGCGCTCGACGACCTGCACCCGGTGCAACGCGCGATGGTCGAGTGCCACGGCTCGCAATGCGGCTTCTGCACCCCCGGCTTCGTGATGTCGATGTGGTCGGCCTACGAGCGCAGCAACGCCTGCCAGTCGCGGCCGACACGCCAGCAGATGGCCGACGAGCTCTCGGGCAACCTCTGCCGCTGCACCGGTTACCGGCCGATCCTCGATGCCGGCGAGCGCATGTTCGAGCTGCCGCCGGTCGCGCTCGACACCGCACCGGCGATCGCCGCGCTGAAGACGCTGCAGGACGATCCCGCGCTGCACTACGTGGTCGGCGACGCCCGCCTCGACGCGCCGCGCACACTCGACGCGCTTGCAGCCGCCAGAGTCGAGCGGCCACAGGCGACCTTGCTGTCGGGCTCGACCGACATCGGCCTCTGGGTCAACAAGATGTTCCGCCCGCTGCCGGATCTTATCTACGTCGGCGAGGTCGCCGAGCTGAAGCGCATCGAGCGCGCCGGCGCCACGCTCCGCATCGGTGCCGGCGCGTCGCTCGAGGATGCGTTCCGTGCGCTGGTGCAGCAATGGCGGACGCTCGAGGAGGTGTGGCTGCGCTTCGCGTCGGTCCCGATCCGCAACGCCGGCACGATGGGCGGCAACGTCGCGAACGGCTCGCCGATCGGCGACAGCGCGCCGGTGCTGATGGCGCTCAACGCGGCGATCGAGCTGCGCCGCGGCGCGGCGGTGCGCTCGATGCCGCTCGCCGACTTCTACGTCGACTACATGAAGAACCGCCTCGAGCCGGGCGAGTTCGTGCAGGCGGTGACCGTGCCGCTGCGCCACGCCGCGCAGGTGCGCGCCTACAAGATGTCGAAGCGCTTCGACTGCGACATCTCGGCGGTCTGCGCCGGCCTCGCGATCGAGCTCGACGGCGACACCGTCAAGGCGGTGCGCTTCGCATTCGGCGGCATGGCGGCGACCGTCAAGCGCGCCGCGCAAGCCGAGGCCGCGCTGGTCGGAAAGCCGTGGAACGAGGCGACGCTGAAAGCTGCGCAGCAGGCCCTCGCCGAAGACTACAAGCCGCTCACCGACATGCGCGCGAGCGCTGCCTACCGGCTGCAGGTGGCGCAGAACCTGCTGCGCCGGTTCTGGCTCGAGACGCGGACCGTCGATCCCCTGACGCCGGAGCGGTTGAGCGTCTGGAGCACGATGGCGCACGACGCGCTGCGCGAGACGCCTGCCCGTGCGGCTGCCGTGCTCGAAGGAGGTGCGCGATGAACAAGGCGATCGACCCGGCGGTGCTGAAGTCGCCCGAGGCATTGCTCGACCCGACGACGCGCGCCGAGAGGCGCATCGATGCCGCGCCGCGCACCGATTCCCGCATCGACGTCGCCGGCGAGGCCACCGCGGCCGCGGCCGGCGCGCGTGTCGGCATCAGCCGCCCGCACGAATCGGCCCATCTGCATGTCGCCGGCGCCGCGCCCTATGTCGACGACCTGCCCGAGCTCGCCGGTACCCTCCATGCAGCGCTCGGCCTGTCGCCGGTCGCGCACGGTCGCATCACCGCAATGCACCTCGACAAGATTCGGGTGCTGCCCGGCGTGGCTTCGGTGCTGTCAGCCGCCGACATCCCCGGCCCGAACGATTGCGGCGCGATCATCCATGACGACCCGATCCTCGCCGACGGCGAGGTGCGCTATGTCGGCCAGCCGGTCTTCGCGGTCATCGCCGAGACCCGCGACGTCGCGCGTCGCGCCGCCGCGCTCGCGAAGCAGGTGCTCGAGATCGAGCCGCTGCCGGCGATCTTCACGCCCGAGGCCGCGCACCAGGCCGGCCAGTACGTGCTGCCGCCGATGCACCTGACCCGCGGCGATGCGCGCACTGCGATCGACGCCGCACCGCACCGGCTGAGCGGGCACCTCGACGTCGGCGGCCAGGAGCAGTTCTACCTCGAGGGCCAGATCTCGTACGCGATCCCGCAGGAGAACGACGGCCTGCTGGTCCACTGCTCGACCCAGCACCCGAGCGAGATGCAGCACTTGGTTGCACATGCGCTGAACCTGCACTCGCACCACGTGCAGGTGCAGTGCCGGCGGATGGGCGGCGGCTTCGGCGGCAAGGAGTCGCAGTCGGCCCTCTTCGCCTGCGTCGCCGGCATCGCCGCGAAGACGTTGCAGCGGCCGGTGAAGCTGCGCGTCGATCGCGACGACGACTTCCTGATCACGGGCCGGCGCCACTGCTTCTGGTACGAGTACGAGGTCGGCTACGACGACGATGGGCGCCTCCTCGGCGCCGAGCTGACGATGGTCTCGCGCGCCGGCCACTCCGCCGATCTGTCGGGGCCGGTGATGACGCGCGCGATCTGCCACTTCGACAACGCGTACTTCGTGCCCGACGTCGCGATCCACGGCTACTCGGGCAAGACCAACACGCAGAGCAACACCGCGTTCCGCGGCTTCGGGGGACCGCAGGGCGCGATCGCGATGGAGCACATTCTCGACTCGATCGCACGCGCGCTGTGCCGCGACGCGCTCGACGTGCGCCGCATCAACTTCTACGGCACGACCGAGCGCAACGTCACGCCGTACGGCCAGGTCGTCGAGGACAACATCATCCACGAGCTGGTCGCGCATCTCGAGGCCGACAGCGACTACCGTGCGCGCCGCATGGCGGTTGCCGCTTTCAACACGACCAGCCCGGTGCTGAAGCGCGGGCTCGCGCTAACGCCGGTCAAGTTCGGCATCTCGTTCAACGTCGTCCACCTGAACCAGGCCGGCGCGCTGGTCCACGTCTACGGCGACGGCTCGATCCTCGTCAACCACGGCGGCACCGAGATGGGCCAGGGCCTGAACACGAAGGTCGCGCAAGTCGTCGCGCACGAGCTCGGCGTCTCGTTCGAATCGGTCCGGGTGACTGCGACCGACACCCAGAAGGTCGCGAACACGTCGGCGACCGCGGCGTCGACCGGCAGCGACCTGAACGGCAAGGCCGCACAGGACGCCGCAAGGCAGATCCGCGAGCGGCTGGCCGCGTTCGCCGCGTCGCACTATGGCGGCGACGTCGCGAACGTGCGCTTCGCGAACGGCCTGGTCGAGGTCGGCCCGAGCGCGGTCGTTGCCGCCGGCAACTCACTGCACGGGAAACAGGCGGAAGACAACGCGCCGGCACGCCGCACGATCCCGTTCGCCGAGCTGATCATGCAGGCCTACATGGCGCGCGTGCAGCTCTGGTCCGACGGCTTCTATGCGACGCCGGGCCTGCACTGGGACAAGGACACCCTGCAGGGCAAGCCGTTCTACTACTACGCGTACGGCGCCGCGGTCAGCGAGGTCGTCGTCGACACCTTGACCGGCGAGTGGAAGCTGCTGCGCGCTGACATCCTGCACGACGCCGGCAAGTCGCTGAACCCTGCCGTCGACATCGGCCAGGTCGAAGGCGCGTTCATCCAGGGCATGGGT
>Ga0207701_10001593_pt1 | contig 23689 bp, 23 predicted proteins | sample KBSSwiSSwithPhiX_FD_184294 | JGI IMG/M metagenome (GOLD analysis project Ga0207701, IMG submission 184294) | Switchgrass rhizosphere bulk soil microbial communities from Kellogg Biological Station, Michigan, USA, with PhiX - S5 (SPAdes) (version 2) | ecosystem: Environmental > Terrestrial >... | reverse complement strand
AAACAGTTTGCGGTACGAAAGAAAACGGCCGCCCAGGTAACCGCCGAAGAGGTGCAGGCCGTAGTTGAACGCGCCGAACACGCCCATCAACACTGTGGCCTCTTTTACTCCGAGATGCAGATGCTTCGTCGCGTAGAGGACCAGGGTCGAGTAGAGGACCGCGAAGCCGAGCGTCGCGAAGATCTGAATGAAAAACAGCGCGGCCGTTCCCTCCGGAGCCTTAGCAAAACGGCGTGTGAGAAACTTGATCAAGCGCTCCTTTGTCGCTCGACGCGCATGGCAATGTCAAGCGGAGCGTGCGGTACTCGCGCGATCGTTGGTGCGCATCCGCTGCTGCTCTGAAGACGATGCTGTAGTGGCAGGCGTGCCATCTGCGCGTCTTGAGAATTGCAGCCGACACGTCTCCCTCTACATAAAGAATGACAAGTTGGCAACGCGTTCCACCTTTTAGTCAACGAAAAGCGCGCGCGCTTTTTTAAATACCTCGTCGAATTTTTCGGCGCTCACTTTTCCGACTGATTGAAGGCAAACGCGTTGCTCCACTGTGAAAAGTCGTTGCGGACGAATGAAGCATGGCTGACCGATTTGCCCCCGTTCACAATCGCCGTTATCCAGCGGCACGGCGAACGCATCCCAGTGCCCACGGGTCGTGATCTGGCAGAGAATCAAATCCGCGCCTGGAAGGTCGGCGATCACCAATGCGGGCCGGCGCTTTCCGGAAGGATCATTCCGCGGAAATGGAATTAGAACGATTTCGCCGGCTACAGGTTTGACCATGCGGCATCCTCTTCTGGTGAGTTCCAATCGCGCCCGAGAACGGATTCGCTCAGTTCGGCGCCGTTGAAACCCGTATTCTCATCCGAATCGTCAGTGGCGACTTCGCTCTGGCGCTCTTCACGGGTGTTCATGAAATAATCATCTCATTTACCACGAAGGAAACGAAGCACACAGAGATATTTTTTGTTCGCCGTTCGTGATCTCCGTGATCTTTGAGTCGACGGATCCACACTTGAATTCTGGGGAGCACACGCGGCTCGCGTGTTTGTTTCGGCGGCTCGCCGAAACCGATGGTACAGCAGAATGCGAAACGAAGTTCACCAACACGCGAGGCGCGTGCGCTCCCTACAATTTGCGGCCGACACGGCCGCCGCTACATCAGAACGGAGATGAGCTGCCGGGGACTTGGTGTCGCCCGGCAGCTCATTTTATTCTCGTTAGATTCTATGGGTTCAGGCCATTGCGTTCAGGTTGAGCGGCGCTTCCATAATATCTACCGTGAATCTCACCTTCACTTACTCAAGTAACTGTGGCTCGCCGTAGATGAAGTCGTCCATCATGACAATGTCATGGCGCCGATCATCGTTCGGACCCGGGGCAACGTCACCGGTCTTGATCACGACCGACGCGATGCGGGCGTCGTGAAACACGATGCCGAAGAAGGAGAAGCTTCCCCTGCCCGGCGACGCCGGAACAAAACTGGTGAAAATAAGTGCACCGTTTCGGTCGAAGTACTGGATCTGCGTGCTTCCACCTCCCACGCCAGCTCCAACGCCATCTGGCTGATCAACATCTGTGAACACCGCGCCAAAACCTCTAACTCTTGCCGGGACAAGGCCATTGGTACCCGGAATCGAGAAGGACGCTTCGGTAATGTTGCTTCCCACAGGAGTGAACAAACGGGAGAGACTGAAGGCTCTGAAGATTTTCCCGTACGTTGGATTGCCAAACAGCACGGCCAATCCTCCCTGCGGCCCGCCCGAGGGAGGAGCCTGCGAAAGGCCCGACCCGGGTGTTTGAAACTGGCTGCCCCGGGTGTTCAGGAAGGTAACGAACGGATTCGCTGGGGCTGTTGTGTCCAGGATGCTGGGATTGCCACCGTCCCAGTTGATCTCCCGCCGACCCTTTGGCCCGAGGGGGCCTGGGTTACTGAGATTGTTGGGATCCCCAAGACGAGCTCGGAACGCATCTACTGTACTCTGAATCGAGGCAGCTGTTGCTCCGGCCGCCTGGAATACGGCCGGCGGAACATAGTCCCTGGCTTGTGCCTGAGCAGTCTCGCTCACCGCTAGGAGCATCGACAGCAAGCCAAAGGCGGCTATGACAGTCGACGTAATCGGCAGCTTCATCGCTGCATGCTTTTCTTTGCAAGCAGTCGACGGCTGATTGTTTGAGTTTGTTACTGATTGTTTAGTCTTCATGGGTTTTTTTCTAAGGTTTGGTTTTCTTGTTTTTGGTTATTCCGGCGTCTCTATTTTTTTGCCGGTTCATGTGAGTAAGCGGGGAGCCCGGCTGAAAGCCGCCACACCTGCGCATTCTTTTCACTTGTGACCGTCCCGCCCCATTTTTCGGTCGGTGTTACATCGAGCTAGTGTTACTCTCGACGGGGACGTAAACGAACTGCTGTGCACCGTGGGAGCGAGATCGCATTGGTAGTTTCCTTGTTCATATCAACAGTATGACAATCGTTTGCGTTCATCGTTTTCCGGCAAGGGTAACACTACCGTCACTTTCAACGGACTTGCTTTACATAAGCGAGTAGGGGCGTCTGCCGTTCCCATAACTGCGTAGTACCCATAGCAATATCAACTCTGGCCAACTAGTCGCTGGTAGGTTAGCAACACAGAAGAATGCCAAGCCACCGACGCTAACTCCCATAGTCTCCAGCCGCTGGCGGGCTATGCTGAAAGCACCTATGACGTCAAGCGCAACGCAGGCGAGCAGGAGCACACTAGTTCCGAGAAACTAAACGGTATTCGAGCGAGTGGTTAATCGCGCGATTGAATTCGCGCTTTAAGCTCACTCAATTGATTCATTCCTGCTGGTTTGTGACGGTGTCGTCGAGCCTTCTTCTGAGGTTTGCGAAACGTGACTCTAAGCTCGCCCGATTGGCTGGAACCTAAATGCTCGTTAGGTGGGTTACTAGGAGTCCGGTCGGACGACTCCGAAATGGCGATGCTGCGGCGAATTACTAGAAGTGAAAATTGCCGATCCGCGTGCGCCAGTTGAAACTGCTGTTTGTGTTATAGTATTCGGTGGTGTACCAAAAGGTGCGGTCATCCACTGGATCAATGGCCATTGAGCTGTAATCGCCCCAACGGTTACCGGTGCCGAGTTGGCTACCCGTGCCATTAAAGAGATGGGCTTCCCCCTGAGCCAGAGTGTTTAGTGGATCGGTTGCCAATCGCCCCGCGTAGCGGATCTGCGGGTGGATGGTAGGGCTTGAGGCGCTAAAGCCTATGACGAGATTGCCGAACTTATCCATCGCCGCACTGCCCATCCAACGATGGGTTGAGTCAGGCTGGAAGGTGCTCTCCTGAAAGACTCGTACTGGTCCGGCTGTCACACGGCGCAGTTCGAACCAGCGGACGGCCGCCACATTGTTCGAGTTAACCGTATAATTTCCAACCAACGATTCGTGTCCATCCCCAAAACGTCGGTAGGCCAGTCGATACATTAGGCGGTCACCAATCCCATCCAAGCTGTTGGATCCACCTGCCCCCAACTGAGGCACGCAAGCGCGAGTGGCGGGGCAAAGCTGCGTAAAAGCGGCAGCGGGCGGGGTTGCGAAGAGAGCAAAGGTCGAGCCTGTTGGCGTGACAAAGTTTACATGGAAGTGGTATACGTTGTAAAAACCGCTTGCAGGGAATTCCACATATGTGTTCGGCGCACCGGGCGGCGGCTTGATGTTACCGTCCAGGTCGGAAGGCAAAAATGGAGCGTGATTGGAGCCCAATGGTGGAAACTGGATAAAGGTAGCCGGCATGCCAGCTATCATTTTCGCGCGGTCAAAAGCGTAAGGCTGCGGACCAAGAAATGCCGTGCCGGATGAGTTGAATACGTTAACGCTCAGATAATAGGCGTCGGTCCAAACACCAAGCTTCGGATAGTCGATGAAGTTGTTGCTGAGATGAAAGCCATAACGATTGTATGTGCCGGTGGCATCGTCAGTAGTGGAGACCGCGATGCAATAGTCAGTGACTGGGATGTTGCCATTCCTGCTCGCGAATTCGGTGATAACCCAACGCTTGGCAGCCTTGTCAAAGACCACCGTTGGGTCGCCCAAGCCGAAGTTCTCGCAGGCACCGCCGAAGCCACTCCAGAGTGACTCGATGCTATTTGGGCCCAAGATTGAACGTCCGGTGGTCTTATCAAAGACCTGATAACCCTCATTTACCATCTGAACGAACTGCGTTGTTCCCACCGACCCATTGGTATCGGGCGGGGCGCAATTACATCCAACGCCGGGAAAGCGAATGCCGTCAAAGCTAAGAATGGGGCTAGGTATAAGCGGTGCCAGGAGAGCTAGCGCAGAGACGAATTTATCTTGGACCACCGTGTCAGGGCTATCCTGGTGGTTATTGGGGATCTTCGGGTTCTCAGCGGCCTCGTGTTGTGCATTGAATTGGAGAGGCCATCCCTGCGCCACATCGCGGAGCGCCGGAGAGACGTCGTTTTTATATGAGGCACCGACGATCGGCTGGCTATCTTCTTGATCTGGCGCCGCGGCCAAGGCGGACGAAGTTGAGTTAATACTAAACCCAAGCAGTGCCAGGAGGATGGCGAGTGAGCAAAGCACAAAACCAAGTACGATACGTGGATTAATGAATGCGGATTGAGAAGCGGTTGTTTTATTCATAGGTTTCATAGGAGATATCCTCTTTGTGTGTGTATTCTAATGGGTAAAGATCTTTTAGCTCGTGGGGGCGGCCGAGAGAAGGAAAGCCCGCGCAAGGGAGCGCAGGGGTGACTGAATATTGTTACGATGGAAACATTTCCGTGACACTACCGATCGCATGATTTTCATAGTTATTACTTCAAGTTTTGCGAACGAATCCTGTCGTTCGCGATTTCTCTGCGGGATTGTTGGTTTGAATTGGATTAATGGATTCATAGAGTGGCTTCTTTCTTTCTTCCCGGTGAGAGGAGCGCCGATTAAGGCGCTCCTCTCCATGCAATTATCAGGAATGGTGCCGCATGGTTACGGGAGTGGCGCGCCAGGAAGAAAATTCTTCGAAGACATCGCCGCGACTCCGGAACTATTGTCTCCATCGAAGTGTCCGGGAGCAGAACCCGGTACACACTGTTCATCATCATTCGGATCAGCGAACCAGAAGACTACGTGGTTCAGCTCCGTACGGACGCCGGTGACGTTGTTAAAGGCAAAAGCCTCATCAATGATGGCATCCACGCGGACATGCCCTCTGCCCGCTGCATTCGTGGTGAAGTCCCCGATATACTGAACCGCGCCGAAGGGCGGCACCGGCAGTTCGGTCAGGAAGACCGCAAAAGTCGTATTAGGCCGCAGGCCCTCGGCATGCAGATCCAGCGTATCCACGCCCCGACTGTCCTCCCTCGGGAAGACGGAAACGGTCGCCGCCGGGTTCGGCATCGAGGTGCACTTTGCTATCGCATCTGAAGCTGGTACCAGGTCGAAGCTGAACGGCCTCTGGTCCTGTGCATGTGCAGTTTGGACAACTGGAACTAGCGTCGACAACAAGCCGAAGGCGGCTATTACGGTCGAACGAATTGGCAGTTTCATCGTTGCGTGCTTTTCTCTGTAAGCAGTCGACGACTGATGATTGGTTGTGTTGGTTACTGATTTTTTAGTTTGCATTGGTTTTTGTGGTTTGTGGTTTGCTTTCTGTTTTGGTTTTTCCAGCGCGTTTATTGGTGTGCCGGTTCATGTGCGTAAGCGGGGAGCCCCGCCGAAAGCCGCCACGACTGCCCAGTTTTTTTTGATCAGCTTCCGGCCGTGCTGTAAAAATTTCTCGATCGTGATACAATTTGCGGCGGCGAAGATCCCTCTATGACGACGCCTCCATCTACGCGACAAGCGGTTACCCAACTGCTCGACAAGTGGAGCAACGGAGACGAAGAAGCTTTTGGGAAATTGTTCCCGCTGGTGCATCCTGAACTGCACCGGCTCGCCCACCATTACATGAGCCGCGAGCGGACGGGCCACACCCTGCAAACGACCGCCGTTCTGAACGAAGCGTACCTGCAGCTGGTTGATAACACCAAGCCGGTCTGGCAAGGCCGCACCCACTTTATCGCGGCAGCCGCTCAGATAATGCGCCACATCATGGTTGATCACGCCCGTAAACACCAGTCACTGAAACGCGGCGGCGGCGCGCTGAAAGTAACCCTGGATGAAGGTGCGTTGATAACGGAAACGCGAGCGCAGGAATTACTCGATCTGGATGAAGCTTTGGAAAAGCTGGCCGTGCAGGACGCGCGCAAGAGTCAGATCGTCGAGTTGCGTTACTTCGGCGGTTTGACGGTCGAAGAAACCGCTGAATTCCTGAAAACGTCCCAGCGGACTGTGGAGCGAGAATGGACGGCGGCTAAAGCCTGGCTTTATCGGGAGCTGAGCCAGAAAGAAACCTGATGAAAACTGAGCGCTGGGAAAAGGTCATCGATCTTTTCCAGGCAGTCGTCGAACGTGCACCCGAGGAGCGTGCCGCATTTCTTGATGAGTCGTGCCGCGGTGACGAAGACATGCGCCGCGAGGTAGAGTCTTTGCTCATCTCCCATCAGCGCGCGGAGAATTTTATTGAAGTACCCGCCTTCGAAGCCGCTCCGGAGTTTGTGCCTAACGACAGTGCCGATGCATTGGTCGGAAGCTTGATCGGTCATTACCGGATCGAGTCGCTGATCGGCGTCGGCGGAATGGGAGAGGTTTACCTGGCACGTGATGAGCGACTCGGGCGCAAAGTGGCGGTCAAACTTCTCCCGGATAGCCTAACGACAGACGACACGCAGTTGAGCCGCTTCAAGAACGAGGCGCGCACTGCCTCGGCGCTAAATCATCCAAACATTCTAACCGTTTACGAGATTGGCGCGGAGGGCGAATTGCAATTCATTGCGACAGAGTTCATCGAAGGCGTCACCCTCCGCGCCGCCCTCGGGTCCGGAAGAATGAGTACGCAGAGGGCGTTGGAAATTGCCGTGCAAGTAGCTTCAGCACTAGCTGCCGCGCATGATGCCGGTGTCGTGCACCGCGACATCAAACCCGAAAACATCATGCTGCGACCGGACGGATACGCTAAGGTGCTCGACTTCGGGATCGCCAAGCTGACCGAGCAAACGCCTGCGTCAGATCATCACAGAGTCGAAACGACTGCGCTGCTGCAAACCCGACCTGGGTTGGTGTTAGGTACTGCGCATTACATGTCTCCGGAACAGGCCCGCGGCCAGAAGGTGGACGCCCGCTCTGACATTTGGAGTCTGGGCGTGGTGCTCTATGAAATCCTGGCAGGTAACCCGCCGTTTCGCGGTGAGACGCCGAGCGACTGCATCGCAGCCATCCTGACAGCGGAGCCAGCCCCTTTATCCAGCGTATTTCCAGATGTTCCAGCCAAACTCGAATCGATTCTGCAAACGGCGTTGCGCAAAAACACTGATGAACGCTACCAGACGATTAAGGAGATGCTTGCCGAGCTCCGCAATCTCAAGGCGAAACTCGATGCGGAAAGCTCGTTGTCGCAGACAAAATCGCGTGGCGCTTCTACCGTCATCAAGATTAAACGCCATAAGCGGCCTTTGTTAGTTAGTCTGATGGCGGCACTTCTCACGGCCGTAGCGCTGGCCTGCTTGTTTTTCTTTGTCGTTCCCGCGCGATCGGCAAATGAAAAATCCATCGCTGTTCTGCCATTTGAAAACCTCAGCGAAGATAAATCCAACGCCTACTTCGCAGACGGGATTCAGGACGAGATTTTGACCCGGCTTTCGAAAATTGCGGATCTCAAAGTGATCTCGCGCACGTCCACGCAGCGTTACAAGAAAACGCATCAAAAGCCTTCTGAGATTGCGAAACAACTCGGTGTCGCCAATCTCCTGGAAGGTAGCATCCAGAAAACAAACGATCAGGTGCGCGTGAACGTACAATTGATCAAAGCGGCGAAGGACTCACACCTCTGGGCAGAGACCTTTGATCGCAGGCTCACGGACATCTTTTCCGTCGAGAGCGAGGTCGCGAAAGCGATTGCCGATCAGTTGCGTGCGAAAATTACGGGACAGGAAGAAGAAGTGATCGTAGCGAGGCCGACGAACAACCCTCAGGCTTACGATGCCTATCTGCGTGGTCTCGCTTACGCGCTGAAAACGGGAAACGTACCCGCAAATATGCTTGCGGCACAGAAACATCTCAAAGAAGCAGTGGGGTTAGATCCCAAATTCGCGTTGGCTTGGGCCCTGCTTTCGTACGTTGATGCGCTCGGTTATCTGACACTCAGTCTTCAACCAACCGTTGCCCTCCGCGAAGAGACGGGACAGGCTGCCGAAACAGCGCTCGCTCTCCAACCCAATCTCGGCGAAGCCATACTGGCGAAAGGGTATTACTACTATGCCTGTTTGAAAGAGAACGACGCCGCGGTGCGCTACTTTGAACAGGCGCGTCGATTCCTGCCGAACAGCAGCCAGATTCCTGAATCGTTGGCTTATGTCGCGCGCCGGCGAGGTCAATGGGAGCAAAGCGAGTTGTATTTCAACGAAGCTGAGCGGCTGGATCCGCGGAACGCTTCCCTGCTCACACAGCACGCTCAATCTTACATGCTAGTCCGTCGTTTCCCGGAAGCGCTGCGAAAGTTTGATCAAGTGCTCGATGTTATTCCGGACGACGTGGACACGCTGGCGCAGCAGGCAGGTATTGCACAAGCGCAAGGCGACCTCATGCGGGCTGGTGCGCTCCTCGCTCCATTGAATCCGTCAGCCGATGACACGGGCGCACTCGAAATACAAGTTTACCAGGCAATCCTCGAACGTCGTCCTGCAGAAATGATCGCTCGACTAAACGAAATACTTGCCAATCCTGATCCGGCGTTGGGTTATAACAATGGCGAACTGCGTTTTTGGTTAGGCTGGGCCCAAGACGTGGCAGGCGACCATGCCGCTGCCCAGGAAAGTTGGCAGCAAGCGCGCCTCGAGCTGGAACCGTTTCTAAAAGAACAGCCGAACAACTACGAACTTATCGGAGATCTGGCGCTGGTTATGACGGGGCTGAGAGACAAAGCGGCGGCGTTTGCCTTGGCGGAACAGGCAATGAAAGTGATGCCACTCGAAAAGGACGCTGTGGATGGCCCCGTTCCGATCGAGGTATTCGCGCGCGTGGCAGCACAACTTGGAGAACCTGACCGCGCCATCGCCGCATTGCAGAAGCTTTTGTCGATACCATCTGAAGGGGCACTGGCCTCGCGCGTGCCACTGACTCCTGCGCTACTCCGGCTCGATCCAATGTTCGATCCGCTCCGAAACGATCAACGTTTTCAGAAATTGACGCTAGAAAGCGTGGCGTCTCGTTAGGTAACTTCGACGCTCGATGAAACCGCACAAGGGTCCGAACTCTCGGCTACGACTCTTCGACCGCGCTGATATTAATCTCGTCGCAGCATTCCTTCTTTGCTTCAGCCTTATAAGATCAATGCATGCAGGAAGCCTGGCGGTGCAGGACCCGCGCAAAAATCAAATCGTCGAGTTGCGCTACTTCGGTGGTTTGACCGTCGCTGAATTTCGCAAACTATCTCACGGCACCCTGAAGCGAGAATGGATGGCAGCAAAGGCGTGGCTTTATCGGGAGCTGAGCCCGCAAGAAACCTGATGAAGACTGAGCGCTGGAACAAGGTCATCGATCTTTTCCAATCAGCCCTCGAACGTGCACCCGAGGAGCGAGCCGCATTTCTTGATGAGGCTTGCCACGGTGACGAAGACATGCGCCGCGAAGTAGAGTCTTTGCTCACCTCCCATGAGCGGGCGGAGAATTTTATTGAGGTACCAGCATTCGAAGTGGCTCCCGAACTGGCAACTACCAACAATGCCGATGCATTGGTTGGAAAATTGATTGGTCACTACCGGATCGAGTCGCTCATCGGTGTCGGCGGAATGGGCGAGGTTTATCTGGCGCGGGACGAGCGACTCGGGCGCAAAGCTGCGCTCAAGCTTCTCCCGGAAAGCCTAACGACGGACGAGGCGCAGTTGAGCCGGTTCAAAAACGAGGCGCGAACTGCCTCGGCCCTAAATCATCCGAACATCCTGACCGTTTACGAGATCGGAGCGGACCAAAACGTTCAATTCATCGCGACGGAGTTCATCGAAGGCGCGACCCTTCGCGCCGCGCTCGCCTCCAGCAGAATGAGCGCGCACCGGGCGCTGGAAATCGCGGTGCAAGTAGCATCGGCGCTGGCTGCCGCGCATGAGGCGGGCATCGTGCACCGCGATATCAAACCGGAGAACATTATGCTGCGTCCCGACGGATACGTGAAGGTGCTCGACTTCGGGATCGCCAAGTTGACCGAGCAAAGGCCGGGATCAGATCATCACATAGTGAAAACGACCGCGCTGCTGCAAACACGACCAGGGTTAGTGTTAGGTACCGCGCATTACATGTCTCCGGAACAAGCGCGCGGCCAGAAGGTGGACGCTCGCTCGGACATTTGGAGCTTGGGCGTAGTGCTGTACGAAATGGTAGCAGGCAGTCCGCCGTTTCACGGCGAGACGCCCAGCGACTGCATTGCCGCGATTCTGACAGCGGAGCCGGCGCCGTTGTCCAACATATCGCCCGATCTTCCAGCCAAACTCGAATCGATTCTGCGAAAGGCGTTGCGAAAAAACACCAATGAACGTTACCAGGCGATCAAGGAGATGCTCGCCGAGCTCCGCGTTCTCAAGGCGAAGCTCGAAGCGGAAAGCTCGTTCCCGCAGACAAAATCGGCCGGCGATTCCAACGTCGGGGAAATTAAACGTCGTAAGCGGGCGTTATTAGTCACCGTAGTCGCGGCACTCGTCGCGACCGCCGCGTTCGCCTGCTTTTTTTTCTTTTGGGCCCCCGCATCATCGGCGAATGAAAAATCCATCGGTGTCCTGCCATTCGAAAACCTGAGTGAAGATAAAGCCAACGCCTACTTCGCAGATGGAATCCAGGATGAGATTTTGACCCGGCTCTCAAAGATCGCGGATCTGAAAGTGATCTCACGCACGTCTACGCAGCGTTACAAGAAAACGCGTCAAAAGCTTTCTGAGATTGCGAAACAACTCGGTGTCGCCAATCTTTTGGAAGGTAGCGTCCAAAAAACAAACGATCAGGTGCGCGTGAATGTACAACTGATCAGAGCTGCCAATGATTCACACCTCTGGGCAGAAACCTTTGATCGCAGACTGACCGACATCTTTTCTGTCGAGAGTGAGATAGCCAAAGCCATTGCCGACAGGTTACAGGCAAACCTCACCGGTCGCGAGGAGCAAGCGTTAACAGTTAAATCGACAAACAACCCGGAGGCTTACGATGCATATCTTCGCGGCTTGGCTTTTGAAGGACGCAACACGGTGTCCAATTATTCTACCGATCTCTCACGTAAAGCCATCGGTTTTTATGAGCGTGCGGTGCAGCTTGATCCCAATTTTGCGATCGCCTGGGCGCGGCTTTCTCGCGCGGACGCGCGTCTCTACTTTAACCGCGGCGATGCGGCTGACGCCACCCGGGGTGGTACCGCAAAACAGGCGTTGGACAGCGCGCAGAAACTGGAACCGAATTCACCCGAAACTCTGCTCGCCCTGGGTTATTATCAATACCTGGTGCAGCGTGATTACCGATCGGCCAGAACAACGTTCGAGAGCGTCAGCAAGATGTTGCCAGGCAGCAGCGAAGTGGCAGAGGCCTTAGGCGCAATTGCCAGACGCGAGGGACAATGGGATCAAAGTATTGCGTATTTCGAGCAAGCCCTTGCCCTCGATCCGCGTAATGTCGAGTTACTCATGGACGCGGCATGGACCTACGCCATGCTTCGACAGTTTCCGCCCGTGCTAAAGCTCTATGATCGAGTACTAGACATCACACCAAGCGATCCGGACGCGATGGCGTCAAAAGCCGCCATTTATCAGGCCAAAGGTAACCTGGAAGACGCCGCGCGCTTGCTCTCCGGAGTAGACGAGCAGACTCCTAACGAGCAAACGTTCACGGTCAAGATGAATCAGTTGAGACTTGAACACAATTACGCTGACGCAGTTCGTTTGCTCCAAGCCCGACTCGCTGAATTCCATTTCGCTTCTCAGTTCGACAAGGGTTACGAGCAGGTGGCGCTGGCTTTGACCCGGCGTCTTGCCGGGGATAAGTCTGGGGCAGAGGTTGCGGCAGAAGATGCGCGCAATACGCTCGAACAGCTTTACCGGGATCAACCTGACAACGTCGCTTTGGCGGCAAGATTATCTCAAGCTTATGCCGCGACCGGACAGAACGACCTGGCTCTAAAACTGGCCGAGCGTGCGATCATGCTTGTGCCTCGTACGCTCGATCAGGTATCCGGTCCTAGTTGTGAAGAGAACCTGGCGTTAATTCAGACAAGCTCTGGCGAGAAGAGCCACGCGATTTCAACTCTCACCGAGCTGTCACAGACGCCATATAACAGCTGGATTTACGGCGCGGTACCCATTACGCCGGCCCTTTTGAGACTCGATCCGATCTGGGACTCGTTGCGCAGCGATCCAGCTTTTGGCAAGCTCTATGAGAAAAACCAGCCGTAACCGCGCGCAATTTCTTCGCGAAGCCCAAAACACCGCATCTCAAAGAAGCGTTCTCCTCATCCTCGGCGCGACGGCGACGCTCGAGTTCGTCGAGTCGACGTGCGATGCCTCACGTTGTGGTGGGTCGCCGGTCTCGTTGTTGCCATCACGCGGAACGCTTGTTATCACACGGCATGGGCGAACACGTTCCGAGCCGCTGTGATCTTATGCTCCGTCGCCGAGAGTGTCCGAGCTCTCCGCTGCGGGTCTTCGACCGGGCTGGCATTAATCTCTTCGCGGCATTCATTCTTTGCTTCATCTTTGTAGGATCAATGCATGCAGAACAATCTCCGGCACAGCGGGTGACTGAAATTCAGGCCGCCTTGCGCGACGCCAAACTGGACGGCTGGCTCTTTTACGATTTCCGGCATTGCGATCCCCTCGCCTATCGGATTTTGAAGCTGGACGAACAGATGTTCGCGTCACGCCGCTGGTTCTATTACGTCCCGGCCTCGGGCGAGCCGGTCAAAATTGTTCAGTCGATCGAGCAGTTTAAACTCGACTCGCTTCCCGGCAGGAAACTTGTTTTCCGCGGTTGGCGTGAATTGAACGACCGGCTACGGGAAGTGCTCAAACCGGCTGCGAAGGAATCAAAGCGTCGCATTGCGATGCAGTATTCGCCGATGAACGACATCCCCTACATCTCGCGGGTCGATGCCGGAACGATCGAGCTCGTTCGCTCGTTCGGAGTCGAACCCGTCACCAGTGCGGAACTAGTACAGCGATTCGAGGCCGTGTTTTCACCGGACCAGCACGAGATGCACGTCGAAGCCTCTGATAAAATGCATCGCATCATCCAGGAGGCGTTTTCCGAAATTGCGCGACGGATTCGCGCCGATGAACCAACGACCGAGTGGGACATCGCGCAGTTCATGCTCCGTCGCTACAAGGAAGAAGGAATGGAGCAGGAGCCGATGATTGTGGCGGTGAATGCGAATACTGCCAATCCGCATTACATGCCGACAAAGGACAAGAACTCACCAATCAAGCGCGGCGATTTCGTGTTGATCGACGCAGCAACAAAATTGACCAAGCCCGAAGCGGTCGCGACTGACCAGACCTGGACTGGTTACGTTGGCGAGACTGTTCCGGAAGAGTACTCGCGCATTTTCAACATCGTGCGCGACGCGCGTGATTCGGCGGTCGATTTCGTGCGAAAGAACATCCGCGGTGGTAAACCAATTCGCGGCGCAGAAGTCGACGATGTGTCGCGCGGTGTAATCACACGCGCAGGGTTTGCCGAACAATTCACGCATCGCACCGGCCATTCCATTGGCGAAGAAACCCACGGCAATGGCGTCAACATTGACGACTTCGAAACGCGAGATTCGCGGCGCATCATTCCGGGAGTTTGTTTTTCAATCGAACCAGGAATTTACTTCCAGGGAAAGTTCGGCGTTCGATCCGAAATCAACGTTTACGTTTCAGACAAAGACATCGAAGTCACCGGACAACCAATTCAAACGGAAATCATACCGATCCTGAAAACTGCCTAACGTGGGGAGGCGTCGCCGCGGCGACGTAAGATGGCGAATCGCCGTCGTAAAAGTACTAAGTGGAGCAGATTGCACAGCACATCGGCCATGGAGGTCGCCGATTGCCATTAGGCATTGCGGAGTTAACAAAAGTTCGTTTCGGCAGGATGCCGAAACCGGCACGCTTGAAGTGTGCACTCCCCAGAATTGTTTCCGCTGAGGGACAGCCCCGCATGCGTTCGGGGCAACAGCATCATGCCTTTAAATTTTCGCGTCGCTTCTCACAGCCTCCCATGGGCTTTTTTTCTCCCGGAGAGGCGTTTTCCCAAATAACGACTCTGTTTCTTGTAAAATCTGTTTTTGAGACGGAGTGCTCACCTTAGGCATCTCCGATTCGATCCAGTAAACACGACGGCGCGATGTCTCTTCTTGCGCTATTTGAAGACATTCCGACACGCGTTTGTTAACAGATTCGAATGATTCATCGACGGCGACAGAAACAATGCCGGCGTTAAATCCGAAGGTGTGTCGTGCGGGCAAGATTTTTTCCGACATTTCCTCAAATTCGTCGCGCCGCTTTGCCAGGCGGTTGAGGTACCCTAGAGCGTCGATGATTGTTCCTTCCAACAGAACGTAGAACTCATCGCCTCCAGAGTTTTTGCGAAAAGCCTTCACCTCATCCTTTCCGTCGGCATGATCGGCTGGTTCTTCTGACTCATTGAACGGGCGCCTTTTGAACAGATATTCGTTACGGCGACCGGTGTTAGTTACCATCTGCGAAAACTTACGCAGGTATTCGTCACCAACCCAGTGGTTGTACTTTTTGTTTATCTCACCAAACTTTTGCAGATCGAGAAGCACGAGGCAACGAGCCGGATTGCGCTTATCACTCTCGATATCCTGGCTGAGTTTGTTTGAGTTCGGAATTCCTGTGATCGGGTCATTATAGGCCAGATCGCGGAGAGTAGAGATCTTGGCTTCGAGTCCTTTGGACTTGTTCCTGTAATATGACAGCGCACTGCGAGCATCCCGGGCGACCAGAACAGCAACGATAGTGGCCACTGCGCAAACGACCAAAACGAACACGATGATGAACACGACCGCGTACAGCGGAATCTTAACGTCCACCCACCAGTGCCCCTTTGTGACATCCAAGGCGACCAAGGATAGGACAAATCCCGCAACCGATGCAGTCGCTACGGCAATCAGTTTTGCAATCTTGTACGCGCGTCCAAGGAAACCAGAAGAATCTCGATCGTCCTCCATCAGAGCGGGAATTACCAATCGAAAGTATTACGTGGTCCCGTAAAACTTCCGAGCCTTTTTTATGAAGTTTTCCGCTTAGGACCGGAGGCTACACCAAAAAGCTCGATGTTGTACCCGCCTGACTATGTCGAGGCGTCTTCCTTCGCGCGCGGCTACTTACGTTTTATGCTGAACCGATACCATCCAGCCAACGCCAAACCGATCTTCAAGCATTCCGAATTTGGGCGCCCAAAATGTCTTCTCAAGAGGCATTGTAACCTTGCCGCCGTCCGCAAGCGCTTTGAACACGCTCTCGGCTTTTTTCTCGTCCGGAACGACAATCGAAAGCGAGAAACCTTCGAAACGCGGCTGTCCGTCGCACCTGCCATCCGAAGCCATCAGAGTTGTGTCGCCTACACGGAAACTGGCGTGCATCACTTTGTTTTCCATTCCAGGCTGCGTCATGCCTGGTTCGGGCGCGTCTTTGAATCGGCTGAGCATTTCTACCTCCGCCCCCGCAGCGCTCCGGTAGAATTCCAGCGCCTCTTCGCAGCGACCGTTGAAAAACAGATATGGTTGTACAGATGTATTCGAATTAGACATAGACGCACCTTGCGTTCGTTTGGCTGAACGTCAACGTGCCGCTGCTCACGCCAATCGTGAAGAGGCCGTAAGTCCGAGCCGCACTCTCATTAGTTTCTCTCGGCTTTACGCGAAGATCTCGCGCAATTTCTTTTCTCGATAGCCGAAAATCCGTTCGATATCTGGCCGGATAAACAATCGGTGGATCAAAAAATCGAAGAGCACACCATAACAAACGTGATCGCGCACGAGCGTGCCGTTATTCCGCTCTTCGAATCGATGCTCGTGAATCCATAACCGGTACGGACCGCTGACCTGTTCGTCTACAAATCGCGCCGGTGGGTCCCAGTCGGTGATCTTACTGCGCCACCGTAACGGAAATCCATGAAGGCGGAGGCGATGATCCATCAGCATGCCTGGCCGCATCTCGCCCGAGCCTCGCGTGAGGGTCCGAAAATGCAGCCACGGCGGAGTGATTAAATCGAGATTCTGTGCATCAGAAAAAAACGCGAACACTTTGTCGCGTGATTGCGGCAACCAAAGCTGCGAATGGAAATTCCGCACACGCATCGAGTCAAACCGTTTCCGAAGAATTTGTTCTTGTTTCGAAAGTGCGAAAGCCATGATCGCAATTCCAACTCATCTGAATATGGACTCGTCACCACCTTACCCGCCGTATCCACCGTATCCGCCAGTCGTCATTTGTTGTTGGCACGACGGCGCAACTTACGCGCCCCAACCGCAGCAGGCTGTGCGCGCTCGTCTCGCGACGCTCAATCCAACGCACTTTGTTGCGCTGACCTCTGTGTTTCAGCAGATCGCATCTGCAGTGGACATTCGCATCGCCCAACTCGAGGCCGAACGCACGCGCCTGGCAGATCAGAAATCCAAACTCAGCACATTGTTAACCGAATTCGCAAAACCTTCGGCATTGGAACATCTGCGCAAAACGAAATAGAGGGTCACAAATTCGTGCCTTTGAAGCCCGTACCTAAAAAACCAAAGAAGCCCAAAACGCCAAGCCCCTGACGCTAGAACTCTCGCGTCTCGCCCGGCTTCATAAACTTCACTCGCGCATCGTCGCCTACGATGGCGCGAATGTCTGCCTCGCTCGACGACCCGGGCACCGCACCGTAGTGCATTGGAATAATCACTTGCGGCTTGAAATAACGATTCACCCCCAGCCACGACATCCGCGCATATTGTCCGTCGGCTACTGCGCCGCATCCCATCAAAATGATGTTGGGATGATAGAATTCCTGGATCAATGACATGTCGCCAAAGATCCAGGTATCGCCTTCGTCGTACAGTGTTCGCCCATCGGCGAACTCGAGCACATAACCGACCGGACGTCCGCTTGGTTCGCTGCTATGCATTGCCGGGACCACGTGAATCTTCACATCGCCTGCTGTCACTTGATCGCCGACATTGACCGACTCGATCTGCTCGCGCGGGAGCCCACCCTTAGTTACAAAAGTGTCGAGCATCATCACACTGACCAGTTTTGCCCTGCTTAACTTTGCCAATTCCACGGCGTCACCAAGATGGTCGCCGTGCGAATGCGTCACCAGGATATGGCTCGGATGATAGCGAGTCAGATCCTTGTATTCCGTCGGTGTCGCCGGGTTTTTAGCGAGGAATGGATCAACTAAGAGATGCGTCCCGCGAGGCGATACAATCTCGAAGGCCGCATGCCCAAGCCAGGTAATCGAGATCGTCTTCTTTTCGTTAGGCGACGGCGTTTGCGCCAGCGCCGCTCCAGCAATAGCGAAAGCAACCAAAAGAGAAATCCACATCCGCATCCCAAACCTTTTCATTCGAATGCCGATCATCCGTGGGCGCGGGTCGACGCGGATTTGATATCCACCACGGGCGTTCCGTTGAAGGCTTCGATCGGCCCGACCTTTAATCGCGTGCCCTCAATCGCACGCACGGTCACTGGGTGAAGACCGAGCGGATTTGGTCGTGCAGGTGAGCGGGTGTAAAACACGCCGGTGAGCGGACGACTCGGATCATTGCGCGGACGTCCCTTGAGTATGTCGCGCCTGGCCTGATGCAACCACGTGATCACGATCAGTTCGTGGCCCACTTCCATTCCGAGCAATGCTTCCGCGAATTGCGGTTCAATCTCGAGCCATGCGTCCGGCGCGCCTTCCGGTCCCTGCCGCGGCGCATCCTGCCGCCCCTTAACGGTTGATCGGATGAAACCAACGGGCTCGAGACTGTACGAGTTCATTCAGCAACGTTGTCCACGTTCTCTTCGATTCAACCGTGCGCTCAATAACGAGATCTATCCCAATTCGAATGTCGTAACGCCGAAGATCTCTGCGTCTGGGAGCTCCGGGACCGGACCGAGCACCATCCGCGCGCAGCCGAAAACCTCGCTCATTTTATAACGCGCGGCGAGCGCCAGCGCATCGCGATTGATCTCAGGAACGTCGAGGAAAATTGGCTCGCCCGGCACGCGTGAAGCAACAGCTACCAGGAGCGACTCGGCCACGCCGGGATTTGCAGCGAAGAGAGGGCCGATCTTGTAGCCGATCCGGCAGGGCCGCATCACAGCGTAGCCGCGAATCTCGTCACCATCGACCGCGGCGAGGGCATGACCTCCCGGTCGGTTTATCCAATCTTGCAGGAATCTGCTGCGCGGCGCGGGGAAGTGTCGCCGATCATATGCGTCGATGCGTTCAAAGGGAAGAGCGCTCACCTCGATGATGCCCTCTGGCTGCGGAAGATCCATGCCCCATCCCTCGAAGCGAAGGTCACGACAAACAAAGTGAAATCCGCCGCGGGCATAGTAGTCCTGCATGTTAAACACACCTTCCAAGAGGATCGCTGCGTCGGCGTCAAGGCGCGCTAACAAGCGTCGATTGAGCTCGTGCCACAGCTGATCGCCCAGCCCCCGTCCGCGGTATTCCGGGCGCATGATAAAAAGACCCATGAAACCGTACTTTTTTTCGTAAGCGACAATGGAGCCTCCTCCTATTAGCTCACCGTCTATTTCAGCCGCAACAAAACCCTCCGGGTCGGTAGCCCAAAACACCTCGGCATCGTCCAAGCCGGGGTTCCAACCTTCGCAAGCCGCCCATTCGACGAGCATGTTCAGCTCATCGCGGGTCATTCGGCGAATGTTCATGTCGTCAGGCGTCATTACTCGTGTGGCAGTAATGCGGGACTCAATCGAATCCTTCCGGTTCGGCATCCCCGATGTTGAGAGAATAGCAATTATGCCTTTGAATAAATCTCCGCACCCGCTCCGGTAACTCGGTTCATCATGGTTTAGAAACGATTTCTGCTCCGGCGTCTTGAAATTCAAGGCTATCGGAACCAACTCATCAAAGAAAGATTACCGCCGCCAATGATGAAAATGACGAGATTCATGACGATAAACATGGTGTCGTAGCTCCAGCCATTTGTTCCCGATTTGCCCCAGAAGCCGGTACGCCAGACGAAAATCTTTTTCCAGATCGCGGCCAGCATGATAAGGATCAAACCGATGGCAGCGAGTTGAGTGAGAACGCCAAGCATTACCCCCACCCCTGCGGCAGAGCTCAGCCGCGCCTAAGGAAATGGTAACGCCTTTGCTCTGTTCGATGTCTTTGCTGCGCGCCTCCGGCTCGCGGAGGTGGTTCCATCCGCTGGTAACGAACACAACCCCAACCATGACGCGCAAAAGAAGCAGCGCGACATCGGTGAACCGGGCCAACTCTGGGAACAGGATGCCTTGATCATACGGTCGCCGTCAACCGCACCATCAAGGAAGAAAAAATCGTGACGGGGCGCCCGTGCCGGGCACGACCGATCTAATGACGTCAAGGTATCTCGGCGTCTCGCTTCACACGATTACGCAGGCCCCCGCATCGACGATTGTTATCTGGACGGCACCGATGCTTAGGGCGTCGGCGCGGCTGGCGGCGCAACCGCATCCTTTGCGGATTGCACCGCGTTGCTCGCGGCACCCTGCACCTTGTCTACCGCTTTGTCTGCAGCCTCCTTGGTTTCGTTAGCAGCATTTGCGGTCGCATCCTTCGCCTTGTCCGCCATGCTATCAACAGCACCAGCGGCAGCAGGCGCTGCTTCCTTTGCCTTTTCCTTTGCTTGGTCAATCTTCGCCGCGGCTTCCGCCTTGGCTTTTTCGCTTTGGGCTTCGACGGCCTCCTTAGCGTCGTCGGCCTTCTCCTTGACTGTGTCCGCAGCCTTCTCGCAAGCGCCCAATCCAGCTGCAGCGATTGCTGCGATTGCAAGTGATGTAAGTATTTTCATAGATATTTATTCCTTGGTTATTTCGGCTAGTTGAATCTCTGGCCCGCAGGGGCAATCTGACGGGAGTAGTGCAGCGAAGTCAACACTTTGTTGCGCCGGGTAAAGACTTCGTCTCACGCGGCTCACTCATTAAGCGATTACCTCACGTTTACGTACTTGCGTAAACTTCTGCGCCCTGCTCTAGCAATTCTTTCCTCTCTTCCTGCATTTGACTCAAATTCCTCCCGGCCTTCTCACCCTCTCGGGCTTGTCCGTCCATCTCGCGTCGTCCCACGTCGCTCGATTCCTTCTCGATTATGTTTTCGCATACACGTCACCACCGCGTTGTACGAACTCACGTGATTTCTCTTCTAAACCACGTTCGATGGTTGCCTCGTTCGTTAGGCCGCGTTCGGCGGCGTACTTCCTCACGTCTTCTGTGATCTTCATCGAGCAGAAGTGAGGACCACACATTGAGCAAAAATGCGCGGTCTTCGCACCTTCGGCAGGGAGAGTTTCGTCATGGAATTGACTCAAGTGCTGCCCGCACTTTCGCCCTCTCGGGTTTTCCCATCTATGTCGCCTCCAGCCCGGTCGGCTCCATTCACGCGCGTTTAAAAGTTACGGCTCGGGAATCTCCAAATCTTTACAAATCTTTTTCGCGAGAAACTCGATGATCTCGCGATGACGGGCAATTGCCGATGACTTCTGCGAGCGACGATTGACGTAAATGGTGTGATTGCCGCCTTCGCGCAGGAATTCACACCCATTGTTTTCAAGATGTCGAATCAGGTCACGACGCTTCATCCGGTCGCGAGCGGTTCACGCAGAACGTCAGCGCCGCGCAACGACTCCTCGGCCAATTCGCGATTCGCCTGCAAAACCATTTCGACCGCTTCTTTCAAGTTTGCACGCGCTTCTTCAAGCGTTGCGCCTTGAGTATTCGCACCCGGCAGCTCTTCTACGAAGGCGGCGTAGCCCTCGGGAAATTTTCGGAAGACAGCGGTCAGCTTGATTTCCATGTCGATCTTGTAGCACGAAACAGGCGTGCTGGACACTCAGACCTTCGAATAAATCTCTGACCCCGCGTCCGCAAATTCCTTGGATTTCTGTTCCATTCCAGCCTTCAACGCTTCAGACTCCGAAAGCTTCTGCTGTTCAGCAAACTTTCTGACGTCCTCAGTTATTTTCATGGAACAGAAGTGAGGCCCACACATACTGCAGAAGTGGGCCGTTTTCGCTCCCTCTTGAGGAAGCGTTTCATCGTGAAACTCTCTGGCAGTTTCCGGGTCTAACGACAAGTTAAACTGGTCCTCCCATCTGAACTCAAACCTTGCCTTCGAGATGGCGTTGTCGCGGTATTGGGCGCCGGGATGACCTTTGGCCAGATCGGCAGCGTGCGCAGCGATCTTGTAGGCGATCACGCCATCTTTGACGTCCTTCTTGTTAGGCAAGCCGAGATGTTCTTTCGGCGTTACGTAACAAAGCATGGCGGTGCCGTACCACCCGATCATTGCCGCGCCGATCGCGCTGGTGATGTGATCGTAGCCGGGCGCGATATCGGTTGTTAGCGGTCCAAGCGTGTAGAACGGCGCTTCATCACACCACTCGAGTTGTTTTTCCATGTTCTCCCGAATCAGGTGCATCGGGATGTGGCCCGGACCTTCGTTCATCACCTGGACGTTGTGCGCCCACGCGCGCTTGGTCAGCTCGCCTTGCGTGTAAAGTTCAGCAAACTGCGCTTCATCATTGGCGTCTGCGATTGAGCCCGGCCGGAGACCGTCGCCAATTGAAAAGCTGATGTCGTACCCAGCCATGATCTCGCAGATTTCATCCCAATGAGCGTACAGAAAACTCTCCTGATGATGAGCGAGACACCACTTGGCCATGATCGAGCCGCCGCGCGAAACGATTCCAGTGGCACGCCGAGCGGTGAGCGGGATATAACGCAAAAGCACACCCGCATGCACCGTAAAATAATCTACACCCTGCTCAGCTTGTTCAATTAACGTGTCGCTATAAATCTCCCAACTTAGTTCCTCGGCGCGACCGCCGACTTTCTCAAGAGCCTGGTAAATCGGCACCGTTCCGATGGGCACGGGACTGTTGCGAATGATCCACTCCCGCGTGGCGTGAATATTCTTTCCAGTGCTCAGATCCATCACTGTGTCGGCGCCCCATTTCGTAGCCCAACGCATTTTCTCGACTTCTTCCTCGATCGACGACGCCACAGCGCTGTTGCCGATGTTCGCGTTAATCTTTACCAGGAAATTACGGCCGATGATCATCGGCTCAGATTCGGGATGATTGATGTTTGCCGGAATAATGGCGCGGCCGCGGGCGACTTCGCTCCGGACAAACTCTGGGGTTATTTCGTCAGGGATGTTTGCGCCGAAATTCTCTCCGCGGTGCTGTTGAGCGAGATCGTTACGGGCAATCTCGAATCTCGAATCTCGAATCTCGAAACAATCTTTGGGATTTCGAATTCTCGAATTGGAATTTGTTTCGGATTTCGAATTTCGGATTTCAGATCTTCGCGATTCCGGACCCATGTTTTCACGAATTGCGATGAATTCCATCTCGGGCGTGATGATGCCGCGCCTTGCGTACGCTAGCTGAGTCACCGCGTTCGACTTCGCGCGAAGAACTCTTCGGCAAACGCCGAACGCCGAACGCCGAACATCCAACACTGAATTACTACCGGCTCCGTTCTCGCTCTCTGACTTCGACGTTGGGCGTTGGACGTTGGACGTTGGACGTTTCCTTTCCGCACGCTCGGCATGCGATTCAGACAAATAGCCATCGTCAATCGGTCGAACTTTCCGTCCGTGGTACTCCTCAACATCGCTGCGAGCGCGAATCCATTTCGAGCGCAATGGTGGAAGTCCTTGCTTCACATCACCGTGAAAATCCGCATCGCCCCATGGGCCGCTTGTGTCGTACACGCGCATCGGCTCGTTGATTTCGATTTCACCGTTCATGGACTTAGTCGGTGCGAGCGAGATTTCCCGGAACGGAACGCGAATGTCGGGATGAAGCTTCCCCGAAACGTGAATCTTTTTGGAGTTCGGAAGCTGACCGTTACGCTCGCTCATAACAGAACAGATGAATCAGGAAGCCAGGATTCCATGAAGAATGGAACTAAAATTACTCTTGGTTTCCTGGTTTCCAGATTGTCTCTCATACAAACAAAAACCATGCGCGAAAAATCGCATGGCTGAAAATCCCAGTCCGGCATCGGACCCTCGCTCCCTTCGGCGGCATTACCCGCATCAGGTTCAAGGGGTCGTCCAGTTGGACCTCTCAGCCATGGCGGCTCCCCCGCAATCTGAGCTTACGCTAAGGTCATAAGTGACGAGTGACAAGTGATGAGTGGCGAGGCGCAACCGATACGCCTGCCGTCATAGAGAACGCGCTGTCAAAACGGCGCATAGCGCCATGGCTAGTACGCAGCTTCCGATTAACGAATGACAGGTCTGCCTACTGCGGCGCGGCTTGCCTGATGTTCGTGTGGAAAATCGCGAGCCAGTTGCTGCCTTCCTTTTTCCAGACGCTTCCAGCATTATAGGTGCCCGACATGTCTTTCCCATCAAATG